>CEQY01201578.1_pt1 | contig 31078 bp, 16 predicted proteins | sample 361391 | NCBI WGS metagenome assembly CEQY01 (sample SAMEA2621075, study PRJEB7988) | marine metagenome | isolation source: saline water (ENVO:00002010), including | reverse complement strand
CTTCTTCTTCTTCTTCTTCTTCTATTTCTTGTTCTCTATCTTTTGCTTCTTCTTTTTGTTTGGTCACTTGTCGTCTATTCGATCTTGTGGGCGAACGTTTATACTTATTGTTTTTTTTACCATTAATAATCTCTTTTTTTTTTCTAGTAGCATTATTTTGTCGTTGATTACTAGATTTTTTACCAACAGTTCCATTTGGATTAAGGTGTGGAATTGTTGGAGTGTTATCAATATAATGTGTATTTATTGGTTTAAATAAATTTTTATATTTATCATAATATTCTTTTAACTCTATAAATGTTTTTTGTCTTTCTATTAATATATTTTCTAAATCTCTTATTCTGGTATTATAATACTGTATTAGTTTTATTGATTTTTTTTTATTAGTACCCCATGTAATTTTTCTCCCTTTTTTTTCTATTTTTTTATGTAATTTATTTCTGTTACTTATATATTTATCTAATAAAAATGAAGTATGAATATAGTCTTTCTCTAATAAATTTACTTGACGTTCTATAGAATTAACAAAATCATAAAATGATCTTGAATAATTATCATTATTATAACGTTCGCGTTCGTTTTTAAGAAATTTAAGAAATATTCTATCTCGAATATTTCTAAGAACTGTCTTATCCATTCATATATATATTATAATATTTAAATATTAGATAATTTAAACTATTTAAATATATTATTTTTTCTTTTTTTTAATTTTCTATTACCTTTTCTAATAGGTCGCGTTCGTAGAGTGGATTGTTCCTGTGGAGAAAGAATTGTGGCGTAATGTTACATTCAAAATTGTCTAATAATATAAATAAAAATTGTATTAAAAAGAATAATTGGTATATATTAAATGAATAAAGAAGAAAAAAAAATTTTAAAAGAAATGATTAATAAAAATAATACAATAGATAATACGAATAATATAAGAGAAAAAAAAATAAGTAAAATACTTAGAAAAGAAATTGCCTTTTTAAAGTATATAAAACGACAAAATACAAATAAAATTAAAATAGAAAATGAAACAAAAAATGCTTGTCCAACATTATTTAATGATTATAAAGATATATACACAAGATTAATAGAAAATAATTTAAATTACAATATTTTATATAATTTTTTAGATGAATTAGAAAAAATAGAAAATAATAAATTAGATCAACACGAAGCATCTTATAATGTTGGAAAATTATTAAAAAAGATATATATAGATTCAGAAATAGATACAACATCATCGAAAAAAAATATATCTCCAAAAAAAATATCTTATAGTGAATATAAAAATATTTAAATACAAATATTGAATAAAATTATAGAATTAAAAGTATTTAAAAAAATTAATATTAAAATATTAATGAACGGAAACATAGACAGTGTTGAGTTCAGCAAAGTAGTTCGAAAATTACGAAAATTTTTTGAACACAAAGGATTTGTCGAAGTACACACGCAAAATCGTTTAAGTATTTTGGCGGCATGCGAAGACCCAGATACAATGACTACTTACAAATATTCAAACGAAGTGTGGCCTTTGCCGCAAACAGGTCAAATGTGGTTAGAATATGAATTATTAAAGAATCCTGAATTACCTGGTTTATTTTGTGTTAGCACAAGTTACAGAAATGAACCAAACCCTGTACCTGGTCGTCACGAACTTATATTTCCAATGTTTGAATTTGAAATGAAAGGCGATATGCAAGATTTATTAAAAATGGAAAAAGAATTAATGCAATATCTTGGGTTTAAAACAAACAATGATGATTATAATTATCCAGAAGAAGATTATGAAAATGTTGCGAAAAAATATAATGTATCTGAATTAGAAAATGAGCACGAAGAAAGATTGGAAAAAGAAAATGGATCTGTTTTCTTTTTAAAACATTTTCCCATGAGAACAAGTCCTTTCTGGAATATGAAAATAAATGATGAAGATAAAGATTTATCTGAAAAAATCGACGTTATTGTCCATGGAATAGAAACAATTGGTAGTGCCGAAAGAAGTAGTGATAAAGAACAAATGAGAAATATGTTCAATACAATTAGTAATGGAGAATATTCAAACACATTGTATAAACATTTCACAAAAGAAAGGGTCGTTAATGAATTAGATGAATTTTTGAAATTTAATTTTTTCAAAAGAAGTGGTGGAGGAATTGGAATGACTCGAATGATTAGAGCAATTAAAATGAGTAATTTATTAGATTATGAAGGTTCTTTAGATCATGTTACAGTATAATTATTTTTATAATAAATAATATAAATAGACAAATTATTATTTATTATAAATGGATAAAGTAATAAAAAATATGCAAAATGTAAATAAATTACGCCAATTGTTTATAAATGAATATCAAGATAGGATGTTAAAAAAGTGTATTCCAAATAAGCCATTAGATTTACAATTTACTAAATTATTGTGTGATATATTAAAAAATAATTCATATAATTATGAAGACAATCATTTTTTATTACATCAATTTAAAAATAGAATTACTCCCGGTGTAGATGAAACAAGTTATGAAAAAGCAAAATTATTAAGCAATATTTGTTATGGAAAAATTAATTGTAATATAATATCAAAATTAGATGCAATAGAAATTCTAGGAACAATGCAAGGAGGATATAGTATTGATATTTTAACAAAATTATTGGATGATGATGAGTTAGGTCAATATGCAGCAAATCAATTAAAAAATAATATATTAATTTTTGATTATATAAATGATATTAAATTAAAATATGATAAAGGAAATCCTTATGCGACAAATGTATTACATTCATGGGCAAATGCGGAATGGTTTTTTAATAAACCTGCACTAGAAAAAAAAATAGAACTAACAGTTTTTAAAGTACCGGGAGAAACAAATACAGATGATTTATCTCCCGCATTAGATGCATGGAGTCGTCCGGATATTCCACTACATTCATTATCTATGTTAAAAAATAGTCGCGATGGTATAATTCCCGACAAAGAAGGAGAAATAGGTCCAATTAATCAAATTAATAAATTAAAAGAACAAGGATTACCATTAGTATATGTTGGAGATGTTGTTGGAACTGGTTCTAGCAGAAAAAGTGCTACAAATAGTATATTATGGCATTTTGGTAAAGATATAAAACATGTTCCTAATAAAAGATATGGTGGATTTTGTTTTGGCACAAAGATATCTCCAATATTTTTTAATACAATGGAAGATAGTGGTGCATTACCGATAGAAATGGATGTATCAAAATTAAATATGGGAGAAAAAATAAATTTATATCCATATAAAGGACTTGTGATTGATAAAAGTAAAAATAAAATAATCGAATGGAAATTAAAAACTCCAACATTATTGGATAGTGTTCGCGCAGGAGGTAGAATAAATCTTATAATAGGTAAATCTTTAACACAAAAAAGTCAAGTAATGGTTAAACGGAATAATAAATCATTTTTTATAGATTCTAATGTTAACTATAATAAAGATTCTAATGTTAAATATACACTTGCTCAAAAAATTGTAGGTAAAGCATGTAATTTGCCGGGAGTATTACCGAGCACATATTGTGAACCAATTGTAACAAGCGTAGGTTCACAAGATACTACAGGACCTATGACAAGAAATGAATTAAAAGATTTGGCGTGTACAGGATTTTCAGCAGATTTAGTTATACAATCTTTTTGTCATACTGCTGCTTATCCAAAGGATGTAGATATAGAGACACAAAAAACATTGCCTGAATTTATAAATAATCGGGGGGGTATATCATTAAAACCGGGTGATGGAATAATTCATAGTTGGTTAAATCGTATGTTATTGCCGGATACAGTAGGTACAGGAGGTGATAGTCATACTCGCTTTCCGATAGGTATTTCATTTCCAGGTGGTTCAGGATTAGTTGCTTTTGCTGCCGCAACTGGTGTAATGCCTTTAGATATGCCTGAATCAGTTTTAGTTAAATTTAAAGGAACTATACAACCAGGAATTACATTAAGAGATTTAGTTCATGCTATACCACATTACGCTAGAAAAAAGGGATTATTAACATTAGACAAAAAAAATAAAAAAAATATATTTAGTGGTAATATATTAGAAATAGAAGGTCTTGAAAATCTAACATGCGAACAAGCATTTGAATTATCAGACGCTAGTGCTGAAAGATCATCTTCTGGATGTACTATAAAATTAAATAAAGAAAGTATTGAAGAATATTTAAAATCAAATATTGTATTATTAAAATGGATGATTAAGAATGATTATGAAGATAAAGATAGTTTAAATAGAAGAATAAATAAAATGGAAGAATGGTTAAAAAATCCTATTTTACTAAAAGCAGATAAAGATGCAAAATATAAAAAAATTATAGAAATAAATATGAATGATATTAAAGAACCAATTTTATGTGCTCCAAATGATCCCGATAATACAGTGGTTTTATCAGAAGTTGCTGGAACTCCTATAGACGAAGTTTTCATAGGAAGTTGTATGACTAATATTGGTCATTTTAGAGCCACAGGAGAAATATTAAAAACAACTGAAAATATAAAATCTAAATTATGGATTGCCCCACCTACAAAAATGGATGAAAAAAAACTAAAAGATGAAAATTATTATTCTATATTTAAAAATAAAAATGTTCAATTAGAAATACCGGGTTGTTCTTTATGTATGGGTAATCAGGCACGAGTAAATGATAATTCTACCGTTTTATCTACATCTACAAGAAATTTTCCTAATAGATTAGGTAAAGGCGCGAATGTTTTTTTGGCGTCAGCTGAATTATCTGCTATAACATCCGTTAAAGGAAAAATACCAACCTATCATGAATATATTGATATTTATAATAAAAGTATAAATAATAATTATGATAATATATTTACATATTTGAATTTTGATAAATTAAAACAATATAATTAAAGAAAAAATGTTACTAATACTACCATACATAAAGTGGTGGCGTCGCTTAATAGATTGAATATAGGTTCTTTAGGATATGATTCTATAATATAACTATCTTTTTCATACGAGTCTGTAAAATTATATCTATTTGAAATAAAATATATAATTTTATTCATAATTATTTAATATAATTATATATTTATATTATAAATGGCTAATAGAAAAAGTGGAAAAAAATATAGTAAAGGCAAATCTGATAAAAATAAATCTAGTAAGAAAAATGTTAAAATTAGTTTAAAAAAAGGGGGGGCGAATTCTATTCCTAAACCAACGCATTCAGCGCTCCCTGTATTGGCGCAGAGACCAATTAATCCAGAAGAATTAAAAAAAGTACATGAAGAATTGAAACTAGTGAAAGACAGATTAAATAAATTAGAAAATCTAAAATCCAACTCCGTTAATAATATAAACGAAAAGATAAATAATTCTCGTAGTAATTCATCCTCGAATATATTATCATCTACAGCAGTTCCTACCAACGACAACGCTGCCACATCCAAAGATGATAATAAATGTTCAATTATGTAATATATTAAAATTGAATTAAATATATAATAATAATTAATAATTATATGAATAAAACATTAATTATTGTAGAATCACCAGCAAAATGTAATATAATTGAAAAATATTTAGGAAATAATAACTATAAAGTTATTGCTTCATATGGACATTTTACAAAATTAGACAATTTAGAACAAATTGATTTTAATACTTTTAATATAAAATATAAAATAGATAAGTTAAAAGTATTAAAAAATTTAAAATTAAATATAAATGCATACAAAGATGTTATTATTGCTACAGATGATGATAGAGAAGGCGAAGCAATTGCTTGGACTATATGTACTTTTTGTAAATTAGATATAAATACTACAAAAAAAATAGTATTTCAAGAAATAACAAAACCCGCATTACAGAAGTCATTAAAGGATATAAAACATATAAATATTAATAGAGTAAAAAGTCAACAAGCACGACAAATATTAGATATATATCTTGGATTTAAGGTTAGTCCTTTATTATGGAAATATATTCAACATAAATTATCTGCCGGCAGATGTCAAACGCCCGCATTAAGATTAATTTATGATAATAAAAAAGAAATAGATAAATTAAATAATGAAACAGAATATAGTATAAATGTAAATTTTACAGAAAAAAATATTAATTTTTGTCTAATAAATAATATTGATAAAAATAACATCCATAATATTTTAGAATTTACAAAAAATAAATCAGATTGGATTATAAATGAGAAAAAGAATAAAACAACTGAAATAGGTTGTCCACAAATATTAATTACGAGTACATTACAACAAAAAGCATATAATAATTTTAACTTTAGTTCAAAACAAACCATGAAATGTGCACAAGAATTGTATGAAAATGGATATATAACATATATGAGAACTGATTCTTCTTGTTATTCGCATGATTTTATAGAAAAGTTAAAAAAACATATTTTATCAAATTATAATAAAGATTATTTATTACCAAATATAGAAAAATTAAATAGCAATAAAAATAAAAATAAATCACAAGAGGCACACGAAGGTATAAGAGTATGTGATCTTTCTGTAAAAGAGACAAATTTAAAAAATCCAGCAACAAATCGTTTATACAAATTTATATATAAACATACAATTCAGTGCGGTATGAGTAATGCGGTATATAATGAAAATCATTACTTTATAAATTTGGATAATAGTAATAAATTTAAATACATTGATAAAATTAATATATTTAAAGGATGGAAAATATTAGATAATATTCCAAATAGTGAATCTTACGAATTATTTTTAGACAATTTGTATAAAAATAAAACAGAAATAATATTAAAATCGCTCAATGCAAAAGAAAAATTAATTAATAATTTATATCATTATAATGAAGCAACAATAATAAAAAAACTAGAAAATTTGAACATAGGTAGACCATCAACATATTCAAATATATTACAAAATTTATTTGATAAAAAATATATAATTAAGACAAATATTGAAGGAAATAAAATAAATATAACTAATTATAAAATAGAAAATAATAAAATAGAAAAAATAGATTTATATGAAAGTTTAAGTGTTGAAAAAAATAAATTAGAAATAACTGAAGCAGGAGAAAAAGTATCTGAATTTTGTTATAATAATTTTAATGAAGTATTTAATTATGATTTTACAAATAAAATGGAAGATTTATTGGATAAAATATCAAACGAAGAAGAAGATCAATTATCTATATTAAATAATTATATAGATAAATTGAATAATCAAATAAAAAAAGTAAAAAAAGAATACGAAAATAATCCTGAAAATATAAAAAAAATAAAAGATACTTCTTTACATTGTGGTAAATACAAAGATAATTCAATATTTATAAAAAATGGAATGTATGGATATTATGTAAACTATGAAAAAAATAAAAAATTATCATTAAAAGATTTTACCAAATTCAATGTAAAGAAAAAAATAGACAATAATGAAGATATTACACAAGAAGATTATAATTATCTTATAGAATTTATAGAAAGTAATAATACTAATAAGAAGATATTAGTAGAAATTAGTGACGATTGTTCAATAAGAACAGGAAAATATGGAGAATATATTTATTATAAGACAAATAAAATGAAAAAACCATCATTTTTCAAATATAATGATGAAAAGGATAATTTAACAAATGATAGAAAAAAATGGATTGATGAAAAAAATATATCATTAATAAAAGATTATATAATTAAAAAATATAAAATTAATATATAATGAACATTGTTAATAGAGATGTTATAAATGATAAAATAAATACAACAAAAATTATAAAAGATCTTGAAATAAACAAACAAATATTAATATCATTCATATTTGTTAGTATTGTAGCATATATATTATTTAACGGTCTTGATTTGTATGATCAAGATTATGGATTGTATGGTCCTGCTTCTATCACTATATGGAGTTATGGCATTATAATCGTTTCTATATTTTTTTTTATTTTAATAGATGTGATAAAAAAGAAAGATACATCTAAAATAGATTTGATATCTCCAGTTATTGTTATCAATATTATTTACATGTTTTGGATATTTTCTTTAAATTTAAGATTTCGTAAATCAATTAATATGAGAAAAGTTCCTCCTTATTATTATTATTATTCCACGTGCAGCAGCATTATTTTATTTGTACAATTTATTTTCTTTATTTTTAGATCAAGTAACATATATAACGGTTCGACATTATCTTATTCAGAAAAATATCAATTATTTAATTACTTTTTAATAATTATTAATTTGTTTTTAATAATAATTCAAAAAACAATACTTGAAAAATTCTCGGTAGATATATTATAATAAAGTTTATAAACAAGACCGATCGTTTCGTTATTTTCCCATAATCCTGATATTTTAAAATATATGTATTTATTTTGAGGATATTTATTAAACTTATATAAATATTCTTTATTTTCTAGTTCGGTTTTCAGAGAATAATTACATTTTTTATTAAGAGTATTATTTATTCCATGTAATAATTGTTTTTCAAAATTTATTAATTTTTTTAATATTTCATTATTTTCATTTACAACTAATTTAAAAATATTATTTTCTTTTTTTATTAAAAAATTTTTTAATTCTATTTTTAAAATAATATATTTCAAATTAAAATTTTCTGTACTTAATATTATTTTATAATAATTTTTATAATTATTATTTTGATTTTTTACAGGCAATTTATATATTATATTATTGTGTTCTATATTTTCTATATTTACACTCAATTCCATAATATATTATATTATTAACAATATTTATATAAATATTATTATTGTTATTATTAATATGAGAAAATTTGAAAATTATATTAATAATAATAATAATAATAATATAAATATTGAACAAAATTGTAATGTTATTTTATACAGTAATAATAATTATAATAATTATTGTAATTCTTTGAATTTTATAAAAAAACAAAGTATATCTAATTTAAAATACACTAGAAAAATTACTCTTCACATTAAAAATAATGATTATGTTTTTAATATAAGCGACATTCATTTAGAAGTAGATTTTGAATTACTCGGAGTTGATGAATACAATATTTTTTTTGAATTATTTAATCATATAAAGGAAAATATTTTATTAAATAATAAAATTAAATACATATTATGTCTGAATTTTAATAATATAAATAAAGAGTTATTAGAAGTATTTTATACATTTTTAAATGAAACACATATAAAATTTATTTTATTAACAAATTGTATATCATTTATTAGTAAATCTTTATTAGATAATGTAAAAATATATAAAATAAAAAATATTTCAGAATGTGAATATAATAAAACATATAAAACAAAAGTAGACAATTTGTGTAATATTATATTAAAAAAATATAAAATTTCTATTTTTGATATTAGACAGCATATTTATGATTTATTAATATATAATTATAATGTTCATCATTGTATGGGGTATTTATTTGAATTATTAATAAAAAATAAATACATAAATGATGATAATATTATTTTTGTATTTAAGAATTATAGAAATATTATTGAAAAATATAATAATAATTATAGATCTATTTTTCATATAGAACGATTTATAATATTTTTAATAAATTTAAATAATAAAGCGTAATATCTCTAATGAAATCAATAAGAGAATGTTGTAATATTTTTAATATTTCAAATTTAAAAGAAGAAAATGTAGAAACTATTAAAAAAAAATATCATAAATTATGTCTAATTTATCATCCAGATAAATACAAAATGTCTGACTCAAATAATAAATTTATAAATATAAAAGAGTCTTACGAATATCTAATTTATATAAAAAATAAAGAAAAAGAATATGATAAATCTGTTCAAAATGAAAAATCTGATACTGTATATGAGACTATGATATCTATGATAAATATAGATAATATACAATATATAACTAATATACTAGAAAATTATTACAACAATAAAATAAACGTTATACAATTAAATACTACATTAGATAAAGTATTTAATAAAGAACTATATATTTATGAAAATAATTATATTCCACTATGGCATAAATACATATATTCTAAACAATTGACCCCTTTAACCCGTTTATGGTTTAATAATGTGTTTTTTTATGTTACTATAATTGATTTACCGAAAAATATGATTATATTAGATAATAATGATATTGTTATTAAATTAGATAAATCTAAATTAATGGTAAATACTCTTATACATGTACCCGAATTGTGTATTCAATTTACTATTAATAAAAATATAGTTGATAATAGAAAACATACAATTTATAATCGTGGTATTCCAAAAATAGACAAAAAAAATATATATAATACAACTTTTTTGTCTGATATTATTATTTTATTTTAAATATAATAACCTTTAATATGTTTTGAGGCATAACAATTAGAAGAAAAATGTCCTTTTCTACCACAACGATAACAACAATTCAAAGTATTCTTTTTGTACTTTCTACAATTACATTTTTTTTTCTCCGAATTACATTTATCGCATATTTCAGGATTATTTTTTATAACATATAGTAGTCCATCTATAAAAGATTCATAATAAATACCATTTCTATATTCATAAAAGTCGTCTGAATATTCTAAATCACAACTATTGATAGTTTGGCATAATCCATATATATGCGTTAGACGGTAATCGCCAAATGCGTCTCCATCCAATGATTTTAATATTTCAAGTATTTCTTCGCCAGATATTTTATGAGATTTAGTTCTGTCCGTCTTTTTACACTTTTTAATAAATTCTGGTTTTAACCAGTTTTCTAAGTTGTCTTCTGTTTCAGATTCGCAATATTCATTTTCTTGACAATCATTCGCAAAATGCCCTTCTTTTCCGCAAACAAAACATTTATTATTTGTTCCATTAGTCATTTGTTTCAAAGTGTTTATCGTCGATTCGTCCAATTTTATTGAAACAAATGAACCGCCGCGAACATTATTTATTCCATATTTGTCCATATATTGCATTGTAATTTTATCTTCATCATAATCATCGCAATTCGATTTAATTTCTATCACTTTTAATGGTTTATATTTTTTTGTCCAATATGAACCATTTGAATCAAAATGTTTTTGTAACCTAAATTGTGGATTTGAGGTTTTTCCAATATAGTATTTACCTTTTTCTAGTTTAAGTGCGTATATATAAATCATATTAGATAATTAATTGTAATCATATTAAATAAACAATATTTAATTCAATTTTTTTAAATTAAAGAAATGAAAAATTTATTGTAATTAAAACAAGCCTTTATCGAGGATCGAACTCGAGACCTCTGGTTTACAAGACCAGCGCTCTACCAAAACTGAGCTATAAAGGCAATAAAAAATTTTTATATTATACGACAATGAAGAGATTCGAACTCTCGCGTGTAAAACACAATGGCTTAGCAGGCCACCTCCTTAACCACTCGGACACATTGTCCATAAAAAATATTTTTATAAACTATTTTTTTATACATTTTTAAAATATTTTATTTATAGATCAGTCTTCTTCTTTTTTACAACCCTCTTTTTCTTAGGTTTTTCTTCTTCTACTGGTGCTGCTTCTTCTACTGGTTGTTGTTCTTCAGAACCTTCTTCATCTTCTTCATCGCTCTCAACCATTACATCATTTACTACTCCTTTTTCTGATGTTTCATTTTCTTCTAGCTTTTCTACTGGAGCTTCTTTTTCTTCACTTCCCAATTCAATATGGCAAACTCCCTTGCCTACTTCTAGATTTTCATTTTCCTTGTATACTCCTTGAAACAATTTCCAAGAAACTCCAAAGTTACCATTTGCCATCCAAATTCCGCCACATTGTAGAATACAAGCAATCTGACTTGCTTTCTGAATAATAGCATCCGGAGTGCGTCCATCATCATTGGGAATCAATACTTCGTTATTAGTATCAAATACTTCAAACTTGTATTCTCCTTCCCATGTTGGAAGTTTTACCTTGAGAGTAGGTGCCCGATCATAATCAGGTTCACCTGTTTCTTGATTCTTAGGAAATTTCAGGATTGGATTCCAGAAAGCTTCGATCACTTCCTTACTCATTGTCTTTCCAAACCAATCTTTACTATTCACAACGGCATCTTTTAGAATTTGAGATTCCATATTTTTCAACATAGTTAGAAATTCATCCGTTTTTTCTGTCTTGAAATCTTCACGCGGAAATTGAAGAGATAGAGAATATGAAGGTCCGTTATTATTTTCATATACATTTACACCCCAATTCATCATAAGAGGAGTAGAAATCATTACAGAGCGTTTTGTTTCAGAATTAATAAGTCCAATACTTTTACCGCCAACAGAATTGACCTTTACTTTAGTGTAAATCATATTCGTTTCAGGAGAGAATTGCGAGGGAGTACTGATAGCCTTAGACATGTTTGTTGATATGATAATATATATATACATATCTTTAAATCAATTTTTATTTTAATTTTTTGTATACATAATAAATGTTGCTATGATACAATTTCAACACATTATAATAATATATTTAAATATAATAAATATATCTCGATATATTAAATTATAAATGAAATATAAAGAGTTTGAGAAATATTTTTCAGAGTTTCATTATAAAAAATCAAAAGATAAAAAAGTAGACCATAAATATATAAATTATAAGAATTATGACAATTTATTAAAATCCAATTATACAATAAAAGAATTAAATTTTATATTAAAAAATAACAACTATTCTAAATATCATATAACAAAAAAAAATAGTATTTTAAATTATTGTATAAATTTGTTATATTTACATAATAAAATATCAAAAATTCAAAAATGTTGGAGAAATTATTTTATAAAATTATTTAACATTACAATAGGTCCAGCATATAAAAATAATAAAATATCGAATAATACCGAAGATTTTTTAACAGCAGAAACAATAGACGAAATCGATTATTATAATTTTTTTAGTTTTAAAGATGAGGATGATTTTGTATATTCTTTTAATATTATTTCAATTTATTCACTTTTACAAAAAAATGATTTTAAAAATCCATATAATAGAACAAATATAAATAATAATATAATAAATCTTGTCTATGATAGAATAAAATACAATAAAATATTAAATAAAACCGAAATATTTAATGAATATAAACCAAAACAATTAAGTGATAAAGAAAAAATAAATAATATATTTTGTACAATAGATAATCTAGGTAATTATTCTTCTAGCGATTGGTTTTTTGAATTAGATGGAAAATTAATTGTTAGATTTATTTACGAATTGTACGAAATATGGCATTTTAGAGCAGGATTAACAAACGAAAGAAAAAGAGAGTTGTGTCCGCCCAATGGTAATCCATTTTTAAATATACCATCACAAATTTATTTAGGACATAACATAAATAGCAATTTTTATCCATGGAGTAAGCAATATTTAACTCAAAAATCGGCTTTTCTTATGGAACAATTGTTGTATAATAGTCAAAACGAAGAAGATAGAAAAATTTGTGCATTTTATATTTTAAGTACGTTAACTCTTGTATCGGTAAATGCGAGGAATTCTTTGCCGTGGCTTTATGCGTCAGTTTACTATAATTAAATTAATAATAAAATGATTTAAAAAGAAAACAATTATTTAATGTATAATCATGACCACCTCTGTAACGAAAACTGCTCCCGCGAAAAAAGTAAAAAAAACTGGTTCTAAACCAAAAAAATCGACCAAACAAGTTGTTGAACCTCCCGCGCCTGTTCAAAGTGAACCAGAACCAACTGTAAACGAAGTTACTACCGAACAATCTGTTAATGTGGTTGGTGAATTAACTACCGTCGAAAGTTCGATGGTAACTACTCTTAACAAATTCTCCGAGACCATTCAAGAACTCACTGTTGCAATGAATAAAGTCAAAGCTGAATACAAAACTCTCGAAAAACAAGTACTAAAAGAAGCGAAAACCATGGACAAGGTAAATGCTAAAAGAAATCGCAACAAAGGTTCAAGAGCCCCGAGCGGTTTCGTAAAACCGGCGCAAATTTCTAAAGAATTGGCGACATTCCTTGGTGTTCCACCCGACACCATGATGGCACGCACTGATGTAACTAAACTTATTACCAAATACGTAAAGACCCATTCACTTCAAGCGCAAGATAATGGTAGAAAAATTTTGCCTGACGACAAATTAAACAAACTCTTGAAAGTTGAAAAGGGCGATGAAGTAACTTACTTCAATCTTCAAAAATATATGAAACCCCACTTTATTAAATCTTCTTAAAATATAAAAACAATATTATAACATATTATATGTTTAAAAAATTACCAATAGATATTATAAAAAAAATATTATTTTATTCTCACACAACTATGTTAGAAACAAATAAATATTTATACGAAGAGATAAATAATTTTTCATACAATAAATTAATAAAACAAAAAATCAAATTTTCAAAAAGTTATGCGAAATTTCGTCAAAAACAGCGTTTACAACTAAAACTTAATAAATTATAAATGTATATTTATAATTTATAATTTATTCATTAATTAAATATTTTATTTTTTACACTTTTTTTTACTCTTTTTCTTATATTTTTTACATAGTTTATTAAATTCTTTATGAGTCAATCTTTCTCTTTGACCATTTACTTTCATATTTACTCTTGAAAATACTTTCTTGAGAAGTTCTCCTGTGGGATCAATAGAGTGTATTTTTTTTAATACATATTTTGAATGAGTTTCGCAAGGTAAACCATTTGCAATAATTATATCTGAGAAATAATTATTTGTAAATACATGATAATAAACAAATTCTTCATCGTCTCTTATTTCTTCTTTAATATTTTTCATTACATTGACCGGAACATAACTATTTGTATGAGGTAAATAAATACAGTGATTATGAGTTAAATATAAATCTTTATCGCATACCAACTTATCTGTTAATTTTGAACCTTTGGGTATTTTATATGGATAGTGTGAACCATTGTTTTTAACAACATATTTACCTAATTCCAAACAATTTGTCTTATTATTATTATGATCAATTAATACATCTTTGTGTGGTATAATATCTTGTACCTTTTTATATCCCTTGGTAGTTAATATATTAGTATCTTTCAAAAAACATACAATACTCACCTGTCCTATTGTATTTGGGTCAATAAATACTTCCTCTTCCACCTCTTCCTGTACTTCATTTGCGGTAGTATAAGTAGTCGCATCATAATTCCAATTAAAACTATATGATACATCATTATAACATATGTCTCCAGCCGTATTTGTTGTGTAATATGTAATATTTTCAGGAATTATAAAATTATAAGAATCACTTAAATCAGGATAATTTGTTGTTATATTAAGAACTACGTTTGATATGTTTGTAGATGTTTCACTTTGCGCTTGAACGCTTCCTGCCGCAGTGCCCGTTTTTGTACTCGAATTTAATAAAGAATTCATAAACGTACTCATAGTTTCTCCTTGAGCCAAATCAAAATTTACCGAAACATCCGCGCCAGAACCATCCACAAATGATAATGTTAATACAACATCACTTACTTCAACTGTTCCATTATTTGATACCGAAGAACTAAAATTTGTTATACCAGGTTGTAATATTGGTTGCTCAGTTGTTTGAGTAGTTGAACCAAATACTAAACTATTCTTTTGATCTATTGTATATACATCATTTGTATTGTAATTATCTATAAAAGCACTGTTTTTACTTAATGCAAATGAACCGTCGCTATTAACTAAAATGTTATAGATATCACCATTAATATCTAAAGAAACTTGGTCTAATGGATTTGCTAATGGAATAAATACAGCACTATCCAATCCACTATCATTTATTTCAACAGGTGGGTCTACTTGATTTGATTTTGCCATAATTACTTCGCTCACATTCTCTAATTTTTCAGCAGCAGCATCCGTTACAGCAATATCGTCTTTACTTAATTTTACCGTTGTAACATCTTCCGCCTTTTCAAAAATCTGATCTATAATACGCGAAAATACTTTTCTATTTGTTATTTTAACTGCTGGAGGAAAAGTAATTACGGGTATTACAACTTCCGCCACTTCTTCTACTGCATCACCTATCGTAATAATTCCTCCCATATTACCATGATTTTGACATTGATAATATAATGTAGTTGGTGTCGTTTCTGTTAATGTTATTTGTGTATATGCGCCAGATCCTCCAGGTGTTCCATTTGTGCTAACATCTGTTGTATATTGTACTGTCTTATCTACATCTTCATAAAATAATAAAGGATGGCCACTATTTGTACTGTCATCTTGATTAAACCGATGAGTTGTATTTGCAGATAAATTTAAAGATGGACTCTCGGTTCCATCCAAATAATACCCACTACTACTTCCAATACCATAATATGGATGATTTGACGTTTTTGTATTCACTGTAACTGAATAACTTACATCCACCGTTGTTTCTTCTTCACTTGTTTCTTCTTCTGCCGTGTCAAAATCTGGTACAGAAAAATCAGGAATTTCTACCGCTAACAACATATCAATATCTTCTGTAGATAACTGCTCTTCTTGAGGAATATCTGCATCTCCGGTAAATAAATCTTTAATTGCACTTGTTTCTAGTATTCTAGATACTTCTGCATTTAACGTAAATCCAAATTCATTAGATACTTGATTTACATTTCCAGCGGCATCTGTAATTACACCCGAAGGTATAATTAAATTTATTGAATTATCTATTGTTGGATCCGACGCAACTAAAATAAATGAATAATTCATATCTGAACCGCTAAATGATGATAATATTGCATTTGAACTATCTATATTCTTTATTATAAAATTATCTATATTTTTATTAAATGATATATTAAATGACACAGTTTGCCCAGTCAATATCGTTAATGAAGAATCTAAAGTAACAGCAGTTGTAGATATAGTGGGTACTGGAATAATTCCATCATGATTCCAATAAAAACTATATGATAAATCATTATAAAAATCTTCACTATTAAATGTATTATAAAATTTATTTTCATCTATACTTAGTAAAATACTAGCAGATGAATCTAAGTTAGTAGGAGTTAAAGTTAAATTGTAATTATTTCCACTACCAGTTAATGATGTTTTTGTCGCATTTGATGTTAAATTAATGTCACTATCCAAAAATGTAACATTTTCATTAAACAAAAAATTTACATCTATGCTACTATCATTCGTTAAATCTCCACTATTTACTTGAGTACTTGTAATAACAACACTAGGAATAGGAGGAGTATATGTCCATATAAATTTATTAGATTCACTATTAGATACACCAGTATCGCTATTCATTACTCCTTCTGTAATTTGTATTTCACTAACATTATTATAATTTAAACTTTTGAAAGTTAATGTATAATTATTATCATCTATTTTTGTTAAACTTTCTATTTGACCATTTACAGTTGTAAAAGAACTTTGTAATAATGTTGATAAAGTGTAATTTAACTTTATTTTTATTACAATTGTATCATATAAATGATTAGAACCACTCGTAACATCATCCGATAATAACGATATTAAAAAATCTGTTCCTTCATATCTCCACTGAAATATATTTGAAGAAATATCATTAAAATTGTTCAAATTATCTTTTATTATATTTGCGCCAACTTGAACATCTATTGTCGCAGGACTCGCCGAAGGTATTAAAGTTGCCGCATATGCTTCACCATATGTTGTTATATTACCCATATATCCATGATTTACACACTGATAATATAAAGGAAATTCTGTATTTGAATCTATATATATTTGTGTAGATGCGCCTGAACTACCCGCGGTTCCATTATATATTACTCCCGTAGTATATGAAATTGTTTTTTCAGCATCTTTATAAAATCTTAATTGATGTCCTGCATTACTAACATTACTTTGATCAAATGTATATGTAACATTCTTTAAAAATGTTATAATAGGAGATTCTACGCCGTTTAAATAATAACAAGAACTACTTCCACTTACATAATATGCGTGATTTGTTGTTTTTGTATTAACAGTTACCGTATAATTATTTACATGTCCTGGATACGTAGTTGTCTCAGCTAAATTTGATAAATTACCATTTTCAGTTGTAATATCACTTAGTTTAAAATCAACCAATTCTTTATTAGACAATAATGTAACATTTATACTTTCAATATCTGATACAGGATTCGTTGAACTACTTGTTATATCCGTTGAATATATTTCCATATTAGGTAATAATCCATCATAATACCAATTAAACACTGTGCTGGTATTATTTCTATTACCATATATATCTGTAATTATGTTAGTAGGAAATGTGACTGTAATATTACCATTAGATAAAGGTTCTATCCTACATTCATACGTTGTATTACTTCCGGTAAATGATGTAATAGACGCATTTCCAACAATATCGATATCAGATGAAGTAAAATCGCTAACATCTTTAGTAATATTTATAGACAAATCTAAATAATTTAAATTATTTGTGATATTATTATTATGACTAGAAACAATAGACAATTGGGGAACTATATTATCATAATTCCAACTATATGTTAATACGCTCGTATTATCAATAAATTTTTGAAGACCTCTTCCTGTAGTAATTATTATATTTGTATCTATATTAATACTTGCCTGAGTATCAACAAACGTTTTTAATTTTACAGCATATTTTGTTCCTGAACCAGTAACTTTTATTATCTTACAATTTGTACCTTTTATATATTTTTTTCTAAAATTATATACTACTTCCGAAAATACTATTTGTACCCATATAACATCTACATTTGTATACATTCCACTATCACCTAAATTCGATTTTATACTTGTTATTTTTAATGGAGGAGAACTGTACTTCCATTCAAATATATTACTAATCGGATTTGATACTACATTTAAACGATTATTTATATTACGAGTTATACTATCTTGTAAAACAGATATCTTACATGTATCTATTGTCGTACTAGCACCAAATTTAAAAGTTACTCTATTATTATTTACTTGGACAAAATCATAAATATATCCAAGAGATACGTCAAAATTATTTTCTTCTATTACAAATGACTGAGTATCAATCGATGAGACAGAAGAAGTTGTATCATAAGTTAAATCCATTACCATATTTACAACAGACAAATTTACACTTGCGTCAGCAACAACAGATACACCTGAAACATCAGTACTGTATAAAGTTATCGTCTCAATTTGAGGTACCGTATCATTCATACCCGTATTATACATATTATATAAAGATTGCGCTTGATCATCTGAAACTTCTTTATTAAAAAAACGAATATTTTTTACAGAACCATCAAATCCATAATCTATTCCCGCCGTATCTCCAAATCCAACACCTATAAATTGATTTGATCTTTCTCCACCATTTATTACATTTACATTATTTATTGTCTCAACTAAAACACCGTCTTTAAATACCTTCGTTGAACTTAAATTAAAAGAAATTAATATATAAGTATAATTAGAATTTCCATAAGATACCGAACTTGTTACATTATTTAATTGATTGAGACCGGATTTTTTTATAGTTAATTTATTATTATTATTATTTGTTACAGTCATATTAGATTGATTTGGATTTCCAAATAAATTATCTCTTATTGTTATTATTGTACTCCAATCTGCTGTACTATTTGTCTTATACCAAAATGATACTGCTGCCGAATCTTCACCTGTAAATATTTCACCAGTTATTGATAGATTATTTGAAATGTTTCCATCAAATACATATTCATTATATATTGGATTATAGACAACATTACCATTTATACTTATATCTACTTCGCGTGTTGTACTGTCTCCTAATACTACACCAATTTTTTTATTATTTACAGGAGAAATGTCTAATCCATTATAATACCAAGAAAATTTATTATCTCCACCATCATAATCTACTTCTAAATTTGAATTACCGTCTACGTATATATATTTAAACTGATCTTGTAATATTTCAACACTTGTTTCGACAGATCTTAATATACTTTTCATTTTAAAACTATATGTGGTTCTTGACGATTTTACAAATTTTGTAATTATACAATTCGTCGAATGTAAATCATTTACTGTTAATGTAGGAAAAGAAATATTATTATTAAGTGTATAATTTAATACTACATTTATTTCATTTTCTTTTATTGTATTTCCATCACTAACATCTACACTTGTAAAATATAATTCGGGTTGAGGAATATTTACACTCCAAGTCCAATCAAATGATGAAGGTAAATTACCGCTTGAAATATCTACATTATCAGGAAAAAATATACTTGAGGCAATATTTGGAACTGAAGAAATAAAAGTAAAACTATAATTAGTTGGACTATTTTTTAAATAATTACTAATAACACCATTTGTATATGATATATCCGTTAAAGGAATATTTTGACCATTTATTAATTCTTCAGTTAGAATAATTTGAAAATAAATTGTCGAGTCTTGTGTACTACTATTATGAGCAACCTCTGTTGTAAAAAAAGATATTTGTGATACAGGTGGACTCCACGACCATGTAAAAGTATTTATAATCCATTCACTTACTGTAACATTTATACCATCTAATATACTAACTACTACACTGCCCGAAGAAACTGCCCTTACTCTAAAACTATATTCTAACGAATCACTTCCACCAACTTGATAAAATCTACTTACAACACCATTTGTAGCATTGATATCTGCGGACGTAATATTGTTATTCGCAACAGTTAATTCTAAAGTCATATCAATATAACCATTCGGATCTGATATTGAACCATTGTCGGTTACGCCTGATGCATCTATAGTTATTCTTGGAGCATTATATGGAATCGCTGATATAGACGCTTGACTTCCTCTAAACATACCGGGTGTAGTACTGTTTTCATCTATTATAGTCCAGTGTCCTCCTAAAACTACATTAAAGTGATAATTCTCATCAAACATATAATCAAAATTTATAACTCTATCTGATACTGCCCAACTACTTAAATCTTGATTAAAAGTAAAACAAAATCGAAACGCAAAAACAAAATTTATTACTTTACTTACATCCCAATTATCTAAATCTTGGTTAAATCCTCTCGCATTATAAAACATAGAACTCATATTTGTTACATTACCAACATTCCAATTACCAATTGGTTGATTAAAAATATACATATTCGCAAACATCGAAATCATATTTGTTACATTGCCTACATCCCAATTACTTATATTTTCATTAAAATTATGCATATTTCCACTCGTGCTAAATATATTTTGCATATCAGTAATTGCCGTAACATCCCAATCATTTATATCACCATATATAGGCTTATATATTAGTGGATTATTATTATAATTAGTAAGAGCAGTCGTCAATTCACTTTTTGTCTGAAAAGATCCTGAAAAAGGTACTCTCGCGTTACTTAAATGAAACATATTTGTCGTTGTTGCGGTTGGAGACATATTTGGCCAATCAATCACGGCAACTAACGCAGAAGTCTCACGAAACATTGAAACAAAAGTAGTGACATTTCCGATATAATTATTCCATGGAGTTAAATCTCGATCAAATGCGTAATTTCTCATTAAAAAACTACTCATCATTGTAGCACTACTTGGTTGCCAATTTGTTATATCTCTATTAAATGAAAATGTATAATAAAACATATCACGCATATCTGTAACATTACTAACATCCCAGTTTGATACATTTCCGTTAAAACAGTAAGCTTGTTGAAACATTTTATACATATTTGTAACATTTCCAACATCCCAATTATTTAAATCAGAATCAAACATATATGCTCTATAAAACATACTACTCATATTAGTTACATTACCAACGTCCCAACCACTTATATCTCCATCAAATATAACTGCATTATTAAATGCGGACTGCATATTAGTCACTTTACTAGTATTCCAACCACTTATATTTGGATTCATTTTATATGCAGCATTAAACATTTCAGCCATATCTGTAACATTTCCTGTGTCCCAATTGCTAAAATCTTCTTCTATTATTTGAGTAGTGAAATTATGAAATAATCTACGAAAACTAGTAACATTTCCAACATCCCACTCTGATATATGTCCATATCTAGTTTGAGTAACATCTCTGTCCGCATACCAGTAATGTACCGCATTTCTAAGTGTAGTGTTTGTAAAATATTCATAACCAGGTTCCGGAGTTAAACCGTATTGTGGAATAAAATTTCTATTAACTCCGTCTGTAGAAATACTTGCACTACTTTGGTAAAACATTGTATTCATACCAGTTACTGTATGAGGATTTAAATTAATTATAAAATAACCATCTGTTAAATTTGGAGTTAACCAATATGAACCGAGAGTATCAGTGCTATCATCCGTAAAAACATTTTCAGCATGATAATTTGAAGTATTATAACTTGTAAAAGACTCCATTTTAACAGATGTTAATGGAGTTACAACTCCATCTATTAATGCGTCTACTTGAAAAAATTGAAGACCCGCACCATTCGGTATAGCAGGCCAAGAAACATACTGCCCTATCGTTTCAAATTTAATATATCCAACGGGCGTAGTTGTAGAAGAAGTAAATGTTTGTATAAGAGTAATATCTGCATCTAAAGAAACATTATTCATATCTTCAGTAAAATTAACTCCATCTACAGATGTACTTATTTTAAAATTCGAAGTCCAACGACCTGTGTAAGTAGAGTGATTTGTATTTCTTATTCTATATTGACTAATATTGTATAATTTTGGCTGACCTAAATTCATCCAATCTCCCAAAAATTCCTTATTGTAATTACCACCATCTATTTGAAAATTAACCTGGCGAAACATATGACTTACATTTACACTACGATTAGACATAGTCCAACTATCTAAACTTTTATTATAAACAGTAGATGTTGCAAACATATAACTCATATCTGTTACATTACCAACATCCCAACTGTCTATAGAAGAATTAAAACCGGTATTATTTGCAAACATATAACGCATATTTGTTACATTACTTACATTCCAAGTATCTATATTATTATTAAAACGTGTCGCATACTGAAACATAAAACTCATATCGGTTACATTACCCGTATCCCAATTATCTAAATCATGCGCTATTCCCGCATAATGAAACATATAACTCATATTTGTTACTTTACTTACATCCCAGTGATTTATATCTTGATTAAACATATTACACTGACTAAACATTTTATACATATTTGTTACGTTACCTACATCCCATCCTGTTATATCTTCATTAAATTCTTGTTTCAATCTAAATAATTCATTCATATCTGTTACATTAGAAACATTCCAATCTCCTATTTTACCGTATGTAACCAGTGCAAGTGTTTTATTACCAATATACGCATCTACCGCAATTTTTAATTCACTTCTTGTTTGAAATCCGAATGTTGGATCAAAATCCGATTCTATATGACCGCCTATATTAGTAAACATATTTGTTATATTATTATTCGCATCTATATTTTTCCAATTACCTTTAAATATTGTACCATTATACCCCCATGCCGTATGAAACATATTACTCATACTAATTACTCTTCCTGTAACATCCCAATTATCTAAATTCGCTTTTATCGAAAGTGCACTGTTAAACATATTAGTCATATCTATAACATTACTAACATTCCAATTACTTATATCGGAATTAAATGTGGAACTTTGCTGAAACATACCGTGCATACTAGTAACATTAACAACATTCCAAGAAGACAAATCATCTCTAAAATAAGTAGCATATTGAAACGCATACCGCATATCTGTAACATTACTAACATTCCAATTACTTATTTTAAATTGTGCATATGTTGAACCAGCAAACAGTTCATACATGCTTGTAACATTTCCCGTATCCCAACTATTTAAATCGTGTGTATAATTATTATCACTCTCTTTCCTATTTTTAAATAATCTAAAAAAACTTGTTACTCCAGATGTATTAAAAGTATTAAGAGCACCATATGTGTTTATGCCGTAATCAGGACCCCACGCGTCCGTTACTAAATGATATAATCCACTACCAATTGTATTGTTTGTGAATACATAACCGGTACCTAATACAATTTGAACGTTATATATATTTTTATTAAAATATAAATCTACTAAATCAGTATTGTTCGGATTCTCTAATATCCAATCTCCGCCAAACATTACGTGACCTGTATCGTCTTCAGACGAACGTATCGTTATGTCTACCTCATTTGATATATTATCCAAAACATATTTCCAATCTTTTGACGACAAATTACACAATAACAAATCAACGTTTTTTACATCTAGTCCTTTTAAAAAATTTATAAAAGTTTTAAATTTTACCCATGTATTTAATGATAAATCAGTAAATACATATGGTTCTCCTGTCGTAGGATGTCCCCACCATACAGGAGTATTTGGTTCAGATACCAAAACTAAATTATAACTATCATCATATTCAACTAAATTACCGGAATTATCATAAAAAGCATCTTGGTGAGAATTAATTATATTTATATTTTCCTGTTCTAATTTTTCATTTTCTTCTATTAATTCTGGTATTTTTGATACATCAATAAATAATTCATCTATTGGGGTAATATCATCAGGCACAGAATCCTTCCCTCCAACGCCTTGTAAATGACTCTCTTCTTCATTTAAAAAACTATATTTATCACTTTTTTTATATTTTTGAAACAAAGACACATTTTCTAAACTTACATTTTCATAATTAGAGATTGTAGATATTTTATCTTGAATAATATCATACGTATCATTAGATGAATCAATTACCATTATTTCTGTATTATACATCAGAGACATGTAAACATCATTTAAATACTCACTTTGAACATTATCATATAATATTAAATTTTCAATAATATCATCATTTAATATATCTTTTACTGAACTGAAATAATTATTCAAAAAATGAAATTTTAATATATTCTTTTCGCAAACACTATTTTTTTTATAAATTAAATTCTTTACAATGTAATCTTTTCCATCAAAATCTAAATCAATATTGTTATCTTCAGGAATATATATATAATCTTGTGTTTTTTTTAACTCATCATTTACAAATGATATATTGTTATTTACAGAATCATTAATATAATTAATTATGCTATTGCTATATAATGAATAATATTTATTCATATTACAAATATTTATACTAATACTATTTGAGACAAGTAATAATTTATTTAATATATTATAAACAAAATTATCATTATCATTTATATCAACTAAATTTAAATTATTGCTTACTTTTTTTTCAGATATAATAGAATTTTTACAATAATAAATACATAAATTTATATTATTAATATCACTGTAATAATTTGATATATTATTTATTTTTCTATAAATATCATTCAAACCGTCATTATTATATATAAATAAAGGCATCGCATAGTGACTTGATATTATCTTTTCTAAAAATTCGTATAATTTGGTATTATTCTCATGAAAACTTATTAATGGTATTAATAATAAATTTAATTCTCCATTAATGCTACGCGTATTTATATCATAATTTAATTCTGTTGGATAAATTGTATTATCTACATAATTTTCTACTAAACTTCTTGTATTATCATTTATTGTAAAATAATTATTTATAATATTGGTAATACTTGACTCATAACTATTATATAAATAATTTAAAAAGTTATTATAATCATTTTTGTCTAAAATATCGGATTGACTAATATAACTTATGTTCACTTCCGGAAATTTGTTTTTTAAATTATCATAAATATGAACATAATAATATGGTTTTATTAGATTATTAATATTTATAAAATCTATATTATCAATTGGGAATACATTTACTATTTCTGAAATAAAATTGAAATATGTATTAGATGATGATACAATATCATTATAATCTATTACATTACTTTTAAAAGTATTATCAAAAATATTATTATTTGCGGGAACTACATTTAAAAATGATATTTTTTTTATGTTTATTTCTGTATTATCATCATTTTGTATTTTTGCTATTTCTAAAAATAAATTATTCAAATCTACATTATAATCATAATACAATACTTCTGTTTCAACATTTATTATATTACTTATCAATTCTTTAAATTCGTCCGAGGTATTCAAGTCGATAATTAATAACTTATCAATCATTTATTATATTAAAATAATAAATTTAATATAATATTAATTCTTAAATTACTTTTTTACTTTTTACTTTTTATTTTTTACATCTTTTACCCCTTTTTCCTTTTTTTGTATTTTTTTTGTATTTTTTTATCATATTTTTAAATGCTTTATGAGTTATTCTTTCGCGTTCACAATTTGGTCTCATATTTATTTCTTTAAATATCTTATTCAGTAATTTACCTGTATTGTCTAGATTACTTATATAATTAAATGTGTATTTCGAATGACTTTCACATGGTATACCATTCGCTATTATTGTATCTGAAAAGTAATTATTCGTATATATATGATAATATGTGAAAGAGTCTACATTACTTATTTCGGGTTTTATATTTTTCATTACAGATACAGGAACATATTTATTTACATGAGGGAGATAAATACAATGATTATATGTTATGTATAAGTCCTTTGTTACTATAAAATCTTCACTTAGTTTTGAACCTTCGGGTATTTTATGAGGATATTCTTCTCCATTATTATTTTTAATAAATTTCTTTATATCTCTTATTACTAACTCATTGCCTAAATGATCTATTAATATATCTTTCTCTATTTCTAATTCTTCTATCATCTTATAACCATCTGTTGTTAATATTTCTGTTCCTTCTAAAAAGCAAGGAACCGCCATATTACTTCCACCACCAAATGACGGCGATGATGTATCATTTGATGATGAATTGCCGCTAGACCCTTCACTTGTCGCAGTTACTGAACCAAATACGAGAGATTTTAATGGTTGAGAATTTGGTATATCATATACAGTACCACTATTAAATACACCTAAATCAGTAACACTGTTTTTTGTTAAATTAAAAGTATCATCGCCATTTGATGTAATTAAATATTCATCAGACAATATAGCTAAACGAACAAAATCTCCCGCAGCCGTTAACGGAATAAATACAGCAGACGCTTGCGTAGGATCTTCTTGAACACTACTAAAATCTATTGGGGTTGTCTGATTAGATTTCGCCATGACCACTTCTTCTACATCTGCTAATTTTTCAACCGCCGCTTCTGTTAACGCCATAGAAGCTTTGTCTATTTTTATTGAAACTATATCTTCCGCCGCTTCAAATATCTGATCAATTAATGCAGAGAATACTTTGCGATTTGTTATCTTAACTTGTGGAGGTATTACAATTTTTGGTATTGTAACCACTTCTTCTTCTTCACTTTCTTCTTCTGTAGTTTCATCTGCAAATGGATTTGATGTATCAGGTATTGTAAATGCTGTTGAAACAACTAAATTAATTTCACTTTCTGACGGAATATCTTCTGCTGATATACCTGTATCTCCTGAAAAGATGTTTACTAATTCTGTAGTCGTTTTCTTCTTTGATACTTTCGCATTTATTATAAAATCGTATTCATTTGAAGCAACACTATTTGAATTACCTACGCTATCTACAACACTATTCGCTTCTATATATACTTTAATATTATTATCAATCGTATTATCAGTCGCTTTTACATAAAATGTAAATTGACTTCCTGAACTACTACTTAAACTATGAGCAACACCATTTGTTACATTTATATCTCCCGCCTCTAAATTATTTATATTTTCTGTTGATGTCAAAACCATAAATACTTCTTGTGTATTTGTAGACAAATCTTGATCTACAATATTACTTGTTAACGTTAATGATGGTTCTACACCATCATAAGATATATCATAATTAAATGATAAATCATTTTTATAATCAATACCATTTTGATTATATGCTATTTCATCTTCAGGTATTATTATACTTATTTGACCTTGAGTTATTGTAGGTATAATATTACAACTATATACTCCTGATGAACTATTCGCAAAGTTACTTATATTCGCATTTGTAACAGTAATATTGCTTTCTAATAATGTTATATTAGAGTCATTCAATGTAAATGTGAATGGAATATTATTATTATTTGTTATACTACCATTATCTACAAATGAACTATTAATTGTTAAAGAAGGAATTACTATACTGTATGTCCACGAAAAAATATTAGATTCTTTATTGTCTACGGCACCCGTTGTAACACTTGCTTCAGGTATAAATATTGTACTTAATACATTATAATTTATACTTGTAAATGTAAATGTTTTTGTCTTATTATCTACTGATGCTATATTAGATATTGAACCATTCGTAAAAGATATATCATCTAATTCAAATGTTACTATATCATTCGTAAATTCAACTTTCATATCAATACTTTGTGAACTTATACTTCCATTATTACTTACATCTGTAGAATTTAATATTGATAATAAATTATCACCAGAGAAATCCCATTCAAATACATTTGAACTACTTGTGTTTACATTGCCTACATGATCCTCGAATGAATTTTCTAATATATACAATGTTATTCTACTATTATTTACCGTTGGCTTTAATATTGCTTGATATTTATCATTATGCGCGATAGATATATAATTGCCCATATTCGCATGATTTCCACATTGATAATATAATATTGATGGTGTACTATTTTGTATATTTATTAATGTATATGCACCAGATACTCCAGGAGTTCCATTATAGGTTACACCTGTTTCATATAATGTTGTTTTATTTACATCAGTATAAAATTTTAATGGATGATTATTATTTGTACTATCACTCTGATAAAAATAATAACTTTCTCCTATTATTAAATTCAGACTAGGAGACTGATCGCCATCGATATAATAACCATGACTGCTACCACTGCCATGATATGGATGATCTGTTGTTTTTTCACTTACAATTACATTAAAATCATTTTGTACAGAAACATTTGTTACTTTTTGTAAATTTGATAATGTTCCATTTGTAATATAACTATCATCAGACAAATTAAAATTAAATATTTCTTTATTTGTTATAAAATTAACTGTTATAAAATCATCTGATGAAGATTGTCCATCATCTAAATCACCCGATGTTACAAATATAGTTGGATTCGTATTATCATAATTCCAATTAAATTGCGGCATTGAAGAAAAAACATTACCATAAATATCTGTTAAATTATTGTCTAATGTTACTGTTATTGTAGATGTTAAAGTTGGGGTTATTCTTACACTATAACTAGTTCCAGAACCTGAAAAACTTGTTACTGAAGCATTTCCTGTTATTATAATAGAACTCTGTAAGAAATTATTTATATTTTGAGATGAATTTATTGATATATCCAAATAATTATTATTATTTGTAGAATTATTTTTATGCGATGTTGTAAAAGTAATTATTGGAACACGATTATCATAATTCCAATTAAATGTTAAATTATTACCACTTATTGTTTTAGCAAGACCAATACCTGTAGTTATTGTTAAATCATTTGCTATTGTTATACTAGCACTAGTATGAACATAAGTAGAACATTTAATCGCATATGATCTATTTGAAGACGCCACAATTTTATCAACTGAACAATTAGTAGCGGTTATATAATCTTTATTAAAATTATAAACATCTTCAGAAAATACGATATTAAACCATTGTCTACTATTATTTGTATTACCATTATTTGTTAAATTATTACTTCCCTGAAACGTATTTATTAATAGATTTGCTGAAGCGTATGTCCAATAAAATATATTACTTTCTTTATTCGAATTAATATTGTATATATTATTAAATCTTCTAGATAATACATTTCTATTTAATTTTACTGTTGTTGCTAACCCGGCAGTTGATGTAGATTGTATATTAAATCTCATTCTTGTTTTACTTATTTTTCTTACATTATATACATAACCATTTGTTACTACAATATTATCTTCTGTTAATTCTGTATCTACTGTATTACCATGTAATACATCATTTGTAATATTAAGTTCCATTTCAGTGGTAGGTATAGATGAAGACGCATTATTTGATACATCTATACTATGTAGTACAACATCAGGTTCTACTACTGTATAATTCCAAGTCCAAGAAAATACATTACTTGGATCATTATCTTTTATGCTTGTACTAGTATTATATATTACATTATTTGCTACTAATAAAGTAACATCTACGCCAGGAGTATGAGCCGAAACAGATATAACATATTTTGTATTTGATTCTTTTGTAAAACTAAGAATAGTACCATTTGTTATTGTTATATTTTCTTGTGTTATATTTGGCAAATTTACATCGGTATTTACTAATTCTATGTTTACTATACCCGATGTTGAATTATTATTACCATCTAAAGTTGGACCTGAAAATGTTAATGCCGATGGTAACTCATATATAGTATTTGGTATTACTTTATAACGGAGTCCTACTATACCACTTCCGCCATCGCCGCCTACTATTGTAGTAACTGTATTTTGCGAACTACTACCGCCTCCACCGCCGCCTGTATTTGATGTACCTGATATACCATCATTTGCATATCCTGCATTTGCGGGATTTGAATTACCACCCGCGCCACCACCACCAAGTCCACCTGTACCTTCATTTTTATTTTGATGAAGATTCCCGGCACCACCGCCACCAGCATAATAATTATCAGAACCTGTTAAAAAGTTATTGACTATGCCATCTCCCCCATGACCGGAATGATAATTAGAATTATTTCCTGTTCCGCCTACTTCACCCGCGCCTCCACCACCGGCCGCCGTTCCATTCAAGGCATTACCCTGACTTGCACCTCCGTTATTACCGTAAACAACTATATTTTGAAATATCGACGGATCATTTTTATAAGACGAACTACCTCCTGTAATATTAAAAGTAGGATTATTTATATTAAATGTATATAAACTTTCTGCAGTAGAAGTCACAGATGTACTTACTTTTATATTTAGACTAGCGTCTAATAAAAGTACTTGCAATCCGGCATTTCGCCACATTGAATTGCCTGTTCTCGAACTATAAATTTCAATTTGATTGATATCTACTATATGATAATCTGAAGGAAGGGTTGCTATAAAATGAACCGGGATTTGAGATGTATGTGGTCCTTGAGCATTTCCTCCATTACCACTATTTACACCATCTATAATTTTAGATGCATCACGAATA
>CEQY01201589.1_pt1 | contig 31098 bp, 24 predicted proteins | sample 361391 | NCBI WGS metagenome assembly CEQY01 (sample SAMEA2621075, study PRJEB7988) | marine metagenome | isolation source: saline water (ENVO:00002010), including | reverse complement strand
ATTTTGACCAACTTGTGCTTTACCAACAGCTGATACGACATCAGTAGGGTTCACACCGTACATTTTTTCAGCGAAGTCAGCGATATCATTTTCAGTTCTATCTTCTAGAGCTGCAAAGTCATAAACGTTCTGAGAAAGTTTAGTTGCATCAGCTACAGAAAGACCAAACTCTTGAGTATATTTAGAAGCTAGTTTTTCAACTTTTAAAGTTTCAACATCAGCAACTTCTGCAGAGATATCTAATTCAGAAGCAACTAATTCACCTTGGTTATAGTACTCCCAATAACAATCATCATAAAGGTAGTAACCCCAAGCATCGTATACTGGATAACAGTTATAGTACCAATCTGGTTCGTCATAATAATAACCTCCACCTGTACCGCTACAAGATACAAATGAAGTTGCTAAAACTGTGAGTGCTAATAATTGCAACATAATTTTTTTCATAATTTTCTCCTTAAAGGTTCCCGTTCTTTTCGAGTTTGGCTCGTTCGTTTTTTCTTATCTAGTAAAAAGTAATTGTTCAAGTTACTTTTTTCTTTTTTACTTAGCAGTGTCAAAATGACTCTGAATTATCTATTAATTTTTATCAATTTTATTTTTTGGTCTTGCTTACATGCAAATCCCAAATAGTCATGGGTTGCCTTTTCAACAATTCCAAACTCTTCACAACCATTTACCCCAAGTACACGGTAGCGTCTATGAGCTACCAGTTTTTCTGAATTTTTTACAACCACAACTTCACTGGTCATTCCTGGGGATTCGACCGCTGGTAAGTAGAGGGCCTGGCTCTTGAGAAGGGGCGTATACTTACGTCTGCGGGTGTCTACCTTGGAATTTATCCAATTTAGTGGCTCACCGTTGGGGCTGGACAGTACTAATTTATGATTTGTTTGAAAAATAATAAATCTATTTGTGAATAAATTTACAAATTTAAAACTCTCATTTTTAAGTGGATTTTTTAATTTGGTAAACTGCCCCTCATATCCATGATCCTGTTTTGAAATAGAATAAACATTGGCATTTCCTCCAATAGAATCCTCTGCAAAATAAGCGTTGCTCATTTTTTGAGTAAAAGGAAGGGGTCTATTATCAAAGATGTCAAAAAAACGCTGGGATTGGATCTGCCCCTTGGAGTGAAGCTGCTCTGTGAGACTTAAGACCTCATATTGTTTTACAAAACCCAATTGTTGAGAGGTGATGATATCAATATTTCCTCTCACCTTATCTTCATCAGATTGGTAGAGTAGGTGAAGCACATTGCGCTCATCAGGCATATCTATCTTTGTGAGCCCGGTTGGAGTTAGCACATACAGGAAGTTACTCAAACTAGAATTTGCTTGTACCCAGGGGCTAGGGTTAGGAGTGGGGTCTTCACCATATCCTACCCACGCAGGCATCATTCTTTGGTCTCTTTTGATCCAAACAAACTTACCAGGCATAAACGTTTTTTGATTTTTAAAGGTATTCTCTGGTGATAGAAAGATACGTTTAGGTTTTAAATCATGATCAAAGATTAAAAACTTCGTTGTTTTATTAGAATCACTATCTACTACCACATACATGATGACATAATCACTTTTTTCATCAAGATCGATATCAACTTTAGTGAGATTGAGAATGACAGGATTTTTTTCTCTTATTTTTAACTCTTTAGATCTTATATAGTCACCATCAACTTGTTTTAATAAGCTTATAAAATCACTCATATTGTCTTTACGGTGGATAATAAAATCGACTGATTTTTGGGCATCTATATTTTCAAATGGTCTTAGGGCAAAAGCATCTTGGGGAAGTTCTGCGGAAAAATCATAGATATCATCAGCTTCACTATCACTTTGAATGATACGGATAAACTGTGTTTTAATGAGGTAGGTATACTTCTTATCACCTTGTAAGACTTGCAATGTGAAATTAATTTCTGAGGCAAGAGTATCACTATCTTGAAAATGAATATCAAGTTCCAGCTCCTGATTCGGAAGGACCTGTGAGATATGATGTTCTGGATTAAGAACCGTTTGCTGCCCACTTTGGGCCATGACTTTAATTTTTAGATCACTTTGTTTATGACCATAATTTTTTAGCCTGAGTTTGAATTTATGCTGAGAATTCTCAGACCATTTAATTAGAAAAGGCGTTTTATTTAAAGGGTAGAGCAGGCTTTTACCTTGATGCTTGAGAGAGCGAGCGAAGTCAATATTTCCAAAACGAATAGGAGTTGGTTGTCGTTTTTCTCTCGCCCCTAGTGCAAGAGAGACAAATATATCTTTTTTCGAAACACCCGCATTTAAGAGTTTGGCAACGACACCTGCAGCAAGTGGTGCTGCCTGAGAGGTTCCTGAGAGGTATTCATAATTATCATCTTGGGTAAATTGTTTTGAGCGCAAATGAGTGGGCCAGGTGCTAAGGATTCGATCTCCAGGGGCGATAACATCTACTTGCGTTCCTCTGTTTGAGTAACTCGTAAGCTCTCCTGCTGGATCATGGGCCCCAACACAGATCACATCATTATAGGCACATGGGTAACTAATATCTTCATGTGCATTATTTCCGGCAGCCACGACGACAATGATATTACGCTCCACGGCCTTAGCGATTAAGTCTCGCATGAGCTGGAGGTCAAATTGAGAACTCCAACCAAGAGATAGATTGATCACATCTACGTTATTTTGAATGGCATAGAGAACTCCACGGGCCATGTTTTCAATAGGGTTGCTGGCAGCAGAGTTCATTGCAACTTGGATAGGAAGTATTTTTACATTTTGTAACACGCCTCTCACTCCCAAATGATTTTCTTTTGCGGCGATAATTCCGGCCACATGGGTTCCATGGCCATTACTATCAAAGATCTCAGGGTTACCTGTAGATTTGGAAGTAGGGTAAGCATTATTGGTAAAACTCCAGCCTTGGCAATCTAGGGGATAGCCGTTGTTATTGGTATCTTTATTAACGTACTCGTTATGACAGCTCTCTTTATCCGCTTCTCTTTGCAAGCATTGCTTATAAAGGTTGAGTTCTCTACATTCAGAGGGGTGAGTTAAAATTTGACCTTGCAGATCTGGGTGGTTGACGTCCACTCCTGAATCAATAATGGCCACTTTAACGGTCTTATCTGTTTCAGAAGATTTTCCTAGGTTAAGATCTTCTGCTGAGTTGGCCTGAATTTCTATTTTATCGATATCAGAAATCCATTTTTCAACTATGCCTCCTGGGTTATCCAAAGCCCACTGTTTATTTTCATAATGACTTTTAAAAGAGATATCACCGGTTTTTTCGATTTTTACCCCAGGAAATAAATCAGTGAGTTCTTTGAACTTCACTTTTGTTGTGAGTTTTATAATGTTAGCATTTAAATTTAGTTTTCTGAGAATCTTCTTTTCTTGTTCTGAATAAAGTGTTCTATAGCTTGCTTTGGGATCTATGCTCATCAGCTGAGCGAGAGGCTTGGTATCGCTCAAATAGAGAAGATACTCACTTGCAAAAGTGCTCAGGCTAAATAAGATGAATATGAACAATACAAGTATTTTTCTCATTATAATCCTGGTGTGTAGTTGAGTGCTCTTAAATCATAGGGAGAGATACCAAGCACAGCACTTATCTGATCAAAAACTCCTGTTCCATAGGTTCTATTATAGGTTCCAAAGGTATTTGAAATATAATCAACATAACCCTTCTCTGCTTGTTCTTTAAAGCCTGTCACTCGAGTCGAAGAGAATAGATTACGATGGGAAATCCATCCAATGACTTTCTTGCGATCAAGTCCTTCTAAAAGATACGTCACAACTTTATTTTGAAATTTCACAAATTCTCGAGGCTCAAGCGAAGCAGCTTTTTCTCTAAAATTAAGAATCCTTCTCACGTTCGAGGGGAGACATGGGCGTGAGCGTCGTATTCTACTCGTTCCTAATTGGCTACGACTTCGGCAATAGCGATCCCATTTCTCTTGGCCATAAAGATTTTTTAAAAATTGAATAGCATAAGACTTTGGGGCATCAATAATTCGATCTCTAAATTCATGCATAAATTCAGGGTAAATAATAAAACTCGTCTTCACTTCATAGCCTCGCAAAAGCCCTGCATCTTGGAAGCGATCGCGATGGATGTGATAGTCGATTTCACTTTCAGAAAATAGACCTTCTATAAAATCAAAAATGTGCATCATGGTTTGAGGCGTTGCACTCCAGCCTTTCCAAATATAATCAACTTTTGTGGTGACGATGGGACCAGACGGTGAATTAATATCAGCTTCTGAGACATAGTATCTCAGCTTTGAACTTCCCTTAATGGCTTGACCTGGGTCATTAGCATTTTGACCTATTTTTAAAAAACGAGAAAACTTATTAAGCATTTTATTGAGAAAACCAAAAATATCTTTTCCATTTCTTCTGATAGAGCTCGTAGAAAATAATCTTTTCGTTCTCTCAGCAAGAGTTAAATGGGGGTATTCTTTTTCTGGAAGGACAATTTCCACATCATTATCAAGGAGCATCTGCTCACTTTTATACCAAAGAAATTGAGTTGTTTTTAAAAGCCCTTGAATCTCATTGGTGATAGAGATAGGTGAGTAATAGTCTTCAAGTAGCTCAATGGAATTATTGGCAAAAAGTTGATAGAGCGCTTTAAGGGCGGTTTCTTTTTGATCACCTGATAAATTTTCTATGGGGATCTTATAAATGAGTGAGTTTTGTTCACCTTCAAGCCATTTAATAGTATTTTTAAGAACTTCTATAAAATAATTAAAGCCAAAGCTCAAAGATTTATTAAAGTTTCGTTGGCCTTGAATACTTATCTCTATTTCATTATCTTCTTTTCTAATGGTGATCACTCTTAAGAGAGCTCTGGCGTTATCTGCTCCAATATTGGCAGAAAGGGCAATCCCTGCCAAATCACTCATGGGCAGGGTCGCATTAGCGGTATGAATCAGATTGAGAGAATCAGTAATAATAAACGTTTCGTTGAGGGCCAATTGTTTTAAAAACTCTTGGAGTTGGTCTTCTTTTTTCTCTTCAATTTCGGCCCTACATTCTTCTTCAATATTAATGGGGACAAGTAAGATAATATCTTCATTCGTTCCACTTGTAATAAGCTCAGCTCTGCGGGCGATGGCCAGTTCTCGAGCATTGGGAATATCTCTATCGTATTTAATATAAACGATATCATCACCATTAATGGTGCTATAGACCACGTTAACTTCTGATTGCAGTGAACAAACGGATTCGTTTGAAATAATTTGGCCTAGACTTTTCATAAGACTTGGTACCAATATCTTTTTCCATTCCTGAGAAGTAGCGGTATCTAAATCAGGCATAGGCCGAACATGGGTGTAGTTTCGCACGAGATTTGCTTGGGCACTCATACTAGGAATAACTGTATCACTCACGCCTGTCAGCATTCCAAAGACTCCTAAATTAGCACTGGCCGATATAGTATCAACGAGCTGGATAGGTGCAGATCGTCCAAACTGTTGTCCGAAGACCACATTTCTATGGGCATAAGCCGAAACATTGGCTGTTGGGTAAACAAAGGCTTTGAGAGGAAGACTATCCTCCCTAGATAAGTCATTTTCATCTCTAAACTCAGTGATTCTTTCTTGGATTTCCTTGGCCGCATCATCAATGGCCACTCCTGGAACAAATTTATCCACGGCTTCACTTAAAGCCTGAGAGAGAAAACTATAAACTGTTTGAGATTTAAATAATTTGAATAAATCTTTAAAGTTATAAGGTGATTCAGCATCTTCACGATAATACTCTCTTACTCTTTCACCTGGAGCAGCTCTAAATATCAGTCCCTCTTTAACTAAAGAGTTTGTGATATTTCTCTTAACTGAAAACTTAGGTTCTAAACCTAAATGCTGAGAGAGGGAATTTATTCTGCTTTTTAATTTATTGAGTGCGAGTTCTTGAATTTCAACGGGATATTGAACCAGGGAATAAATCTCGGTTATATCTTGATCATTTAAATTATTGAGCCGTTTTTGCATCCATCTTAAATCATCGAAAGTGACATTTCTAAATTGATCTCCATAGGGGAGAGTGAAATTTAAAAAATTATTAAAGACTCTGGCAACGGACCAAGAGGTGGTGTTCAGAGTTTGATTAAAATTAGTAACAGCATAAATATTGAGTAAACCTCTAAAGACTCTTCTGGTTTCTTGGCGACTTTTCACCATCAGAGGAAGATAAATCGAGACGTTTTTTAACTCAGCATTTTCTAAGAGCACATCTTTTAAGACCAGCGATGTGTCACTCGATTTCGAACTGATCCATTTCATTCTTTGGGTGAGAGTTTTTTCTCCAATTTTTGCTATAAAGGCATCTTTATTTTCTTTCGATTTAAAGTTGAGGGTAAGCTCACGATAATATTTTGGAATTTCAATATCGTACCCGAGCTTTCGCAGTAAAGCAGCACGAACAATGTTTTCATGATTATCTAAACTCGCGGTGAGCACATATCTTTTGCCATCTTTTGCGCCATTGACGTAGGAGCGAAAAATCTCTGTGGGGGAGCTTTTATAATCACCTGGGATAAAATGCTGGTTGATAATTGTGAGGGGTTTTAGCGGATGCTTTTTATTTTGCCATAAATGGCTCTCCACCGGATTGAGTTGATCTAAGGAAATACCCTGAAGGCCCAGTTGATGGACTTCATAACTATCAATAGCTTTTCCTTGATAATAAAGATCACCAGCGGGCTTCATCTCAAGGGAATTTTGAGGAAGGGGTACACTCACACTACTGGCCCATACACCAGAGGTGAGTATGAAAATAGCCAGGGTCCATAGTGATTTCATAAGTTTAAGTTATATCATTTATAGAGTTTAATGCTATGCATTACAGAGAACATTGTCATTTTTACAGGGTTTTTTGAGTAAAAAAAACCGCAGAGTTGCCCCTGCGGTTTTAATTTTGTGGGAGAGATTGTAGCTATTTGCTAGCTATAAAATTGTTTGTTTAGTTTCAGTTTTTTGGGGAAGCTCACCAGCTTCACTCCTACTAAAGGTCGAAACGATTAAAAAAGTGAGCAGACATTGGACTAAAAAAATTTTAATCATTGTCTTAATACTTAAGTTCATTTCATCCTCGTTCAAATAAGAACTTCATTGTTCAAATTGTACTTAATCATATGCAACACTAGTGCCAATTTTTAAAAATTAAATAAAATTGCTTTTTTAGAGCTTTTGTCTTAATCTGTCGGGCAGTAAACCACTGAGTTTATTAGCAGCTAGAGGTTGGCACATCGTCTAAAATCCTTAGACATCCGTCACGCAGAGATGGGCCCAACTTGGCACCAGTGCCTAATTGAGACCAATTTAAGGGCTCAAGAAAAATTAAATTGGCACCGATAGGACTACAAATAAAATTTTTAAGGAGTATAAATGTCTAAGTCAGCGAAATTAGATCTTGGTGAAAAACAAATAGAACTACCTATTATTGAAGGATCTGAAGGTGAGAGAGCCGTAGATATCTCGAAGCTGAGGGCCGAAACCGGTTTCATCACCATGGATAATGGTTTTGGAAACTCTGGATCTTGTGAATCTAAAATCACTTTTATTGATGGTGAAAAAGGAATACTCAAGCACCGTGGTTATACCATTGAAAATCTATCTGAAAAATCTTCATTTTTAGAACTCGCTTATTTACTCTTTAATCAAAAACTACCTAGCGCAGATGAGCTGACAAGCTTTAAAGGAAAAATCACCGAACGCTCACGCATTCCTGAGGGGATAAAAGCACTGATAAAGTCTTTTCCCAAAGAAGCTCATCCTATGAGTATTGCTTCAGCGGCTATGGTTGCACTTTCAGCTCATTACCCTGAACTCACTGACCAGGACTTAAATGATTCTCAAAAAAATGAAATATTTCCACTTCTTTTAGGGCAATTTAAAACTATCGCTGCAGCTATCTATCGTCATGGCCAAGGGGAGAGTTTTGTTGACCCTGATCCAAGCCTTGATTATACAGCTGACTTTCTCTATATGATGAAAGGCAAGCAAGTGAATCCAGAAATTGCGAAGGCATTAGATGTGCTTCTCATTCTTCACGCAGACCATGAGCAAAACTGTTCTGCTGCCACGGTTAGAGTGGTTGGTTCAAGTAAAGCTAATCTCTTTGCTTCACTCTCTGCTGGAATTGATGCCCTATGGGGACCTCTGCATGGGGGAGCAAACCAAGCGGTATTAGAGATGTTAGAAGCTATTCAAAAAGATGGGGGAGGCTACGAAAAGTTTATTTCAAAAGCTAAAGATAAAGAAGATCCTTTTAGACTGATGGGATTTGGTCATAGAGTTTATAAAAACTTCGACCCCAGAGCGAAAGTTATTAAATCTTATTGTGATGAAGTCCTCGAGGCTCTTGAGACTGAAGATCCATTGCTCGATATTGCCAAAGGTCTTGAGAAAACAGCTTTAAGTGATGAGTACTTTGTGAGTCGTAAACTCTTTCCAAATGTTGATTTCTATTCAGGTATTATTTATAAAGCCTTAGGTATTCCAACCAATATGTTCACAGTGATGTTTGCCCTTGGAAGACAACCGGGTTGGATGTCTCAATGGCGTGAATTGGTAGAGAGTCCGGCCATGAGAATCACGCGTCCGAGACAAATTTATCAAGGAAAAACAGACGAAAAGCTCTAAGAGCGTGAAAAAATTTCAAACACTCATTTCATTTCACAAAAATTAGTCTATATAAGCACCTTATAAAGAGGTGCTTATGCAAAAAATCATTTTAATCGCAACATTTGTGCTAACTACGAGTGCTATGGCACAAATCGTAAACACAAACTGGCAATACAATAGAAAAGCTTGTAGGGCCGAAACGATCTGCCCCAATGGACGTCCGATTTTCTGTCAAACAGTTGGCTTTAGATATGGGAATGCTCCAGCAATACCAAACAATATGTGTCGCACGAGAGTGGTTCCTGGACAACTTGTTCATTGCCAAGGTTACGCAGATAAAGTGAATGCATTTGGACAAATCGTATTTGTTCCAGTGAATTTACCGGTTGCTTGTTACTAGTTACTCAGCACTCTCAGGAAAAACATCTGGTTTCATTTGAGCAGCAATAAAATTTTGCTCACCCACTTTTTCCAGTAAGCCAAGTTGAGTTTCTAGCCAATCGATATGCTCTTCTTCGCTTTCAAGAATAGAGCGAAAAAGATCTCTGGTGACATAATCAGCTTCTTCTTCACAGAGCTTAATATGCTTTTTGAGAGCTGGAACAGCCTCATTTTCTACGGCAAGATCACTTTTTAAAAGCTCTTCTACATTTTGACCAATTTTGAGTTTTCCTAGTTTTTGTAAATTCGGAAGTCCTTCAAGAAATAAAATTCTTTTGATGAGTTGGTCCGCATGCTTCATTTCATCGATAGAAGCTTCGTATTCTAATTTACCTAATTTCGCTAGGCCCCAATCCTCAAGCATACGCGCATGAAGGAAGTATTGATTAATGGCCGTGAGTTCTCTCGTTAAAACGTCATTAAGCGCATCGATAATATTTTGTGATCCTTTCATTGGTCTCTCCCCATTTAATTCAAGGGGTAGCATAAACTAAATGATTGGAATTGAGAAGAAACTTAGACTGGTGATTTCTTAATTTTTGAACTGTCTTGAGCTTTATGTTGTTGCTTATGATTTTGGCGATAGCTATTTATTGCATCTTGTAAACATACACCACATTCAGAACCCAAGCCTAATTTTTTACAAGCTTCATTGAAATTAGCAGAAGTCTTAGTGGCTTCTTCTATTTGCTTATCAGTAATGGCTTTGCAGATGCATACATACATATTGTTACCTCTTGTACTCAAGTATAAAACATGTTCGGCATATCAAACAAGTGTATTTAGCATAATATAAAGATTTTTCATAGGAAACAAATGATTTTAAGTAGTTAGCATTAATCTTTTATGTTAGTTTGGTGGTAAAAAATACGCACAATATTAACATTTGCCTAGCTTAGAAGGCGTTTATGCAGCTCAGTGAACTCAAAAATAACTTACTCACCAGCACTTTGAGCGAAGCAAAGCTGGTTCAAAAGATTCATACTCTCAGTCAGAACTTTACCCAAAGTAGAGAGAGAATTTCAGATTACCTAACAGACCCTGCTCTGATCAGTGCCTACACTTATTTTTATCTTCCTACTAATATGGCAAAAATGCCTGTGATTCTGGATAAGCTGGGTAAACGTATTGAAGACTTTAATGATTATGAAATTATTGATTATGGCTGTGGTCCTGGCACTTATTTGATGGCGCTGCTTGCAAATGGAATAAAGGCAAAGAGATTAGTAGGTGTAGAGACAGCTGAGCTTATGCGCAAGCAAGCTCAAAAACTATTTCAAACATTTCACCCAGAAGAAAATATAGAGTTACTGTCAGCTTATAAAGAACAAGAAAACTCGATAGATCAAAAGAAGCTTCTCATTTTTAGTCATAGTGCTAATGAGATGAGTGAAATTGAAGTCAAAGAGATCATAAAAAAAATTAATCCAAAGGAAGTCTTATTTATTGAGCCAGGAACAAAATCTTTTTTTACTAAAATGAAAAGCCTACGTACTCATCTCATTGAAAATACTTTTCATGCCCTTTACCCTTGTCCCAGCAATCATCCATGCCCCATGAGTGATCAAGATTGGTGTCATCAAATTTTAAAAGTCTCTCTGGATGATGATGTTAAAAGACTTTGCCAGCTGGTCAAGCGAGATAGGCTCTACCAACCCGTTTCTCTTTTTTATTTCGCTCAAAGCAGTGATCGTGGGGATCAAGGACTGAAAAGAGTGGTGCAAGTTTTTGAGGAAACTAAGTTTTCACTTGAATTTAACCTGTGTGAGTCAAGTGCTACAACTAACCAATTAACTCATTTGCAGTTGATGAAAAAAAACTTAGACAAACGCGATATTAAAGATTTACGCCAAGTTTACGCTGGAGACCAACTTGGCTATACTATAGATAAAAAACTGCCAAACGGTGTCGTAAGGGGAGCTCTTGGAGCAATTAAAAAATAAGAATATTTTAGTGGTTGATGATGAAGTTCTCATCCAAGAGATCATAAAAGAGCTATTAGAAAGCTATGGGATGAAGGTGACCACTGCAGGGAACGGTCTCGAGGCTTTTGAACTTATAAAAAAAGAAACTTTCGATTTAGTGATCTCTGATATTAGAATGCCAGAATGTAGTGGCTTAGAACTTTTAAAGCTTATCAATGCCTATGATTCGAGCGCTCCTGAAGTTATTCTTGTTACAGCTTTTAATGATATCAGTGCTGAGAGGGCCAAAAGCTTAGGGGCCAAGGGCCTGTTTCTAAAGCCTGGGGCCATTGAAAATATCATCGATGTTATTCGCGAAAGTCTTTAACCTCTCTCTATATCATTTTTCCCAAAATGCTCTTCATCTTGAACATTACTTCTTGGGTTCTTTAAAGTGAGAGGGGCTTTAGTCACTTCGCTAGCACTTTGTCTTCCTATGGCCCTAAATTCCCCTTCAAGTTTTTGTTTCAATACTTTTTCTTCTTGAAACATATGAATGGTTTGGGTTGGAAAAGCAAAGCTCACATTAATTTTCTCAGCAAGCCTGAGAATATCAATAAGGAGTCGGTGTTTTTCGGCCAATTCGCGAGCGTAGTCATCCGTCTCCCAATAGCAGATCACCTTAACGTTGAGAGAGAAATCTCCAAAGCTTTCGAAATAGACATGAAAGGAATCTTTGCGTGTCCATTTGTGATTGATAATGATCTGTCTTATCCCTTCGCAGAAAGCTTCGATTTTTTCTGCGGGTGTGTCGTATTCAAGGCCTAGGGCTGTCACGACTCTGCGGTAGCGTCTCTTCCCTTTATTATCAATGGGGCGATTCATAAGCTCCCCATTTGAAATAGTAATAAGGGAGTCATTAAAGGTTCTAATACGGGTGGAGCGGAATCCGACTTCATCTACAATTCCTTCTACATCACCGGCCGTGATGATATCTCCGATATCAAAAGGTCTATCGAGAACGAGCATGATAGATCCAAAAAAATTAGCCAGGGTGTCCTTAGCCGCAAAAGCGAAAGCTAAACCTCCAATCCCAAGACCAGCTATAAGACCAGTGACATCAATCGTGAGAGAGTTGGCGATGAGAATTCCTCCCAAAATGTAGATGATGACAAAAGCGGTTTTGGAAAGAAGAGGGATGATAATATCATCGAACTTTGATTCAGTACTTTTTGCTCGGTCAGTGAAATAAAATGTCATGAGATCTATCAGTCTATGACCCAGCCACACACAGTAAAAACTCATAACGATATAAAGTATTCTCTTTGTCGTGGCAATTGTTGTGGGTTGAAATTCGAGCAGAGGAATAAGTTGCAAAAGCACTGTCCAAAAGACAATTTTTTCTAAAGGCTTAAGAGCATACTGAAGTTTTGCACTGGAATAATCTTTCACCACCTTGAAGGATTTACTGAGTATGATGCGAAGAACTTTATCAAAAACAGTTTTGACGATAAGAGAAAATATGATGACGACGAGTAGGGCAAGCCACTGCCAGTTATAAAATAAAAATGCTTTTTCTGAAAATATTGGGGGGAGTTCAGTCTTTATTCTATCAGTAAGGGTATTAAGCTTGAGTACACCGGCCACAAGCTGATTGCCTTGAAGAGCTTCTCGATATAACTTAAGGGATTCAAGAGTGTCTCTGGAGAAATACCATTTTGAATCTTTTTGAATCAGAGATATTTCTAACGATTCATCATTAAAAGATCTTTCATCAAAGTACCATTTAGATCCTTCAAAAGAGGCTGGGATTTGATCATAATCAACTTTCTTTATTCTATCTAAAGTTTTAATCAATTGGTTGGCATAAGACTTACCAATATCGTATCTAAGTAGTGGGTCTTTCTCAGCAATATCGAGAGTCTCTATGGCCTTGGAATAGTGAGTGCTTAAGGGAGCAACATTATTTTTTACTTTGACCATGGCCTTTAAGAAGATACGCATTGTTTCTCTTGGGTTTTCCCCACTGGCGTAAACTTGAGTACTTAACAGCACGAGTAAAATTAAAAACTTCATGAAATCCCTTTTTTAAATAATTTTCCCTTATTCTAAAAACTCCCTTAACACTTGTCATTAAAAAATCTAGTAGAGTCTTGACATGCATCATTTTGCTCCCATCTTAAGAATGTAAATGATTAGCGAGGAAAAAAGATATGGATAAATTTGATAAAATTGTAAGTGGCGCACTTGAAATAGCCACCTCAAAAGCGATGGAGTTAAAAAATACAGAACTTGCTCCTGTGCATTTACTATGGGGACTTATAAATAATCCAAGTTCATTTATAAGTAAAAAAGTTCAAAAAGATAATGAGCAAGTGAAAACGATGCTGAAGAGTCTGCCGACGACTTCACAAAGCCTCACCGCCGATAGAATCCCACCCAATGGACGCTTGAGTTCTTGGTTAACTCAGGCGTCTTCAAACGCAACTCAAGCGGGAAGAACTTCCATGGGTGAAAAAGACCTGCTTAAATTTTTACCCCAGGTTTTTCCTAATTTAGATATTGATTACTCTGACTTTGCAGTGGATAGCGAAGAAACTGAAATCCCAGCTTTTTTAGTTAACTTAAATGATAAAGCTTCTGCGGGTAAACTCGATCCAGTCATTGGGCGGACAAAAGAAATTCGTGCGGTCATGGAAATTTTAGGGCGAAGATCAAAAAATAACCCGGTGATGGTGGGACCTGCTGGTGTCGGGAAGACTGCCATTATTGAAGGTTTGGCCGAAGCCATTGTGAAGGGAAATGTTCCCGACGTTCTTAAAGGGAAGACCGTTTTCAGTTTAGATCTTGGGGCCCTTATGGCCGGAACAAAATACCGAGGAGAATTTGAAGAAAGAATTCAAGCGCTTTTAAAATTTGCTAAAGAAGGTGCTGGAAATTATATCATTTTTATAGATGAGATCCATCAAATTATAGGAGCGGGAAAAACGGATGGGGCTATGGATGCTGCCAACTTATTAAAGCCTGCTTTGTCACGAGGAGAACTTCATTGTATAGGGGCCACTACTTTTGATGAATTTCAAAAGTATATCTTAAAAGATCCTGCACTCGAGAGACGTTTTAGACAGGTCCCTGTACATGAACCTACTAAAGAGGATTCGATTGAAATTCTTATGGGGATTCGAGATAAATTCGAAGCTCACCATGGGATTAAAATTACTGATGAAGCAATTTATGCAGCGGTCATGCTTTCCGATCAATATATAACAGATAAAAATCTTCCGGATAAAGCGATTGATCTGATCGACGAATCCGCTTCTGCCTTAAAACTATCGGCGGAGGCGATGCCAGCCGAGCTAGAGCTTTTGCAATCAGAAATTCGAAATAAAAAAATTCTAGCTCAAGTGGAGAAGAATGAAGAACTAGAAAAAGAAGTGCTCAAACTTCAGAAAAAATTTGATGAAGGTTTTGTGAAGTGGGAAGAAACCGTAAACTCTTTAAAGAAAGTAGGAGAGATAAAAAACCGTCTCGATCGCTTGCGTTTTGATATGGAAAAAGCTGAGCGTGAACAAAATTATGAAGAAGCTTCAAAGCTTAAATACTCTTTAATTCCAGAAGTGGAAAAAGAGTTAGAACAATATGCCCATGATTGGGAGCTCTCTAAGCGCAATATCGCAGAAATTATAGCCAGACATACTGGGGTGCCAACAGAGAAGATTCTTAAATCAAAACAAGAAAGCTTACTCCATCTAGAAGAGAATTTAAAAAAGCGTGTCTATGGACAATCTGAAGCTTTACATGAAATAAGTGAGTCACTTCTTGCGAGTTATGCAGGTCTAACTGATCCTAGCAAACCACTGGGCTCATTTCTTCTCAAAGGTCCTACAGGAGTAGGAAAAACAGAAACAGCTAAAGCTCTTGCGGCATTTCTCTTTGATAATGAAGAGAATATCATAAGACTAGATATGAGTGAATTCTCAGAAAAACATTCGGTGGCCAAGCTCATTGGAGCCCCAGCGGGTTATATTGGCTATGATGATGGGGGAGTTCTCACTGAAGCGGTCAGACGCAAGCCTTACTCAGTAATTCTCTTCGATGAAATCGAAAAAGCTCACCCGGATTTTAGTGATATTTTATTGCAACTGCTTGATGATGGTAGGCTCACTGATAATAAAGGGCGTACTATAAGCTTTAAAAATACCATAGTTCTTTTAACGACGAACTCTAAAAATTTAGACCTCGATTTTAAACCGGAAGTTCTTGGACGTTTAGATGGAATCTTGGATTATAAAGCTCTTGATCGTAGTGTCATGAAAGATCTCGTGTCTAAACAGATTGCACTTCTCAATGAGCGAGTGAAATCGAATAAAATGCATATTAGCTTTAGTGATGACGTGATTAAAAAACTGGCAGAAATTGGTTATGATGAGAAATTTGGTGCAAGACCCCTTGCCGCAACTTTTAATCGTCTGATTGTTAGACCTCTTTCTAAATATATTCTCAAAGGAGAGGGTGTGAGTGAGCCTCAATTTGTGCTTGAGAATGATGAGATCACTTTAAAAGTTTAAGCTTATTTTTCATACCAATAGGTGACTCTCACCTCTGAACCAGCAGCTGGAGGTGAGTCCATTTTGATGGCGTTTGTTGTGTATTCCCAACCCGTCTTCTGTTCAACGCCGTTGATATAAACTTTGACTGTTTCACCAGCAATCTTTCTATTTTTATTCAGGGAGTGATCATAGACTAAATCTTTGATGGTGTTACCAATATTTTCTAGTATGGCATCAAAAGGCTCATGAATATTACTGCGAATACCTCCTGTCAGTTGAGCTAACTCTAGATAGCGATTTCCAATATCACCCTCTGTATGTTGAGAATATTGAACCTCTTCGATAGCCACAATTGGATAAAACTTAGTGTTTGCAGGATCAGACTTTAAGTTTTGAAATTTTTGCGCCCACTGTGCAATAGTAATATCGTTATTATTTGTGTCTTTGAAAGACTGTTCGGGTTCATCGGAAACTAAAATATAAACGGATAAAGTTTCATCGCCACCAAACCAGTTGGGATCATTTTCAACCATGGTGAAGGCGGACTCAAGACATCGTTCATCACCACTTCCACCATCACCAACTTTGACTGCTTTTTTAAAATTCTCTTTAAAGAGAGTGAGATCGGATTCAGCAGCATAAGAGGTGAGATCATAATCTTCCCATTTGTCTTTATCATTTCGGTATGCTTCTGTGGTTGTCACTCCCATCTTAAAAGGAAAGTCGGACTTCCCGTTGACAAGAAAAGTATCAATAAAAGAATCAAAGCTTTCAGCTAGTTTTGTTTGGTTATTCTCCATTGAACCTGAGTTATCAATAACCCAAATAATTTCTACTTCTTGAGATTTAGTTGTCGCGGTTTGAATGAACTTTTCTTCAGCAAAATTTAAATTCTCTCTTTGATCTTGATCAAGTCCATCAATATAAATAGGCATATCTGTGGTGTTAAACTCAGTTGCCTCTTGTGGAGGCCTGCATGAAGTGAGTAGCAACACCAGGTTGATGGATAAAAAGGAATTTTGTAGCAATTTTTTAAGCATTTTTTCCCCCGCTTTATAGCTTGAACTTATTTTAGATCCTGCAGGTGTTGGTGGAAGATTATATGTCAAGAACACCTGTTTTTACGGATACTTAGGTCTTTTAAAGTTTAAGGGAGAGAGAAAAAGTGACAAAAAAAATGGTCAAAAACTAAAGATCCTCAAAAACATAATTAAGTTTCTGGGCTATTTCGGTTTGTTGTTCAGAACTTAATTTTAGTCCATCTAAGCTGATTCTTTTAAGCTTTTTAAGTTTGAGGATTAAATCCGAATCAATTTCATGGATAGGGTTTCTATTCACATTGAGTTCTTCAAGGTTAATAAGATTAAGGATAGCGGTAGGGATATGATCGAGATGATTATCCGCTAAGTTTAACACCTCAAGAGTTTCAAGTTGTTCTAAATGAGCAGGTAAACCTTTAAGCTTATTTTTATTTAATAACAAATGCTTTAATGACAAAGACATTCCAACTGAGAGATGAATTTTTTTTATTTCACATCCTGCTAGACTTAAGGTTTGCAGTTTTGGGAGAGTCATCACTTCAAGGGGTACTTCTTGAAGCCCGGGGGAGGTAATATAAAGGACTCTTAAATGAGAGAGCTCTTTAATATGTGCTTGAATATGTTCTAGAGTCGTACTTTGAATATAAAGAGTTTCCAGATTGATTAATTGAAAGAGTTCATCTGGCAATTTTTCGCCGGAGACTTTGAGTTTGAGAGTTGTGGCAAGTTCTGGTGTTTTGAGTGCTTGTTTTAAGCTTTTAAACATCGCCACTTTTAAATCCCATGGATCCCTAGAAAATAGAGGATACTTGTCATGGGGCCATGGCTCATATGTTGTTCCGCATTTTCTCGCACAATTTGTTTGGCGTGAAAGGCTATACCCAGTCCAGCTTTTGAGAGCATCGGAAGATCGTTAGCCCCATCCCCAATAGCGACCACTTGTTCGAGATTAATCCCTTCTTGTTGGCTTAAGAGATCCACTAGCATGGCTTTTTTCTCCGCATTCACAATAGAGCCTTTAACAAGTCCAGTGAGTTCACCATTTACAATATCCAGTTCATTGGCAAAGGCATAATCAAGACCAAGTCTTTCTTTAAAAGCGTTAGCAAAGAAATTAAATCCCCCTGACACGATAGCGACCTTATATCCTAGAGACTTAACGGTTTTAACAAATTCTTCAACACCTTCTGTATAGCGGATATTATCTAAGATGCCTTTGAGCTGATCTTCTTTAAGACCTTTGAGCAGGGCCACTCTTTGTTTAAGTGATTCATCAAAATCGATTTCACCATTCATGGCTTTCTCAGTTATTTCGTGAACCTTTTCTCCCACTCCATGAACCTTGGCCATTTCTACAATGACTTCAGATTGAATAAGTGTGGAATCCATATCAAAAACAATTAGACGTTTATTTCTTCTCCATACATCATCTCGAAGGAGAGCGATATCAGTGGCATGACGAGTTGAGATTTCCATCAACTCTTTTTTCACCACAGGCCAATCCACATGTTCTGCATGGGCACTGGCCATAATATCTAGAGATTTGAATTCTTCATCTGTCACGTTATCAATTCTACGAATATTAATATTATTTTTTGCGAGAGTGGATGAGACCTCATAGAGAAAGCCTGCCGTCAGACCTTTTAAGGCCACACAACTAATAATATACCGATGCCCTTTGGGGTGAGTGAGCTGTTGTTCGGCGACATATTCAAAATCTAGGTCCATATTCATCTGCTTAGCAACAAAGAGCAGGTCTTTGAGCAGGGGAGAGTCCTTTGCGTTTTCAGCAAACTCAAAATCTAAAAGAAAACTCAATGAGAGGAGACCATGAGTGATGGCCTGTCCCATATCAGTGATGCGAACACCTGAGTTCATAATACATTTCATAAGTTCAGCAGTAATACCTGGATGGTCGGGACCGGAAACTGTAACTAAAATTTGGCTCTCACTCATAGAATTAACCTATATATTTTGCTTTTGTAATTTACGTTGTTTTCTCTTAAGAGCTCTATCCGCTTTTAATTTTTGAATCATACTAAGAGTGTAAATAATAGCTGATCCCAACGAGAGGATAGCTGCAATATAAACCAAAGCATGACCAAACTCAGGCAGCGGTAGCCAAGGTAGAAGAGACCAAGATTCATTGGCCATGATAAAAGGAATTCCCACCATCATCGTTGCGGTTTTCCATTTCCCTAATTGATTCACGGGAACAGCTATACCTTCATTAGTTGCCAATAAACGAAGAGAAGTCATATACATTTCTCGCAGAACTAAAACGATCACGATAAAAGCATGCAATCTTTCTAGGTACTGCAGCATGATAAGAGAAGATACAGTTAAGAATTTATCAGCAATGGGGTCCAAAAAAGATCCAAAAACCGTCACTATATTTCTGCGCCTGGCAATATAACCATCAAAGAAATCCGTGATGGCCGCAAGAGCAAAGATCCAAGCCGCTGTCCAACCTAAGATCGATTGAGTGCTTTCAGCTAATTTACTATTGGGGTGAGTGAAATAAAGCAAAATCATGACTACGGGAATAAGAGCTATTCGAAAAGTAGTTAAGCGATTGGGTAAGTTATCTATTTGGAGATCATCTGTTTCAGGGGGTTTTTCCATGTTCCTAAATTAGCATGGCCCTAGGTTCTTAAAAAGTTTTTTTTACCCAGTTAAAAGATGCCTGCAAAATGTTATAATCTTCAAAAGGAAATTATTATGGCATCGCATTTAAATTTAGTAGAAAGTGACTTTGAAAAACTTGAAAAGAGAATCCTCCCCAGATTCCCTTTTTGTTATATGACTTTCAAAGGGACTCACGACAATTCAAAAGTTTTTGAAGTCAAAGATATTTCCTTCTCAGGTATGCAATTGGGGCTTCGAGACGGTGAACATGGGCTAGATAAGGATCAACAAGTTCATGGCTATATTCACTGGGGGAGCCGTGAGTTAGAAGTTTCCGGAAATATCAAGTGGGCCACTGATATGAGGCTTGGCGTTGAGTTTTCTACTTCTAATAGTTCTCGCACCCATATGGATGATTTCCTTAACGTGAAAAATTTGGCCAAACATCTTAAACCTCTCCATGCTTTTGATCACGGACTTTATCTGCCGGTTAAGCTCAAGTATTGGCTGCGTGCAGATGGTCCTGTTGAGATTTTTGTATGGCAGCATAATGACGCTGAGCTTTCAAAATTTCAGATTCTCATTATGGAAAATTTCGTTGAATGGGAGGATGGCAAAGGTCTTAAAACGGCCCGTGTTATTTCTAAACGAGATGTAGATACTCCGCTTATCAATGAAGATGAAATCGTCTTTCGAATCGATGATTCTGTCGATGAATTTAAAACCACTCGGGCCCATAAACTTGTGAGTGGATTGGATGAGTCTCAAGTTCCTCCTTCTGCACTCAAATTTATGCTGATGAAACTTCGCTCTTAATCACTTAAAAAATTGATGTTTTGTGCGTTATTGATAGAATAACTCAAATAACAATTATCTAAAGGAAGTCTGTGAATAGAAATCTCGCACTAGAGTTTGTAAGAGTAACTGAAATGGCGGCCATCGCTTCAGCTCGCATGATGGGGCGTGGAGATGAAAAAGCTGCAGATAAAGCTGCTGTTGATGCCATGAGGTCCATGCTGGATTCAGTAGATTGTAATGCTACTGTTGTTATTGGAGAGGGGGAGCGAGATGAAGCTCCTATGCTTTTCATTGGTGAGAAGGTTGGCAGTGGAAGTGGACCAGACCTTGAAATTGCGGTGGATCCTCTCGAGGGAACAACTATTTGTGCCAAAGGTGGATTCAATTCTATTTCTGTTATGGCCATTGGGGAGAAAGGCAATCTTATGCATGCTCCAGACACTTATATGCAAAAAATTGCGGTAGGCCCTGAATCTAAGGGGTTAATTGATATCAAAAAAACACCTACAGAAAATCTTAAAAGAATTGCTGAAGCTAAAAAATGTCGTATTCAAGATTTAACTGCCGTTGTTTTGGACCGACCGAGACATGCAGAACTTATAGAAGAATTAAGGGCTACAGGTTGTAGAATACAACTCATTGGAGACGGAGATGTCTCGGCGGCTATTGCCACGGCCATGCCTGACACAGGAATTGATGTGCTTTTTGGAATAGGAGGAGCACCTGAGGGAGTAATTGCTGCTGCAGCTTTGAGATGTCTCGGGGGAGATTTTCAAGGAATCTTTAAACCAAGAAATGACGAAGAGATTGCTCGTGCCACAGAGATGGGGATCGAAGATATCAATAGTGTTTTTACTATAGATGAGCTTGCCAGTGGCAATGTTATGTTTGTTTCTACAGGTGTAACCGATGGTTCCATGCTGGAAGGGGTGAAGTTTAAATCATGGGGGGCCACCACTCACTCACTGGTTATGAGAAGTGAGTCAGGAACCATTAGAAACATTGTGGCGCAACATCATTTTGATCGTAAACCAAGGTATTAAGAAGAAAGCTTAAAAAAGGAATTTTATATGGGTGCAAGTGCAAAAAGATCAGTAACTATGGATGCTCCAGTTGAAAACGTTTATAAGGTGATCACTGATTATGAATCTTATGCGGATTTTATGGAGGGTGTGAGTAAGGTCGAAGTGGTCGAGCGTGACGGAAATAAACTCGTAGCTCGCTATCATATCAATATGATTAAAAAGCTTACTTATACTCTTAATTTGGTTGAAACTGAAAATAAAGAAGTCTCTTGGAGCTTTAATGAAGGTGATCTCTTTAGTGTGAACCAAGGAAGTTGGCTTCTCACTGATAATGGAGATGGAACGACACTTGTTGATTATACCGTTGAAGTGGATCTCAAGAAAAAAATGATTGGATCAGGAATGATTGTAAAAACGCTGACCGAAGTACAACTTCCGTCTATGTTGAAATCTGTAGAAGAAAGAGCTAAAAACGTCTAGAGGTTTTGTATGTCAGAAGAAGAAAACGATCCAAAAGATCACAAAAATTTTGCAGATGTGCTCAGAAAAGTGGTGAACACTGGGATAAGTGCAGCCTTTATGACGGAAGATGCAGTTAAAGGCATAGTAAATGATCTTCCCCTGCCTAAAGAAATTATCAATGGTCTTTTACAAAACGCTAAAAACACCCGAAATGAATTTATCACTTCTGTCAAAACAGAGTTGCGTAACCACTTAGATAAAATCGATGTCTCCAAAGAAATTGATCGCATTGCTGAGAACTACGATTTCGAAATTAATGCTAAGATCAAACTCACACCTAAAGCTAAGAAGAAGAAAAAGTCATCTTCAGACAAATGAGTTTAAAAGAAAACTATCTGTATTTAAAAAGTGTACTTCCCGAAACTGCTAAGCTGATTGCGGTGTCTAAAACAAAACCCGTGGAGTTAATCAAAGAGCTCTATAATTTAGGGCACAGAGATTTTGGCGAGAATAAAGTCCAAGAACTCAAAGAGAAGGCTGAAGTTCTGAGTGAGCTCAAAGAAATTCGTTGGCATTTCATTGGACAGTTACAATCAAATAAGCTCAATCAGTTACTCACTGTCCCTCATCTTTTCTCTATTCACTCCATTGATCGTAAAGATCTCTTTGTAAAATTACTCAAAAAAGATTTCAAGGGTGAGTTAAAAATTTTCTTACAAATAAATACTTCAGGTGAAGTTGAGAAATCAGGTTTTACCAATCTTGATGAGCTTGAAGAAACAATAAATTTGTTCAGCACTCAGACTCGATATAAGCTGCAAGGTTTAATGACGATAGGAAAAATTAGAACAGATACTTTTGAAGCAGATGCCAGAGAGTCCTTTTCAAAATTAGCTGAAATTAAAACTCATTTAGAGACAAGATTTGGACATACTTTAGACCTTTCAATGGGAATGAGTTCAGACTACCCAATTGCTCTTGAATATGGAGCCAATTGGGTAAGAGTAGGGTCGAATCTATTTGGTCAAAGAATGTGAAAAATTTACAAACTTCCTACTTCATTTTGTCTTTCTAATGCTTTATAAGTACATTTAAGAAAATTTCATTTAGAGGTATTTATGAGTGATACATTAAGGAAAGTTCCTGAACTAAGTCTTAAAAACTTTACTGAAGGTAATCAAACTGAGCGAGCTCAGTTTGTAGACAAGCTTTTTAGCGGGATCAAAGATTATGGTTTTATCATTCTCACTGATCATAATGTTGATGATACCGTGATAAAAAAAGGTTATAAAGCCGTAGAGGATTTCTTTGCTCTGGATGAAGAAACCAAGAAAAAATATGTCTCATCTCTAGGGGGCGGACAAAGAGGATACACTCCTTTTGGTCTCGAGCATGCTAAAGATAACCCGCATAAAGATCTGAAAGAGTTTTATCACGTGGGAAGAGAAGTTCCCAGTGATCACAAATATGCAAAGTTTTATGACAAGAATATCTGGCCAGAGGAAGTTTCGGGTTTTAGAGAAAATTTGCAAAACCTCTATGATAATTTAGATCAAACATCAATTCATCTTCTCGACGCTCTTGGGATAGCATTGGATGTTCCACAATCTTATTTTCGAGATATGATTAATAATGGAAATTCAATTCTTAGAGCGATTCACTACCCACCGGTTGGGGAAGCTCCTCCTGCAGGAAGTATTCGAGCTGCGGCTCATGGTGATATTAACCTCATCACAATTCTCATGGGGGCCACCGCCAGTGGGCTGCAACTTTTAGATCGCGATGGGACTTGGTTAGATGTTGAGACAAAACCTGGACAATTGGTGGTTGATTCTGGGGATATGATGAGTCGCATAACGAACGATATTATTCCGGCTACTATCCACCGAGTGATTAATCCTGAAGCTTCAACAGATGCCAGATATTCCATGCCATTTTTTGTGCATCCTCATCCAGAAGCCATGTTGGAATGTATTCCAAGTTGTAAGGGAGAAGGGGAAAAATACCCACCCATCTCGGCCCATGAATGTCTTATGGAAAGATTGAAAGATATTGGACTAATGTAGAAAATTTTTATACCCTTCCCCAAAAATTAAGGAGAAAGGTAGATGAAATTTTTTATTTTTTGTTTGGTATTACCAACTTTTTTATTCGCCCAAGGAACAAAAGCTAAAGATTTTAAATTTAAAAGTCAGTCAGGTTTGTCCATGATTCAAACTACAGGTAATGCTGAAGTTGAAACATATAATCTTGATACAGAAACATCTTGGAAGAAAACAAAACGTATTTATACTCTCAAAGGTAATTATACTCTCGGTTACGCAGAAGAAGTGAATGAAGACACTGGGGAAGAGAATAAGGTTGAAACCGCTAGAAATTGGGCGATAGAGCTTAAATATGAACAGATCATGAGTGATTGGTTCAGTGGATTTTTGGCGACTTCTATGGAAGGTGATGAGTTTGCCGGAATTGAGCGCAGAAATAACTACGATATTGGTGTGAAGCAATACCTCGTTCAAACAGATAACACTACTTCATTTGCAGAGGTTGGTTATCGTTATACCAATGAACTTAGAACGGAAGATGATGAAGATGGAGATAGAAGATTTATCTTTAATAAGGGACGAGTTTATTATGAAATCTCTCATAAAAAATCTGAAGATCTCTCTGTGAAGTTTTGGGTGGAATACCTTCCCAACTTTACTCGCTCAGAAGATTATATTATCTCTTATGAGCCTTCTGTTTCTTATATTCTTTCTGAAGTGTTTTCATTAAAAACTGCTTACAAAAACCGCTATGATAATGAACCCAATGCTGAGGATTTTGAAAAAACAGACACTCAGTTAACGACATCTATCATTGCCAAGTTTTAGGAGACTTTCATGGAATTTGATCTAAAAAATATGGAAGAACTTATTGTCGCTTATGGGACCAATGCCATCGGCGCTCTTTTAGTACTAATTATCGGTTTAAAGATCGCGAGTTTTTTAACTCGTAAAATTGAACTGCTATTAGAAAAAAGAAGTGTAGATGTTTCTTTAAAACCTTTTTTGCTCTCTATTATTAGCTGGACTCTAAAGATCGTTGTCTTTTTAGCTGCGGCCAATACCGCCGGTGTGAAAACCACATCTTTTCTCGCGGTTCTGGGTTCTGTAGGTCTTGCTGTAGGGCTCGCACTCCAGGGAAGTTTATCTAATTTTGCTGGGGGAGTGATCATCTTACTTTTAAAGCCCTTTAAAGTAGGGGATTTTATTGACAATAAAACCCATAGTGGAACAGTCAAAGAGATCACTGTTTTCTATACTATTTTAAAAACACCAGATAATAAGATTATCTATATACCTAATGGTGGGTTGGCCAACTCATCTCTTATAAATGTGAATCACGAAGACACCAGAAGAGTGGATTGGACTTTTGGAATTGGTTACGATGATGATATCGATAAAGCTAAAACGATCATCCGTGAGATTATCACCTCTGATGAGCGAGTGCTTAAAGATCCAGAAATAGTCATTCTCGTAACAGAATTAGCTGATAGCTCGGTGAATATCGTAACAAGAGCGTGGGTAAATACTCCAGACTATTGGGGAGTCTTCCATAGCAATATGGAGCAAGTGAAAAAGACTTTTGATGAGAAAGGTATCTCAATTCCATTCCCACAAAGAGATGTTCACCTCCATCAAGTTCAAAATTAATCTAGATGTTTTCTTAGAATAAGTCCGACTTTGGAGTTGTTGAGATTAGTCGTCGCATCAGCTCCATCAGCGGATTCTTCATCCAGTCGCAAACTTTCAAAAGCTGCCAGAAAATCAACTTCATAACTGTCATTGATAGGTAGAGAGAGTGATGCTTTAAAAGAGGGAAGGAGTACGGAGGTTCCAAAGGTTGCAAGGCCCGCGGTCTCAGTTCTTGACTGGCCAAAACCGACTCCAAAACTCAGACCCACTCGTGAATTATAAAAGTCTCCTAGAGGATCAAAATAGTAGCGTCCTTCTAAAATCCCTAAAAATCTTTGATTTACAAAGCTCGCTGCGGGAGCATTGATAACTTCTCTCACATAGCGCACCCCAAAAGCATAAGCGTAATTAAAACTCAGCTCTTTGCGATAGAGACCATCAAATTGGTAGCCCCCTCGGTCTAAGTTCTGAGGAATCGCCTCTGAGGTGGTTTCAGAAATACCACGAGAGAAAGCAAATCCAGCTTCCATAGATCTTTTCACTCTAAAAATATTCGTTTTAATTAGCTTTCTTTGAACTTCAGCTGGGGAGAGGGCCCAGAGGTATTCTTTGGCATCGTACATGACCACACGATCACCTCTGCGAAAAGGGACTTCGGTAAAATCGTTTTTAATTTCCCATTGAGTAAATTCGCGGGATACGGTTATCGCCTTGGCAATCACAGAGACATTATCTGAAGTAAAGGTGCGGTTTTCCCCTTGAAAGACTCCTTGGTCTTTACCACCACGGGTGATGAATGTTTGTTTTTCAGTTGAAAGACCTTGAATAATGACCAACTCATATCCAAAGGCAAAGGACAGGAAGGCCTGTGAGAGTAAAATCCATTTTATAAGTCTAGGCATACTTATATTTTAACACAAAATAAGTTGAGGCCTAGACTTTATTACTTGAATGTTTTAGTCGTTTACGTAAGGAAGATTATAGTTATCCCCAGGGGTCGTGTTATCTCCGCTGAGCTCAATACCTTTGGTGTTGATGAGGCCAAGAGTAGGGATAGCATCAGTGTTCGCATTTCCACCACCATCATCCAGGTTATAACCTATCACAGTGATATCTTGTTCATTCTCACCGCTCACTCCACCGGCACTTCCTATAGTCACACTAGGAAGGATATCCCCAAGAGCGATATTGAGACTGAAAACAGTATCACCATTCTCAGTACCAATAGGTTGGCAGTTAGCTAGAGTCGTGGAGTCCCCATCATTATCACAGCTAGCCGAGATAGAACTCGCTCCTGATATTTTTATCAAATAGGCTTGCTCATTGGTGGCATCCACACCGGCTAAAAGCAATTCGTTTTCGTCACTTCCCGCAGTGATATCAAAGAATTCAACATTATTATTGGCCCAAAGAGCATGGTTATCATCTAATTTGAGACGATAGATAAAACTTGAGAAATCAAAATCTCCTGAGCTATGATCAAGCCTTGCATAAGCGAGTCCATCGGTATCATTACGTCCGATGATAAAGGCACGCTCATTATTAGCAGTTTGTGAGATTGTCAGCTTTATATCATAAACCCCATCGTCATCAAAAATATCTAAATCCACATCAGTGAGGGTGAGGTTAGGATCGAACTCATAGAGATTAACCGTTCCTGTTCCTGACGCTCTGGTGGCAACGAGAATATAATCACTCGATTCTGGAGTTCCATCACCATCGCGATCAGACTCTAAAATATCATTGGTCACTTCTTGCGAAGCCGAAGTGGTCGGAAGCAGAGTAGAGACTAAGGTATTATCTCCCAGCGGCTCACCTAAATCACCTCTGCGCATATAAATTTTATTTTTGTTCGACGCTGTGGCATTAGAGTTAATATAAGGCAGCATCCATTGGCCAGCGGTTTGGTTCACCATAATATCACCAATCGCTGTGGCCCCTAGATCCATTTCTAAAAAGTCTGTTTCATACACACCTTGTAATAGAACCGATGTTCCACTTCTGGTTGCAGTCACTCCTTGAAACTCTTGCAGGGTAGAGGAGTTAATCGCCGCCACAATGGAGTCTGCAGTAGCCGCTTCGGTAGCGCAGCTTGCGGTACAAAAATCAACCCCATTGGTTAAGGTGTCAGAACCTCCGTGAAGTCCTGCGAGGGTGACAGTCATAAAGGCGTCTGAATCATCGCCGGCATCATCTACTCTTATTTCATAGAGTCCATTTGAGTCATATCCCACTTCAGTTAAATCATTACCTACAGTCAGTTGATCAGCGATTCCATCATAATCCACGTCATAGCTAAATTTACCATCATGAACAAAACCAGTCTTACCACCACTGATGTCAATTCTTCTGACATGAACCATATCCACTCCGCCTACACCTGCTTGATAAGCAAGGTAGAGAGCTCCATTAGTGGTGTCACCACTCATGGATAAATTAACCACGTCAGTGGCCAATCCTGTTGAAGCTCCAGGGAAGACAATAGAATGCTGTTCAAAAACACCGCCCACGCCAACGCTTCCCGCTTTTTGACCTGAGAAAGTAGAGGCGTCAGTTGTAAGCACAAATTTCTCAACGACAATTTCATTATTTTGATTCACATAGGCCATGTATTTTACAATAGGATCAGTTGTGGATGGATCAATCCATACTGCTATTTCACCTTTAGAGGTGTTTCCAGTATTGTCATCATCATAAGCATGACCTTGATACATATTGGAGAACGCCGTGAAATGCCAGTCACCAGAATCAACGGAAGCTGATCTACAATCAGTTCCATCCATCGGGTCTTTACTCGCAGCTGTATCGTTATCATAACCATCATCACCTAAACATAATTTAATATAAATTTGTTCACCATTTTGATCGGAGAAATCAAGCTGGCTACCAGGGGTCCAAACCAGGACTTTATCTGTTGCCCCATCGATAGCGGCATAAGTGGTTCCATCTGTTGATATCGCCCATTGATAGCGAATATCATCTCCATCACTTCCTGAGTCATCTGAAATAGTTCCCGGATCGATAGTGATCGGGAAACCAGTATAAGCAATCATAGGTGTCGCTGGCGTATTCTGTGCAGGACTATTGAAAGCTGTATCAAAAGTAGGGTCCACATTATAGTTAGCTATAGAAATAAAGAAGGGATCTGTTTCAACAATAGGATCTTCTGATGCATTTTCAGCAACAGTGACTCGGTAGTATACATCAGCAGCAGCTTGTCCCGTCACTGCATCTTCAGAAATATCAATGGTAATAGTAGAAACTTTTGGATTTTCGGCATCATTCATATTAATTTGTGCGGACTCGACCAATTCATCACTTGCACAAGTGCTATTACTACATCTACGAACTTGAATATAATGGCTATCTCTTAGTGCAGAATCAACTGAAACGTTAAAACTGAGTTTATCCGTTTCTTTAATTGTTGGATTGGCAATAGTTGTACCTACACTGAGAGGTGTTCCAACTGCAGAAGGCACATCTAAATAGGAGCCCGTCGTATTTGCTGCAAAGTTAGCGACAGAAATATTATCTGCTGAAAAGTCAGGTCTCGTGACAGAATCTATGGTCCATTTAACAGTATTAGAATCATTTGAAACAACTGCTGCATAGGGTGATTGTCTATCACTCACATAGGCTTCTACAATATAAGTTTTTCCAGTTGGATCAATAGGTCCGTCTGAATCATAAGCAAGAAGTGTAAAATTACAGATATATCTATTCGCATTATTAGTTTCATCAACGGCATGAACACAATCACTCTCGCTATACTCGTGAACAGTAGGTGGAGTCGTGACAGGTTGAGCAGCGTTATCAATCAAAGTAGAAGCTATCTTAAATTTAACATCAAAGTGACTCCAGTCAGTTCCCGTAAAATCATGAGCATCATAATCATCATCTTCCACTGTAATAGCAAGTTGGACTGTGGTCGCAGCAATAGTAGCAGCAGTAGAAGGATCATATTGAGACATTGAGCAACCAGACATACTGGTAGGTGAAGCTGCTGGATTCGCATTACATCCAATAGTTGAATTATTTGTATCAATAGTAATTCTCGGAGCAGTATTGAGTGCTCTTAAATTTACATTCCAGTTGTACCTTTTAATTTCAGTACCTCCACTATAGGCGGGATAGGTGGTAGCACCAGAATAGGCATCATACACAACCGCAGTGATGATAGCTGAGTCTGATTCTGAAGTAGAGTAGGTGTTGGCCACACTCGCTCCTGCATCATTGATGGCTTGGGCCAGACATTTTGTGAGCCCTGATCCCGATGAGAACTGTAATCCAGTGGCATTGGGGATGGCCACTCCGTCATACAAGAAGTCTACAAAAACTCCGGTGCTCTCAACACCGGTATGGTTATCCACTTCCACACATAGATCTACGTTTTGATCTAAAAAATTATCTAAATCGGAATCGTATTTCATTCCAGAGTTAGAAGCATTATCACCTAAATAAAAATCATAATCTGAAAAGACATGAATGGTGGTGGCGGTTGAAGGGGTCGTTCCCGTTTCAGAGAAATTTGTTGTAAAGTCACCGAGCGTGACACTGGCAAAACCAGGAATATTATTTTGAATCGTCCAAGTTTCTGTATCATAAGTCACAGTGGTGCCATCTTCATAAAGTACGAGTTGAACTGTGTACACACCTGCCCCAGCATAATAACTCGTTCCTGCTTTTGGATCAAAATTGAAACTTAAGGCCTGGCCATCAGTATTAAATGTCCCAGTTTGAATGGATGATCCATTTACAAACCAAGTATAATCAACTGTCAGTGAATCTCCATTATCAATAGTCGCATTTAAATTAAAAGCATTTCCTGATGTAGTGGTGGTAATAGGACTAGCGGTGGAAGAAGAAACTTCTGGTCGCTCTTCACCGATGACATTTACTGTCCAGCTTCTCGAATCAACCATGGTTGTTCCAGTAGAGTCAGAGAGTTGAACTTCTAAAATATAACTGCCTTCACTAAGAGCACTATGAATAAGAGTATAAGTTAAACCTGTACTCACCAGAGTTTGAACCCCACTGTTGGAAGTTAAATACCACTTAATAGAGTAGCCTAGGTTGAAAGGATCAGACACTGTCACAGAATGTGATTTAGAAACATCCGCAGCAGAAATAGCATAGGAGCTGGTGGGAGTCATAGAGGCAATAGAAATACTATTGCTGTCATTATCTAGTGTATCCACACATTTTCTTTGAGTTGCATTGTATGCTTCACCACTGCCACACTGGGTGGTTTTTTCTTGCGGCAAACATCCTACAACCAAGAGGAGTAATAAAACCAAATGTAAAATTTTAATCAATGTAATTTTCATACCTAATTCCCTAACTACTTATCGACACTAAACATAAGGACTTGAACAATTTTGCCGGGACAGAGCTATTATCTCATGCTTGTGAATTTTAAACGTAATTACAGATATTTAGCATTTGTTTAGCAGCGCTTTAGACACGAAATAAGGGCAGGTGATCTCGTTAAATATGAGAAATGATTAAAAAGCGCCTACAATTCCACAACTAGACTCTTGGGCGGTATTGGGCAAATTGAGAGGAGTGTCTGAAGCATTTGACGTCGTTGCTGGCAGATCGGTATCTGTATTCCCGGCCCCTTGAGTTGAAATAGAGCAGTTAAGCAGAAGCTCCACATTTCCTGAGCCAGTAGGAGCGGTGATCATTTCCACATTATGAGTATGGCCGGCTGATCTTGAGTAGAAGAAAATGGTATCTTCTGTTTGAGTCGAGGTCGGGCTGAAAATATCACTGTCTGTTGTGTTAAAATAAATGGTGTATCCAGAGACGACAGTATCACTCACACTATCAGTGGTTCGGTCAGATCGAAGAGTATCAAGATCACCTTCTACATCGGAGGCGATAATATCAACATTGCCATCACCATCTAAATCTTTTACATCAAAGCTTAAAAGAGAAGAAGAAGACTTCAAAG
>CEQY01026196.1_pt1 | contig 31427 bp, 30 predicted proteins | sample 361391 | NCBI WGS metagenome assembly CEQY01 (sample SAMEA2621075, study PRJEB7988) | marine metagenome | isolation source: saline water (ENVO:00002010), including | reverse complement strand
TTCTTAGCTGGAGCTTTCTTCGCAGCTGTTTTCTTTGCTGGAGCTTTTTTTGCTGGAGCCATTTGGTGATTTTCTTTCTTGGTTTTGAACAGTAAACAATAACCTTAGGGGCGGATTCTAGCGGAAACTTTTAAAAAATTCCGTGATATTTAAGAAATGCCTGTTGTCTTTATAGTTTTTCTTTTTTACTTTTCGGTTAGTAAACAACGAGCTAAGAAATTTAAGCACTACTATAAACCGGATAACAATTGGAAAGCACAATGAGTGGCGAAGAGAAATTAACTCCATATCCCGAAGTTCCGGCCAAGCCAGATCTCCCAGAGGTTGAAAAGAAGATTCTTCTAGACTGGAGTACATCAAAAACGTTCGAACGTACTGTCTCTCTCCGACCAGAAGAATCGGAATACGTATTCTATGATGGACCTCCTTTCGCTAACGGCTTACCGCATCACGGTCACTTATTAACCGGATATGTCAAAGACGTCATCCCCCGCTACCAAACAATGCGCGGGAATAGAGTTGAACGTAGATTCGGCTGGGATTGCCATGGACTACCGGCCGAAATGGAAAGCGAGAAACAACTACAAGTTTCTGGGCGAGCAGCCATCACGGAATTTGGAATAGAAAAATTTAATGCATATTGCCAGGAGTCTGTCCTCAAATACACAGATGAATGGGAAAAGGTAGTAACCAGACAAGCCAGATGGGTTGATTTCGAAAATGACTACAAGACCATGGATCTTGACTATATGGAGTCGGTTATGTGGGCTTTCAAACAACTATGGGATCAAGGCCTCATCTACGAATCTCAAAGAGTAATTCCATATTCTTGGGGCGCTGAAACTCCATTATCAAACTTTGAGATAAGACTTGATGACGCTACGAGACCTCGTCAAGACCCTGCTGTAACCGTTGCGTTTGATTTAATCGATGAGGAGGGTGCTTCAGTATCAAAAAAAATCCTTGCATGGACTACAACACCGTGGACACTTCCCAGCAACCTGGCTCTTGCTGTAGCGCCAGATAAGGAATACGCGCTTATTGAAACCCCAGAAGGCCAATACATCCTAGGCGAAGAAACAATTGCATCATTCATAGAAATCTTTGGGGAATTCACAGTTCTTGAAACTTTTAAGGGCCAGAAAATAGTCAACTTAAGATACCAACCATTATTCCCTTATTTCCAAGACTTAGACGAACAAGCATTCCGAATAATAGCTGGCGATTTCATTGAGATGAACGAAGGCACCGGCGTCGTGCATATTGCACCAGGATTTGGTGAAGATGATCAAAGAATCGCTGAAGATAATGGAATACCTACAGTTGTGCCTGTTAATGATGAAGGAGATTTCACCAAAGAAGTCACAGACTGGTTTGGAGTAAATGTTTTTGACGCTAACCCCTTAATTATAAAGAAACTCAAAGAATCAGGTCGAATAATCCGACATGATACTTACGAGCATAATTATCCACACTGTTGGAGAACAGACACACCGATCATCTATAGGGCTGTTCCATCCTGGTATGTCAAAGTCACAGAAATCAAAGACCGTCTTGTTGAGATCAACAAAGAAATCAACTGGATTCCAGAAAATGTGAGCGAAGGGCGCTTTGGAAAATGGCTTGAAGGAGCACGAGATTGGTCTATAAGTAGAAACCGCTTTTGGGGTTCACCAATTCCCGTTTGGAAGAGCGACAACCCTGAATTCCCCCGTATTGATGTCTATGGCAGCCTGGACGAACTAGAGAGAGATTTCGGGATTAGGCCGACGAATCTCCACAGACCCTTTATTGATGACTTAACTAGGCCAAACCCTGATGATCCCTCTGGAAAATCAATCATGCGTCGTGTTCCAGAGGTACTCGATTGTTGGTTTGAGTCAGGTTCTATGCCATTTGCACAAGTCCATTATCCATTTGAGAATAAGAAATGGTTCGAAGAACATTTTCCAGCTGACTTCATTGTGGAATATATCAATCAAACTCGTGGGTGGTTCTACACACTTCACGTCCTAGCTGGCGCCTTGTTTGATAAGCCAGCGTTCAAGAATGTGATATGCCACGGTATTCTACTCGCAGAGGATGGAACGAAACTCTCAAAGAAACTCCGCAATTACACAGAACCAACTGAAATTTTTGAAGCACAAGGTTCTGATGCTTTGCGCTGGTATTTTATGTCCTCGTCCATTGTGCGCGGAGGTGACTCAAGGATTAGTGACCAGTCAATTGATGACGTGGTCAGGCAAGTGATAAATCCGATATGGAGCGCTTTTAGCTTCTTCACGCTATATGCGAACATAGATGACTATCGAGCAACATTCATAAGTGAACCTTCAAACACCCTTGATAAATACATATTGGCCAAAACCCACCTGCTAGTCACAAACGTGACGGAGCACATGGACAAATACGATCTTCCAGGGGCAACTAGTGAAATTAGGGGCTTCATTGATGTTCTAAACAACTGGTATATCAGGAGAAGCAGAGACAGGTTCTGGTCTCCGGCGAAACCAGTACATGATAACGACAAGCAAGATGCGTACGACACACTTTTTACAGTGCTCCATACACTTTGCAAGCTTTCTGCACCTTTTTTGCCAATGGTTTCGGAGGAAATATTTAAAGGCCTTACAAGAGAACTATCAGTCCACGAAGCTGAATGGCCTTTGCCAGCAGAATTCCCAGCAGACAGCGATCTCGTCAAGACAATGGATTCAGTTAGAGACGTAGTATCCGCAGCTCTTAGGCTTAGGGAAGATGCTGGACTTCGGGTCCGCCTGCCGCTTCAGAGTATTACGATTGCAGGTTTAGATTCCAGTAACATCTCAGACTTTGAGTTACTAATTAAGGATGAAGTGAATGTGAAATCTCTCATCTATACAGATGATTTAGCAGCTCACGGAAATTTCGTCCTTAAGCCTAATGGTAAAGTACTTGGGCCACGCTTAGGAAGTGACGTTCAAGATGTGTTTCAAACTGCGAAGGCTGGTAACTGGGAACGCTTAAGTGATGGCCGAGTCAAGATCAGCGATTATGTTCTTGAATCACATGAATTTGAACTCACCTTAGTAGCGAACGAGGGAACTACCGCTACATCACTTCCTGGCGATAAAGCCGTTGTAGCTCTTGATACTGAAATCACAGATAGCCTCCTCAATGAAGGTAAGGCAAGAGACGCAGTTAGAGCCATTCAAGAAGCTCGCAAAGGAATGAATCTAATCCTCACAGACAGAATTAATTTAAATATTGTTGCTTCGAATAAAACGACAGAGGCAATTAAGTATTTTAGTGACTATATCTGTGAGCAAGTCCTTGGGAAATCCTTAACGTTTAATGAGGCTGATAAGGACTTAGAAACCTTTACAGGGTCAATAGACGGAGAAGAAATCGGGATTCAAATAACCGTAGATTAGGACTTAGTTACCGAAAAAGTCATCCATTGCCTCGTTAGTCAGCTCGTCAGCTTTGCCAAGAGGACTTTTATCTTGACTTTCCAATTCTTCAAAGAAACGGTCACCGGTGGTTATGTTTTCATCCTGAACCGTTTGAATAAGTTCAGTTGGGACTTCATTGTCCCAGTCCTCTGAAGGATTGAGGTCAGACATATCCTCTTCAGTCTTTTTCACCTCTTTATTAAGCCAATCCTCATTCGTTTCTGCGTTACGTATGAGAGTTAGTTCAGGTGGCGAATCCATTAATTCATCAACTGAAATCAAATCAGCTTGACTCAGTTCAAGAGTCGCTTGCGTAGAATTATCTCCTCTTTCTAGGTTCTCATCTTCAACGAAAAACTCGCTTGATTCTGAAATCTCTTGGTTTCCCATCTCTGTATGATCATCATCCAATTGATTATGGAAAGTGAACGTTTCTTCGACGTTAATCATTAGTTTTATTTCTTCAAGAGTAGTCAATAACTGATCTTTCCCGGCTTGCAACTCAGCGCTCAGTGCCTGACAATCCTCAATAAGATGCTGCTTTCTATGCATAAGTTCAGATATAGCGTTTTTAAGTTCTAATTGGGCTTCCTCAGCCATTTCTCGAGCTTCTTCGGAAACTATTCGTTTAACATTGTCAGCCTGTGCTTCAGCAGATGCAATCAATTGAGTGGCCTGTTCCTTTGAGTCCGCTATCAATTGATCAGCTGTACGCTGAGCTGCTGAAAGTAAACGCTGTGCGGCACTATCAGTATCGAATCCCTCCTCCGATGAAGTTCCTTTCCCAAATATGTCTTCGGGCGAGTGGCTTATAATTGTTGCTAGTTGGTGAACAAAAAGGTCGACTTCTTCAGGATCATAACCGCCCCGCTTGATACTTCTAAATTTAATTGATTTTAATTGCTCGGGGGTGATTGGGTATGTCTTTGATTCAGTAGCAGCCATAGTTAAATAGTACTATTTTTCCAAGCTGACAGTAGGGATATTTTAAAGTGACCCACTTGCGCTTGCTGCTAATTTTCTTTTCTCATCCTCAGAGACTTCGACGTCTTTGGGAGTTAATAAGAAGACGTCGGCCCCTGCTTTTTCAAATGACCCATCAATCCCCATCTTCAGCCCTGAGCAGAAGTCAATAATCCTTACAGCAACATCATGTTCTGCTTGTTGGAGGTTAACTATTACAGGTTGACTCCTTCGAGCAGCTTCCGAAATTTCTTTCACTTCGGCAAAGCGAATAGGTGTCACAATGTGAGGTTTAACAAATTTTCGTGGCTTTGCTGTAGTAACTTTGACAGCTTCTCTTCCCAGCTTTACACCACCCACATCTGCGGTAATAGGTTTAACATTATTCTCACCCGGAGTCGGTTTGACAATAACACCGCCTTCAGTAGCTCGATCACTTGGCCCCTGAGGGTCCATCCCAAGAAAATCTTCATCAGACCCAAGGCCTAGGTAAAGCATTGCTTTTTTGAAAAATGTTGTCATTAAGCCCTCCAAGGCTCCTTTTTAATTTAACACCATATTTGTAGTTTCATCAATCAACTCTTCTATTCCCAAATATTGCAGAGCCAACCCTAATCATAGAGGAACCACTCTCTAAAGCTACTTGGAAATCGTCACTCATCCCCATTGAACATTCAGATAGCTCAAAGGTGTCCGCTAGCTTACGTAGCTTCTCAAAGACAACTCGCGTCGCTACCATGTCGCCAGGCACACCCATCGTCATCAGTCCAGAAATATCTATACTCTCGTCTCGCAATTTACTGATAAGGCCAGGTAACTCCTCAACTTCGAATCCCTTTGAATTTGAGGGCCCCATCAAAGAAACCTGCAGTAAAATTTGTGACTGGTTATTGTGCTTATGTATTTCTCTAGCAAGTTTTAACGAAGTTACTGAATGCCACACATCAACGAGGTGAGATATTTTCCTAATTTTGTTGCTTTGAAGTTGACCGATGAAGTGCCAACTAGTCTCAGCAACTACCAATGGGTCTTTTGTAAGTAGTTCCTGAGCATAGTTTTCTCCGAAATGTTTAATGCCTAGTTCACTGGCAATATTGACTTCCTCATGACTAAACCCTTTGGTAACCCCTATTAGAGTTACTGGATTTTGTGCTTTATCATTAACCAGCCTATTAATTCTCTCAAGTCTTTCTTTGATTTGCTCAGAGTGAGTCCCGCTCTTCACGTTGCCTCTTCCAGCCATACAACCATTGCTTGTCTTTCTATATCCCCTCCGGCACGGTGCGACCAAAACTTCTCTGATGATGCTGTGCACTCACCAATGAAACGCATGTCTGGTATGTTCTCTCTCATAAGAGCTATCTTCACTACCTCAGGGATATCTAACGCAGGCGTCCCGACTTCAGTTACTGATTCAACTGTTGGGCCAAATTCTCCCATCATGTGTTTAAGTTCGACTGAACCAAATTCATAATGTTTAGGATATATGCAAGGCCCCACTACAGCTATCGTTGGGTCTCCTCCCAACCTACGCATTTCAGTGCATGCATTTTGGACTATGCCTGCCAGAAGACCTCGCCAGCCGGCGTGAATTATTCCTATAACAGGCGTTTCACAGATAAGTGCGACTGGTGCACAGTCTGCAACTTGGATAGCCATGGGAATGCCACTTTCAGTGGAGATCATCCCATCACCCTCTGCGCCTTGATAGTCGCCAGGTTTTTTGATTCTAAATATATTTCCCCCGTGTACTTGTTTAAGGTATGCCCAAGGCGCATCAATCAGTTTTTGCTGCGTCTGATGCAGTTGGCCTTTAGGTTGCGAAATTGATAAATTTCCATCTTCGGAGATCGTAGATAGAACCTTAGCTGCCAATCCACATTCAAGTGTTTTTGACCAGCTGTATTTAGCTTTCATAGTGCGTGGGGGATTTATTAGTCCTGCAAAAAGTCTGGGACATCTAGATCACCATGCACTTCTTCCGGTATCTCTTCTTCACCAAAGACATTCGGGATGTCACTGCCCAAAACTGAAGTCTGAGGACGTGAAGCGCTATCCCAACGATCGAAACCTGCAGCGATAACTGTAACTCTCACAGTGTCACCCATGGACTCATCTACAACTGTGCCAAAGATTATATTTGCGTCAGGATGTGCTACGCCTAGCACTAGCTCTGCTGCCTCATTTACCTCATTTAGCGTTAAGTTGCTTGAGCCAGTAATTGACAGAAGAATTCCTCTAGCCCCATCAATTGGTGATTCAAGCAGAGGACTTGAAACAGCTTTTCTAGCAGCGCTTGTTGCTCGCTGCTCTCCATTACCTTCACCTGTTCCCATTAGGGCAGAACCAGCATCATTCATAATCATTTTCACGTCTGCAAAGTCAGTATTTATCAAACCTGGTGTCGTAATAAGTTCCGTTATCCCTCGTACGCCATCTAATAAGACTTCATCTGCCTTCGCGAAAGCTTCAACTACTGTGGTTTGTTCATCTGCTACAGAAAGCAACCTATCATTAGGGATCACAATCTGCGTGTCGACCTTTTCCCTAAGACGGGTTATCCCTTGGTCCGCTTGAACTGCTCTTCGCCGCCCCTCAAATCCGAACGGTCTTGTCACTACGCCGATTGTCAAAGCACCTAAGCCTTTTGCAATATCTGCGACAATAGGGGCGGCTCCCGTACCGGTACCCCCGCCTTCACCTGCAGTGATAAATACCATGTCAGCACCAGATAATGCCTGTTCGATTTCTGGTCTGTGATCTTCAGCAGCTTGGCGGCCAATTTCAGGGTCAGAACCTGCACCGAGACCTCGTGTCAACTCTCTTCCAATATCAATCTTTACCTCTGCATCAGATAGAAGAAGTGCTTGTGCGTCTGTGTTAATCGCTAAAAACTCCGCACCGCGTAGCCCAGCGTCAATCATTCTATTAACAGCGTTTACACCACCTCCGCCTACTCCAACAACCTTTATTACGGCTAGGTAATTATGTGGACTTTCCATATCGCACTCCTTGTGTCACTTATCTTTGATTTGCCTGAACAGATTAGTTCTTCGTCAAGATATTTAATTTTCGCTAATAGGTAATTTCTAATAAGAATCGTACGAGCATTCAGATGAACGACACAACACCGGCTTATCTGGAGTTCGAACATCGATATGGATCAACTCGGTTAAATCAACTTGCTCGAGAATAGTTGATGCAGCAAGAATTTTTGATTCAAGCGCCTCAGCATCTCCAAATAATATCTTTCCTTCGCCAAAGAGTATCAACTCAATTCCATCATCCGATGATACGTACGAAATATCTGCTAACAGCACGGGAGGAAGGTTTGCAGCTAGCTCAATTGCGAATAAAGCCTGATCAGGCACCCATTCTCCAATCCTTAAGTCATTGAAATTTCCTTCAACTATTGGGTATTCTAAATTAGGTGGCAATTCTGAAACTTGTTCAAGTACCCTTCCCTCCAAGTCGATTAAAAACCAATGACCTAGGTTTGAAAGAAGAACAGATGGTTTTCTCAATGTGACTGAGACTGTTACTTTTCCTCCGAACGAACGACTAACTTTCGCGTCTTTAACACTCGGAATTTCTTTAATCCGAGTTGATATCGCTTGTGTATCAATCTCAAGTATAGGTTTAGACTTTGGTATATTGGCCACAACTACTATCAACTTCTCTAATTCACTGTCGGCGCCCACAACAACTACTTCATCTACATCAAGGAGTGAACTTTTAGATAGCAATACCCCTGCTACTGAAAGAAGCGCTATCAGAACTACCATAAGCAGTACCCGCAACCTTCTTTTCCCCTTAGCTCTAATTATTTCAATACGTCGTTCCTGTATCCGAGGGTCAATCTCTACCATTAGTCAAAACCGATCATTTCAGTTTCTGCAGTTAGAAGAATTCCAAATTTTGAATATACGGACTCCAGAATAAGATCCATTAATTCTCTGATATCTTGAGCTTTTCCGCCAGCGTCAGCCTGAATAAAGTTCGCATGCTTGGTTGATACTTCTGCACTACCAACCCTCATTCCTTTACACCCTGAATCTTCAATAAGCTTTCCAGCCGATTTGTTTTTTGGATTGGTAAATACTGATCCGGCATTCTGACCGCCTGGTTGGTTCTCCAGTCTCCAACGAACAATTTCTCTCATTAATCCGGAAGATTCTTCAGGGTTGCCCTCTGAAAGCTTTAGGACTGCGTTAGTAACTAGTAGATTTTTAGTTATCGATGATTGCCGGTAGTCGAATTGAAGTTCGTTCAACTTTAAAGTCTTTGTAACACTAGTTCTCATATCAAGCACATCAACTGACTCAATACTCGCCTTCATATCTGAACCATGGCCGCCTGCATTCATTTTGACAGCACCTCCAATAGTTCCTGGAACCCCTACGGCCCATTCAAATCCCGCAAGTCCCCTTGAAGATGTTGATCTTGCCACTACAGGAAGCTTGGCTGCCCCACCAACAAAAGCATGCTCTTCAATAACATTTACTGCTTCAAACTCAGAACCGAGCTTAATTATTAATCCTTCAAAGCCATTGTCTGAAATTAAGAGATTAGAACCATTACCTATAACCGCTACTTCTATATCTTTTTGTCTGCAGATATCCAAAGTGTGGCCTAATTCTCTCGTGTTCTCTGCTTTGAGAAATAGAGAACATCTACCTATAGTCCTGTATGTTGTCAGTAAGCCTACTTCGTAATTGCATATTGCCGCTTCGCGGCGCAATTCTCGATTTACTAGCTGAGAAATTTCCTTCCAATTATTAACCATCTTCTAAGACTCCATTAGCTGGTCTGCGATATTGGTAAGGTCCCCTGCTCCTAAAGTTAGGCAAAGGTCTCCTTCAACAAGTATCTCCTGCAGAAGCGCAATTAGGTCTTCACGATGCTCACAATACCTAATTTTTTTATCAGTTCTCTTTGATGCCACTGCATCCGCAACTAATTTTCCAGTGACCCCTGGTATTGCCTTCTCTCCCGCAGAATATATGCCAGTGATAATTATTTCATCAGCATCTTGAAAGCTATTAGAAAAGGCACTAGCTAAATCATTTGTTCTCGTGAAACGATGGGGTTGAAATACAACGACGACCCTATTCCATTTACCCTCTTTCGCAGCTGCCAATGCAGATTCCACCTCAGTTGGGAGATGAGCATAATCGTCAATAAAGGAAATCCCATTTATTTCACCTCTGTATTGAAACCTTCGGGCTACTCCAGCAAATTGCGAAATTCCCTTTTTGACCTTCTCTATACTAAGTCCTAAATCAACGGCAACAGCCACAGCGACAGTAGCATTCAAAGCATTGTGGAAACCTGGACTTGCTAGATCAAAAGTGTCAATGACTCTGCCTTCGCTCACTATTTCAAAAACAGATGCAAATCGCTTTCCTTGATAATTCTTGATTTGGTAATTACTGTTTGGGGCTTTTCCATACGTCCGGATATTCGGAAGATCTTTTAGATATTGAGTTTCAGGTGAATCTCCGTATAAATAAACTAGCCCTTTGGTTCTTGTTGCGAATACCCTGAAAGCTTCCTTAAGCTTTTTATCATCCTTGTAGTACGCCAAGTGGTCTGATTCCACACTTGTGATTATTGAAATATCTGAATCTAACTCTAGAAAAGAACCGTCAGATTCATCACCTTCGACAACAAGAATATCTGAATGATTATTCCAGAGGGCTCCACACCCTATCTCATTCAAGTCACCACCGATGAGGAAAGAAGGCTCAGTATCAGCTACCGACAAGAGGACAGACAGAATTGAGGAAGTAGTTGTTTTACCGTGTGTCCCGGCGACCACTATAGATTTCTTCTTTTCTGTAATTGCAGCCATTATTTGCGCACGTGTTAACACTGGAGTACCGGTTTCCAAAGCGGCATTGATCTCTGGGTTTCCTTCTGGAATAGCTGTAGATTTAGTCAAAATTTTCGGATTCTCAAAGTTCGACTTAGAGTGCCCAATTGTGACCTTTATCCCTTTACTCTTCAACTGATCAAGCCCAGGGGAGTATTTAAGATCACTTCCTGAAACGTCATGTCCCATATCAGATAGAACATTAGCAATAGACCGCATACCGGCTCCACCAATTCCAACTATGTGAACACTAGCCGGAGTATCCAAATCTATTCGTAACTGCTTCCCTGACCCTGTCATTTAGCAACCTCGACCAGTAAACTAGCAATCTTTTCAGCAGCATTCTTTTCTGATTTAGAGTGCCTTATTTTCGTCATCCCCATCAAGCGCTCCTCATTTAGAACAATACTCTTAATCTCTTCGGCGATTCTCTCACCCGTACAGTTCTCATCTGAGACAATTACTGCTTTACCATCCATCACTAATGATTCGGCGTTTCTCCTCTGATGGTCTCCGGGAGCATTGGGCAAAGGTATGAGAATAGAAGGAAGTCCCAACAAATTTATTTCAGCAATAATTGAGCCTCCAGCACGCGAAATGATTAGATCAGCCGAATTAAGCACCATTGGCATTTGTTCCTCATATTCTATAGCCCTGTAATCAATCTTTTGCTCGAGATTTAGTTGTCCTAACTCTTCCCAGTCTCTACTGCCAATTATGTGGTAGACAGTGAGTTTCGGGATTTCCTCTAAATTCGGTAAGGCGTTCAGTATCGACTTATTTATTTTCGAAGACCCTAATGAACCACCTGTAACAACTACCAATTTATTATCTGCAGGAATTCCGAGTTGGCTTCGGTGCATAGACCTATAGCTTTTACTCAGATCAGCGATTTCTTTCCGAACTGGATTCCCTGTGTAAACACTGTGAGGCAATTCAGTATTCTTGTACGAAACAGCTGATTTCTTCACCCACTTACTTATAAGCTTATTAGCACTACCAGGTACTGAGTTCTGTTCATGGAGTACAACCGGCGTACCAGTTAATAGCCCTGCCAATGATCCAGGTATTGCTGCAAAACCGCCCAAAGATAAAATCACTTTTGGCTTAGATTTCCTGACATATTGGTAGGCAAAGACAGTTGACTTGATCAAAAGAGTTAATGCTCTTATTGAGGATAAGATGTTTCTGCGGTCTAACCCATTCCCTTTCAATGGACTGAATTGAAAATTAGCAGCCGTTAGTAGCTTATTGTCGATATCTCTATCGCTAGTAAAAAAATGTATTTCAGTTCTTCTTTTGCCCAAACAAACAAGAGCCTCAGCAATAGCTAATCCTGGGTATAAATGTCCGGCAGTACCGCCGCCAGCGATTACCACAAAGGACTCACTCATCTTTTCCTCGGCTGTCCGATATTTATCATTATTCCAATTGCCGCCATCCCCACCACAAGTGAGCTCCCGCCATAGGATATAAACGGAAGCGGCAACCCTGTATTAGGCATCTGCCCAATTGTTACTCCGATATTCACTAATGCTTGAACAGCAAACCAACTTGTAATGCCCATTGCCATTAGATAGCCAAATTTGTCACGAGAATCCTTCGCTATCTGAACTCCGAAAATAACCAAACCCACAAAAAGTGATAACACGACAAGAGAACCGAACAAACCCATTTCCTCTGCGATCACAGTAAATATAAAATCCGTATGCGTCTCTGGAGTCCACCATTTAGATTTACTGGAACCTGGCCCTACACCCAACAGTCCCCCATTGCTTATTCCTGTTAGCGATTGAAGTGTCTGCCACCCTGAATTAAGCGCATCACCCTCAGGATTCAGCACTGCTAATAAACGTTTTCTTCTATAAGGAGCGGCAATAGCACCGAGAAGCAGTAAAGGTGTAAGAACTAAACCAAACTTGAAAAGTTTATCCAACGGGATTCCGCCAAGGTAAAGAATTGAACCGAGAAGGAAAAATATGAGACACATAGTGCCGTAATCTGGTTGGCTTATAAGCATTACGATTGCAGGTAGTACCGCAAAGAATGGTTCTCCATAAGCGCGTTTATTTCGAAGGTCTTTTTGATAGTCAGAAATGACCTGCGCAGTGAGAATTACAGTTACGATCTTCAAGATTTCAGATGGCTGAAATGATATGCCAGAAATAGCTATCCAACGTGTAGCTCCGCCTCCTTGAACACCTAAAGGAGTGTAAAGCAAAAACATCAAGAAATAAGTCACATACAATAATGGGCGTGCAAGGAGCTTCAGGTTTCTGTAATCAAACTTTGAGGCACAATAAAGCGCCCCTAAGCCTAAGGCAAACCATATCGCTTGCCTCATAGCGTATGAGAATTCTCCTATACCTTCCTGACTTGCAACAACAGAACCTGCTGAAAGGATCATTGCGATACCGAATACATTCAAAACAAGCACTACGTAGAGCAATTTTCGTTGGGTAGGAGTCCATGAATTCTTGGATGAGCGGTCTGCTTTCTCTGATGATTTCAGCGTCGCGAATAAAACGTTCTTAATGCTTTGCGAGTATGAATTAGCGTTTGGTTGATCAATTATTGTCATCTTTTTTCCCTTTAAAAAAGCTGTTAATCTTTATCGCAAAATCAAGGCCACGTTCTTTATAATTTTTGTACCAATCGAATGATGCACAGCCCGGAGATAGAAGCACTACATCACCTGGGATGCTATGAGTATGAGCTATTTCTACAGCATCTTCCATTGATTCAGCTAAGGATACGCTAACTTTCTTTTCGAATGCTAACTCTATTTCTTTAGATGCCTCTCCTATTGCAATTAGGTGTTTTACTCGATTCAGCATGGGCATAATTACAGTTAGGTCCAATCCCTTGTTGCGCCCACCCATAATAAGTATTACGTTGTCGAAACTTTCCAGAGCTGCAAGAACTGAATGTGGTGTAGTTGATTTACTATCGTCATACCATCGAATTCCTTGATGCTCAATAATCATCTCAATTCGATGCGGAAGATGATTGAAGTGCCTTAGCGTTTCAATAATTGCCTCATTATCAGCCCCTGCATGTGTTGCAGCTAATGCTGCTGCTAAAGCGTTAGAAATATCATGTGGCGCACTTCTTGATAGCTCCTCCACTTTCATTAATTTGTGCCCCTCAACAAACAAGCAATTACTCGACACTTTGCTATTGCCTTTATTTAATCCAAATGTTCGGAATACTCCATGAGAAGGCCTATGGCTCATTACTATTTCGTCATCCTCGTTAGCAAGGGCTACTTGGCTACCTGAGATGTTTTCCCAAATTTGCGCTTTTGCCAGTTCATAACCTTTTAAATCTTTGTGTACATCAAGATGATCAGGAGAGAAATTTAGCCAAACGCCTATATCCGGTGCGAAATTCTTAGATTGACCTAACCGGAATGAAGATGCCTCAACTACAAATTTCGATAGGGATTGGTCCTGAATTGCCTCAACTAATGGGGTTTCGGTATTTCCTACCGCTTTTGTCTTAATTCCACTTGAATTTAGCATTTGATTTACCATCATCGTGACAGTCGTCTTCCCATTTGTCCCCGTCACAGCAATACATGAGCGTTCATCGTACATTTGAGCTAGATCAAATTCTCCCTGAATTAATAGCTGACTATTACGAGCAAATTTGAGAGCAATATGGTTATCTGGCAAACCTGGCGTTGGGAAAATTGCTTCCAAATCTTTTAGATACTCTTCACAATCAGCGACATCTTGACAAGAGTAGATTTCGCTATTTAATTTTTTCGCCATTGCCGATGCCGCTTCCGACGGAGAATCATCAAATAGATGGAGAGAGAACCCTTTCTCGTTCAGAAACTTCGCTACGGATTGGCCAGTTAGGCCAAGACCATAAATTCCAATCTTTGATCCACTTTCGATAATCTTTCCATTCATGGAGCAAACACTTCCCTAAAGTCAGACACTTCAACGAAGTCTGCATAAAAGATTCCTAAAGCGATAGCTACGAAAAATCCACTTATGATCCAAAACCTAACTATCACTGTTGTTTCCGGCCATCCGTGAAGCTCGAAGTGGTGATGGAAGGGAGCCATACGAAAAATTCGTCTTTGGTTCATCCATCTGTAGCCAACGATTTGCACAACTACAGAGATTGTTTCAAGCACGAATATCCCGCAAATGATTGGAAGTAATAATTGAGTGTTAGTTGCCAGCCCTAAGCAGCCAAGAGCAGTTCCAATTGCCAATGAACCAGTATCCCCCATAAATATTTTTGCAGGAGCAGCATTCCACCATAAGAAACCCACACAGGCTCCAAGCATCGAAACAGCAACAACAGCTAGATCTAAAGCATGATCAAGCTGATAGATTGCCGGGTGACGAAATGCCCAGAATGAGATAACTGTGAAAGCGCTGAAACACAGAGTAGAAGAGCCAGCAGCTAATCCATCAAGCCCATCCGTCAGGTTAACCGCATTGCTCATTGCGAGAATAATGAATGCAGCCCAAAAGACCCAACCAATTGGCCCTAAGTCAAAAGATATAGAATCCCAACGAGTAAAAGATACTTCTGTGTGTACTTCAGTGAACAGGACCATAAGAACCGCGAATCCGAATGCTACGGTCAAAAGGCCTATAATTTTCATTTTCTTGTTCAGCCCTAGATTTCTGGCGTTACGAATTTTTATCCAGTCATCGAGGAAGCCAACGAATCCTGCTCCAACAATCGCAAGCATGACAAAGAGCCCAGAACGCGTATAGATACCGTTATATAAATCCGAAATTATATAAGCAACGAAAGCCCCCAAGACAACTGCTATGCCACCCATTGTTGGCGTCCCTGATTTCGTTTGATGCCCATCTGGCCCATCTTTTCGTATGGGTTGACCTATTCCCTTTGAAGAAAGCCACTTGATTAAGTACCTAGTCCCAAGAAGGGATATTGATGCAGATACCGTCACGGCAAGTAAAAGTCGTATCATTATCGCCTAGCCTCCAAAGCTTCCCGCCCAACATCACTATCCAAAAAGGGAAGGAAGGTTCCGCTTACCTCTTGATATGGTTCACAACCTTTACCTGCTATCAACACGACATCATCCTGATTAGCTGATTTAATAGCATGGTGAATAGCTTCTCGCCTATCTGGATTAACGTATACAGTTTCAATATCATTAATTCCTGACAAAATATCATTGATAATCCCCATTTGATCTTCAGATCTAGGGTTATCTGAAGTTAGATATACATTCGTGGCATGAGTTTCTGAAATCATGCCCATTTGCGCCCTCTTCGTAGTATCACGATCTCCACCGCAGCCAAATACTACATGTGTCCTTCCCTCTGCTAGGAGTTCTTTTATGGATAACAAGATTTTCTCCAACCCATCTGGAGTATGGCAGTAGTCAATGATTACGTATGGTTGCCCATCACTATGCTCTAAGAGTTCAAACCTTCCGGGAGTTCCTTCTACACTCTCGAGACCTTTTACGATCGCTTCTCTATCAAACCCGAGTGCATCAGCAGCTACCGCTGCGCCTAAAGCATTCTCAAGATTAAATACTCCGGGAAGGTTAAGACTAATAATTTTCCCCTTCCAGCGGAAGGTAGTTTTGATCAGGGTTTGCTCAATGATCTCAACATCATTTAACGAAAAGCTCACTTCGGGTATTTCAACCTCATGCATAAGCTTCTTACCAAACTCATTGTCAACATTTATTACAGCCAATTTTGAGTGGATTGGGCTAAATAGCAATGATTTTGCTTGATAGTAACTTTCCATATCCCCGTGGTAGTCAAGATGATCAAGACTTAGATTTGTAAAGATTGCAGCATCATAAGTTATCTCGGAAATCCTGTTTTGAAGTAAAGCATGCGAGCTTACTTCCATTGCTAAAAAAGATACCCCGTTCCTGATAAAGTCTCTGATTTGTCGTTGGAGATCGGGTGCTTCTGGCGTCGTCAATTGACCCGTTAGCGTCCCTATAGTTTCTGATTTCTTTCCTGCTGCTTCAGCTATTGCTGAAAGAATACTAACTGTGGTTGTCTTACCATTTGTCCCTGTCACGCCTATTGTTGTGATTTCTCGTGAGGGAAAGTCATAAAATATTTCAGCTATTTCACTCATCATTTTTCTGCTACTGGAAGAAATAATCTGTGGAAAATCAATATTGACTCTTCTTTCTACAACCAGCGCACTTGCACCCTCTTTAATTACGTCATGCGCGAAGTTATGACTATCATTCTTTTCGCCTTCAAAACAGAAAAATAAATCACCGCCGTTGATAGAGCGAGAGTCATAGCTCAATCCATGAACTTCAAGATCATGGATTTCCCCTATTATTTCGAAATCCGAGTTCCTTACATTTTCTAAAATCTCGTTGAGGTTCATTCCGATCCCCCACCCTCTTGAAGCGTCTGACCATTCAGGGCTTGCTCGTTGTTATTGGTTAGTTGAACTTCTTTAAAGGGGGAAATTTGATAGTGCCGCAGAGACCAACTTGCTATTTCCCCGAACAAGGGGGCTGCAACATGACTTGCGTAGAATTGTTCTTCAATAGGCGCTGGATCATCAATGATAACTATCATTGAGAGCTCTGGTTTTTGCGCTGGGAAAAATCCAGTAACTGTTGACGTATAGTGGCGCTGGCCATTTTTATCTAGATACGGATCGAGTTGGCCATTAGGCATTTGAAAGCTATTTTCAGGTGAAAAGTACTTCCAAGATGTTCCCGTTTTTGCAGCAATTTTATAACCGTTTACGGAAGCTCTTTCTCCTGTTCCGTTTTCTACAACGGAGGTGAGTAGATCTGCTATCTGATGAGCAGTTGAAGCTGATATAACTTCTCGTGATGGAAGGCTAGCAAGGCGTTCCATATTCCCACTTGGATCAACAATATGGCTTACAAGTCGTGGAGCCACGTATATTCCATCATTAGCTATTGCAGAATACGCACTCACAAGTTGGATAGGAGTTACTGATATTCCATGCCCTAAAGCAATTGTATTTAGATTTGAGGGGTCCCAATTATTTAGATCATGAAGAATTCCTTGTGATTCGTAAGGAAATTCAAGCCCAGAAGCCTGCCCAAAGCCAAACTTTCTAAGGTAGTCATATAGCTTTTGTTGACCTAATTCTTGTGCCCAAATTATCGTTCCTGTATTGGATGAGTGTGTGAGTATGCCCTCTATGGTCATTTCTTGCGTTTCGTATTCGTATTCGTCCCGCCACATCTCTGTTTCCGTCTTGCCTTCATTATTTTCCCATTCCAATATCACTGTGTCTGGAATATCCTTTTTGCTACTTCCTACTCCAAGCCCTTCATTTATCACACCTGCGAAAGTCATAGCCTTTAGCACAGACGCAGGTTCATAGCTCAGCGTTACCGACTGGTTATGTGATGTGGAGAGGACTTCGCCAGTCTCAGTTGTGACCATGGATGCCATTGCCAAGATTTCTCCTGTAGATGGCTTTTGAACGATGACAACTCCACCTTTCGCTTGTGCTTCGCGAATTGTCTTTGATAATTCAAGTTCCACTTGTGACTGCAAAGCCCTGTCTATTGTCAAAATAAGGTCAGAACCGTGCACGGCTTTTCGAATAGTTTCCGCTTCTGTAGGAATTGTGCTTCCGTCCGCGCTTAACTCAACTCGTTGAATTCCGGTTGTTCCTTTAAGTTCTTGCTCGTATTGCAATTCCAAGCCTGAACTACCGAGATTATCGACTGTCACTCCTCCAAGAACTCCTCTTGCAAGTTGATCTCCAGCCACGTGAAATCGTCGAGGTTCATAATCAACATAAACCCCTCCTAAGTTAAGATCGAGAATCGCTTCAGTAGATTCAAGACTTGCTTGTCTAACTATGTATTCAAAGCGTGTCGGAGAATTGAATTTTGTAAGTATTGTCTTTGCTTCTTGCATCTCATCGACACCTGGTAGGTCAAGGTAATTTGCCAATATCTGCGATTTTTCCACCCCATTATCTGTGAGTTGGGGATCAATATAGATGTACGGTTGCGGAAATGAAATAGCTAACTCATAACCATTTCGATCTAGAATAGATCCGCGTTCTCCTTTCATTTCGCGTTCAATTACTCTTTGGTTTACTCCCCTTTCCTCGTATTTAGTGTTATTGAATATTGATAGGTCAATTAAGCGCCAACTTACAAAGAGGGTGCAGAATCCTAATATCACTAAAAGGAAATGTCGCCTTTTATCTTCGGAGTAGGCTGCAGTTTTTGTCACTCTTCCTGCCTTTGGGAGCTGATTTGACGCCACTGCCAGCCCTGTAAGCTGTCATTTGACAATGGGTCTAGATATATTGTGATCTCAGGAACGATCATCCCTAATCCGTTGACCGTTTCAAAGTCTTCGCTTGGCTCTGCTAGAGCAATTCTCATTATTCTTTTCGTTGACTCCAGCTGAGCTATGTCAAACATAAGTGACCTGTTATCAGAACCCAATTCTGATATTGATTCTGAGAGACTGTCTATTTGGGTCTGTCGCTGAACGATCATGGCACTAAGAAGCATCCTGCTAAAAAACCCTATTGAGATGAGGAGAATAAGAATTATACCTATGGAACGAAACCATGATTTAGAGTTATTTACTAACTCAAGTTTAGGTTTTCCTACCTGAATTGGCTTCTTGTCAGTTAACGGAAAAACTGCCATTACAGCTCACTTACCTTTTCAAATTTTCGTAGGAGCGCTGAAGAAGCTCTAGGGTTTTCCAAAATCTCGTCGCTAGATGCTCTTTGAGCTTTTCGTGCCAGCAATAAGATCTTTTCCTCTTGCCGAATCTCAGGATGATATTTTGAGTTGCTAGTATCAAGAGCAGCTAGTTGCCTGAGTGCCCGTTTAACGACCTTGTCTTCACCTGAATGGTAAGAGAGCACCACACCGCGACCACCTATTCTAAGCAGTCGTATTGCTTCCCGAATCGATGATTCCAATATCTCTATCTCACAATTTACGGCAATACGTAAAGCTTGGAAAGATCTTCTAGCTGGATGTCCTGGAGTATTCTTAGAACGCGCTGGCATCGCCTCACGGATTACGCTTGCTAATTCTTTCGTGCTCAGGATAGGGCGCATAGATACGATCGCTCTGGCGATACGCTTTGAATACTTTTCATCACCATAGTTATGAAGTAGATAGGCTAGTTCTTCTTCGGTTGACTCGTTTACATAATTTCCAGCAGTAATTTGAGTCTCAGGATTCATTCGCATATCAAGAGGGCCATCATTTCTAAAAGAGAACCCTCTTTGTGGATTGTCTAGTTGGTATGAAGAAACTCCTAAATCAAATAAAAAACCCGATAATCTCTGCTCTCCGATTTGTTTAGTAACAGTTGAAAGGTCATCAAATCGACCGTGAATGAGAGACACTCTATTGGCAAACCCCGCTAACTTGGACTCCGCAGCTGCCAAAGCTTCTGGGTCTTGATCAATTCCGATTACATTCAAGTCATCTCTTGATTTCAAAATTTCATAACTATGCCCGCCACCACCGATTGTGGCATCAAGAATTAGGCCCGAGGGAACCGAAGAAAATATCTCCGTTACGCTCTCAGCCATGACAGGAACATGCGCAAAAGGGGGTGGAGAAAAACGGGTGATCCGGCGACCAGAAAGACCGGTCGCCGGATCCAGGGGAGACCCGTTGGTGGTTGGACTTAGATATTTTGATTCATTCATGGTTTTCAATTCATCGCTTTTCGGCAGTCTCTCGGACAATAGGCGTGCGTCGGGATTTCTCCCCGATCGAACTAGATAGCAAGCGGGCGGAGTAGAGGCTCGTATCTCATCACCCGAAAGACTGCCCAGAAGCGATATATCTATTTTTTGGTTATCACCTGTCACCTTCTCCCTTTTGTTTATCTTCTGATCTTTTACTCATAGCCAGACACTTTCTGTTAATTCGCTTTCAGGCTCTTCTTCAACACGATTCCATTCACTAGGAATCCATATTTCAAGCCTGTTGATAACACCTATAACAACTGCTTCTCGTTTAAGGCCTATTTCGTTTCGAAGTTTTGTTGGGATCGCTATCCGGCCTTGAGTATCTGTTTTTACTTCTGATATGCTTGCGGACCATCTCCGTTGAGCATCTGCAGTGACCTTTTTTGCTTGGACTTGTTGAATTAAGCGCTCTGCAACCTTTTCAATCTCTTCGGATGAATAGACCATAAGGCATGGAGCTTGCAACGATTTAGCAATGAATGCCGCTTCTTGCAGATAACGGCGAAAGTTAGGGGGCAATACCAGCCTGCCCTTTTCATCAAGTAATCGCTCGTGCTCGCCTGTAAACATCGTATTCCCTGGTTATCAGCACACGACTTTTGCTGGGCAAAGGTCGTATTGTGCTGGGGCATCTCTACCCTTTTTCTCCCTTATGCTCCACATTAACCCTTTTAGCTCCACTTTTCAACACTTTAAAGCAAAATAGGTCAAAAAAAATCTTATCTGCAGTAATAGCCTCTAGAGATAAACTTGGGGAGTGATATCAGAGCGAAGGTAGTGCAGATAGAAACGCATCCAATGCGCTGTGTTTTTCGCAACCCGAACTTATTCCTGCGTAGCTGATCAGCTTATCAAGATTAGGAATTGGGGCACCGCTGTATGCGGCTACCATATGCTCTGGTTTCCAATTGATGATTAAAGCGCATTGGAATCTAGTTCCGAACTTTGAACGACGCTGAGAAATACCTAGAATTTTCCTATTATCAATGAACAGCTCACCTGGAGCTCTACCTAGAAAGCAGATCAAGTCGGATGCTTCTGATCGAGAGAACTTTTCATCAAAGAGGAAACACTCGATATCTAGTCGCTTCAATGCGTTTCGCCAGATCCCGCCAATCCATATAGATGCTTCTGCAATATCGGCAATCCAAAATTTCGATTCTTTAGGGACGAATACATCTACCCAAAGCATATCTTCTGGCGAAACGAGAACTGCTCCTCCACCACTCTGCCTTGCAGCTAAGTTGATACTTTGCTCTTTGAGATAACCCAAATCCAGAAACGGCCTTCCCCTTTGGCTTTTACCCAATACCAGACATGAATCTTTAGGCTCTATGATCCAGATTGTCGGTTTTCGCCATTCCTCAAGATTAGCTTCATGAGCAAGAGCTGTTTCGGAGTATTTAGTTTCGATTGTCCAACTGTTCAATTGATTGGCAAATCTTCGATCATGCAATATGCTTTCACCTTCTTGAAGGCCAGTCCCTACACCAACTCAAATAGGTCACCACATCTGTAGGCATTCGCGAAAAGTCTTCACTTGTTCCATATGCGGTGTGAATTCTGAACTCAATGTACGATTTTTCAGGAATTGGCAAAAACGGAGGTTTTGTGTACCAGTTTGATTTTCGAATTCGCCAAAGTTGCTTTAAAGCAACAGGCCACAGTAAAGGCTTCTTTAAGACAGCAATAATTACCAACATAATAACGCTACTACTCATTTGAGATCTCGTTGTTTTTGAAAGGGAAGAGACTCACTTTTAGCAGTTACTACTGAATTGGATCATCTGGTCTAAATCTATCCCTCATTTTGCCTCGCTTTTCGGTAATCGAATTCTTTAGATTACCTGAGCGCACATTCATTGACAGCTGATTCATTCCAGCTCTCCCGAGCCTTCTGAGGTTCTGTTCGAATAATAAGGCAGCAGCAAGCATCATCACAAAGCCTATGAATGCCAGCAAAAAGCTGATGGACAAAGTCAGAACTATAGTTATAAGACCGATAATAAAACCAAGCACAGACCATTTGATATTTCTAGCGGAGTGGGTATACACCGTTGTTGTTGCTACCTCTTTAGCTAAAGCTGGGTCGGTTTCATGCAACTGCTGTTCTATTTGGCTAAGTATTCTTTGTTCATCATCTGATAGTGGCATACTTACATCATCTCATAAAGACAGGCATTCAACAACGTATGAAAGTCGAGTTTTGTTATGAAGACTCTGGCCCCCATTGCTGAATTCCCCTTTTTTTGGAATTCAAACCCTTTTCTGTCAGTGTACTTACCAAGCCAATTGAATCTGGGCCATATTTAGATCTAATAACGTCAATTGCATCCTCAGTTTCTCTCCATTCACGATCATTAGATTCAAGTTCATCAAAGGACAGTTGTAGCCCATCTTTTACTTGAGAGAAGTTTGATGCCCCAACACCCAATAGGCGCACACCAATTGATAAATTGATAGTTTGGAGTAATGCAACCGTTTCACGAGCGATCACTTTCCCGCTATCTGTTGGGTTCGGAAGGGTTACTGATCTCACTAAAGTCGAGAAATCAGAAAGCCTCACCTTCAACGATAAGGTCCTAGCCAGGTTTTCAGAGCCTCTCAATCTCTTACCAACCGAGTCAGAGAGTCTCGATATCTCTGAATGAACTCGTGACAAATCAAATAAATCATTAGTAAAAGTTTCTTCATTCGAAATTGATTTAGCTACATGCGTAGGTTCTACGCTTCGTTTATCAATACCAAACGACAGTCGGTGAAGATGTGCCCCTTGCACCTTGCCTAATGCATCCTTTAGAGCACTGAGCGGAAATGTTCGTAATTCTGAAACAGTAGTTATGCCTAATTGGGCCAAGCGCTTTACTGTAGCTGGCCCAACTCCCCATAGTGCCTTCACAGGCAACTTATCCAAGAAATCGATAACGCCATCAGGGTGGATAACCATAACACCGATTCCAGGAATTGGCCCAGACTCACTAGGTGAAGGTTTAGCTTCTTCAGTTGCTAATTTCGCCATAAATTTATTCGGAGCAATACCAACAGAGCACTTCAAACCTTGTTCGGACCAAATATTTTCTCTTATCGCTTTGGCTATTTCGACAGGAGTTCCATATAGTCGCTGACTTCCTCCAACATCCAAAAAAGCTTCATCGAGTGAAATGGGTTCAACGAGCGGGGTATATCTGTTAAAAATTTGCATAACTTTGTAACTAGTCGCTGCGTAATATGTATGGTCACCTGGAAGAAAAATTGCATCAGGGCAAAGCTTCTTTGCTCGAAAGGCAGGCATAGCCGAATGGATACCAAATGAACGTGCCTCATAAGAGGCCGCAGCCACTACTCCACGATTTCCCGCACCACCTACGACTACAGGTTTTCCAACAAGTTCTGGCCTGCGCACAAGCTCAGCAGAAACAAAGAAGGCATCCATGTCAATATGCATGATGTGTGAAGTTGAAATTTTTTTACTCATATCTAGGCACTGCTAAAGGTGGCCATTGAGATGGCGATCTCGCGGTAATTTCAAGCCTACGATATACCTTGCTGCGAGTCCATGATTCTCTTTAGATGACATAGCCAATGTTTAATTGAGAAAACTCCAAGTTCTAGGTAACAGATCCTTTATGATTAAAACATGCCTGATGAAATAATCCCAGAAGAGGGGGATTCCTCAGAACATAAAGAGTCTTCTATTGAGGTTATGCCCGAGTCAAAAATTGGAAAGCACGAAATAACCAATCTACCGGTCACCGCAACTCCAATGTCAGGTCCATCAAAACCTTCTCAAGCAATGGCATTCGGTTCGATACTTTTAGGTGGACTCTGCGGTGGGTTGATAGGTTTTGCATTCACAGATTTGCAATGCTCTAACAGTTGTACTGGCGCATCCGGAATTAGCGCCCTTATTGGGGCAATAGTTGGTGCTGGGGGCGTCGGAGTCGTCTCAATTCTTGCTTTACGCGCCATGAATGAATGGAGAAGCAAGTCAGAGCCTGAACCAAGTGCTAACTCTGACAAAGATGATCAGCAAGATCCTATAGATGATTAGCCATCATGAACTGCGCAATATAGCACTGGAGTGCGTTGCCACTGTTACATCTTCAATTGATAATCACTCCATAAATAAAGGACGAACTAACTTTAAAAACAAATCCTCTACCTCTGATTATGTCACTTCGCTTGATCGCCATATCGAGTTAGAAACCGTTCAGTTCATCAAAAGAAACCGACAGAACGACGGTATTCTTGGCGAGGAGGGCGCTACTAAATCTGGAACATCTGGAATTAGATGGATAATTGATCCGATTGATGGAACAAGTAACTTTGTATATGGAATTCCCTTTTTTAGTTTTTCTATTGCAGTTGAAGCTGAAGGCGATATTGTTGCTGGAGTTGTAGCAGACCTAAGCTCCAACGATATTTTCGATGCTGTCAAAGGCCACGGCTCAAGATGCAATACCGAGATAATCAGGGTGAACGATAATAACTCTCTTCAAAGTGCCCTAGTCGCAACAGGATTTAGTTACAAACCTGATAGAAGGAAACTCCAGGGGGGCATGCTGGAGCACATTCTTCCCAAAATTGGTGATATCCGTCGCTTCGGCTCTGCTGCTCTCGATCTTTGTTGGCTCGCTGCGGGGCGAGTTGACGCATTCTACGAAGAAGGTCTTAACCTATGGGATTACGCTGCAGGTAGTCTGATAGTTTCTGAAGCTGGCGGCACCGTTAAGACAATGAGCCTAACTAATGACATAAATCTCTTAACTGCTACAAATGCTCATCTGGATAAAGAATTTCAGAAATTAATAAATGATTCTCTGCAGCATTAGGTTAGGAATCCTTTCCTCTACCTACCAACGATCTTAATATTCACCTATGCTGTGCGTATGACTACAACGATTTTAGTTGTTGAGGACGATGAACGCATTCGTGCAGCAGTCCGATTGGCACTCCAAAATGAAGGATGGAATGTTCTGGATGCAGCAACCGGCGAAGAAGCTCTTCAAATTTTCCAGTCAGAAAAATGCGATATTCTCCTAATTGACATCATGTTACCTGGTATCGACGGATTTGAAGTTTGCCGCTCTATCAGAAAAGTTAGTGAAGTCCCCGTTGTAATGGTTACTGCAAGAGACGACACTCATGACGTTGTCGCCGGATTAGAAGCAGGAGCGGACGATTACTTAACCAAACCTTTCGCCCCTAAAGAACTTAGCGCCAGAATACGGGCACTTTTGAGGAGAGTTCGTCTCCCCTCCCCAGAATTGAGCAAGCTTGAGTTCGGAGATCTAAAAATTCTTCCAGATCAGGGTCAAGTTATAGTAAGCGGTCAAACTATTCACCTAACTAGAACTGAGTTCCAATTGCTCGCTGAACTAGCCTCAATACCAGATCGCGTCTTCAGCAGAGATGAACTCCTTGAGCGAGTTTGGGGTAAGGACTACTTCGGCGATGGGAGATTAGTTGACGTTCACATTCGGAGACTACGAAAAAAAATTGAACCTGAAGATGCGCGTCCTCAATATGTAGTTACCGTTCGCGGTTTTGGTTATAAATTAAAGAGTGACTAAAAGTGAAATCGTCCAAACGGTCACTACGTATCCGGACAAGGCTCATTTTGACCTTCGGACTAAGCGCATTATTGATCACCAGTGGAATATCCGTGCTCACATACTTTCTTGTCCGAGGAAATCTAATTGAGAATAGGGACCAAAGCGCCCTGAGCGTCGCTTCAGTTAATGCGAGACAAGCTGAACGTAGAATATTTGAAGGAGCTACAGATAAAGCAGTAAGGGATTTTCTTTCAAACCTTCGAGGTGTTCGTGCAGAATCAACACCAGTATTAAGGCTTGAAACTGACTGGATTTCGGCTGATCCGGTAGTTTTCGCAGCTCCAGATAGTCTTGATGCGAAACTCTTAGAAATAGTAAATAACTCACCCGTAGACGGAGCAAAAATGAAATACCGTATGGGGAATGGTACACCTGTGCTTGTTGTTGGCTTTCCTTTAGTCACTCGGAATGCTCTTTATTTCGAGGCAACACCTCTTGACGACATTGAAGATACCCTTGAATCGCTAGCGAACATTCTAATGCTAGTAAGTGGTGGCGTGTTTATTTTCGGTATCGCCTTGGGCTTGTGGTCATCTAGAAGAGTCCTATTCCCTGTTGAAGAAGTAGGGCAGACAGCAAGAGCAATTGCAGTTGGCGACCTTTCAGCGCGTCTTGACGTTGGGAACGATCCCGATCTTGAGATGCTCGCATCAACATTTAATCAAATGGCTAATACTTTGGAACAGAGAATCCAAGCGGACGCTAAATTTGCAAGCAACGTATCACACGAGCTTCGGTCACCCTTAACTACCATCATGGCGTCTGTTGACGTCCTAAATAGCAACGCAGACTCGTTAGATGAAAATCCTAAACTTGCTCTTGATCTTTTGAATGCGGACCTAGATCGCTTTAAACAATTAGTTGAAGACCTTTTAGAAATCTCACGTTATGATGTCGGTGTCAACGCCCTAACACTAGAAAGATTTCTTATTGTTGAGTTCTTGGAAAGGGTAACCGAGCAGAGAAGTTCCGGACTAATAGATATTGATTTCCCATTTGAAATAAATGATATTCTTATAGAGGCTGATAAGAGACGGTTAGCACGGGTACTAAGCAATTTACTTGATAATGCCGATCATTACGCAGGAGGTGCCACCCGTATAGAGGTCCGAGTTGATGAGGACACACTGATACTTTCTGTTATTGACAATGGGCCGGGGATTAGAAACGAAGAGCAGTCATCAATCTTTGAAAGGTTTGCGCGTGGTTCAGAAGGAAGTCGAAGAGGCTCCAGCACAGGGACTGGTTTGGGGTTATCGCTAGTAGCAGAGCATGTCAAACTTCATGGCGGATCTGTGGACGTTTTGAGCGCTAATTCTGACGGGAGTGGTTCAAGATTTACCGTTACTTTGCCAGGAGTAATTCGATGAGGCAGACCCCAATTCTTTTAGCACTGTTATTGTTTGTACCGATATCCTGCGGTGTGCCGGTGGATGACGAACCTGGGAAAGTCACCTCGCCATTGATTGATCGTGCTGAAATTACTGAAAGTGATTCAGCAGATGGGGAAAGCCGAAACGAATACATATACCTCTTTGATAAAGATAATAAACTATCGCCTGTCTTAAGAAAGGTCCCATCTGTTGACTTGAAAGTCACTGATCTAATAAACGAACTGACTGCTGACTTATTGCCAATTGAGCGCCAAGCAAACTTGAGCACTACAGTTCCGATAGGTTTATCCCTAACTGGAGTAACTCAAGATAACGATCTTGTGATTATCAACTTTGATGCGGGGGGCTTAGAGGTGATTGAAGGAGATGAACTTGCTAAAGCTCTAGCGCAGATTGTTTGGACTTTGACAGAAACTGGCGATTTGGATTCTATTATCATTTCAATAGAGGGAGAAATCAAAACATGGCCTACCCCTAATAGTGGGGACCAACAACTGTTAAGAAGAATTCAATTTATGAGTTATGCTCCTGAAGTCACGCTGGGAATCGCAGGGTAATAAATATAGAACGTCTTATTCACGAAACTAAAAGGATAAATGCAAAATGGAAGTAATACTTTCAATCGATGCTGGGACCACAGGAGTTAGATCCGTGCTGGTTGATAAGCAGGGGTCTATAGTTGAAAGCTCTTATCAAGAGTTCCCGCAATATTTTCCTCAATCCGGATATGTAGAGCATGACCCTATGGAAATTTGGGTAGCCATTGAACACACCATACGCGATGTTATTGAAAGATTTGGGTCGCAACCAGTCGCAATCGGAATAACAAATCAGCGGGAGACTATAGTTTGCTGGGATAAGAAAAGCTCAATTCCTCAATGTAATGCTCTTGTATGGCAGGATAGACGGACCTCTAAGAGGTGCACTCAATTACTGGAAGATGGTGTTCTCCCTTTAGTTAGGGAATCAACTGGGCTTGTTTTGGATCCTTACTTTTCAGCTACAAAAATTGAGTGGCTTATTGAAAATAAGATTCAACTATCTGAAGGAATTGCTTTCGGGACTATTGATAGTTGGATTCTGTGGAAATTAACAGATGGAGCGGTTTACGCTACTGATATCAGCAATGCGTCACGTACCATGCTCTTCAATATCCATGATTTATGTTGGGATGACGACCTACTTAAAATATTTGGAGTTTCAGCAAGTAATCTGCCGGAAGTTTTGCCTTCAAGTGGTCATTTCGGAACGACAATGAATCAATCAGTGCTCAATGCAGGAATTCCAATAACTGGAATTGCAGGTGACCAGCAAGCATCATTATTTGGACAAACAGGTTTTGCAGAGGGGGACGCAAAAAATACCTATGGCACAGGGTCTTTTGTTCTCCTAAATACCGGAAACTTATGCCCAGACCCTGTTGATGGTTTATTGAATACAATAGCCTGGTCGATCTCGGAGAATGGCAAGAATTCTGTGACATATGCTTTAGAGGGGTCAATTTTCTCAACAGGCTCTACCGTTCAGTGGCTACGTGATGGGCTGGAAATCATTAAAGAGGCATCAGAACTGGAAAGCCTTGCACTCAAATGCGATTCGACGGGCGGGCTATTTCTTGTTCCAGCTTTTACCGGTCTTGGTAGCCCATGGTGGGACCCGACAGCAAGAGGTACTCTAATCGGAATCACAAGAGGAACGGGTCGAAGCGAGATAGCACGTGCGGCGATTGAATCTATGGTTTTTCAAACTCGCGATGTGGTTGAGAGCATGAGAAGGGCCACTGGGAGATCTATAAAAAGTCTTAAAGTTGATGGCGGGGCTTCCGTAATGGACCTGATGCTACAACTACAGGCAAAACATTTGCAGGTCAATGTATCTAGACCAGTTTCGCATGAGACAACAGCTTTGGGCGCTGCATACCTGGCAGGACTTGCTCATGGGTTTTGGAAATCACTGGAAGAAATTGCTAGCCTTTGGACAGTTGAATTCACTGCCTACCCATCAGAAATTACCGAAATAGATGAATTCGCATACCAGCAATGGTTACTTGCAGTTAAGCGAAGTTTGGAATGGGTTATTTAGGTTTAGAGTTCTGTAAGGGTGCTCTTAATCTGACGAATCGCTTGATTAGTTCTTTGTTCATTTTCTATTAAGGCGAACCGGACATACCCTTCCCCACCAGGTCCGAAACCGATACCGGGGGAAGTAGCAACTTTTGCTTCTTTGACAAGCCATGAAGCAAATTCGATCGAACCCATATGGCTATAAGGTTCAGGTATTTTTGCCCAAACAAACATGGTTCCGTCTGGTGGCTCAATTTCCCAACCTATCCTATTCAGCCCGTCGCAAAGACTATCTCGTCGATTTTGATATATGCTGTTCACTAATTTTGGGTGATCGGCTGCTTCGTTCATTGTGACAGTTGCAGCTATCTGTATTGGCTGAAATGTTCCGTAGTCTAAGTAAGATTTGAGTTTGGCGAGCGCGGCAATTACTTCGCTATTGCCCAACATGAAGGCAACACGCCAGCCAGCCATTGAAAATGATTTAGTCATTGAATAAAGCTCTACAGCGACGTCTTTCGCTCCTTCTGCTTCAAGAATTGACGGAGGCTGATAACCATCAAACCCTAAATCGGCATAGGCGAAATCGTGGACCAATAAAACGTCTTTTTCCTTTGCAAAGTCAACTACTCTTTGCATGAAGTCAAGATCAACACATGTTGTCGTAGGGTTGTGTGGGAAAGACAAAAGAATAACCTTTGGTTTGGGCCAACTGTATTCCCACCTTTCTTGCATTGAGCCGAAAAAGTCTGTTCCTGTCGATAGGGGGATTTCCCTGACTTCCGCTCCTGCGAAAAGCGGAGCGTAGAGGTGTATCGGGTAAGACGGAGAAGGGACGAGGACTGCATCTCCTGCCTGAACCAGTGCCCACATTAGATGTGAAAGCCCCTCTTTAGCGCCAATTGTATTAATTGCTTCTGTTTCAGGGTCAAGCTTTACCCCAAATTTATTCTCATATAGTTGACAAATAGCCTCGCGCAATTTAGGTAAACCACGACTGAGGGAGTATCTATGGTTGCGTGGATTTTGAGCTGCTTCACAGAGCTTTTCGACAGCGATCTCTGGAGACGGGAGGTCGGGATTGCCAAACCCGAAGTCCATTATGTCATCCCCATTTCTTCTTCCTTCAATCTTGAGGTCATTTATAATCGTGAAAACGTATGGGGGTAAATTAGTGATTCGCCTGAACTCCATGTGTTTAGGGTAACCGGTTCCAGCGTCTAGGGCACGAACCATTAAATATCTCTATTGAATTCTTTCTTGCGCTGACGCTATTAGCGCTGCTCCAAGAGCTCCGGCTTCATTTCCAAACATTCCGATCTTAATTTGGGTTAGCTTTTCGTTATCCCTGTGACCTAGTTTCCTGTAATAGGCTTGTTGTATCGCTTTCAGCAAGGGATCCCCTATAGAAGTAATTCCACCCGTAAGAATAATCATCTCTGGGTCTAGGATATGAGATAGGCTCCGGAATCCAATTGCTATTTTTTCGCCAAATTCAGTCAAGGTATCTTCGTAAGGAACTGTTTTTGTATTGTTCTTTGTAATGAGATTGCTTAGCTCAGCCCCAGAGGAATACTGCTCCCAACATCCATAATTCCCACATGGGCAAGGGCGTCCGTTCTCTTCTAATGTCATATGTCCAACTTCGCCCGCTAATCCGTAGGAACCTCGGAAAATTGAACCACCTAGGATTAGTCCAGCTCCGATACCTGTCCCGAATGAAACAACTAACAAATTCTCTATTCCTACCCCTGCTCCAATTTGGTGCTCAGCCCACGCAGAACAATTCGCATCGTTCTCTACGATCACTTGGGTTTGAATCTCCTCCTCAAGGATTTGCTTTAAGGGAAAATCAACAAAATCTGAAAGATTTGGTGATGACTTTATCACTCCCGTTGGCAGAACATGCCCTGCACAACCAACACCTATTGTTTCAATGGTCTTTGTGGTTTCTTTGATAAGATCTCTTGCTAATTTTACAATTACTGAAATAATCGCTTCTGGTTCATTAGAGTGCTCCTGTTGCTTCAGTGTTGAAGATGAGCCGTCCTCGTTTAGACGCAAAACACGCAGATTTGTTCCTCCGATATCAAATCCGAGGTTTGGCATCTAACAGTTCATGCAGTAGCAACAGAATCAATTCGCGCGCCTAACGCGTCAAGAGCGGCGCGAACAATACGTGATTCTGCTCTTCGCTTAACGAAACCTGGAATTAGAATCGCAAGATCAGCTGCGAGATGGTAGACAACTTCTGTTTTCATTCCATTCTCAACAGGTATGAATTCGTACTCACCTTCAATTTTTTTTGTAATGTCGCCCTCGATTTGCCTCCAAGCAATTCGGAGAGGGTTACTTCCATA
>CEQY01126062.1_pt1 | contig 31594 bp, 25 predicted proteins | sample 361391 | NCBI WGS metagenome assembly CEQY01 (sample SAMEA2621075, study PRJEB7988) | marine metagenome | isolation source: saline water (ENVO:00002010), including | reverse complement strand
TATTCCTCCTGTTTTATTTTTACTTATTGTTTATTTCTTCTTCAAGAGGAATTTTGATTATATACTTTCCAGGATTATATAGTTGCTAGGGAATTATGTTTCGAAAAAAGAAGTCTATTATTTTTTTAAATCCAGATTATCATTGTTCATTCATCTATCGAGATGAATTAAGGGAGAAAAATTGGATTGCTGATATTTATGTCCCAAATAATTATCCAGAGCAGCTACTTTATGATAATGAGGATCTAATTTTAGCTCCATTTGACGAAGAAAGTTCGGTATTTTCCATGCTTAAAAATAGAATGAAAAAGATAAAATTTTTCATTAATTTATGCTTAAGATACAAATTCCATTTCTGTTATGGGGGAATTGACCAATTTTGTGTCGGTGAAAACAGGCTGCCCTTAAATAAATCTTTCAGACTCTATTTATTTATAGCTAAGATATTTAGATGCACTATTGTTTACGCTTCATCGGGGTGTATGGGGGAGGAAACAAAAGCTCATTGGATGAAATACGAAAAAGGAAATGTTTGCAATAATTGCGGTTGGAGTGAAAAGATATGCAATGATGATAGGAATCAAAAAGATTTTGATATTATAAGAAGATATTCAGATATTAATATTGGTCACGGATTTTATGATTCCTCGCAATTTAAAATGACACATATGAAGTACAAATCAGTAGATTTAGAGCTTTGGAATCCTGATATTGAGGTACCAGAAAAATTTAGACTAGAAAAAACAAACAACATTAGAATTTTGCACTCATATGTCGATGAAAACAGAAAATCTGATAATAGAAACATAAAAGGTTCACCTTTTGTAGTAGATGCGATAAATAGATTGCAAGCTGAGGGTTTGCATGTTGAATATATGTATATAGACAAAGTAAATTCGAGAGATATGAGGTATTATCAGGTGCAAGCAGATATTGTTGTTGAGCAACTAATCTATGGATGGTGGGGTTCAACTGGAGTTGAGACAATGTCTCTCGGTAAACCAGTAGTATGCTTTATTAGAAAAAGTTTCAAAGAATTTTTTCTTGAAAAATATTCAGAATATGACTCACTTCCAATAATTGAGGCTGATACCTCAACTATATATGATGTATTAAAAAAACTTGTTCTTGATGAAAGTTATCGCGCCAATAAATCTAAAGAATCTCGTCTGTTTGCTAAGTCTTATTTTGATATAAAGAAAAATGCAATATCACTGGAGAAGGTTCTGCTTAATAACTAATTTTATTTTAGATTGATTCAAGTGCTTACTATTATAATGAATGTATAATTACCTAATTATTAATAATGTATTGTGAGTATTTGACTAAAATCCTATTAATTAATTGGTGCAAATATGTGTGGAATAGCTGGCTGTTTCAATATCAAAAATAGCGAGATTGATGGTATTGAGAATCACTTGAATATAATGAGTGGTTTAATTGAGCATCGAGGCCCCGATGGTGATGGCTCCTGGATTCATGAGAGTAAAAAAGTTGGATTCACTCATAGAAGATTATCAGTAATTGATTTATCAAAAAACGCTAGCCAGCCAATGAAAGCGACAGATGGAAATGTTATTACTTTCAATGGAGAGATCTATAATTACAAAGAAATACGTCGTAGCCTAGGATCAACTTGGCAATACACAACTGACTCTGATACAGAAGCTCTTTTATCAGCATATAGTAAATATGATACTGATTGTTTAGATCATCTGAGGGGGATGTTCGCATTTTCAATTTGGGATGAGAAGAAAAAATCTCTTTTTTGTGCTAGAGATCGATTCGGAATAAAGCCATTTTATTATTGTCTACTCGGGGATAAATTTTATTTTGCTTCAGAGGCGAAAGCACTTTTACCATTCTTGAATGAGATAAGGACTAATAAGAAAGCGCTCGCGGAATATATTACATTCCAATATACAATCGGTGAAAAAACTCTATTCAGTGGTATAAAGCAACTGCTTCCTGGCCATGCAATTAAATTAGAAAATGGTAAGTTGAAAATATGGCGATATTGGGATGTTCATTATGAAATTGACTATAAAAATAAGCCCCAATATTTTAATGAGAAATTGAAAGATTTAATGACGGATTCCATTAATATGCATCTTAGAAGTGATGTTGAGATAGGAAGTTATGTTTCTGGCGGAATTGATTCAAGCTTGCTATTAAATCTTGCTTCACAAGAACAACATAATATACAAGGCTTTCATGGGCGATTTACTGATTATTCTGGCTATGACGAGAGTAAATATGCTCAAGCTGCATCTGATCTTGCTGGCGGAGCCTTAAACATTATAGATATAAATGCACAAGACTTTACGACAAATATTAATAATGTGATTTATCATTTAGATTTTCCGATTGCCGGACCTGGATCGTTTCCTCAATATATGGTTTCAAAGTTAGCATCTGAGAAGTTAAAAGTTGTTTTAGGTGGCCAAGGGGGAGATGAAGTTTTTGGCGGATATGCCCGTTACGTTATAGCCTATCTAGAGCAAAGTCTAAAAGCCGCAATTGATGGAACTTATAAAAATGGAAATTACGTAGTCACTATAGAGTCCATTATACCAAATCTAGGTTTACTGAAAGAATATAAACCCCTAATAAAAAAATTCTGGAAGAAAGGGTTATTTGACCAAATGGATCAGAGGTATTTTTGTCTAATAGATAGATCAAATGACATGTCAAATGAAATAATCTGGGAAGATATGGATATTAATGAAGTATATTCTGATTATAAAAAGATATTTAACAATAAAAATAATGTTGGTCATGAAGCATATTTTGACAAGATGACTCATTTTGATTTTAAGTGTCTCTTGCCAGCTTTATTACAAGTGGAAGATAGAATGAGCATGGCTCACGGTCTTGAAAGCAGAGTTCCATTATTAGATCATCCGATCATAGAGTTTGCTGCGACTATTCCAGCAGATATAAAGTTTAAAAATGGTAATATGAAATATATGCTTAAAGATGTTTTCAAAAGCAATTTACCGAGTGAAATTATCAATCGTCGAGATAAAATGGGTTTTCCTGTACCGATAAAAGAATGGTTTTCCAATGAAATTAAAACTTTTATTTTAGATACATTCTCATCATTATCAGCAAAGAACCGATCATTTATGAATGCTGATGCTGTGATACAAAATTTTAACAATGAAGCAAGATTCTCAAGAAAAGCTTGGGGTCTATTATCTCTTGAGTTGTGGCAACAGATGTTTCATGACAATACTCATAAGTGGAAAAATCTTTTAAAGTGAGTTTTCTATTGCTTCAACAATAATATAGAATTATTTAGTGATGTTTTCTGGATCAGCCTTATGAAATATTTTGCCTCTCTTTTAAGAAGAATACTGAATTTCTTTTCCTTTAAGCTAGCTTCAAGAGGAGGTTCAGCCTCATATTGGTCTTCATACATGGTTGACCATAAAGAATTTAATGATGTGAATGAATCCCTTGAGCATTTTGAATGGAGAAACTCACTTTATCCAGGATACATTGATCTTATGCCAGTTAATATGGCTAATAATTTGATTGTACTTGATTATGGCTGTGGACCAGGAAATGATTTAGTGGGTTTTAGTCATTTCTCTAAACCAAAGGAATTGATAGGAGCCGATGTATCAAGGCCTGCACTGAAAGTAGCTAAAAAACGTCTAGATTTGCATGAGTTTAAAGCAAAGCTCATTGAAATAGACGAAAACACTAATGTCATTCCATTGGACGATAATTACTTAGATCTTGTTCATTCATCAGGGGCACTGCATCATGCAAAGAGAATGGATGTTGCTCTTAAAGAAATATATAGAGTGCTTAAACCTGGAGGAGTATTCCAAGTCATGATATATAATTACTCTTCTTTATGGCTTCACTTATACACTGCTTATGTGAATCAAATTGAATTAGGTAAATACAAAGAGCTCCCATTGAAAGAAGCATTCAGAAAACTTACGGATGGAAGTCAGGTACCTATATCTGAATGCTTTAAACCTGAAGAGTTTGAGGGGATTGTAAAATCTATTGGTTTCAATGGCGGCTTTTCAGGAGCATCAATGTCTACAACAGAACTAAAAATTATTCCTAAAATATATCCAGCATTGGAGAATATCAATCTATCAAGTGAGCACAGAAATTTTCTTTCAAAAGTACAATTTGATGAGAACAATCATCCTATAGTAGATGGAAATATAGCAGGAATTAATGCTTGCTTTAAGTTTTACAAATAAAATTTAAATTAATTCTAAGTAGAGAAAAATTGAAGTATCAAATACTACTACTGCATGGAATGGGAAAGAATATTTCCTCTATCAAAGGAATGAGAGATGTAGAGCTTCTTTTTCAGATATACGATGATAATTTCTATTTGGTGCATGACTGCAATCAATCCATTCCATCTTTCATAAAGAGATATAACTTTGATGCCATTATAATGACTTCGACTTTTATGGATCATGTTAAAAGATACGAAATTGGCTCTGAATGGCATAGGCAATACTCTTTTTTAACTGATACAAAAGCACTTAAAGTTGTATTTTCACAGGATGACTATTGGTTATCTGCTGTTAGAGATCAGTTTTATACAGATAATAAAATTGATATAGTGCTTCCATCAGTTCAATCAGAGTCATGGAATGACCTGTTTCCTATATACAGCAAGGCAGGAAATTTGATTCAAGGCTATACAACATATCTGACACCTCATATAAGATCACTGGAAAAATTTTCCAAACCATGGGATGACAGAAAAATAGATTTCTTTTACAGGGCTTCTGGACTACCGACTTTTCCGAATAGTTTAGGTAGGGTTAAAGCGGAAATTGGAGATACTTTTAAAAAAGTTTCTCAAAACCATTCACGCAAATATAAGTATGATATTAAAACGATTGACTATAACTCTAAAGAAGCATTAACTGGAGATAAATGGTATGAATACCTCGGTAACTCGAAAGCAATAATTGGCTCTAATTCTGGAAGCAGTGTAAAAATTGAAACACATTCCATTGCAAAAAAAATTCATGAATTTAATAAATCTAACTATGACATATATTCATCATTATCATTAATACCATCATCAGACAGAAATAAAAATTATACAGGAATTTCTCCAAGGAATTTAGAAGCCGCTTTTACGAGAACACTGCAAATTCTGGTTCCAGGAGAATATGGAAATATTCTCACCCCATATAAGGATTATATCCCCTTTGAGCAAAATGGCTCCAATATGAGAGAAGTATTAGATATTTTTTCAGATAAAGAAAAATGTTCAGAAATTATTGAGAATTGCTACAATACCTTTTCAGGTTTTAAGGACATTCAATATGAAGAATTAATAGACATGATTCATAGAATGATTCGGATAAATAAAACTGATAGCGAGAAAAGTGAATTAGATTTTAAAAAATTACAATTAAAAACAAATGTTTTTCTTCCTTTAATAAAAATAAATGATTTCACCCATAAAATACTTAAAAAAATTCATTTCAAATAAGAATAATTTTCTCTTTGATATTAGAGGTAAAGAATATCTCCAGGCTCTTAAGTTTCTTGATAAAAGAATAAAAATACTTGACGTTGGTTGCGGTACTGGAACATTTCTCGAATTCATGAGATCGAATAATGTGAATGATGTGGAAGGGATTGATCTTAATCCTGATAACGTAATTTTTGCTCAGAATAGAGGTTTGAAGGTTTCAGAGGCAAGCGCACTAGATTTGCCTTTCGAAGATAATTGCTTTGATGCTGTATATAGCTCACATCTGATGCAGGTTTTTAATCCAAACGATGCTCAAAAGTTTATTCAAGAATGCTCAAGAGTTTTAAGAAATGAAGGGCTTTTGATAATTTCTACATTAAATTGGTTTAAACATTTTTATAGGCACCCAGAAAATGAGAGGCCCTACCCACCGGATGCAATTTTGAGATACTCATATTCACAAGAAGAATCCACATCTCCAATGTATGAAGGTATGCCAAACCTAGTTCAAGAGGATATATGGTATAGAAGACCACCATTGATAGAGTTGCATCCAGGAAAATCAAAATTTTTTAATAAAGTTTTTATCGTTGTTAATCATTTGCAACTCAAATTAAGAATAATAAAGTTCTGGGCTTTCGACTCATATATCATTAAGTTAAGAGTTGAAAAGTAAAAAAACTCAGTTATTTTTTTTAATTAATGTCAACTATATGAACCAATATTTAATCTGTAAAAGATGTGTAATGGATTCTTCGGCCGAAGAGCTTATTCTTAATAATGAAGGCATATGCAATTTCTGCATTGATTTTCTTGATAAACAAGATAATGAATTTAATGTAGACAATTTTAAACTAGACCAGTTGTTACCTTTAGTTAAAAATAATAGTAAAAATAAGAAATATGACTGCATAGTTGGCCTATCTGGAGGAGTTGATAGTTCCTGGGCCCTGATTCAGGCTTTAGAATTAGGTTTAAATCCACTAGCAGTTCACATGGACAATGGATGGAATTCTCAATTAGCACAAAATAATATAGAAAATCTTGTCAAAAAACTTAACGTTGATCTTTATACCTATGTTATTGATTGGGATGAGTATGTTGCTCTTCAAAAAGCATTTTTTAGATCAAATGTCATTGATATTGAATTGCTTTATGATAATGCATTAGCAAAAGTTAATTATGCGCAAGCTGCAAAATACAATATTAAATATATTCTATCTGGTTCAAATTCCTCTACAGAAGGCATGCAAATGCCTGAGAAATGGGCCTGGAAATGTAAATTAGATTATTTAAATATAAGAAGTATATTTAAACAATTTGGTGATGGGAGAAAAATATCTTCATTTCCTGGAATAGGATTCTTTGCTTATGTGATCTATAAGATTAGAGGAATAAAATGGATTCCGTTTCTTAACTATTTTGATTACAAAAAAGATGTTGCTCTTGATGTATTGAAGAGTGAGTATGATTATATTCCCTATCCCTATAAACATTATGAGTCAGTTTTCACTAGATTTTATCAGGGATATATATTGCCTAAAAAATTTAATGTCGATAAAAGAAGGATACATTTAAGTAATTTAATTATTACCAATCAGTTGACTAGAGATGAGGCAGTAGACATATTATCAAATGAAGCTTATGGCGAAAGAAATGATTTAAACCAAGATATGGAATATTTCTTAAAGAAATTCAATTGGACAAAAGAGCAGCTTGATCAATATATTAAAGGGCCTCAAGTTGACCATGATGCATATCGTTCTGAGTATAAGTTATTTGAATTTTTTTCTTTCTTGAGCAAAAAAATAAAATTCTTTTTTTAAATAGCTTGATTCTATGAAAAAAGCCATTGTAATGTGTTTTAGTGATCCTTCATCAGATCCAAGACCTAAGAGATTTATCGATTTTCTTAATTCAAATAATTACATTTGTGACGTTTATGCTTACAACGCTAAAAGCGAAGTAATATGTGAAACATACTTTACTAAAGACAACACATATCCAAGTGCAATTCAATCAATCATTGCAAAATTAAAACGTTATTTCCTAATAATCCTCAGAGCATTTTTTACAAAAGAATCTTTTAAAGATTTTCTTAATAAAGCAATACATCAGACGCAGGATATAAAATATATTTTTTCCAGTAACAACTATGATCTAATTATTGTAGAGGACTTATACATACTTCCAGCAGTAATTAGGCATAGAAAATCAGGTAAGATAATTTTTGATGCTAGGGAATATTATACTAGACAGAATGAAGAGAGTGTCTTTTTTAGAATTTTTGAGAAATCTGAGCGAGCTCGCCTATGCTCAAAATATCTTAAAAAATGTGATCATATATTGACTGTATCCTCTGGCTTAAAGAAAGCATACAAAGAAGAATTTGCTGTTGAATCATCAGTCATTCACAGCGTTCCTTATAATCCAAATTTGCGACCAAATATTGTTGATCCAGAGAATATTAAGATTGTTCATCATGGTGTTGCTAATCCAAATCGCCAAATAGAAAATATGATCAAAATTGTTAAAGAACTAGATGATCGCTTTATTTTTGATCTATATTTAACCGGATCACCTTCATATCGAAATCATTTGAAGAAAAAAATTGCATCAAATTGCAATAGAATATGTATAAAAGAACCTTTAGAATTTGAATCAATTTTAGATTCTATTAATAAATATGATATTGGATTCTTCTATGTTGAGCCAAAAACGTTTAATCTTGAGTTTTGTTTACCTAATAAATTTTTTGAATTTATTCATGCGAGACTTGCTGTTGCAATTGGCCCTTCTCCTGAAATGAAAGAGATAACAGAGAAGTTTGGATGCGGCATTATTTCAAAACAATTTACGATCAAATCAATGCTTGAAGAAATGAGGTCTCTTACACCAGAAAAAATCATGACATTAAAAAATAAAAGTCATCAAGCATCCAAAACTCTTTGTTTTTCGGAAGAAAGGAAGAAAATTGAAAGTATCATCTCTAAAATTTAGATTTAAGAGAGCAATATAAAATCATGAATATTGAGATTATTAATGTTGGCTTAGGTAATCCTGCAAGCGTGAAAAATATGCTGAAAAGAATAGGGTTCAAATCTAATCTAACCCAAAAACCATCAAGTAAAGTTCCACCTGATTTGATAATTCTTCCTGGGGTAGGTTCTTTTGATGCCGGCATGAAATTAATAGAGAAAAATGGTTGGAAGAGCTACCTTCGAGATATCAAAGATCATCAATCAACAAATATTCTTGGGATATGTCTTGGTATGCAGTTATTGTGTGATGGAAGTGAGGAAGGGGATTTAAGTGGCCTAGGTTTGATATCTGGATATTTCAAGAAATTCAGACCAATTTCAAGCAAAATAAAAGTTCCACATATGGGCTGGAATCGAGTCGACTACAATAACTCAAAAAAGAAATTTGAAGAATTTAATTTATTGGAAGCAAGATATTACTTTGTTCACTCTTATAGATATTTTCATGATGACGAAAAACATATCATTGGAACATGTGATTATGATGGCCAATTTGGAGCCGTAATTAATGATAACAATATCACAGGTTTTCAATTTCATCCCGAAAAAAGCCATAAAAATGGAATGAGCATTTTAAAGAAATACATTGAGATGTCATGTTAAGCAGCCGTCTTATTCCTGTCCTTCTCCTTAAAAATGGCGGTTTAGTCAAAACAATAAAATTTAGCAACCCTAAATATGTTGGGGATCCCATAAACGCAATACGCATTTTTAATGAGAAAGAAGTAGATGAACTTATGGTGCTGGATATAGATGCTAGTAAAAATAATGAAAAACCAAATTTTAAATTAATTGAGCAATTTGCAAGTGAATGTTTTATGCCACTATCTTATGGTGGGGGTATCAGAAATATAGCTGATGCGAATACGTTATTCGGACTTGGTGTAGAAAAAATCTGCGTTCAATCAGCAGCCATAGAAAACATCAATATAGTATCTGAGCTCTCTAATCGTTTTGGGTCATCAAGTGTAATGGTTTCAATTGATATAAAAAAGAACTGGCTTCGACAAAAAAGATTATTCTGTAATAATAAAAATATTGATATTGCAGAAGACTGGCTCGCATTTGCACGTGAAGTTGAATCTCATGGTGCAGGAGAGATTATATTGAACTCAGTAGATAATGACGGCACTATGCAGGGACCAGATCTCAACCTCATAACTGATGCAAGTGATGCTTTAAACATTCCTCTGATAGCTGTTGGAGGCATAGGAAGTCTTGATGATATCAAAAAAGCTATTATGGCAGGCGCAAGTGCGGTAGCGGCAGGTTCATTTTTTGTTTTCTATGGTCCACATAGAGCAGTTTTAATCACATATCCAAAACCAAGTCAAATTGCAGACATATTAAATAAAGATGAATACTAAAAAGCTTATAATATGCAAAAGATGCGTTATGGATCAGTCTGTCCCTGGAATCATTTTTGATGAGAACGGTTTTTGTAATTATTGCCGTGATTTTAAGCTTCACTATGATGCATATTGTGAAAAAGATAATAAATCTAAAAATTATGATATAGAGGCACTTGTAAAAACAATTAAATCAAAAAACCAAAAAGCATCATATGATTGTATTATTGGCCTATCTGGAGGAGTTGATAGTGCTTGGTCTCTTCACACAGCAGTAAAGCATGGATTACGACCACTTGCTGTTCATATGGATAATGGTTGGAACTCTGAATTAGCTCAGAATAATATCGAAAATCTTGTTCGAAGTCTCGAAGTTGATTTATACACACATGTCATTGATTGGAGCGAATACAAAAGATTAATGCAGGCATTTTTTGATACTGACGTAATTGACATTGAACTTCTCTATGATAATGCGATGCTTGCCGTGAATTACAATCAAGCAAAGTCACATAATATTCATTGGATTTTATCAGGATCTAATACATCTACCGAAGGCATGCGTATGCCTGACGGGTGGAACTGGTTTAAATATGATGCAAAAAATATAAAGAGTATAGCTAGGTCTCAAGGTATTAAATCATTCAAGACATTTCCTTTATTTAGTTTGAAAGATTTTATTATCAATGAATACGTAAGAAAAATAAATTGGCTACCATTCTTGGATTATATTGATTATTCAAAAGATTCGGCTCTTGATTATATGGAATTAAACTATGCATATAAGAGATACCCATACAAGCATTATGAATCAATATTTACAAGGTTCTATCAGGGTTATATTTTACCTAAAAAATTTAATGTGGATAAAAGAAAGCTACACTTTTCAACTTTAATCATCACAAGGCAACTTGAAAGAGGAGAGGCTATTGAGATGTTAAATAATAGTCCTTATGAATCAAAGGAAGATTTGGAAATAGACAAAGAGTATTTTCTAAAAAAGATGGGCTGGTCAAATTTACAATTCAATGAATATATGAACAGAAAACCAGGTCACCATGATTACTTCAGATCGGATTATCCATTTTGGAAATTCTTAGTAAGGAATTATAGAAAATGGATTTCTTAACTGAATGATATTCATCTATTGAAAACAATGAAAATTTTATACATTCATCATTGTGGACCATTTGGGGGATCGAGTAGATCACTCTATGAAGTGTTAAAATTATTATCTAAAAATAATATTGAATGTATATTTATCTGTCCTTCTGGATCGTCCGCTAAGAAATTTCGAGAATTGGGTGAGGTTATTGAAGTTAAAGGATTGACCAAGTTTGATAATACATACTACAGTCATTATCAGGGGATAAGATGGTTTGTATTGCTGAGAGAGTTATACTATTTGCCTCAATCACTCTTAGCGCTTATCAAAGTAAAGATTAAGCATCAAAATTTTAATATTGTGCATTTCAATGAATCATGTTTATCTGTTTTTGGTATTTTAGTTCGATTATTTTTTGATTCAAAATTTATTGTTCATTGCCGAACTCTTATGATCGGTGGAGATAAAATTCCTGGAAGATTAAGTAATTTTCTTTGGGATTATTTAGATTCTACATATATAGCAATTGATAAAAATGTAGCAGCAACTTTTCCGGCTAGATTTTTAAGAGAAGAAGGCAAGGCGACCATAATACATAATGGATTTAATACAAATTTAAATTATGATTTAAAAATAAAAAAACGAAAGCCAGAAGAAATTTTTCATGTTGGTTTTGTTGGTGAATTGCACAAAGCCAAGGGTTGTTATGAATTAACGCAAGCAGTTATTAATTTGAAAAGGAAAGGTCGAAAAATTAATTTAACAATCGTTGGCAATGATGAAAAGAAAAAAAAGAATCAATCTATTAGAGTCAAAATTTTGAAATACCTCGGACTCTATCAAAATATTTCTAATGATATACATAAACTTCTCTCAACTGATGAGACTAGAGATGTTGTAACATTTGCAGGATTTCGGAGCGATATTGAAAGGTATTATGAAAGATTCGATGTTATCGCTTTTCCATCATATTATGATGCTCCAGGCCGACCCATATTTGAGGGGGCTTTATTTGGCATTCCATCGATTGCTTCAATTTCAAAGCCACAAGATGATACTTTTATACCAAATGAAACGGGTATTCACGTAGAACCCAGATCAATCAAAGCCATAGAGCATGCTATTGAATATATGATTGATAATCCTGCTGATTACAATAATATGCAATTTAAAGCTTTTGATCTTGCTCAGAAAAATTTTGATATAAAGAAGAATTCAAAAAAATTGCTTAGTCTATACAATGAGATAATTAATTAGACAAATATTTATTCATATGAATTATATTAAAATCAAATTAATGCCGTTCTTCTTCTTCTTTGCTTTAATGCCATTCGTCTCTCCAATACCTATAAACACAGACGCTCAACCAATTGCACTTTTACTGGCGATAATAATTTTTTTTATAGATTTTTTTCAAAAAAAAATATTTTTATCAAAGTTTGAGATATATTTTTTATTACTGGCAAGTTTTTCATTACTTTTTATTGGTCTACACGGCGATTTTGAAATTAGGCATCGTATAGGACTATTAGGCGCTTTCTTTTTATACTACGCCATATTGAATAATTTTGGCTTTTTGTCTCTTAGGGTGCTCTCAATAGCAACGGTGCTAAATTTCTTGGGAATAGTTTGGCATCTTCTTGATACACAAACTTTTGTTACTTTTGCTGAGTATTTCATGCGTGAAGTAAAAATTAAAGAGGTTGCAGGAAGGGGTGTTTCTGGTTTTGCACCAGAAAATAGTTTTTCAGCTGCTTTATCATTAACTTATATTTTATGCCTGGTATATTTCCGAGAACATAAAAAAATAGAAAGTTTATTTTTTTATGTTCTTGTGGGATTAAATGTTATTTCAATTATTTTAACTGAGTCAGGAACAGGGGTAATCTTTAGTATTTTATTAGTTATTTTTGGTCTTTTATTACAATCAACCTCAAAGCAGAAAATTATCATTGTAATATTATCGTTTATGTTACCAGTAATTATCTTTAATACTTTTCTAATTGATACTAGAGGGGGTTCATTATTATTTTTTGTTCTACAAAATCCGTCTTACTTATTCATTGATTCATCTCTCCAAGAGAGATGGATAGGGATGCATGTCGGCATTGTTTCTTTGTATGAATATCCCTTTGGTATTGGAGGCGGAGGCTATCAATTTGCTGCAGAAAAAATTGAATCAATTTATGGGTTAAGAGAGATTTATCCTTTCGCAAGGTGGACATCTGAAACAACTAATTCCGCTTTTGGTAGATATTTAACAGAGTTTGGTGTGTTTTTTCTGATTTGGTTTATAGTCATTGTGTACAGATCATTTTCTAAGCATCCTAATTCAGGGAGATCAACACTTTTGGCTTCTTTATATATATTAGCCAGTTTTTCAATAGCATTTCCTCCAACCTATCTTCTATTTGCATTGGCCTTTAACAGCAAAATGAGAGGATCATTAAAATAGCAATGAAGTATGTTAGGATCATATAAACAATGTGTGGCATAGTCGGGTTCTCAGGTAATATTGAAAGAAATAAACTGGTTTCTTCCCTTTCTGTTATCTCTCACCGGGGTCCTGATGCATCAGGGATTTATTTTGATAAAGAGCAAGAAATAGGTCTTGGGCATACTAGACTATCAATTATTGATCTTGCTCCAGAAGCAAACCAGCCACTGATAGACAATAAAAATGATCTGGTAATTTCATATAATGGTGAGATCTATAATTATAAAGAATTAAGATCCGATTTAATAAAGAAAGGGCATAATTTTGATACATTGTCTGATACTGAAGTTGTTCTTAAGATGTATCAGGAATATCGATACAACATGCTAGAAAAGTTAAATGGAATTTTTGCTTTTGCTATCTGGGATATGAAAAACAAACAACTTTTTTTAGCAAGAGATAATTTCGGCGTTAAACCTTTGTATTACTACTCTGAAGATAATAAATTCATTTTTTCAAGCGAAATTAAAGCTATGGAGGCGTTAGTAAGTATAAAAAAAGATGTAGACATTGCTGCGGTTCATAATTATTTGAATTATTTATGGTCTCCAGGTGAGAAAACCTTATTCAAATCAGTGAAGAAATTAAATCCTGGCAATGCTTTGATCGTAAAAGATAGCAAAATAGATAAACACTGGTCTTGGTACACTCTTCCAACAAGAAATCCTGATACTGAAATTAAACATATTGATAATTTAATTTTTGAATGTAAAAGAAAATTAGAAAAGGCGGTAGAGTCTCAATTGGTTTCAGATGTGCCAGTTGGAGCATTTCTGTCTGGTGGCTTGGATTCAAGTTCTATTGTGTCGCTAGCAAGAAAATTTAAAAGTGATATTCAGTGCTTTACTATTCAGATAAAGGATGATGGAAAAGAAGAGGAATACAATGATCTCCCTTATGCAAGAGAGGTTGCTAAGCATCTAAAAGTTCCTCTTGAAGTGATAGATGTAACCCCAAATGAAATAATTAATGACATTGAAAAAATGGTGTACCATCTTGATGAACCATTAGCAGATCCCTCCTGTTTGAATGTCTTATACATAAGTCATCTAGCAAATAAACACGGAATAAAAGTGTTACTTTCGGGGGTTGGAGGGGATGATTTATTGACTGGTTATAGGCGACACATTGCAGCGAAATATGATCACTATTTTATGTGGATTCCTCTCCATTTAAGAAAAAAAATAGAGTCATTCTCAACATCTTTGAGCCAAAATTCGATCATAAGCAGGAGAGTTACAAAATTATTTAAGGGATTTTCTTTGGAGGGGAATGACCGGATAGCCAATTTCTTTGTATGGACTCCGTTAGGTATAAACATGAATTTGTATTCCAGAAAAATGCAGGAATCTATAAAAAACTATAATAAGTTAGATATTTTGACTGACTTTCTTGATAATTTTTCATCAGATTTAAGCCCTATTGAAAAAATACTTTTACTAGAGCAGCGATTTTTTCTTGCTGATCATAATCTTAATTATACTGATAAAATGTCAATGGCCGAGGGTATCGAGGTAAGAGTTCCATTTTTAGATAAAAATTTCGTTGAATTCTGCTCGCAAATTGATGAAAAATATAAACAAAAGAGAACTGTGAGTAAATGGATACTAAAAAAAGCTATGGAGCCTGATCTACCTAAAGAAGTTATTTATAGACCAAAGACGGGATTTGGTGCACCAATTCGGAAATGGGTAAAAGATGATCTAAGAGACTACATACAATCAATGCTGTCAAAACAAAACATAGAAAAAAGAAATATATTTAATTACAAAGAAATTCAGAGATTATTATACAATAACCAGAAAGGCATGATTGATGCATCATATGTAATATTCTCAATACTCTGTTTGGAGATTTGGTTTCAACAACATATCGATTAAACTGAGTATATTTCTATCAGAAACTATTTCGTTATGCTTCAATTTAATTTATATATAAATCAATGCATCCAAGAAAAATATTACTAATTTTTGGCACAAGACCAGAAGCTATAAAAATGGCACCTCTTTTTTATTCATTGAGAGATGAGAGCGATTTCAATGCAGAAATTTGTGTCACGGCACAACATCGGGAGATGCTGGATCAAGTACTAAATATTTTTGAGATCAAACCCAAGTGGGATCTTGATCTAATGGAAGACAATCAGGACTCAGTAACATTAACATCAAAAATCTTTAATAAATTAAGCAAAGTTTTAGACCACTATAATCCAGATATGGTTTTGGTGCATGGCGATACAATTACAACATTTGCTGCTGCCTCGGTTTGTTTTCTTAAGAACATTCAAATTTGTCACATAGAAGCCGGACTTCGTACTGGCAATATTTTATCCCCCTATCCCGAGGAATTTAACCGACGAGTAACATCTATTGTGGCTTCATGGCACTTTGCTCCAACATATGAAAGCAAGAGTAATTTAATTAAAGAAGGTGTCTCTGAAGAACGTATTTTCGTAACAGGAAATACAGTGATTGATTCACTTTATATGACATTAAAGAATATGAAAGCTAATAAAGCGAAGAAAAAAAATGTTATTGAAGCTCTTGATGCTCAATTACGATTCAGCTGGCAATCTGAAAAATTTGTTCTTATAACAGGACATCGTCGAGAAAACTTTGGTCGAGGTCTAAAGGAAATATGTGAGGCAATACTTTATTTGGCTGAATCAAATAAAAACATACACTTTGTTTATCCTGCACACTTTAATCCAAATGTTCTTCAACCGGTAAAAGCTGTTTTATCTAATACTTGCAATATACACATAATAAATCCACAAGAGTATGAGTCCTTTTTATGTCTTCTGGATTCATGTTATCTGGTTTTAACAGATAGTGGTGGCATCCAAGAAGAAGCTCCGAGCCTCGGAAAACCAGTCATCCTTATGAGAGATAATACTGAGAGACCGGAAGCATTAGAGAGTGGCACAGTGATGTTGGCAGGAGCAAATAAAGATAAAATTATTGATTCCGTATCCAGTGTTATTTCTGATAAAAAGATTTATAAAAAAATGTCCTTAGCTCATAATCCATATGGTGATGGATCGGCATGTGAAAAAATTGTAAGGCAATTAAAGAAGATTATGAATGAAAAATAGAATTATTAGTATTATTGGTATGGGATATATAGGTCTTCCAACGGCCACAATACTTGCTCATTATGGTTATAAGGTAGAAGGAGTGGATAAAAATATTGATACTGTTTCTAGCTTGAACAGAGGGGACGTGCATATTACTGAACCTGATCTTAATGAGTATTTCAGTAGGGCAGTTAATAAAGATTTGTTAAATATTCATCACGATCTCAAACTTGCTGATATATATATTATTTGTGTTCCCACCCCATTGATTGGAGGTGATGTGCCACAGCCAGATCTCTCTGCTGTTTTTGATGCAGTAGACAGAATATCTAAAGTTATTAAAAATGACGATATTATAATTCTTGAGTCAACCTGTCCTGTTGGAACAACAGAAACTATTTATAATATTTTAAATAAGGTTAACCCTGATATATATGTAGCTTATTGTCCGGAGAGAGTAATGCCCGGGAATATTATAAAAGAATTAACGATGAATGATAGGATTATAGGCGGGGTCAACGAAAAGAGTGCTGAAATAGTATCGAAATTTTATGCTTCATTTATCGATGGCGAGATTTTAAGTACGGATTCAAAAACTGCAGAAATGTGTAAATTAACAGAAAATAGCTATAGAGATGTGAATATTGCTTTCGCAAATGAGATTTCTCTTATTTGTGAAAATTATGGTATCGCGCATGATGAGCTTATATCTTTTGCTAATCGTCACCCGAGAGTTGATATTCTCAAACCTGGGATAGGGGTGGGCGGTCACTGCATAGCAGTTGATCCATGGTTTTTGATATCGTCAAATGAAAACACATCTGAATTGATGTATCAGGCAAGAAAAACGAATCTAAAAAAAACAAGAATAGTTACAGAAAAGATAGTCGAATACTCAAAATCATTTGAAAAGATTAATAGAGAGTCTCCAGTCATAGCAATTTATGGGCTCTCATATAAACCAGATTCCGATGACTTAAGGTGTTCCCCCGCAATAGAAATTGTTGAAGTAATAGATAAAATTACCGAAGTGATTGTTGTAGAACCTAATATTGATGATCATGATAAGTTCAATCTTCGTAGTAGTGAATTTGCAAGGCAAAAGTCTGATATATGTATCTTCCTAGTTAATCATACGTCTTTTAGAAATGAATTCGAGAAAGGTGCTTTTGCTGATAACCAAATAATGGATTTTTGTGGATTAACAAATGAAACAACTAATACATAGTTACTCTGATGGTAAAATCATAGCTGAGGAGCTTCCAGTTCCTCAATGCGATGATAATGGAGTACTCATTGAGTCCATATGCTCACTGATATCATCTGGCACTGAGAAAATGCTGTTAGATTTTGGCAAATCTAGTGTTTTTGGAAAGATAAAAAAACAGCCAGATAGAGCTAAAGAGGTTATAAGTAAAATAAAAAATGATGGGATTATTCCAACGATTGATGCTGTAAATAATAAATTAAATACTACCAATCAAATAGGCTATTGTAGTGTTGGTAGAGTGATTGAAATCGGAAAGAATATAAAGGATATGTCTATTGGAGACAGGGTAATTTCAAATGGACCTCATGCTGAATATGTCTCGGTTCCGAGAAATTTGTGTGCAAAGATTCCTGAAAATGTTACAGATGATAGCGCTGTTTTTTGTGTAATTGGATCCATTGCTCTCCAAGGAGTTAGGTTGTCAAACCCAACCTTGGGAGAGAGATATGTTGTATTTGGATTAGGCCTCGTTGGTCAATTATGTGCTCAAATATTAAGAGCAAATGGCTGCAAAGTGCTTGGTATAGATAACTGCAAAGATAAAATTGAAATTGCAAGAAAGAGTGGAATAGATACTTATCACAATAAAAATAACCGAGATCCAATATCCAAATCCAATGAATTTTCTATGGGGGAAGGTATTGATGCGGTAATTTTATCGCTATCTTCAAATTCTCCTCTTCCCATAAAGCAAGCCGCAAAGATGTGCCGTAAACGAGGAAGAATTATTCTCATTGGTGATACTAACTTAGAATTAGACAGAGCGGACTTTTATGAGAAAGAAATTAGTTTCCAAGTATCATGCTCATATGGACCAGGGCGATATGATAAAGATTATGAAATAAGAGGGAATGATTACCCTATCGGTTTTGTTAGATGGACTCAAAATAGAAATTTTGAAGCAATCTTAGGTCTTATGTCAGATAACTCAATTCAAACTAAATACCTTTTGAGTAAAAGATTTGATTTTTCTAGTTTCAATAAAGCATATGATTTACTTCTAAATGACAATAAAAATAATTTAGGCATACTGCTAGATTATAAAAAAAGCAAAACACCAGAAAAAACAATCGTATTTAATCCGCAGAATAAGCAAAAAACTGGTAAATCTAAAGTCAGAGTCAGTGTAATTGGAACAGGAAATTACTCAGGAAGGGTGTTGCTTCCAATTTTAAATAAATTAGGAGTTCAGCTGAGATCACTTGCAAATACTGGTTCTGTAAGAGGTGGTTATTATGCTAAAAAATATAATTTCAGGAAATTAACTACTGACTCAGATTCAATCTTTAATGAAAAAAATACGAATACCGTTCTTGTAGCAACAAGGCATAACACTCATGCAAAATTCGTCATAAAAGCCCTTTCAGCAGGAATGCATGTTTTTTGTGAAAAACCTCTAGCTATTGAATTAGAAGATGTATTAAGTATTCAAAAAAAGTTTGAAGAATTTAATAATACTGATAATTTTGCACCAATTATTATGGTTGGCTTTAACAGAAGATTCTCCAGGTTTTCGATTAGAGCGAGAGAATTAATTGAAACAGTTGATCAGCCTATAGCAATAAACATGACAGTGAATGCGGGTTATGTAAATCAAGATTCATGGGTTCAAGATCCAAAGATTGGGGGTGGAAGAATTATAGGTGAGGCATGCCACTTTATTGATTTGGCTAGATATCTTGTGAATAAAAAAATTACCCACTTTTCAACTTCATCCATGAAGAAATCAATATTCAATGAAGACAAGGCAATAATTAATTTAGAATTTGAGGATGGTTCGATCGCCTGTATACAATATTTTGCAAATGGTCATAAAAGCTTTATGAAGGAGAGAATTGAAATCTTTTCCGATGAAAAGATAATTCAAATTAATAATTTTAAAAATATGAAGCTCTGGGGTTGGAATAATAACAAAACAATTCATTTTTTGAATCAGGATAAAGGGCAGAAAAAATGTTTGAGTGCATTTGTGAACTCAATAGAAAATGGTAGGTCACCTCCAATTCCTTTTGAAGAGATACTAGAGGTAAGCAAAATTAGCATAGAATTAGCGGAAATGATAAATAATTGAAATATCTAAATATACTAATCAGATTTATAAACACAATAAAGGATCTAAAATTTAAGCAAATTATTTATCTGGTTATCAGAAAATCGCAATCCAGTAACCTTGTAAATTTCTTTCATAGAAATTATTTTCAATTATCAATATTGATTTCGAAAAATTATAGAAGAAGAATTCCACAATCAAAAAATCAACTTAAATGTCTTAATCAACAGTCAATATTCAATGAGGAAAACTTTAAATACCTTAACAAAAATAAGATTTTTAAAGATAAGATTGAATGGGGAGCGCGCGATGATCTTCTCTGGCATTATAATCTCAATTATTTCGATGATCTGAATTCAGTTAACGCTGAGCAACGCATTGATCTGCATTATAGGGTTATTATTTCTTGGATTAGGGATAATCCTCCAGGAGAAGGCATACCATGGCAACCATATCCATCTTCTCTGCGAATAGTTAATTGGATAAAATGGGTTTTGATAAGATCGATTAAAGATAGGAGAATCGATGAATCAATTCTGTTTCAATCAAGATGGTTATCCAAGAATATTGAATATCACATTGATGCAAATCATCTATTAGCAAACATAAAAGCACTTATATTTTCTAGTTTTTACTTTGAAGGAGTTGAGTCAAATAACCTTTTAAAAAAATATGAAAAGTCACTTCTAAAACTGCTCAGCGTTCAAATTAATGAGGATGGTGGTCACTTCGAAAGAAGCCCAATGTATCACCGAATAGTACTTGTTGATCTACTTGAAATCATAAGTGTTTATAAATTATATGGACGTGAAATCCCTTCTCAAATTATGGTTTGTGCTGAGAAAATGCTTACATTTATGATTAATTTCAATCACATTGACAACGATGTATCTTTTTTCAACGACAGTACTTTTGGCGTATCAACTGATTACAACCAGATTATTGAATATGCAAAAATGCATGACATAAACCATAGATTTACTCCTGGTAGCCTGCTATTTTCTTCTTCTGGATTTGCTAGACTTAGTAACAAAAAAATAAATTTACTTATGGATGTTGGCTCATTAAAACCAAAATTTCAGCCTGGCCACTCTCATGCATCAACATTATCTATTGAGTGCTCAATTTCAGGTCATCGCTTTTTTGTTAATTCTGGTATTTCAACTTACGAAAATTCTGATTTAAGGATATATCAGAGAGGAACGTCATCTCATAATACGATTACATTGAATAATAAAAATTCATCTGATGTATGGTCATCATTCAGAGTTGGAAGAAAAGCTGAAGCAAAAATAAATTATTTTTCGGAGAGAAAGAATTCTATAGAGGCTTCCCATAACGGCTATAATAAAATCAAATCAATTGATAACGTGAAGAGATCAGTTGCTATTTTTGATGAGATGATCTCTATAAATGATACCGTTGATTCCTCTGGATCATATAAAGCTATAGGTAGATGGTTTATTAGCCCAAATATTACTCTTATTGAAGCTGATAATGAATCAATGCGCTACCTCTTCGAAGTTGTAGAAAACGGAAAAATTAAACAAATAAAGCTAACTATAATGGGTGCTCATTGTAGCGAAATAAATAAAAGCAATTACTTCACTGGCTTTAATCGTGAGGAGCAAAATTATTGCATTTCTTATAAATTTTCTAATCTAACTGATTCAGTTAAGACTAGAGTGGAAATTATGTAATGAAATTACTACTTATATCATTTTATTACCCTCCAGATTTAGGGGCAGGTTCATTTAGGGCTAATGCTCTTTCGGGCTCTTTGAAGGAAAGGATTGGTGAGAGTGACTCCATTACCATTTTGACATCAAAACCAAATAGATATGCAGATTTTATAGAGAAATCTGAGGATAAAGAGATTATTGAAAATATAAAGATTATAAGATTTGGACTACCAGCACACAATAATGGATTCATCGATCAATCTATAAGTTTTTCTTTTTTCTTTTTAAAGGTACTCCATTTTGTCAGAAAAAAAAGATATGATGCAGTGATAGCAACGTCTTCAAGATTATTTACAGCCTTTCTTGCAAAAATAATTAGTAGTTACAAAAATATTCCAATTTATCTCGATATTAGAGATATATTTTATGAGGGGTTTTTGGATCTGACAAGAAATTCTCTAATCAGATTTATATCGCCTGTAGTAAAGCAAGTTGAAAGATTTACATTTCTAAATGCAACAAAAATCAATATTGTTTCTAAGGGCTTCGAAGAATATTTCAAAATAAACTATAACAATATCAAAATTGCAACTTACCCAAATGGAATAGATGCTAAGTTTATGGAGTACAGGTGGTCTATGCCAAATAATCATAGAATTAAAATTGCTTATGCAGGAAATATAGGGGACGGACAAGGACTTGATAAAATCATACCTGATTTAGCCGAAATATTTAGCGAGACTCATGATTTCCATATTATTGGAAGTGGAGGAAGAGTAAAGAAACTTCAAGAAACCCTGGCAGACAGAGATATAAAAAATGTCTATTTATTTCCTGCAACAAATAGAGGTCAATTAATCAGATATTACAATTCTTCTGATATTTTATTTTTGCATCTTAATGATTTTCCTGCATTTAAGAGGGTCTTGCCGTCAAAAATTTTTGAATATGCTGCAACTGGAAAGCCAATAATTTCAGGTGTTTCGGGTTTCGCAAAAAAATTTATTGAGGAAGAAATTGATAATGCAATAGTTTTTAATCCCTGTAATATTGATCAAGCAAGAAATGCAATTAAAAATATTGATATAAAATTAGTTGATAGATCATATTTCAAAAAAAAATATAATCGAAAATATATAATGGATTCAATGGCAGAGGACGTTATATCTCATCTAAATTTATAGTTGAATTATCCTTGGCTAAAGATTATTCATGATGAGATTTTTTCAAAAATGACCACCAAGGGTTATTGTAAATATCTTAAAATTAAAAATAATTATCCAATAAGTTATTAAAGGTTCTTCGTGAATAATTTAAAGTTGTTAATTTTACTTTTGTCAATACCACCATTTAGTTATTCAGAGAGCATGATACACAGTTATGAGTTTTCATGGGGTTTTATTCCTGTGGCTAATCTTAAGTTATATCAAAAAGAGGAAATTCATCTAAATAAATGGAACTATCTGACTTTTGACCTCAATACAATTGGCCCACTTAAAGTAATAAAAAATTATGATGTGTCAGGAGGTATAAGGTGGATAGATAATTTTTCACATGAATATTTTATCAATGGTTATGACGGCGGAGTTCTTGAGGATAAGTTAATACTTATAACTGAGAACAAAAGACCTAAGATACTTAGATTTATTGATGATAAGAGCTCTAAACCAATTGAATCGATGAGCAAGAACCAAATAGATCCGATATCTTCATTTTTAAAGCTTGTTGTTAATTATAAATATTATAAGAACTGTGAGAGTAACTCCTTTGTATATGACGGAAAAAGAAATTTAAAAATCGTAAGTTCAAAGACAAAAGAAACAGCTAGTATAATAGAATGTCAAATGAATATTGATATGAGCCTATTGAAAGATGCACAATCAAAAAAATGGCCATTTGGTAAAAAAAATAGATATATTTCATTTCAATTTGGATTAACAGGTGAAGAATATCCAATCAAGATAAAAATTGATGGGCCGTTTGGCAGGATAATTGGTAAAAAAGTTTTAGTAAAAAGATAAGATTTTTAGTTGTCTTTACTAAAATATTATAGAATAATACTCCGTGATGTGAGTAGATATGATTTTAGAAGCTTTATTTGAGGCATTCTATCAGTTATACTCACTAACATAATGAATTGTGAGTAATTAAAATTTAAATTAAATGAGGTTGGATAGTATAATGAGAAACACTTTAATAAAAATATGTGCAATAGCAATATGTGCCGCACCTTTAAGTGCTTCATTCGCCCAATCAGAATCATCACCCGCATCAGGTGCTGCCTCTGGTATAAGTGTAGGTACAGCGGTAGCAATCGGTGTGGTAGGAGCAGCATTACTAGTGGCATTAGGCGATAGTTCTAGTTCTGCTCCCTCAGCAGTAGCAGCAGCTTCGTCTGATAGTAGCGCGTCAACATCAACGGCAACAAGTACAACAACAACTACTACGACAAGCACAAGTACTTCAACAAACTAAAGCAGCACGACTCAAAAGTTGTCATGCTTAAAAAAGCGGATTTTGTCCGCTTTTTTTTATTCCATAAATATAATGTGGCTTAAGAATTCAATATTGGCTTTGGCCCTTGTAATCTCAGTGCCATGTGCCCATGGCTCTGAATTCGGAACGTCAGGGGTGATTTCAATTCCCTCAGCAAGGATGATGAGTGACGGCAATTGGAAGTATACAATCAGTATGGATGATGTTGCATTGATGAATAATTTCTCAGTTCAAGCCCTCCCATGGCTTGAATCTACACTAAGATATACAATTTTTGATCCGAATGATATTGGAAGCGATTATCTAAAAGATAGAAGTTTGGACGCAAAGATACGCCTAATAAAAGAAAGAAAATATACCCCAGAAATAGCAATTGGAGCTAGAGACATCATTGGCACAGGAACATTCGCTTCAGAATATTTTGTAGCATCAAAAAAAATAAATAACTTTGATATAACTTTCGGCTTAGGCTGGGGAAGATTTTCTGATCGAGACATATATGATAATCCTATAGGAAAAATTAACAGTCATTTCTATCAGAGAAAATATTACAGTGGCGGAAAGTTAGGAGGGAAATTTAGATTAAATAGTATATTTCGTGGAGATAAGGTAGGAGCATTTGGGGGTCTTGTTTACTCAATAGATGATTATAATCTTAAATTATTGGTTGAGTATAATTCCGATGAATACAGAAGAGAAAAATATTTTGGAACGATGCCTACTAACTCACCAGTTAATTATGGAATACAATGGCAGCCATTCTCAAATTTAAGCCTTGGTCTTAATTATAAGTATGGCGAACAAGTAAGCTTATCCTTGGCCTCAACTTTGAAAACAAATTACATCCCAAAGAGAAAAAAATTGACTCCTTTTTTTTCATCAACAGAGGATAGAGCAATTTCAAATATTCCAGAATCTATTGATTTATCTAATTGGTATTCCAGGTTGTTATATGATGCAGAAAAATCTGGACTTAGAATGAATGGAGCTGAATTTAGTGATGATTATTCAACTATAACAATAGAAATCAATAACATGAATTACAATCTGGTTAACGATGCAGTAAATCGCTTTTTGATATTGGCCAACTTGCACCTTCCTTCTGTCGTTAAAAATATAAATTTAATCATCAATGAGGATGGATTCAGAGTCGCAACTATTACCCATCTTAGGCGAACTTCTGAGCGAGATATTATTGATGAAAGAAGGTTTAATATCCTAGAGCCGAGAAAGCTATCAGAAAATAGATTAAAAACATTCTACATAAAAAAATTTAATACTAGTTTTAATCTCGCATCAAAATTTCAGCTTTTTTCACCAACAGATTCGCTTAGATATCAAATATTTGGTTTATTCAATGCATCCTATAGATTATCAGAAGGTTTATTTGTATTTTCTTCATTTTCGTTGGATTTAGACAATGACTTTATTGAAAAACCTCCTGATTCGAACTCTTCTCTTGCAAGAGTGAGAACTGATATCGATAAATACTTGAAGTTCGGTGAAACTGGTATTGAATCACTGTTTCTTGAAAAAAAATCTAATCTTAATACATTGGTTTTCTACCGTTTTTACGCAGGTATACTTGAGCAAATGTACTCAGGTGTAGGTACCGAAATTCTGTATAGACCTTTCAGAAAAAGATGGGCACTTGGTGCAACAATTAATTATGTCAGAAAAAGGGGATTTAAAAGAGATTTTCAGCATCTTGACTATAAAACGACTACATCTTATCTGAGTTTATATTATGCCTCTCCATTTTATAACTATGATTTTTCTATTCATGCTGGAAAATATCTTGCTAAAGACAAAGGTTTTACATTAGAGATTAGAAGGACATTTGATAATGGTTTTTCAATAGGTGCATTTGCATCATCAACAAATGTATCAGCCGATGATTTTGGTGAAGGTAGTTTTGATAAAGGAATTAATTTCAAAATTCCATTTGATCTATTTTCTAAAAGTAATACAAAAAATACTTTTTCCAATACACTTAGATCTATCCAGAGGGACGGCGGACAGAGGATGGATGGATTTTCCGGCACGCTTTGGCATGACTTAAGAGATGTGAGGTATGATAGTATGTCCAATTATAAAGACCGGATGACAAATTCATTATGAAGATTTTTTTGAAATTATTATTCTTATTGATTCTTTTTGGATGCGGCATCCAGTCAACTCAGTATGATATAATAAAAAATAATATTAAGAATGAAAAAACTGGCAATAAACATTTAATACCTGAACCTAATTGGAGGGTATTATCGAGAGGATTGGAAAAACGAGTTTATGCAATAAATCATAATAGTAAGACACTCTTCGCAAATGATGACTTGCTTATTATTTTTGATGGTTGGAATATAGTTCTTGTAAGAGGTTTAGATGAGTATGGTGAAGACATCACTATAGAGAATAATAATAATGGTTTAAGTTTTTTTGACGGAGGTAACCATAAAGCTACTTTAACTTGCGATAATTGGGAAGAGAGGATAACCCAACTAAACATCAGCTATACAAGAAAGTGCGAAAGAGATAGCCTCAACTATGAAAATATATTTCGGCTTAATCAAAAAAAAGAACTTACCTACTTAAACTTTATAATTATGCCCGATAAACCTCCAATAGAAATTTATCTGAAAAGACAATAAAAGAATTGAAAATAATGTTTATATTTAAAACAAAAATATTAAAAATAAGAAGATTATTACTCTTATTGGTAACCCTGATTCCTACAATTTCTAATCAACAAATGCTTTCTCCTCAGATGCTAGAGCAACTGAAGAGTTTGCCAATGGAGCAGCAGGAATTAATAGGTCAACAGTATGGCATTGATATTGAATTATTAAGAGAAAATTCGACTAATACCAATAATCCTATCTCAAGCTCCCAGAATATAGGAAAAAATGCAGAAATAATTAACCGAAATGATTTCATAGATAGAAATAAACTAAACAAGATCGAACAGGTAATAAATGAAGTCTCTAGGATCAGAAGAGATAAACCCGTTATGGAAAGATCTTATGAGGAGTTAATGCGATTACCTATATATGGTTCTTTTTTATTTGAAGATGATACTTCAACATTCGCTCCAGTTGACAGCCTTCCAGTTCCTGATGGATACAGATTAGGCGCAGGTGATACCTTAAGTATTTTCTTATATGGTAATGATAACATTACGATTGAGCTTCCAATTTCAAGAGTAGGAGATATAAATTTCCCTAGGCTTGGCTCAATATCGATTGGCGGTATGACTTTTAGTGAGGCAAAATCACTGATTGAGAATCGTGTGTCTACTCAATTGATTGGGACTACTGCTGAGGTTTCAATGGGTGACCTCAAAAGTATTAATGTGTTGATGGTTGGTGAGGTAAAAATACCTGGATTATATTCAGTCTCCTCTCTTGCTTCTGTTATGCAGATGCTTTTTATATCTGGAGGAGTAAATGAAATTGGCTCCCTTAGAGATATAGATATAAAAAGAGATGGAAAAATAATTAATAAATTTGATGCATATGAAATCCTTCTGAATGGCAATTCTAGTCAAGATATCAGGATGAGGAATGGCGATACAATCCTAGTAAATATTCTAAAGAATACTGTAGTGGTAGATGGCGAGATTCGCCGTCCGGGTAAATATGAGTTTATTGAAGGTAATACTATAGATGATCTGATTAATTTAGCAGGCGGGCTCACAAACAAAGCTTCTGTTACCAGAGTTACTTTGGAGCGCTTCAATCAAGAGAACCAGCAGCCAGATATGATTAATATTGACTTGACTAAAGGCACTGATAAAAAAATTAACCTTATGGATGGTGATATTCTAAGGATTAATCCACTCTCTAATAGACAAAATAATCGTATTTTTCTTAGAGGCGCATTTGTAAATAATGGCGCTTATGGATGGAAAGAAGGAATGAGATTCAGTGATGTTCTTGATGATATAGAAGTAGATTTAGAAGAGAATGCTGATCTAAATAGAGCTCTTATCTTAAGAAAGATCTCATACAGCTCACCTAAAATTAAAGTCCTAGGTTTTAATCCAATCGAAGCAACTCATTCACCACAGAGTGACTATGACCCTGTTTTGGAGGATTTGGATGAAATTATTATATTAGATGTGCCTACTGATCTAAATATTTTAATACAATCAGAGATAGAAGAAACTAGTTCCTCTCCGCCTTCATCAGATGAGACTCAGAATGAAATCGATACCAACGAAATTGAAAATTTATCATCCGATGAAAATCTCGATAATAATTCACTAGCTGATGATAATCCGATAACATTCGCTCAGTCACTGGGTGAAGAAAATCCAACTAAATACCAAATTTTAAATCAGCGGACAAATATAATTAAAGAAATAGTAATGAAGTTAAAAAGTCAGTCTGACTATGATTACCCTGCTCAGATTATTTCAATAACCGGAGCAGTAAAGAACCCTGGCGAATACCCATTTATAGCTGGAGACACTGTAAGAGATCTTATAAAACTTGCAGGTGGATTAAATGTGGATGCCTTCCTTGAAAAAGCTGAAATTAGAAGAATCGATAATAATCAATCTTTTCAGCCAGATATAAGGTTTCTGTCTGTTAACTTAAATGAGGAATTTATAAGTAATAGAATGAAACTCAAAAATAGAGATCATCTTAGGGTAAATTCTAAAAAAGATTGGTCGGCTTCGAACTCAATACAAATAACTGGTGAAGTATTGTATCCAGGTGAATACATAATTAAGCCTGGCGAAAAGCTCTCGTCAGTTCTAAATAGAGCAGGAGGAATTACAAGCGAAGGATTTGCTGAAGCCGCAATATTTACGAGAGAATCTGTGAAAGATAAAGAACAAGAACAATTAAATATCATTGCGAATGATATAAGAAGAGAAATAGCATCAAAAACAATGACAAAAGAAAATTCTAATCAATCAGTCAATTCAGAACAAACCGAATCTGTAATAAATGCAATATTGGATATTGAGACTACAGGCAGACTGGTTATTGATTTGCCAAAGGTTATTGCAGGCGATGAAATAAGTAATATTTCTGTTATGGATGGAGATGTTCTGACTATTCCAAAATATAATAATATCGTAACGATTGTCGGTCAGGTTCGTAGGCCTGGAAGCTTTACTAGACAAAATAACTTTAAAATATCCGATTACATTGAGCTCGCAGCTGGCCTTACTGAAAGAGCTGATAAATCTCGTATCTATATCATTAAACCAAATGGATCAATCATCCAAAACGCAAGCGCAAAGATGAAATTACTTGAATTTAATTCAATTGAGGAAGTTGTCAATTCTGGAGATACGATTGTAATTCCAATTAAATCAAATTATGAAACACCTCTTAATTATTATTCTACGATTACGCAGGCTATATTTCAGTCACTTACCTCAATTTTCGCGATTGACTCTCTCTTAAATGGAAGTAATTAGATAGTGGGTAATAGCATGACTGATAGTCTTAAAAACAAGGATAGAGAAGATTTCATTGAGCTTTTGCTGTTAGTTTGGGGGCAAAAAAAACTAATATCGGTTATAGTTTTGATAGTGTCATCTTTTTCTTTGACTTATGCTCATATGCAAAAAGATATTTATACGGCAGAGGCAACATTATCACCAAACACTCAGCCCAGTGATATGAGTGACATTGCATCAAGATTGTCTGGTTTTGGAGCGTTTTCCGCTTTTGGTGCCGTTGATGCAAGAAATAGTAATGTTCCACTTGCAACTTCAATTATGAAGTCAAGAAATTTCTACCAAAGATTTATTTATGAAAATATGTTACCTGAAATATATGCAGTAATAGGCTGGGATGAGAGTGAGAATAAGTTAATATATAATAATGATTTATACAATGAAGTAACTCAGGAATGGATTATCAAAAAACCTACTATACAGCAATCACATGGCTCCTTTTTAGATCTTTATTCTATTGAAAATGATGGGATAAATATTATCTTGAAGGTTGAGCATTACTCACCATATTTCGCCAAAAAGTTATTAGATAAGATTTTATTTAGTATTAATTCCTCTCTAGGTCAAAAAGATATAGATCAAACAAAAAAGGCAATTGATTTTCTGTCTGAACGAAGAAATGAAACAAATTTAGTTGGCATGAGAGAGGTAATTGCAAAAATGATTGAAGAGCAAACAAAAACCTTAATGTTAGCTAATATTTCAAGTGAATATGTATTTAATATCATTGACCCATCTGTTATTCCTGAATACCCATCTGGTCCTAATAGAAAATTGATTGTAATGATGGGTATTATTCTAGGGTTTTTCTTGTCATTAGTGATAGTCCTGGTTAGAGCTTTTTTTGGTAAGTAATATTTATTTAGTCCAACAATCTATAATTTAAATAATGACTCTCATATCTAGTTTATGAAATTTATGAATAAATATTTATTAACGATAGCAATTATAATAATTTTATTTACAGGTTTAAATGGACTTATTGCCTTCAGTTTGCTTTTAATTTTTTCAGATTTTAATTACGGCAGAGATTCATCTCAGAAGCATGGCTTATCATCAGGTCAATCGAGATTAGGTGGGTTAGCTATATTCATTTCTATAGCAATTGGAAGTTGCTCTCATTTTATTTTAAGAGATGATCTGAATATTTCTCAATTTTTATTGGAATTTGACTCAATAATTTACTTTTCACTCTTAATTGGTCTTATCGGGTTAGCAGAAGACATTAATCAAAATTTAAGCTCAACTAGAAGATTGCTATATATGCTCATTCTTGTATGTATTAGCTTGTCTTTGCGGCCTGAGCTTATACCAATTGATCTAGAGGTATTTAGTTTTTTTGGAACAAATAGTTTATTTTTACCTATGTTTGCTTTTTCGGTAATCATGGTTTCTGGATTCATAAATGCTGGTAATATTGCGGATGGAGCGAATGGCCTTCTTGCTTCTATATTTTTTTCATTTTTTGTTATTGCTTATACCATTGATAGCTCTATTTTTAATTTTTCAGTTGTAATTTCATTGCTAGCTTTTATAATTTTCAATGTATTCACAGGAAGAATCTTTTTAGGGGATTTTGGGTCTTACTCTCTTTCCTCTCTTGTAGCCTTTAAAAGCTTAGAATTTTATTCTAATAATGATATCAGTGTCTTTTTTTTGAGTGCAATACTCATATATCCATGTTTTGAGATAATGCGCTCGCTGATAATTAGAGCAATCAAAAGCAGGTCAATTATGGCTCCAGATAACAATCATCTGCATAATTATTTGAATAAATTTGTTCTTGATTTCGGATTTACCAGTCACACATCAAATTCTATAACAGGGCTCGGAATAGGTGTATCCACATCTATTTTACCAATTATTTTATATTTTTCTGGATTATCATTAAACTCTGGGATTTGGAAAATATATTTTTTGTTGAAACTTATAATTCTTTCTTTGATTTATAGATTTTTCGAAAAAAAATTCTCAAGGTAACCTAAATCATTGCTATAATTTGCTTATAATTTTTTAAAAGCGAAAATAAAGCGAAAGTGGCGGAATTGGTAGACGCGCAGGATTTAGGTTTCT
>CEQY01044311.1_pt1 | contig 31602 bp, 24 predicted proteins | sample 361391 | NCBI WGS metagenome assembly CEQY01 (sample SAMEA2621075, study PRJEB7988) | marine metagenome | isolation source: saline water (ENVO:00002010), including | reverse complement strand
GAAGTCAAAATATTCAAATTAGGAAATTATTTTTCTAAAACACAAAGATGATAGAATCACAATCAATACTGATTAACAAAGCTGGCATTATATTATGAGGACCATTCTTGAGAAGAGGCTGATGCAACTTACAGCGAATAATGAACCTGTGATTTTTTGTGGTGGAAAGAAAGGATTGGAAAAGGAATCATTAAGAGTAAATAAAGAAGGGTCACTTTCACTGAAGAAACATCCAATTAGTATGGGTTCAGCGTTAAAAAATAGATACATCACTACCGATTTTTCCGAAGCGCTTCTAGAATTCGTAACTCCTGCATATCAGAATAATTGGGAAGTGATTAGCATGCTTAATGATATTCATCAATTTACATATAACAATATAGATGATGAAATTTTATGGATTGCAAGCATGCCTTGTAAGCTAGAAGGCGATGAATCAATTCCAATTGCAGATTATGGAAGTTCAAATATCGGTAAAATGAAATCTATATACAGAAGTGGCCTTGGCTTGAGATACGGAAGAAATATGCAAGCAATTTCAGGTATACATTTTAATTACTCACTTCCAGAAGATTTTTGGCCTGTTTATCAGAAAATTGAAAATAATAATTCTCCTGCAGAAGAGTTTATATCTAAAAGTTACATGGACATGATAAGGAATCTCAAGCGTTTTGGATGGCTGATACTCTATCTTTTCGGAGCTTCACCGGCAATATGTAAGTCCTTTTTGAGCAATAATAATTCTTCAATGCCTTCACTTGACAAAAAAACTCTATTTCAGCCTTTTGGAACTTCATTGAGGATGAGTGATCTCGGTTATACCAGTTCAGTTCAATCAAATATCAATATATCACTTAATGATTTGGATAATTACATAGCAGATTTAACTGCAGCCATAAAGACTCCAGAGCCTACTTACCAAAATTTTGGATTAAAGAAAAATGGTAAATATCAACAGCTTTCCGTTAATAAACTTCAAATTGAAAATGAGTATTACAGCACTGTGCGACCAAAAAGAGTCGCATATTCAGGTGAGAGACCAACAAGTTCCCTAAAAAGGGGAGGGATAGAATATATAGAAATAAGGTCGTTGGATGTGAATGTTTTTGATCCTGTTGGTATCAATCAAGATACCATGAGATTCATTGAGTCTTTCATGATTTTTTGTTTGCTCGAGGAAAGTCCTGTGATTAATGAAACAGAGAACAAAGAGATAATGAATAATTACTCAGATACATCTAATTATGGAAGGAAGCCAGGTTTCAATCTTTCCAGAGATGGAAAGTCCGTCTCATTGAAAACCTGGGCAACAGAGATAATTGATGGTGTTCTTAAAATTGCGTCCTTGATAGATCAAGAAGCCCAATGTTCTGGATACGATGCATCAGTTAGGAAGCAGCTACGATTAGTTGGTGATGCAGATCAAACGCCATCGGCCATGATTCTTGAGGAGTTGAGAAAGAAAAAGATAACATTTTCTGATTACATCTTAGATTTGTCAAAGCAAAATAAAGAATACTTCAAGGAAATGATGGATCTATCGCCATCGAAGAATGCTCTTTTTGAAAAGGAGGTTAAAGATTCAATAAAAAAACAGTTAGATATTGAATCAGAAGATAGAGAGTCTTTCAGTGAGCACTTGAAAAAATATTTTGAATCTTAATTCAGTCGGGCTTCTTGAAAGGAAGTGAAGTTCCATTTTCTGTAGCATGTTTAAGATGCAGTGATTGCATTTTTTTTGTAAGTTCACCTACTTCGCCATTACCAATTATTCTTCCATCAGCTTCAAGCACTGGAGTCAATTCACCCATTGTTCCTGATGTGAAAACCTCATCAGATGTATAGAGTTCAGTTAGAGATAAATCTTTTTCATAGTTTGCAATTCCTTCGATATCTGCAATTGATAGAACCATTTTTCTTGTTATCCCCGGAAGACAGCTGTTGGCGAAGGGAGTAAAAATTTCATCATCTTTAATTATAAATAAATTTGTATCATTTGTTTCTGATATAAAGCCATTTACATCAAGCATGATTGCACTGTCCGCTCCACTGACATTTGCTTCAATAGCAGCAAGAATATTGTTTAGAAGATTATTATGATGTATTTTTGAATCTAAGCATTCAGGTGTATTTCTCCTGATTGAGGATGTGATCAACTTAATACCATTATTACTGTAAATAGGTTTTTTCCATTCCGCTAGAACAATTAAAGTACATCCAGACTGATTCAGTCTGGGATTCATTCCAGAGGTAATTTTTTCACCTCGAGTAAGAGTTAGACGTATATGAGATTCGTTCCACATTTTATTTAACTCAAGCGTTTTAAAAATTGCGTCTTTTACATGATCAGATGACGGCACATTTTCAAAGGCGAGTGCTTTTGCAGAATCTTGTAACCTCAAGAGATGCTCATCTAATGCCGCTATTCTTCCATCATATACCCTTAGCCCCTCCCAAACTGCGTCACCACCCTGGACTGAGCTGTCAAAAACCGAAATCTTAGCTTCATTTCTTGGAAAGAAATCACCATTTATGTTCACGAATATTTCATCGTTTCTTGGATCAACATTCATCATTTCTTTATTTCACCCTCTTTAAAAATTCATTTATTTAAGTATCGTAATTACCTAAATAGCTGTTGTTTATGTAATTTGTTAACTTCAAGCCCAGAAAAATTATTAATATGAATATTTAGGTTGTATCTATTTAAATATCTGAAATACTATGTACTTAATTAAATTCTTGGTCACGTCATGTCTACTATGAATAATATCAGAAGCGGTGGGAATATATTAGTAGATCAACTCATTGAATTTGGAGTCGATCACGCATTTTGTGTGCCTGGCGAAAGTTATCTTGATTTATTGGATGCTCTGCATGACAAAAAAGATGAAATTCGTCTCATCAACGCAAGACACGAAGCTGGAGCAGCGAACATGGCTGAGGCATATGGAAAGTTGACTGGAAATCCAGGTATAGCGCTTGTAACCAGAGGTCCAGGAGCATGTCATGCGTCAATAGGAGTTCATATTGCCTATCAGGATAGTACACCAATGATCTTATTTATCGGTCAAGTGTCAAGAGATTCAGCTGATAGAGAAGCTTTCCAGGAAATCGACTATCGGCAGATGTTTGGCTCAGTCGCAAAATGGGTTGTTCAGATAGAAAAAGCTGATAGGATTCCAGAGATAGTTTCAAGAGCCTTTAATACTGCAATTTCAGGGCGACCAGGTCCAGTTGTAGTGTCTCTTCCGGAAGATATGCTAACTGAGAAGACAAGTGCCATCACCCTTAAATATTGTCCAAGAGAAGAATCTGAGGTGAGTGAGATAACATCAAATAAAATTAAAGAAGCTTTATCAGAAAGTACCAAACCACTGATTATTCTTGGTGGAGGATCATGGAATGAAGATTCCGTTTCTTCAGTTACTAGCTTCGCAGAGAGAAATAATTTACCAATTGCAACAACATTCAGAAGACTGGATTGTGTAAAGTTCAGAAGTGAAAATTACGTCGGAAATTTTGGGACATCAGGCCCACCCTCAATGATTAAAAATATTAAAGAAGTTGATACACTCCTTGTAATTGGCGCCAGACTGGGTGAGATGACTACACAAAATTATAAAATGCTGGAACCTCCAAAAATAGAACAAACACTAATTCATGTTCATGTTTCACCGGAGGAGTTGGGCAAGGTATATTCTCCTGATCTTGCAATAACAAATTCCTCGAGTGAATTTGCAAAATCACTGGAAACCATAAATATTGAAGATCCAGAAAAACCAAAATCATGGCTTTTGAAATTACGAGAAGAATATATTAAAGATATCAATCCAGATCCTTATCGAGGAGAGCTAGATCTGGGGGAGCTTTTTGTGGAGTTACGAGATTTTGTCGATGGCAACTATATATTTACCTTGGATGCTGGTAATCATTCAGGTTGGCCAATGAGATTGCTGGATTTTGGCAGGCCCAACAGAGTGTTGGGAAGTACATGCGGATCAATGGGTTATGCTATCCCAGCAGCTGTTACTGCCGCAATTGCTAGGCCAGATCATACTACTATTGCATTTGTCGGAGACGGTGGCTTCATGATGTCTGGATTAGAAATATCTACTGCTGTTCAATTTAAAGCCAAATTAATAATTATTATTTTTAATAATGAAAATTATGGAACGATTAGAATGCATCAAGAGATCGATTATCCAAATAGAATTATTGGTACTGACCTTGAAAATCCAGACTTCCTCGCTCTCGCTTCCTCATTGGGGGCATTTTCACAAAAAATTAACAAAAACTCCGATTTTTTAAATGCCTTCAAAAAGGCTTTAGATCATAATGGCGTTTCTGTGATAGAGCTAAAAGTTGAAAAAAAACAGTTATCATCAAGACTGCATTTGGATGATCTGAAATAACACTCATGTTATGAGTGTATTGGACTACTATAAGTTGCGAGTGCTGCTTCCTTTATAGCCTCATTGACTGTTGGATGTCCATGACAAATTCTTGACACATCCTCCGAGGAGGCACCAAATCCCATTGCAAAGCAGAGCTCGTGAATTATAGTTCCAGCCTCGTGACCTATAATGTGAGCGCCAAGAATTTTATCCGTTTTTTTGTCTGAAAGTATTTTGACAAAACCATCTGTATGTCCGATTGCTTTTGCACGACTGTTTGCCATAAAAGGAAAGATGCCTTTGTTATAGTCGATTTCACTATCCTGGATCTGCTCTTCATTGAGTCCTATAGAGGCAACTTCAGGTGATGTATATATGATGTTAGGCACCAAATTGTAATCTATATGCCCAGATTCTCCATTGATCATCTCAATAAGCGCTCTTGCATCCTCTTCTGCTTTGTGAGCAAGCATTGGACCATTTATTACATCTCCGATTGCATATATATCCTTTTTCGATGTTTCAAATTTTTCTGAAACTGATATGAAGCCATTCTTATCTAATTTTATGCCAATCTCCCTAAGTCCGAGGCCTTCAGTATTTGGAATTCTCCCTGTAGCAACGAGAACTTTATTGCATTTTAATACTTCAGTTTTTTTCTCATCATTTTTTTTAAGTTCGAGATCAACACTCTTGCCAGTAATTCTCGCATTAATTACAGATGTATTTAACCTGAACTTTAATCCTTGTTTCTCGAGAATTTTTTTGAACTTATCTGTGATCTCTAGATCCATTCCATTTAATATTCCAGATTGAAACTCTATTATTTCCACTTCACTACCAAGTCTTCTCCATATGGTTCCCATTTCTAATCCAATAACACCAGCACCAACAATAACCATTTTTTTTGGTACTTTTTTTAAATCGAGAGCTCCAGTTGAGGAGAGTATTCTATTTTCGTCAATTTCGATATCTTTTATTACTGAAGGTTTTGATCCTGTAGCAATGATTATTTTCTTGGCAGATAATGTTTCTATTTTTTTTGCGAGTGATATCTCAATTTGATTATTTTTTTTGATTTTTGCTTTTCCTATAAGTCTGGAAATTTTATTTTTTTTGAAAAGAAAGTCTATGCCCGAAGTTAACTCGCCTATAATCTCAGTTTTCTTATGCATCATTTTTTCAATATTGAGATCGATCTTTTTTACATCGATACCCCAATCTGAGTTTCGAGATTTGCAAACATTGTTTTCGTATTGCTCTGAGGCATGCAGAAGAGACTTGGAAGGAATACAACCAACATTGAGACAAGTGCCACCAAGAGTTGCTTTTTCTTCAATATTTACGACGCTCATTCCTTTCTGGGCTGCAATAATTGAAGCAACATAGCCGCCAGGCCCAGCTCCAATGACCGCGATATCATAAGCTTTTTTAGTCATTGAGGAGTAAACACCACGGATTTTCAATATTTTTCTTTACATTCACCAAGAAAGACACAGCCTCCTTTCCATCAATGATTCTATGATCATAAGATAATGCGAGATACATCATGGGTCTTGCAACGATTTCATCGTCAACAACTACAGCTCGTTTTTGGATATTGTGCATACCCAATATTCCAGACTGAGGAGGATTTAGGATAGGAGAAGACATCATTGAGCCATATACACCGCCATTTGATATTGTAAATGTACCATCAGACATATCGTCTATTGTTAATTTGCCGTTTCTCGCACTTTCCGCATATTTAAATATTCTCTTTTCAATACCAGCCAATGTGAGTCCTTCAGAATTTTTGAGAACAGGCACTACCAATCCATTAGGCGTTCCAACGGCGACACCGATATTATAGAAATCCTTATAGACAATATCATCTCCTCGGATTTCAGCATTAACGGCAGGATATTCTCTTAAAGCAGAAATAACTGCTCTGACAAAGAAACTCATAAATCCCAGTTTAACTTTATATTTTTCTTGAAAGTCTTCCTTTAGATCATTTCTTAACTGAATAACTTTAGACATATCAACTTCGTTATAGGTCGTGAGAATTGCTGCCGTGTTTTGCGCCTCTTTTAGACGAGAAGCGATCGCTCTTCTTAAGCCCGTCATTCTTATTCGTTCTTCCTTGCCGTAAACATTTTTTGATGTCGCGCTCTCAGTCCCTAACTCCAGATCAGTCTCGTTGAGATAGTCCTTATCTTCAATCGAGAAATCTTCGTTTGATAACTCATTTTTGTTTGGTTCAACAGAGATGATATCTTCTTCAAGTGGAGGTATCTCAGTACTCGAAATGTCTTTATCTTTTTCTAGCTGACTAGGTTCAACTTTCCTAATTACACAAATTTTCTGCCCAACTGCAACAGTATCACCTTCATCAACAGATATATCTTCAATTATACCTTTGATACTTGCTGGTACCTCAAGGCTTACTTTTGCGGTCTCAAGTTCGATGATTGGTTCGTCCAGTTCGCATAAATCACCATTTTTCTTGTACCACTTAGAAACAGTTGCATCAACAATTGATTCACCAAGTGCTGGAACTAAAATATCTTCGACTAAATTTTTATCACTTTTTTTGCTCATTTTTTTGTTTTTAGTATTTTCCGAGTCAGTTGTATTTTCAATGTTAAGATATGAAATCACATCACCTTTTGTAATTCTTCCATCCTTTCCAGTACCAATAATCTCATTAACATTAATGTTATTTTCCCTAATAAGCTTGGCAGCAGCTGGAAGAGCACTCTGATGATTATTAACATTGGTCATTTTATTTTATTTTAACGCTTTTCTGAATTTATTGGTGACGATTTTTATATTTTTAGGTTAAGCGTCTTTTTGATAAGATTTTTTTGTTCGTGATTGTGCGTGGTCATTGATCCTGTCGCTGGTGAGGCGGAGGCGTCACGACCAACAAAACTAACTGTATTTTGAGGTAATTTATTTATCTTCAAAATTCTTTCCATCCTATCTTTTATGAAAAACCAAGCTCCCATATTTTCTGGTTCTTCCTGAGCCCAGATTATCTCTGCTTTTGCTGACTTTTTAATTTCGGTGTAAATTTCTTTTTCGGGAAAAGGGTAAAGTTGTTCAATTCTAACAAGTTTAATACTGCTTTCATTTCGTTTCTCTATCTCATTATGAAGATCATAAAATATCTTTCCTGAACATATTACAATCTTCTTTATATTCTTCTGCTGAACCTTATCTGGAGAGTCAATTATTATTTTTCTAAAATTGGATTTACCACTCATTTCTTCCAGTTTTGATGTGCACTTTTTATTTCTCAATAAGCTCTTGGGCGTCATAATTATGAGTGGTTTCCTGTACTTACCTTTCAGCTGTCTTCTCAGAACATGGAAGTAGTTCGCCGGAGTCGAACAATTTACCACCTGAATGTTGTCTTCAGCACAAAGTTGCAAGTATCTCTCTAGCCTTGCTGATGAGTGCTCGGGCCCCTGACCCTCATACCCATGCGGTAAAAGCATAATGAGTCCAGAAAATCTCAACCATTTTGATTCACCACTACTGATAAATTGATCAATAATAACCTGCGCACCATTTGCAAAATCACCGAATTGTGCCTCCCATAAAACGAGTGTAGACGGTGAAGTTACCGAATAACCATATTCAAAAGCAAGAACGGCAGCCTCAGAGAGGGGAGAATCTATTATTTCAAAATTTTTCTGATTTGGTTTCAAATTATTAAGTGGAACATATCTTTTTTCATTTTTTTGATCAATGAATACCGCATGCCTTTGAGAAAATGTACCTCTACAACTATCCTGACCACTTAATCTTATTGGATGACCTTCTAGTAATAATGAACCGAACGCGAGATGTTCAGCCATTGACCAATCTATTGAGTCACCTTTTTTTACCATCTCTTTTCTCTGTTCAAGTATCTTCAATAATTTATTGTTAAGGGTGAAGTTTTTGGGATACTTTGAGACGGCTTCACCAATTCTCTTTAGTTCTTTAACTGGGAAAGAAGTAACATAATTATCGCTCTTTGTTTTCTGCGCTTTTAATCCAGACCACTCACCAGAGAGCCAATCTGCCTCTTCGGGCTCGTAAATGCTTCCAGCTTTAAATTCGTTTTCTAGATATTCATTTTTTTTATTTAATTCAGATAGGTAGTCATTTCTGTCAAGAACCCCTTCAGAAATTAATTTATCTGTATATATCTGGCTTGTTGATGGATGATTGGCAATTGTTCTGTACATCTTTGGCTGGGTAAATGCAGGTTCATCTCCCTCACTATGGCCAAATCTTCGATAACTAATTACATCAATTACCACATCAGATCTGAATCTTTGTCTATATTCAGTAGCGATTCTTGCAACGTGTACGACTGCTTCGGCATCATCACCATTTACATGAAATATTGGCGCAAGAACTTTTTTTGCTACATCCGTACAATATGGGCTTATCCTTGTATATTTGGGGTTGGTCGTAAAACCAATTTGGTTATTAATAATAATATGAATATTTCCTCCAGTTCTAAATCCTCTGGAATCTGAAAAGTCAAAAGTTTCAGCAACAATTCCTTGCCCTGCAAATGCTGCATCACCATGTAAAATTATCCCCAGTGAAGGTTTTTTTTTGTCTTTCTGATTTAATTGATCTTGTTTTGCTCTTACCCGACCGACGATAACTGGGGAAACTGCCTCTAAATGGGATGGATTTGCCTGAAGTGAAAGGTGCACTTTTTTTTCATCAAAATTCCTATCAGAAGAAGCTCCCAAGTGATATTTGACATCACCTGACATTCCCAGATCTTCTGGACTGGAAGGTTTACCCAGAAACTCAGAAATTATTGCTCTAAATGGTTTATTCAAGACATTATGAAGCACATTTAGCCTTCCTCTATGCGCCATACCTATCACAACCTCCTTAAGACCAAGTTGTGACCCCCTCTTTAAGATTTGCTCAATAGCTGGTAATACGGATTCTGATCCGTCTAGACCGAATCTTTTAGTTCCAGGATATTTTTTATGTAAAAATTTTTCAAAAACTTCAGCACTTACGAGTCTCTCATGTATAGCACGTTTTCCGTTTTCCGTGAATTGGGTTGAATTTCTGATCGATTCAATTCGTTCTTGTATCCAAGTTTTTTGCTGCATATCCTGAATATGCATGAACTCAACTCCGATTGAGCCACAATATGTCTCTTTTAGGATTTCCATGATCTCTCTGAGGGTAGCGGAATCAATACCAAGGACATTGTCGATGAAAATTGGTTTATCATAATCCGATTCAATAAAACCGTATGTCTTAGGATCTAATTCTGGATGGACATTTTTTTCATGTATATTTAATGGATCCAGATTTGCGAGGAGGTGACCCCTTATCCTGTAGGATCTAATAAGCATAATCGCTCTTATTGAATCTATGGTTTCTGCTTTTGTATCTCTAGTTTTATGTTCAGATGATTTTTTTGTTCCGTTAGTTACTGCATTATCTGCGATCGAGAAAATTTCGTCTTTGAGTCCATTATCATTCTTATTTCCCCAGCTTGGCGCCTCATCTAACTCATTATAGCCAGATGCTTCAAACCAGTTTGCCCAGTTTTCGGAAACAGATTTAGGGTTAGCTTGCCATTTTTTGTGAAGCTCTCTTATAAAGCCTGAATTAGCTCCAGACAAAAAAGTTAAATCAGGGTTGCTAATGCTCATAATTTTTTCTCTGATAAGTCCTAATTCATTATTTTTAGATTAATTATATTGGACCATTATTTATGACAATTAAATAATCGAAATTAAAATGAATTCTAGTTGTAGATTGGAAATTTTTCCACATTTCTTGGGTATTAAATTAAGAGATACTGCATATATTTTTCATTTACATTTTTTAATTTCAAAAAATTTAGTATTTACTCTAAAGCATGCTTCAACAGAAACTTATAATAGGGTTGGCATTGATTTTCTAAGTCATTAAATTTATCTGGAAAATATTTTTTTTTCTTGTACGGAAGAAAACCTTCAGAATTATGAACTCCATGATACCAGTATTTTGCCCATATCCCATCCTCTTTTATGGGTCCCTTTTCCCAGTTAAGCATAAAATTTGAATAAGGAATTGAAAGTCGTTTACACAAAAGTTTCAGTATTTTTTTTGGGTTCATCAAGAGTCTCTTGCTGTCCATTACAATTGGATCCCTGCATTTCATCCTCAAATTTTCAAATAAATCGTACTGTATATCCAAGCCTGTATCTCGGAGTGTTGGTTGAGGTAATTGATTTATAAGTGACGCAATAACTTCCCTTGGATCTCTGATTAAAAAAACATTTTGTGTATCTAGAACAAAGCTCTGATCAACCTCTCTAAGGTGGTGGGCCATCTGCTTGAGAAAAAGAATATTCTTATCAAATTTTTCATTAAACAATTTTTTTATGACATCATTCCCATCGCAATTAACTGTATCCATTATTTCGGCCCTACCAGGATGATTCAAACCAGTAACACGGAGATAATTTCCATAAAGAGGCTCGTCGATAACTTTGGTGTCTTTTCTTTGCGCAAAGCTATACATCACAGCAGTAGATATATTTCGTGGGCCTGACCAAAGGTTAATTATTTTCATTTAATTTCTTACAGAGATGGATAATTTTAGATGAATTGCTTAAGTTCAAAGTCATCATTAGAGGCTTTTTCCCTGTCAATTCTTCGCTTTTCTTGAATTAATACTTTTGACTGAATGAAATCTTTTGGTCTGTTAATCGCATCAATAGCAATTATTTTCCCTTCTTTAAGATAGAGGCATGAAAATGATTTTGTTTTTTTATCACCTCTTAAAATTGTTTCATCATATCCTTCTGAAAGTCCTGCTATTTGGAGTTTTAAGTCGTATTGATCCGACCAGAACCATGGAACAGAGTCATATGCACTATCAATATTCATAATATTATCTGCTAGAACCTTAGCTTGGTCTATCGCATTTTGAACTGATTCCAGTCTTATTTTCTTGCCATATAATTCACTCCAAAAATTCGTACAATCGCCCATGGAGAAGATATTATTGATATTTGTTCTGCATTTTGAATCAATTGATATTCCATTGTTAATTTCAATATCAGTATTTTCTACAATCTCTGTATTAGGAATTCCTCCAATTCCAACTAATATTGAATCTGCGTGAATAATTTTTCCCGTTGATAATGAAATCTCATGCTTATTATTCACTCTTTTTATTGAGTTGATTTCATCATTAAAAATGAATCTCACCCCCTGAGACAAGTGATAGTCTTCAAAGAAATTTGATACTTCTTTTGAAACAACCCTTTTCATAACACGATCTTGCTGCTCAATAACAGTTACTTCACAACCAAACTTTATCGCTGTTGCGGCAACCTCCAAGCCTATATAACCACCGCCAATTATCACAATAGACTGATTCTGCTTTATTGAATGCTTTATCTTTTCGGCATCTTCAATATTTCTCAGATAATAAATATTTTTGGATTCGTGAGAATCAATTGAAATTCTTCTGGGCCTGGTGCCGGTAGCGATAACTAATCTTTCATAGTTGTGTTGACCTTCTTTTGTTTGTATCTTTTTTTTATTTGTAGAAATTTTTTCAACACGGCAACTGAGATTGAACTCAACATCCAGTTCGTCGAAGAATTTTCTTTGTTTTATGAAGAGGCGCTCATATGATAACTCACCACTCAAATATTTTTTGGAGAGAGGAGGTCGTTGATATGGATAATATTTTTCATCTGCAAAAACTTTTATTTTGCCTTTGTATTTTTTTTGCTTTAGAGAAATGAGAAGCTGTCCTGTTGCTTGTCCAGCTCCTACAATAAGAATATCGCTATTGCTATCAGACAAAATTCGATTTTTTTCAGATTGCACTTATTCCACCATCAATACGAATCTCTGTCCCTGTGACGAATTTTGATTCATCTGAAGCGAGATATAAAACAGCATATGAGACATCTTCCGGCTCTCCAATCCTATTAAGAGGTATTTGTTTAGATAATTTTTCAATTGCCTTTTTCTTGCCAAATTTTTTGTAAACGCCGTCCAATAGGCTTGTATCGATAAAGACAGGGTGTACTGAATTGCATCTGATACCATACATTTTTTTTGCGCAATGGATTGCTACAGATTTACTTAGGTGACCAACTGCTGCTTTTGCTGAGTTATATGCCGCGAGATTGTGTCCGGCAATTATTCCAGAAATTGAGGAAATATTTACGATTGAACCATTCTTATTTTTTTTCATAAGAGGGATAGCATTTTTACAACCAAGAAAAACACTATCAAGATCTACATTATGTATTTCTTTCCATTGTTCATATGTCTCGTCTTCGATGGAGTTTACGCCCATAATACCGGCATTATTAATAAGCACATTCAGGTATCCATATTTTTTTTCTATACGGTTTACTACCTTCACCCAGTCATTTTCTTTTGTAACATCATGCTTCACAGGTAATGAGCAATCATTATTATTTTCTTGATTGATTTCTTGCGAGCGCTCTTTTACTTTTTGATAGTTGATATCAGTCATTATTACTTTTGCACCTTCTTCGCAGAATAACTTTGATATTGACAAACCAATGCCTTGAGCAGCTCCAGTAACTAGCGAAATTTTATTTTGTAGACGTTTCATCGACTATATCCTTGAGTAATTAATATAATATCACCAGTTAATTATCACGAAAGTAAATTTTTGTTCTAAATTAAATGGATTTTAATTAAGCTTAGCTTTTATTTAAATTAAATATCGGTATCAAAATGAAAACTAATGCAATTAGAATTAACAACTACGGTGGACCTGAGGTCCTGGAATACTGTGAGGTTGAGCTACCAGAGTTAGAAGAAAATGAGGCTAGGATAAAGCATACTGCAATCGGACTGAATTTTATTGACACCTATCATAGGTCAGGACTATATCCTATGGATCTGCCTGCAGGTCTCGGTAGTGAGGCTGCTGGGATAGTTGAAGCAATTGGCAATGATGTTACATCTGTTAAGGTCGGCGATAGAGTTGTCTACACGGGAAGGCCGCCAGATTCTTATTCTGAAAAAAGAAATTTTGATGCTGATCAATTAGTAGTTATTCCAGATAAGATAAAAGATGAACAGGCTGCCGCCATATTTTTAAAGGGTTTAACTGCCTGGTATCTCTTGAGGAAAAGTTATAAAGTCCAACCAGGAGATGATGTTTTACTCTATGCTGCTGCAGGCGGAGTAGGCTTAATAGCATGTCAGTGGGCGAAACATCTGGGAGCTAGAGTAATTGGTGTTGTGAGCAATGATGAGAAAGCAATGCTTGCTAAATCTAATGGTTGCGATGACATAATTCTTTCAGATGAAAATATTCCAGAAAGAGTGAAAGAACTAACTGATAGTATTGGTGTTGGTGTCGTATATGACTCTGTTGGTCGTGACACATTTTTCTCATCATTAGATTCATTAAAACCTCATGGTATTTTAGTGACATTTGGAAATGCATCAGGCCCGGTAGATCCTTTTGCACCTGCAGAGCTTGCAAAACGTCATTCTCTGTATGTGACTCGTCCAATACTTGCTGACTTCATAAGTGAAAGAGAGAATCTAGTTGAAGCCTCAAATGAGCTTTTTGATCTAGTTTCAAGTGGAGTCATAAAAATTAGTATAAACCAAAGATACCCTCTAAAAGATACTAGACAGGCTCATATTGATCTTGAATCCAGGAAAACTACTGGTTCAACAATCTTAATACCATAGGATTGATTGCATTGGAGAATTATTCACCTGTAAAAGAGAGAATCTCCCAATACCATTTGATAAGAGATACTGAGTATCATTTTAGTCTTTGGGGAAAGGAAAGTAGCCCCACAATTCTCTATCTTCATGGTTGGGGAGATACTGGCTCGTCATTTCAGGTGGTTGTTGATTTTTTTGCTGATGACTGGCGTGTTATTGCACCTGATCTTCGAGGATTTGGAAGATCTCAGCATAATAAATCAAGTTATTGGTTTCCAGATTACCTTGCAGACGTCGAGGAGATAAAAAAGATTTTTTTTGGCGATAGGCAATTTCATATAATCGGACATAGTTTAGGTGCAAATATTGCTTCGATGTATGCAGGTATATTTCCTCAATATATTCATAAATTTATAAATATTGAAGGTTTTGGTCTAGAGGAGTCTGACCCAGATAATGCACCACTTAATTATAGAAGATGGATAGAAAAATTAAATAAAATAGAAGATTTCAGAAATTATAATTCTTTTAGCAGTCTTGCTGATAGTCTTATTAAAAGGAATCCAATTATTAGACGTGACATTGCATTATTCATTGCTCATGAATGGGCCCATTTGAAAAATGACGGCAAAATTTATTTAAATGCAGACCGAAAACATAAACTTCCGAACGCAATTCAATATAGGAGAAACGAAGCTAAAGCATGTTGGCAAAGAATAGAAGCTGAGAGTCTACTCATATATGGCGAAAAGAGCGTATACAAAAACCAAATAGATAACTATAAAGAAGCGCTTATTCGGGAAGATGGGTCAGATATTTTTAGTTGCGTTCAAATTAAAAATTCAGGCCATATGATTCACCTAGAAAATCCAGAGAAATTAGCCCTCATAATTGAAAAATTTTTAAAAGGGCAAAAGATTTGATATCCAATCTCAAGCCAGAAACATAGTATAAGCAGGATTATCTGTCTCTTCCCAGTAACGATACCCTAGTTTTGACAGATGCTCTTTGAGGAGATTCATTTCTTCGGTACTCGCTTGAATACCAGCTAAAACTCTCCCAAAATCAGAACCATGATTTCGATAGTGAAATAGACTTATATTCCACTCTTCCCCAACAGAATTGAGAAATTCCATCAAGGCACCTGGTCTTTCTGGAAATTCAAACCTGAATAAATGTTCATTCTCAGTTGAGGTATTTCCCCCAACCATATGGCGTATGTGGAGTTTTGCCATTTCATTATCACTTAAGTCAATCACAGAGTAACCAGCTTGATCGATACTTTTGATAACATCATTTCTCTCGATAGAATCCTCATTTGTGGAGAGCCCAACAAATACACGCGCCTTTTCTTGCTTGTTATTAAAACGATAGTTAAATTCTGTGATATTTCTTTTTCCAAGCGATTCACAAAAGCTTTTGAAGCTTCCTGGTTTTTCTTCTATTTCAACAGCAAGCAGCATCTCTGTTCTTTTTCCGATACTCGCTCGCTCAGCAATATGTCTGAGTCTGTCAAAATTAACATTAGCACCACAGTTGATTGCTATGAATTTTTTACCCTTTAATGATTTTTTCGATACGTAGTTGGATATACCAGCTACCGCAATTGCTCCTGCAGGCTCGACAATTGATCTCGTCTCTTCGAAGATGGATTGAATTGCCGCACAAATTTCATCAGTATCAACAGTTATTATTTCATCTACATATTTTTTGCATAACTTAAAGGTTTCATCACCAACAAGCTTGACTGCAACACCGTCTGAAAAAATTCCAACACTCTCTAATTCCACGGGCTTCCCTGCTTCAATTGCGTATTTCATACTTGCCGAATCATGAGGCTCAACGCCAATAATTTTAATGTTACTCTTACTTTCTTTAATATATGCTGCAATCCCTGAGATTAGTCCTCCACCTCCAATTGGAACGAAGATTGCATCTATATCAGAGTCAATCTGATTAAGAATTTCTTTTCCAATAGTTCCCTGCCCAGCAATTACATGAGGATCGTCAAAAGGATGAATAAAGATTAGTGATCTATCTTTTTCGATTGATTTTGCCTTCATAAATGCTTCATCAAAATTGTCGCCATGTAAAATGACCTCTGCACCAAGTGATCTCACAGCATTGACTTTAATAGAGGGAGTTGTGATGGGCATCACGACTGTAGCACTTACAGATTTTATTTTTGCAGCTAGAGCTACACCTTGAGCATGGTTACCCGCTGAACTACAGATGATTCCATTTTTAAGTGATTCGATATCTATATTATTTAACTTATTTATAGCGCCTCTAATTTTGAAAGAAAAAGTCTTCTGAAGATCTTCTCTTTTTAGATAAACTCCATTTTGTAATGAGGAGGAAAGCAGGGGTGCATGTTGCAGTTCTGTGATTGCAGCTACAGAATAGACGTCTGCCTCATCAATTAGATGTTGATAATTAATTTCTTTCATAATGATTGGATCATTTCAATATTGACCAATCATATCAGTTCATCAATTTTTTATCTCTTTGCCATCAGCATTTAATGTTTTAATTTGTGTAAAATCGAGATTTCTAACTTTATCTTCAATCTCACTCAAATCACCAACAATTACCCAGATTAAATTATCAGGTTTGATTGCTTTCACTGCGGCATCTTGAAGTTTTTTACTTGAGAGATTTCTAACTTTATTCGTATAAGTATCCCAATAGTCATCAGGTAATCCATATGTAATTATCTGCGAAAGATCAGACGATATTGCTCTGACTGTTTCCCACCTGCCTGGAAGACTCAGAGTATTATTATCCTTAACTTTTTGTAGTTCATCTTCAGTTACTGGGTTAGTTGTCAGAAACTCCGATAACTCTTGTTTTATTTCTATTATTGATTCAGCTGTTTTATCTGTTTGAACTGGCGCATAAGCGATAAAGGGCCTCTGACCTTTCGTCTGGAGAAGCGTTGTTCTTGCTCCATATGCCCATCCTTTATCTTCTCTCAAATTCATATTAATTCGCGATGTAAAAGATCCACCAATAACATCATTCATAGATTCTATTGCTAGATCATCCGAATCTCCTTTTCCTGGAGCTATGTTTGCAGCCAACACGATAGACTGTTGTGAACCAGGGCGATCTATGAGATAAACCGAATCACTTTTAGCAACAGTGACATCTGCGATGTCTTTCTTGGGAACGATGCCTGATTTCCAATTCTTAAAATGCTTTTCAAGCATTGGTTTCATTTGATCCATTTCAACATCACCCACAATAATCATTGTTGCGTTATTTGGTTTGAACCATTCATTATGATAGTTGATTAGAGATTGCCTATCTATTTGCATTACTGATTCCTCTGTGCCTGAGCCTGTAAGAGGAAGTGAATAAGCATGACTCTCACCATAAAGAAGTTCTGGGAGGACTCTTAATGCTATTCCAAATGGCTGATTTTTTTCTTGCTGTATTTGTGCTAATTTCTGATTCCTTATTCTCTCAAGCTCTCTATCTGGAAAGCTTGGTTCTAAGATTATTTCAGAATATAGCTTGAGAGAATCATCTAAATTTTCTCTCAATGCGTTCATGGATACAGATGATGTATCAATTCCCGCTCCAGAGCTAATAATTGCTCCAATTTCTGATGCACGATCGCTAATCTCTAGTGCATCCATTTTTTCTGTCCCTTCATCCAGCATCGACATAACCATGGAAGATGTTCCGGGAGCAGAATATTGATCAGCAGCATACCCAGCATCTAATAATAAATTGAAACTTACAATGGGAATATCTTCCTGTTTTGCGACGACTAAATTTAAACCGTTTGATAAGGCTTCTTTTTGAAACTTGATGAATTTGGATTCTGGGAATGTTTCTGTGACTGGGACAGAAGATCGATCAACACCTTCTTCGTTTGATACCAGTTTTTCAGTTGGATGCACTTCAAGGTTATATGTTCCTCTCGAAAGCCACTTATTTGCCACCGACATTATGTCTTCTCGGGAAGCATCCTCAATCATTTCAAGTGATTTTTTATAATAACCTGGATCACCTGTGTATACAGCGTTTTGGGCTAATATATCTGATTTTCCTCCGAATCCTCCAACTTTCTCTAAACCCCTAAGAAAACTTGATCTTAGTTTCATTTTGGCTCTTCTCATCTCAGATTTTGATGGACCATCCTTAAGAAACCTCTCTAATTCTTCATTAATTGCCTTCTTGACAAGCTCGTGGTCACCATTAGGTTGAACTGATGCTTCAATGTAATAGAATCCTCCAATGTCACCAGAAAATTGATATGAATCAACATCAGTTGCAATTTGATCTTTATAGACAAGACGATTATATAAGCGAGATGTCTTCCCTGAGGTTAAAATGAGATCAGCTAATTGAAGTATGTCAGAATCCAGATTTCTGAATGAGGGACCTCCCCAGGCCTTATGAATTTTAATCTGTGGAACGTCATCTCTTATTATCTCTCTCTTATCTGTATCTAAGCGAACCGTCCATTCTTTCATCTTATCAACAGGTGCAGAAGGCTTAATGTCTCCAAAATATTTTTTAACTTTCTCAAAAACCTGGTCTGATTGAACATCTCCAGCTATGACTATAACTGCATTATTAGGACCATAATATTTCTTAAACCATTTGTGTACATCTTCTAAGCTGGCTGAGTCGAGGTCTTCCATGGATCCAATTGTGCTCCATGAATAGGGATGATCTTCAGGAAAAATACCTTCCAATAAATGATATTGAACCATACCATACGGTTGATTGTCACCTTGCCTTTTTTCATTCTGAACGACACCTCTCTGTTCGTCGAGCCTTTCTTGTGTTATTGCCCCCAACATATGCCCCATCCGATCTGATTCCATCCAGAGTGCCATATCAAGTGCTGTGTTTGGGACATTCTCAAAATAATTTGTTCTGTCGAAGTATGTCGTTCCATTCATACTTGTTGCTCCGACTCTCTCGAATGGTTTGAAAAATTCGTCATTATAATTTTCACTTCCATTGAACATGAGATGTTCAAATAAGTGGGCAAACCCTGTTTTTCCCTTGACTTCATTCTTAGAGCCAACGTGATACCATATATTAACTGCAACAATTGGAGCTTTGTGATCTTCATGAATGATCAATCTAAGGCCATTGTCTAACCTATATTCTTTGTAGTCGATGTTTACCATATTTGCACCAATTGCTGAATTGAAAAGAAACAATAATACGATTGTTGAGATTTTTGACATTACAATTTCCGAGAGTGTTTTATACTGATGTTATAAAGACTATATATATGACCGAGTAATAGAAATTCAATTTTTTATTCTATAATTACTCAAGAGTTTAATATAAGATTTTCTTCTAATCTAATCTAAAAAAGTGAGAATTCATTTTGAAAAAATTATTAATCCGAAATGCAAATTTGGTAAATGAAGGTTCAGTGAGAGAGACTGATGTCTTAGTTGAGGGTGAGAGAATAACAAAGATTCAATCATCCATAAAAGTTGATAACAGTGTTTGCCAAATTGATGCAGATGGACAATTTCTTATACCTGGAATGATTGATGATCAAGATCATTTTCGAGAACCAGGACTCACTCACAAAGCAGATTTAGCAACTGAATCAACCGCGGCTGTCGCTGGTGGTATCACTAGTTTTATGGAGATGCCAAACGTAAATCCACAAACAACTAATAAAGATGCTCTTCAAAATAAATATAAATTAGCAGAGGGTAGATGTAGAGCAAACTTCAGTTTTTATATGGGGGCAACAAATACAAACATCGAAGATATAAAATCTTTGGAAATTAATGATGCATGTGGAATAAAAGCTTTCCTCGGCGCCTCCACCGGAGATCTCTTGGTTGATGATCCGAAGGCTCTGGAGTTACTCTTCCAACATGCACCAATTATGGTCGTCACTCACTGTGAAGATTCACCGTTGATATGGAAAAATGAAAAAGAAGCAAAAGATAAATATGGTAAAGAAATACCAATGACTCAGCATCCCTATATTCGCTCACATGAGGCATGTTATAAATCCTCGAGTGCAACAGTTGCATTAGCAAAAAAATATGATGCACTCTTGCATGTTCTCCATCTCACAACGGCCAAAGAATTAGATTTGTTTTCAGATCAGCATAGATCAAAAAAACGAATCACCGCTGAGGTTTGTGTTCATCATTTATGGTTTGACGAAGGAAGCTATGATGATAAAGGGACACTTATAAAATGTAATCCATCGATCAAGAAAAAAGATGATAGAGAAGCGCTCATAAAGGCGCTTAATGATGGAAAGCTAGATGTTATTGCAACAGATCACGCACCTCATACTTTGGATGAGAAATCTGCAAATTATCTAGAAGCACCAGCGGGAATGCCGCTGGTTCAGCATGCGCTTCAGATTTTGTTTGATCTAGCTCATCGTGGAGAGATATCTTATGAACTGATTGTAGATCGGGCATGTCATGCACCAGCTGATCTATTTGGTGTCAAAGATCGTGGTTATCTCAGAGAAGGTTATTACGCTGACATGGTGATTGTGAATACAAAAAAACCATACACGGTGTCTAGAGAAAATATCCTTTATAAATGCAAATGGTCTCCTTTTGAGGGACATACCTTTTCGTCATCAATTCAGACAACTATTGTTAATGGAGATATTGTTTTCAACAATGGGTTGCTTAGCGATTCTATTCCAGGTAAAAAATTGAGTTTTAATCGATCTAGATTTTAAGGTGCTATTGAGTTTTTTGATCGATTTTGGATCTAATAGGTATCTCATAAGTCTTGCCGAATAAATAACTATAAGTAAATTAAATGAAAACATTAATAATACACGCTTTATTCTTGCTAAATTTAGCCCAAGCTGAGGATAAAATAAAACTAACTCAAAAGGATGTAACATTCTATGGAACAGGGAAGGTAAGCAGATATCAGCAAAAATCAAATGATGAACTTGTGATGATGAGACCATTGTTTTTTGCTGAGATTTTCATAAAAGAGGGTGGATTAGTAAAAAATGCATCGATTACATCTCCAGGAAAAAATGGAAAAAAAATCAGACTTAGTTATAGGTACTCTGAATCAGAAGAAATAGGTGATGTAATGTATCTGAGCTCAATTTTTGAGAGTTTTGAAAGTCTTGAGAATGAATTTCCTATGGGTGAATATAAATTTAGTTTCGAAACTTCTGAGGGCATCGTTGATAACAGCACGGTAAGTTACTATGACAGTGCATTTCCACCACACCCCATTATTATCCTTATTCAAGATGATACTGAAATAGAGACTCATGAAGTAGATACGTCAAAAGATTTATTGATAACCTGGCCTGATTTCAGTACTGGAAGATCAGACAAAAATAATATATTGGACGATCCAATTTTTGTAGCAATAGATAGTTGTAATATTGAGGATATTTTCCATAGTGGTCGTCCTTTTGAAAAGAATGGATACCTAAGCTTCGAAGCCTCATCATATCTCATACCTGCTAATGGATTGGAGCCAGGCCAGAAATATGAAATGTATGTTGAGCATGCTATCTTTACTGATACCCAGATTGATCATGGTATTCCAGGTTTTGCAACGCTTGCCTCTTCGACTTATATGAGTTTCAATACACTAGGTGATAATGACCCGAGTTATTGTTTAGAGAAATAAATATAATGAACTATCAACTTGATAAGATCAGAGAAAAATTTCCCGCTTTGGAAATTAAAGATTCCGGAAAAAGGAGAATTTATTTTGATAATCCAGCTGGAACCCAAGTTCCTAGGGAGGTTATTGATGCTATGCACGATTGCATGATTGAATCGAATGCAAATATTCAAGGGGGGTTCGAGACATCTAATCGTGTTGATGAAATATTAAATGAATTTCACCAAAGCATGGCTGATTTCTTGAACGCTCGATTTAAGGAGGAAATAATTTTTGGTCAGAACATGACAACCCTGACCCTGCATATTTCTCGATCGATAGGGCGAACATTTGAGGAGGGTGATGAAATCATTCTCTCTAGAATGGATCATGATGCAAATATCTCGCCTTGGCTTCTCCTAGCAGAGGACTTAGGACTGAAGATAAAATGGCTTACCTTTGATAGTGATTCATATGAATTTGATTTAAGTAAATTAGACGACCTATTTACTAACAAAACAAAAATAATTTGCGTGGGTGGAGCAAGTAACCTAATTGGTACCATTAATGATATTAAAACGATATGTAAAAAAGCAAAAAAAGAAAACATATTAACATACATAGATGCGGTTCAATTAGCTCCTCATGTTGCCATCGACGTCCAGGATGTTGGTTGTGATTTTCTTGTATGCTCAGCCTATAAGTTTTTCGGGCCGCATCAAGGGATCCTCTGGGGAAGAAGGGAGATATTGGAGTCACTTCAGCCATATAAAGTAAGGCCGGCTACCACGAATCTTCCTGGTTCTTTTGAAACGGGAACACAAAGTCATGAGGGTATGGCCGGAACAACCAGCGCTGTAAATTATTTTGCGTGGATAGGCAAAGAATATGCCAGTGAATATCAGAAAAAAGACAGATATCAAAAGGAAAGAACAATGTATATTCACGCTGCATTTGATTATTTGTTTGAATATGAAAAGAACTTAAGCTTGTGTTTAATTGAAGGATTACAGAGTATAAAAAATATAAAAATTCATGGTATAACACAATCAAATTCAATAGATAGGAGATTACCAACAGTTTCATTTTGTGTAGATGGGATTCATCCAATCAAAATAGCTGAAGAGTTAGGAAAAAATAATATATTTGTTTGGAGTGGACATAGTTATGCTATCGAGGTTGTAAAGAGTTTAGGCATATATGACCATGGAGGTGTTGTTAGAACAGGGCCGGTACACTATAACTCAATCAAAGAAATAAAAGAGTTTATAGAGGTTATGGAAAGAATAGTCTCATCAACTAGTAAATAAAATATTATGCATGATTTATTTAAGATTAAAGGGAAGACAGCTGTTATAACAGGTGGATCCAGCGGTATTGGCGCCATGATAGCAGATGGATTTGTGCAAAATGGTGCCAAAATATACATTTGTTCCAGAAAAAAAGATGCCTTAGTTGAGATGTCCAAGAAATTGTCGTCTCTAGGTGAATGTATTTCTATACAATCTGATCTCTCAAATATTGATGGAATAAACAGGCTTTGTAAGGAAATTGAAACACGCGAAGAAAAAATAGATATTTTGATTAATAATGCAGGGACAGCATGGGCATCGCCTGTTGACGAATTTCCTGAAAAAGGATGGGACAAAGTGATGGATATAAACTTAAAATCAGTATTTTTTTTGATACAGAAATTTCTCCCGCTCCTCAGAAGATCAGGCGCTAAGGACGATCCAGCAAGGATCGTAAACATAGCTTCCATTAATGGAATAACACATCCACTTCTGCCAACTTATTCATATTCATCAAGTAAATCAGCACTAATTCAACTGACAAGGCACTTAGGAGCTGATCTAGCGAAAGATCACATTAATGTTAATGCTATTGCACCTGGTTACTTTCCAAGCAAGATGACCTCACATATTGCAAGCAATGAACATCTTTCTGCAGAAGTTTTAAAAAGAATCCCCATAAATAGAATGGGGTCACCTGAGGATATTGCTGGTACAGCAATATATTTGTGTTCTAGGGCAGCATCATGGGTCTGTGGACAAACAATCGTTGTTGACGGTGGAATGGTATCTGCATCTGGATAATTCATATCGTTCGAATAGTGGGCAAAAAAACTCTATAAAGTCGTAAATATAAATATAAAACATAGATTTATAAAGTGGGCATTTAGTTAATAAATTAATTAAGAATGCTTTTAAATAATCCAATAAATAGTAAATATCCCACTTTTTTGATAGTATCATTCAAATTATGACAAATACGAGCGATAAACTGTTAAGAGAGATCGAAGTTTTCTGCAAAAGGAATAAAGTTGCAATTTCTACTTTTGGAAGACTCTCGGTTAATGATGGAAAGCTGGTTTCTCGTTTAAAAAGCGGTAATGACGTTACACTTAAGACAAGAAGGAAAATCATAAACTTTATAAAAAAAGGTATGAGTGACATTGATCCTACTTCTTCTATTAATAAAAAATCCTCTAACTCCACGTCTGGCAATACGGTACAGCAAAAAAAAGAAACTAAAAGATTTTATGATAATCGTCAAAACTACCTTTCTTTTATAAATACCACTAATGAAAAATGGAAAATAGCTCAGAGAGCTGCAAAAGAAATTAACTATTTGAAACCAACCCCTCCAGCACTTCGATTGTTTGACGCGGGTATGGGTGATGCGACAATTTTGTCTCACTTGCTCAGAGCTCTGCATCGAAAGTATCCTACCATGCCATTTTTGGCTGTTGCTAAAGAAATCAGTCTTGAGGATGTAAGAATCTCATTGTCAAAATTGTCTGATCGATTCATTGAGCATCCCGCAAGCGTATTTGTTGTTACAAATATGCATTACTCAGAGGCGCCGTGGTTGAGGCCAAAAAATATTGATTTAGCTGCTGCTCTCAATTGGCATGAAATTGAGTTGGATGGCAATGATTCTCATCATTATGGCGAGCAATTGAGAGAACTTGATAAGATATTAATCGATGGATGGGAGGTAAAATCCAGTTCCTCCACAGGTAATCCAGTTTATGTGAGACCATCAGTTCTTGTAATATACAGAAAAGATCATAAGTTTCTTTTGAATAATGTGATACCAAAACCTGGTCATATTAAAGCTGATTATGACCTCATTATTGCATCTCAACCCTGGAGAGCAAGAGTCAGTGCAGAAAAGAAAGCAAAGAATGTTCTTGCACCTCTCTCAAGAGCGCTATCTAAAAATGGAAGATTATTTGCTGTACAATCTTGTGGAAAAGATCCAGCACTTGAACTGATAAATGAGATATGGCCTGAAGAAGAGCCATTTCCATTTGATAGGCACAGTCTTGTTAAGGCTGTTAAAATAGAGTTGGGACGCGAAGCAAAAAACTATAATTTTTTAACTGCATCAAATCATAAATCAGTGGTTCGATATCACATGCATGTTATGTCGAATGAGCTTGAGGATAGTATCGGCACATCTACACTTTTTGCTGCATGGAATGCCGCAGTATATGTTAATCAGATTGGCGATGAACAAGTTTCACCAGTCGTTGAGTCGAATGAATATCTTAAAAAAACAGCCGAGATACTAAAAAAATATGGCGGTCTCTGGTTTAATGACGAGAGTTTTGTAATTTCAAAGAAAAATATCTAACCTTGGTGATACTATTAAGATTATATACTTCGAGATATTGATGCGCCCGTAGCTCAGTTGGATAGAGTACCTGGCTTCGAACCAGGCGGTCGGGAGTTCGAATCTCTCCGGGCGCGCCAATTAAATAAGGAGATCACAGTGACTATCGATCAAAAAAAAACAGCGTTTGATGATTGGAGATCAGTAGGTCTTTCTTTATATATGGGCCTTGTTGGTTATGGTGTCATGGTTGGAATTCCTGTTATTAGTACTGCCTGGTCTGAGAAACTTGGATATACAGCAGAACAAGTAGGAAGAGTAGCAGGAGCTGATATGGGTGGACTCTCACTCGGGGCAGTATTCGTGGCTCTGATAATATCTCGAATTAATAGAAGAAATTTGGTAATTCTTGGATCACTGATCACAATTTTCGCAAATTATTTTTGTACCATTTATGAGCAATATGAGATTGTATTATGGCTTAGAGTTCTATCTGGTTTTGGGAATGGAATTTATACAGGCGTAGCAGTTGCTGCATTAGGAGCAACAATTAAACCAGTGAGAGCATACAATCTTTTTCTTTTTGCGTTTGCATTTTCTCAAGCACTAGAGATGAGGGTACTCCCTCAACTTACCATGAATGGTATTTATTGGTTTTTTATAATAGGAATCTTGATCAGTCTTTTCTTTATAAAATGGATTGTTCCATTCGGTCTCGTCAGTCGAAATGAAAACAAAAAAGAAATTTCTCAAGTTTCTTTTATCCCAAAATATATTTTATGGTTGGCAATGGGAGCAATTTTCTTGGCATACATCAATATCGGTGCGTACTGGGTATATATAGAATTGGCGAGTTTTAGCTTCGGAATATCTCCATCATGGACAGGAGAGGTTTTATTCTGGGGTTCATTACTGACTTTGGTGGGTTGCGGATTTGCTGCTATCGCTAATAACCGTTATGGAATTGCTAAACCTTTTATTGGCTCCTCTATATTCATGATTGCAATAGTGGCACTTCTAATTTCAGGAATAACTGACATGAGTCTTTTGATAAGTGTTTTTATGTTCAATTTCTTATGGATTTTTACAGATGTCTTTCAAATGGCCACTGTAGCAACAATCGATAGGGAGGGATCTTTCTCAGCTCTCATGCCAGGTGCTCAGGGAATGGGACAGATTGTAGGACCGAATATAGCAGCTTCAATACTTGGAGCAAATTATGGATACGGCTCTGTTTTTTTCATGTGTGCTATCTTTACCACTTTGAGTATCTGTGTTTATTTAATTATGCGAAAAAGGTTAGAAAAATATTCACCTCAGCTTCTAGAAAAATAAGCGAATTAATTAACAGTCGCTTTAAATCGATTCATTAAATACTGGCCTGCGTTTACATCGTCATATCTAGGTTTATTCTTTTGGGTAGTGCATGTAGGTAAGCATGATATTGCAGCATCAAAATTTGGATTCTGAAAATATGCAATTGATTGCCTTTTCTTAGGACTTAGCATTTCATTCTCATTCCCAGTTACACGATGCAGTGTTGAAATCCAGCGATCATTTGTCCATCGCGCCATCATATCTCCAATATTGATAATGAAGGTGTTCTTCTCTGAGGTGATCGGTATCCAATTATTATCTTTCTGCATAACCTCCAAACCCCCAACATCTGGATCTGGAAGAAGAATGGTCAGGCTCCCATAATCTGTATGTGCTCCAGCTCTCTGTTGATTGGGATTATTTTTAGTTTTTGTAGGAGGGTAGTTTAATGCTCTCAGGGCACTCGCATGATGAGTATAGAATTTATCAAAATAATCTTTCTTTAAATTAAGTGAAATAGCAAAGAGTGACATTATATCAAGACTAAGATTTTCCATTGCCCTATAGTAATGTTTCCATACTCTTTTGAAATCTGATGGTTGTTCGGGCCAGACATTCTCTCCATAAAAGAAACTGTTCTCAGAATCAACAGCATAATCGTCATTGATAGGGCCAATACTAAACGCTTCTTTAAGATCCGGATGTGTATAAACACCCTTTGATTTACTGAGTGTTTCCGATTTAATGGGGAAGTAGCCTCTGGGTGAGTTCTTGTTATGAGGCCTGTATTTATTTTTATATTCTATTGGCAATGAAAAAAAACTCTCAACAGATAACCACATTTTATTTATCATTTTTTCATCGATATTGTGGTTTATAATTTTTAAAAATCCAATCTCCCTACATATATCATCAACTAAACGGCCAATTTTATTTCTTTCATAATCTGACCCCCTCAGGAAAGCGGTCATATCGATCGATGGGATTTCTTTATTTTTTTTCATTTTAATTGTCTAAAATCTCGCTGTATTTTTTTGAAATCTCTGTGGCAATTAATGCATTATTTTGAATGAGCTTGATATTCGAATTCAAGCTACCTCCTCCAGTTTTTTTCGCTACCATTTTCAGTAGAAAGGGTGTTATCAATTTTCCAGATATTCCTCTTTTTTCTGTTTCTTTCAGTGCCTCTTCAATAGCTGTATTGATCTCACTCTCATTGATTGAATATTCCTCTGGAATTGGATTTGCAATTAGAATTCCACCCCGCAAATTAACATCTTTTTTTATTTTAATGATTGTTGCAACCTCTTTGGGATTTTCACATCTATAGTCAACTTTGCATTCACTTTTTGAAACATAGAATGCTGGCATCATATTTGTTTTATAACCAATTACAGGCACTCCCTGCGTTTCAAGATATTCTAGAGTTTTAGGGATATCCAAGATAGATTTGACTCCTGAACAAACGACTGCAACATTCGTCTGAGCTAACTCTTGAAGATCTGCAGAAATATCAAGCGAGCTATTAATATCACGATGAACACCCCCTATTCCTCCAGTTGCGAAAATATTAATTCCTGCCATTGATGAAATAATCATTGTTGCTGATACAGTTGTTGCTCCGTTCTCTCTTGAGGCAATACAGATCGGTATATCGCGACGACTTATTTTTTTTACATTATCTCCATTTTTCGCAAGAATTTGCATCTCATCACTAGATAGCCCAACTTTGAGGCATCCATCAATAATTGCGATAGTTGCTGGTATTCCTCCATGCTTCTTGATGATACTCTCTACTTCAATAGCTGTTTCTATGTTCTTGGGATAGGGCATTCCATGACATATAATTGTTGACTCCAGTGCAACAACTGGTTGATTTGACTTTATTGCCTCATTCAACGTGGGGTCAATGTAGACGTGCTTCGCCATTTTATTATGCATACGTTTCATTATATTTAATTTTTAGGAGATCCTCAGATATATTCTCACTTGATGAATTAGATGTTTCCAGTACTATATTCGCAGCAATTAATGCACCCCTGGCAATATCACGAATAACATATCTTTTTTGAGTTGCATATATTATTGCAGCCAATGCAGCATCACCAGCGCCGGAGACATTAGAAATATTTAATGTTTTTTGTTTTACATCTTCAAGACCATATTCTTTTTCATTGGCGTAAAATATGCCAAAACTTCCAAGTGAAACGAAGAGTCTTTTCAAACCTCTTTTCATAAACCAATCAGCTACCTCATACAATTTTTTTTCACTATCAATATTTATTCCAGATATTGTTTCAGCTTCAATTTTATTTGGTTTTAATGTGTGAATCTTGCTTATATGAGGTCTGATCTTATTTGCTTTACTTGAGGATACTGTATCAACATAAATTGGAGTATTTGTAATTTTGCTAAACATATAATCAATCGTTTCCTCAGAAATGTTAGTGTCAATAACTATCAATTTTGATTGAGTTAAAATCTTTAAATTTTTTTCAATATAATCTGGTGATAAGGACTTTAAAATAGTCATATCAGAGATCGCGTTTTTCATTTCACCATTTTTATCATTAAATGATATATAGGAGGATGTAGTTTTATTTTTTTTCTTTAGAATTAGATTAGAGTCAATGCCTATATTCTCAAAATCTTTCATTAATATATCACCGTGATAATCATCACCAATTGCGGACATTAATTTACATCGCATATTAAGTCGACATAAGTTTTCAGCAATATTTCTTGCAACACCACCTGGAGATGAGGTGATCTTGCCTGGACTTGAGTCATTGGATAAAAGTCCAACTTGGGAGTAGCCATGAATATCGATATTTGCACCACCAATAACGGTAATAAATTCATCAGTATTTAGGATATATCCCCTTCCCTTGATAGCACCCTTTACAGATAAATTCATTATATGAACTGCAATAGCAGATCGACTGATAGCTAGTTTTTTTGAGAGTTCTCTCTGAGAAATTTGCGGATTATTCGCAATCTCGAACAGAATTTCTTCTTCTCTTTTTGTAATTTTCATAACATATGTTTATATTATAAACATATGTTTAATTAATAGACAATTTATTTAATCTTTCCCTTTGATTTTCTCTTTTTTCCGTCTTTGTTAAGATAGGCACTTAAGCATTAAATAATCTATTATTTATACCAACAGAAAGGATGTTTTGTGAAAGACGAAAAACGAAAGAACTTAAAATTTGATAGTAAAGCTATTTATTATCCACATGATAAGGGTTCACGCTCCATTGGAGCGCCCATATTCATGTCTTCAAGCTTTCAATACGGAGCTGATGTATATAATCAAGTAGTTGATGGTGAACGTAAATCCGTAAATATATATGGAAGATGTGGTAACCCGAATGAATATCAGTTTGAAGAACAGATGATTATGATAGAGGGCGCTGATGCATGCTTGGCAACAGCCTCAGGAATGGCTGCGATATCTGTTGCTTTATTCGGTTTGTTGAAGTCTGGTGATCATATTGTATGTGATTGGACTACATATAGCTCTACTCATGAAATGCTAGATCACCGTTTGACTGATTACGGAATTGAAACCACTTTCGTTGATACTTCCGATTTGGAATCTGTAAAAAAAGCGATAAACGACAATACAAAGGTTCTGTATTTTGAGTCAATAGCCAACCCAAGCATGAAGGTTCCTGACTTTGACGCCTTGGTTGAAATTGCACATACAAATAACATCGTGGTTGTTTGTGACAATACATTTGCGAGTCCATATGTTATAAGACCTCTTGATTGGGGGGTTGATATTGTTATTGAAAGCGCTACCAAATTTATTGGAGGACATAACGATGCTCTCGGTGGTGTCATTGCTATGAAATCAAATTTATTACCGCCTGATTTTATGGAGCAAATTAGATGGAATACGATGGTTAAGTGGGGATCACCAATTTCTCCATTTAATGCATGGGTCCTTTTGAGAGGAATACAGACATTGCCCGTAAGATTAGAAAGGCAGTGCAAAACTGCGATGATTTTAGCTGAGCACTTTTCATCCCATGACAAGATCAAGAGAGTCTGGTACCCAGGATTGGACAGCCATCCTCAATATGAACTCGCAAAGAAACAGATGCCAAAATTTGGAGGCATGCTCACATTTGAAGTAGACAATGGCGATGATGCATTGACCGTGCTTGATAATCTGGAATTAGCATGCTTTGCAGCCAGTCTTGGTGGAGTAAGGACAACTACACAGATACCTGCAACTATGGCATTTCTTGATATATCTGAGGAAGAGCGCCAAGAAATGGGTATATATCAGGGGATGATCAGAGTATCCACTGGGCTTGAAGATCCTGATGATTTGATTGCTGATTTTAATACAGCGCTAAGTTTAATTTAATTTAATTTGATTATGCAATTAAAGAGATCTTTGAATTTTTGGGATGTATTTTCTATTGCGATGGGCCAAGTCATTGGTTCTGGCATAATGGTACTAATAGGAATTGGGATTGGTTTCACAGCTTATGCAATACCGTTCGCTTTTATTTTATCGGCAACTCTGTCAATTATTAAACAACTGCCTATTGCTTTTATGGGATCTGCAATGCCAGCTACTGGCGGATTGTATGTTTATTGCAAAAGAATACTAGGACCACAAATTGGATTTTTTTATCTAGCGATTCTTACTTTTACGCACATTCTAATTGCGTTATTCGCTCTGGGATTTTCACAATATGCTATAGCGCTATTACCCCAATTAAATCCCAATTTAACCGCGATTGGCATTATGCTTCTGTTCTATGTAGTCAATCTTTTTGGTGTCAAGCAAGCCGCATCAATACAAAAAGTTATGATTGTTTTATTACTATGCGGCCTGTCCTCCCTTGTTTTTTTTGGGATACTCGAAGTCGACTACACTAATTTTACAAAATCAGATAAGTTATTTCCGCAGGGTTGGTATGGTTTTGGTTTGGCTTGT
>CEQY01187069.1_pt1 | contig 31703 bp, 30 predicted proteins | sample 361391 | NCBI WGS metagenome assembly CEQY01 (sample SAMEA2621075, study PRJEB7988) | marine metagenome | isolation source: saline water (ENVO:00002010), including | reverse complement strand
GTCGGAGCCGGTGTAGGCGCTGGAGTCGGAGCCGGTGTAGGCGCTGGTTGCATACCATCACCACCACTTTCCAATAGCGCAGCAGCCGCTGCTACTGCAGCTGCAATTGCACCTGGGCTAAGTTCTTCAGAAGCTGATTTTTCTTCAGTCTCAGATTCGTTTGATACTTCTTGTGCATTTATATCATTTACAAAAAATCCAGTAAAGAAAGCAAAGATGGTACCCCATAAAACTTTAAATTTTGATTTAATAAATTTTGCCATTTTTAATTACTCCTCAATAATTGGCTTAATTAACTTTATAATACTTAATAAAGTCAAGATTGCAAATTATATACGTCTTTTTTTCATTTATATACCTATTTAACGAATTTTTAGTAAATTTATCAATATAATCAAAAAAAACACATAAATTAATAAATATTTGGTCGGGATGGCCGGATTTGAACCGACGACCACTACACCCCCAGTGTAGTGCGCTACCAAACTGCGCTACATCCCGTAAAAATTATTTTCAGTTATTATCTAAGAAAATCTCTCCAATTTTCGTTAATTTCTGAATATGAGCTTCCATAAAAAGAGTCAATTAGTTTATTTTGTATTACTAGCTTTTGCCCTCCATCTCTAGTAATTGAATTTAAAGAAAATCCAGTTGATTGTTTTGTATAACTCTTTTGAATTCTATTTAGGGGGATTTTAAAATAAAAACCCTTGTCAAAACTCCCCTCACCAAAATCTTCTGCACTCAAGTTAGTCCTTGTAAAATATACTCCAGCTTGCCAACCTGATGGCATTCTTCTTGATATATCAAATGTATAACCTTTATCACCAGCAAGATATTTTCCATAACTGAGTTTAAATAAAATGTTTGTTTTTGGGTGATAGTATGCCGAATTCACATGCGCTGTAGTAGTTTCATAATCAAGAAAGCTAAACCTACCATCATAATTTCTTTTTTTTACGCTATTTACCTCAAGGCTTAAAGCATAATTATTATGGAATGACTTATACAGCAATTCTGATGAAAATCCTCCATACATTTGCTCTAAATATCCAGCACTTATTCTTGTAACAAACTTATTTTTTATAGGAACTATATAATCAAACTGAAATATTCTGAAGTTTAAATCATCTGATTTTTGAAGATAATCAACAATTTCAGTTCTAACTTTTGCGATACCGCTATCTGGTCTTGAGACTTTTTTATCAAAAGTATTATAAAAATCTTGAGCTATAATTGAATTGAATGATAGATTTCTAGAAAATTGTACTTCTGTAGCAAGAGCAATTCCTAAACCAGAAAATTGAAATCTTTCAGGAGAGCCTAGATGCAATCGTACGTCAGGCTCTATAGAATATAAAAAAATTGGAAAAGGCACCCTTGGTTTAAATTCATGTTCTTCATAATCTGTGAAATGTGGTTTCTCATTAGCAGTCCTCTCTTTTACAAGAACCTTAAAATTTTTTTTATTAAGGTCACTTGACCTATAGGTAATGTTATTAATTTGTATACCCCTAGTTAAATTACCAACGCTTATTTCATTTATGTTAGTGAAATTATTATTCAATAATATTTTGTGCGAAATAAACGCAGCTCTTGAGGTGCTTTGAACAGGATTATTGATTTCTTCTGAGTCTATAGTGATCTTTAATTTATTTTCATCAAGATTTGCAGATTGAAGATATAACTTATTATTATTTAGATTTTCAAGCAAATCATTGTAAAACTCATATTTATTTGCATATTTATAGTTGGTGTCTTTAATGACAGGTTTAAAGTCTTTTTTTGTTCTTAGATTTTCTTTAAAAGACAAGCCAAATGAGATTGATAAGCTAAATGTGTCACCTTTCACATAAGAAAAGTCAAGATTACCATGTTTATTAAACTTATAACTTAATCCAAAATTAACATCTGATTTTGAATTTCTAAGTGAAAATGATTCTTCTGAGAAAATTCCTTCTCCAAAGCTATAATAATTAAAAGGGTTAGACTCAATCTTTAATGATATCTTATTTTGCCTGTCAATAGGTATTTCAAGCCCAGCAAATAAAACTGCGTCTCCTCTAAACCATTTATCATAGGATGGAGTTCCACCCTTATCATAATTAGATGAAGTTATTGGTCTGGAGTCAAATTTTTCTGAAATAAGGCCTAATGGGTTACTAATAGAATTGTCTCCAACAAACTTTCCCCAACCAATACCGGTTGTGATGGTTACTTTTTGAAAATTATATGTGGAAACTAGATACTCTTTAGTGAACTTGCCAGTACCAGAGAAGTCATCCAAACCAACTGAAATTCTGGGCAAATAAACATTTTCTGGTTTGTATGAAAATTTTACATTAAATCCTTTATCTAAATTAGATCCTAGTTTATTTCCCCAATATGTATCATCTGGTCTATAGTAAAAATAACTAGCTTCAAGCCAATCAAACGGTGTTACTGTTAGAGTGCCAAGTTTTGTATAAGTGTCTCTCTTAAAAGTAAAAAAAATTGATTGCTCTTCCATAATTTCAGCAGTAGGAAGATTAATTAATCCTACCTGCCCAAGAGAATTATAAGACTTTGAGGCTAGGTTTATAGATAAAAAAAATACGCAAAGTAAAACTAAATTTCTAAGCTGCATCAAAAGATTCAATCACTTATTGCATTAAGTGATGCTAAAGAAAGTGCCAAGCTGCTAAAGATTGGTGCTACTATCGAATAGAATTCTATTCCTTCAACTATACCTATTTCTTGAGGAGCATAAATTAATGTTCCAGGATAAATATCAATGTCATTTTTTAATATACTAGAAAATTTGTTCATATTTACTACTTTTGACTCACCATTTGGACTAATAACGAGAATATGTTTTTTGTTAGCTGTTTTATTAAGTCCGCCTGCCTTGGATAAATAATCTGAAACATTATCAAAGTCTTTAAAACTTAATGCTTTTGGGTCTCCTACATCACCATATACATAAACTACATTTGATAATTTAGGAATATGAATCTCATCCCTGTCTTCAAGAAAAATATTTTTTGTTGGATCTTTGGTTAACTTCAATAGGTCAAATTCTGCAACTAGCCTTCCGGACGGCTGTATATTTTTAAACTCTTCTAATATAAATCCTAATTGTGAATTAGTTCTTAGCTGATCTGGATTTTGAGCTAAATACGAAATTATATTTCGGTAAACTTTTTCGGTATATTTTAATTCTAATTCTTTAACCTCTTCTCTCTTTAGGACACCCCCCAAAGAATAAGCTTCTAAAGAGTATCCACCTGCACGAATTATGAGGTCATTTAGACTATCACCTGATTTAATTGTATATTTGCCTGGTCTTGCAACCTCTCCAGTAATTTGAACAGTTCCTAAATTCATTACTGGAAAATAAATAGAGTCTAAATGATTTAACGTAATAAAGTTATCCGAAGTATTTAGCTTGATATTTTCATTAATGTCACCATTGATGCTGATTAAAGAAAATGTTTTATTAAATACTTCCTTTTTAATTCCTCCAGAAAAAGCTAATAAATCTTCAAGATTTTCATCATTTTTTAACTCATAAAGTGCCTCATTAATGAAGCCACTTCCTGCTCTGATTAATTTATTAGCAGGCTTAACATATATAGCGTCACCAGATTGTAGCTGTGTGATTTGTGACAAGTCGCCAAAAATTAATGCTTGATATAAGTCTACTGTTTTAATGACATTACCATTTCTTTTAATTTCTATATTTCTTAAAGTTCCAGCTTCATCGACACCGCCTGAAATGTTTAGTGCTTGTAGCACATTTGAGTTACCACTAAGTGTATAAATTCCAGGGAATTCAACATTACCTGTTACTAAAACTTTAATATCCCTGATCTTTGATAGTTTAATATCAACTTCTGTTCCAATATAAGAAGACTGAATTCTATTTTTTATATTCTCGACGCCTTGCTGAAAATTTAAGCCTGCTAAAGAAATAGGCCCTAACTCTGGAATATTAATTGAACCATTTCTTTCAATTTCTAATTTGAAGGTTTCATTAATATTCCCAAAAAGATTAATTGTAATAACATCGCCATAATCTAAAATGTAATTATTTCCAAAATTTGGTTCATTAATTGGCATAAATGACGATTGCATGCTTCTAAAAAGACTTATTCCAAATCTCTCAGATTTATAAAGTTCTTTATATCTTTGTTTTTGAAATCTTTCCCATTCCTTGACAACTTCATATTTGCTTAGTTCAGATGATGGTCGCTTTTTAAATGAGTTATCATCTGATTCATTAGATTTTTTTATCTCATTTTCTATATCTTTTCTTACACTTTCAGGCAAACTGTTTAAATAGTCACTATCAAGCATGTCAATGCTATTAATTGATTGAGTATATGAATAAGGGGTTAGTAAAAGTATAAATATAGTCAATACTATTAAGTAATAATTCTTATGACACTTCATTTAATTTAAACTCCCTTTGGTTATTTTTGATGGTAAAAAAAATAACTTTTTATGTGCAGGTATTATATAAGATTTTAAATCTTTTGGATTCCTTCCTATTCTTTTTGGAGTCGTTTTATAACAAAAAGACCCAAAACCATTTATTTTTACGATGCTGTTGTTAACATTTTTTTTTATTACATCTAAGAAAGCATTAACAATAAAAGAACTTTCTTTCGTGCTTAATTTAATTTCAGATGTAATTCTTTTAGATATATCTTTTTTTGTTAGGCTCATTTTTTTAATCCGGGCACAACTACGCCATCAAGACTTAACGATTTTTGAATTATATCATCCATTACAAAGTTAATATCTTTGTCCTTGAGTGTCTTTTCATGAGACTGAAATATGAATCTAAACCCAATTTTTATTTCGTTGTTTTTTTCATTCTTGTAATAATCAAAAATAAATAAGTCTTTAATTATGGAACTCTTGTAGCTAAAAATAATTTTTTGTAAATTCTCTAAATTTTCATATTTTTTTATTGAAAATGATATGTCTCTATTTGAACTCGGAAATTCAGATATTTTTTTGTACAAAATGAAATGTTTAGGTTTAGAGTATTTGCTCTCATAAATTAACTTTTGTGTAATTTGATTAAAATCAATCTCTGTATAAAAAATTTCATTTTTAATTTTTGAATTTAATAAATCTCTTGAGATTTTTTGATATTCAAAAATATTTTCACTGTCGAAAAAATTAATAATATTCTTAAAGTATTTTTCATCAATTTTTAAAGGAAATTCTTCATAATTCTTTCCCTGTCTTCCACTAGCAATTATTCCTAGTTTTCGAGATCTTTTAACATTATTTTTATTATCATATACGTCAGATATTTCAAAAAGTTTTATAGAATCATTTTGTCTTCTTTCATTAAATAATAAATTATTAATTAGAGATTGTTTTAAATTTGTTCTCATAAATGGCTTATTTGAATCTAAAGGGTTATCAAGCTTAATTGAATTATGTTTTGAACTTGAATCAAAAGGAAAGTTTATTACCTCATAAAACCCTTGATCAGTTAAATAATTCTTAATTATCTTTTCATCAGAAATATATTTTTTTTCTGAAGATGAATCAAGATTAATTTCATCTGTTGGCAAGTTGTCGTAACCAATTACCCTTGCTACCTCCTCTGATATGTCATTGTGATTTTCGATATCATTTCTAAATGAGGGTACAAAGATAGACTTCTCCCGGATTTTGAAACCTAACTTTTGCAAGATTTCTTTATATTTGATTGATGAAATATTTGTGCCTAAAATTTTATTAATGATTTTTTCATCAAAATTTACAAATTTGTTTTTAAATTTTAAAGCATTGTAACAATAAATTTCTGCTGACTTAATTGAGGCATGATCTTGGATTAAATGCAAAAATCTAAGTAAAGTTTTTTCGTGAGCAATTGGATCAACCCCCCTCTCAAATTTATATGCAGCATCAGATTGAATATCATACTTTAATGACTTTCCAATAATAAATTCAGGTTTAAAATATGCACATTCAATAATAACTGCTCTCGTAAGATCATCACATGCTGAAGTTTTACCGCCCATCACACCAGCTAAATTGATAACCTTGCTGTCAACTTCAAAAACTAGATCGCCACTATTAAGGTTAATTATTTTATCAGTAAGAGTTTGAAAGCTTTTATCTTTATCTAAAACTTTTAATGTTAATGTGTCATTGATTGATGCAGCATCATAGCAATGTGTTGGCTGACCTAACTCGTACATAATATAGTTTGATATATCTGTAAAAAAATTATTTTTCTTTAAATCTAACTCATTAAAATAATCTTTAAGATCTCCTTGATATGGAGATATTTTCTCGTCAATTTCAACCTTTAAAAAAGATATTTTAGGACACATCTCTTTTGATAGATTTGTGAAGCCAAAGTTATAGTTTTGTAGATTTTTTTGATAGAAATTAATATTAAAATCAATATTATAAAAAACAGATAAGTCTCTTAAAATTCCCTCTAAAGACAAACAGTCACCTCTGTTTGGAGTTATTTCGATATCAAAAATACCATCTTGAAAAGTATGTTCATGACCAAGTTGAAATAACTTTTTAGAAATATGCTCTTCTGATGGTTTTTCGTCAATGTATCTGACAATATGTTTATAAGAAATTTTCACTTAAATTGTCTTAAAAAATCAAGATTTGACTTATAAAAATCTCGAATATCATAAACATTATGTTTTAGCATTGCTATTCTTTCAACTCCCAAACCAAAAGCCAAACCAGAATATTTTCTATGATCTATATTGCAATTATTTAGCACCTTAGGATTAACAATACCGCAACCTAAAATTTCAATCCATTTATTATCTTTTGATAAAATATCAACTTCTGCAGATGGCTCAGTAAAAGGAAAATAAGAAGGTCTGAACCTAATCTCTGTTTCATTCCCAAAAAGATTTCTTACAATTTTAAAAATTAAATTTTTTAAATTAGCAAAAGTTACATCTTTATCCACATATATTCCCTCAACTTGATGAAACATTGGTAAATGAGTTGCATCATCATCTTTTCTATAAACTTTACCACCTGAAATAAAAGCAATTGGTGGCTTTTTAGATAGCATTCCTCTTATCTGCACAGGCGATGTATGAGTTCTTAGTAGATGTTGTTTTTCATTTAGATAAAATGTGTCATGCATTTGCCTAGCAGGATGAGACTCTTTTATGTTAAGCATATCAAAGTTGTATTTTTCTGTTTCTACCTCAGGTCCATTTACTTCATCAAAACCTAACGATACTAATAAACCCATTATATGATCTTTCATATGATTTATAGGATGGATAGCGCCGTATTCTTTGATTATTTCAGGTGCCTGAATGTCTTTCGAGAATGACATTTAATAATATTTATTTTATGGCTTTTTCTACAACCTTCTGAAAAGCTGCATTATCATTTATGGATAGTTCTGAGAGCATCTTTCTGTTGAGGAGTATGTTATTTTTTGCAAGTGAATTTATTAAAACCGAATATGAAATGCCCATATTCTTTGAAGCAGCACTTATTCTAGCTATCCACAAAGATCTGAAATTTCTTTTTTTATTCTTTCTATCACGAAATGCGTACTGAAGAGATTTTATATTAGCTTGTTTGGCAGTTTTATATAACCTGCTTCTAGCTCCATAATAGCCTTTAGAAGCCTTTAATATCTTTTTATGACGGCTTTTTGCTGTAACTGATTTAGTAACTCTGCTCATTATTTATTAATTAATTTTGATGCCATTTTTAATACTGTTCCGGATAACTTCTTAAGGCCTCTATTATGCCTCTTTCTTTTTGTAGATTGCTTTGTGAGTATATGATTTCTGTTAGCACTTCTGCTTTTAACAGAAGAACCCGTTTTTTTAAAACGTTTTGCAGCGCCAGAGTGTTTTTTTAACTTATAACTCATAATCAATATTTCTTTTTAACGGGAGATAGTATCATTAATAGCTGTCTACCTTCCAATGACGGCTCCTGATCTACCTGAGCAATATCGTTAAGCTCGTCTTTAATATTATTTAATATATTTAAACCCATATCACTGTTCAAAATTTCTCTACCTCTAAATCGGACAGTTATTTTAGTCTTATCTCCATCAAGAATAAAGCTTTTAATTTTATTTAATTTTATTTGATAGTCTCCAATATCTGTGCTTGGCCTAAATTTTATTTCTTTCAAATTGGTTTTTTTTACTTTTGTCCGAGATGAAGAAATGCTTTTTTTCTTATCAAAAATATATTTTCCATAATCAAGAAGCTTGCAAACTAAAGGATCAGAACCATCAGAACTTACCTGAACGAGATCAAGACCAGCGGTCTCTGCAGCTTTAAGTGCATCTTTAATTTTTATGAGACCTTGTTTTTCTCCATTATTATTAATTAACAGTACACTTTCCGCCTTAATGCGTTCGTTAATTGGAGTCTTATTTTTTTTAGAAGAAACTATGATATGTACCGGGATATATTACAAAATACTAGAACAGCATTACTTTATAATGATTTTTGAATTAAATTAGTTTCGAACATAATTAATAGTTGAAATTTTATACTATTTTAAGTAAATCGCCAATTTTTATTCATGGCTCGAGATACCCCTTTTTCCAGTCGTCTCCGTCTTTTTTGAAATATTGTCTTTTATTAATTCTGGATTCATGTCCTTCCCAAAATTCAAAGTAATTTGGTTTAAAGCTAAATCCTCCCCAATAATCAGGTCTTTTGTTGATATAAGAATGCTTTTCCTTAATTGCCTTATCATACTTTTTTAGTATTTTATCATAGCTCTCTACTTCACTTGATTGGTTTGATATAAATGCCAATGTATTTTTATCTAAATTTCTAGTTGAGTAATGCTTATCTGAAAACTTACTATTCGTTTTAAAAACCTTAGCACTCATTCTAATTTGAAAATTAATTGCTGACCAATAAATACTTACAAAGATCTGGTCATGATCTATAAATTCTTTTGCTTTTTTAGAGTTATAGTTGCTAAAAAATATCCATTCTTCATCAATAACATATTTCAAATTTACAAATCTTGAATTAACCTTTTGAGAGGTAATATTGTAAGAGGCTATATTAATAGCCTCAATAATTTGTTGATTCTTATTTAAGGCCTCTTCATATTTATTTCTAAATATTTTATATGGCTCTGAATTATTGTGATCTAAAAATGATATCAAGGACTTGGCTCTTCGTAATAATGTAATCTTTCGATATCTTCTTCAATTGTTTTTTCACCATATTGAATTTCAATAATATGACATGGCTCATCATAGGGATTAATAATTTGGTGCCAAGCTTCTTTTTTAATATGAAGTGTTTGATCTTTTTTAAATACAATTTCTTCAGCTTTTTCAGGATCATCTTCACTATAGTTGACTAGGCATTGTCCTTTACTAACAAACCAAATTTCACTTCTGAAAAAATGTTTCTGAAAGCTGAGGCCTTTCTTGGGATGCACTATTAGCTCTTTTACTTTTACTACATCATCATTGAAAAGGTTATAAAAATCGCCCCATATTCTATTTTCACCAGGATACTTCCACTTTTTTAAAATCCAACTAGAAGAATTCTTTTTATTTTTCCCACCAACCTCAAATACAAAATCAATACCATCTAAAACCATTTCGGGTATATTTTCTTTAGTTCTATCTCCGCCATTACAAAAGATTATTTTATCTTCAGGATAAATATTTTTTATTTTTTTCAAGCCATTAATACAGCTGCCATCTTCATCATCTTCAAAGTCTATCACTTCACTTACAAAACTTAAATTTTCAATAATTGATTTTCTTTCTTTAAAAGGCATAAAGAATTCTTCTTTCTTATTAATGAGCCAATCATCGCTATTGAGTGCAACTATTAATTTATCTCCAAGCTCTGAGGCAGATTTAATATAATCAATATGACCAGAATGTATTGGGTCAAATCCACCGCTTACTACTACTATTTTCATAAAATTATTACAGAATTAAATATATATCTAATTATATATTTATTTCATGAGTGTATATATAAGATTTGGTTCCCTTGTGCACTTCTATTTCTCCTGAAACTCCCGCTCCCATTTTTTTATAGAATAAGTTTGCAGATAGTTCTTTACCAACAATAATGCTAAAACGGTTTACTTTATTGTACTGAAAATAAGTAATTAATTTGTCATATAGATCTACAGCTATTCCAGCTCTTCTGTATGAATCGTCAACAACTATAGCAAGCAGTTCCTCTTTAGGATAATCATTTCTTTTTACACTTCTCATATGAATTATTAAATTGCAGACTTTGAATAGCTTTATAGGAGAAATTAAAACCTGTGAGAGGTTTATAAATAACTTAAAGGGATATTTGAGCATTAATAAATATGTATTCCTTTTTCCTAGAGTACCGCAAACAAAACCCTGAAGTTTTTCATCATCATAAAGAGTTATCAATGCGGTATCTTCAGCTTCATCAATACATCTGTACATTAACATTAAAAAATTTAAACCCAATGTAGGTAAAAAACCATTTCTCATTCCTGACATATGAAGTTTTGCAACATCTCTATATTTTTTATTAGAATTATTTGGCTTCATAAATAAATTTTAAGATCAATCTAAAAAATATTTCAATAAGTTTTTATTAGGTCTTGGTAAGTCTTTAATATAATTCCAAACGACCAATTTCTTGGATGAAAAAATAACAACGATAGTCAAATAAATTAGAAGAAAATAATAGTAAACATTCTGATTCTTTACATACCATTCTTCTAAAGTTCCTTTATAAGGCATTATTTGATTATCATAGAAATCATTGGGGTCTTTATGACCAGTCATCATTTCTTCTTCATCTCTAAAAATTATTGAACCAATTCCAGACAAACCAGGTTTGATTTTAATAATTTCTTTTTTAGCTTTATTAGGGAATGCTTCAAAACATCTTTTTGTTTGAGGTCTTGGTCCAATAATACTCATGTCACCTAAAAAAATATTTATTAATTGTGGCAATTCATTGATTTTTGTCTTTCTTAAAAAATGTCCAAATGGAAGAATTCTTTCATCATTCTTTAAGGTAACAGTTCCTGTTCCAATATTTTCACTATTTTTTAACATCGTTGCGAACTTAAACAAATTTATTTTTTTTGCATTTTTACCAATCCTCTCTTGAAAAAAGAAAACTTCTCCTTCTCCAGTAAAACGTAATATAAAAATAATTAATATAAGAAGGGGTGACAAAACACACAAAGCAAAACCTGAGAAAAAAATATCAAAAAACCTTAGCAATGCAGATGTCATGTTTTAGTTATTAAAAAATGTTTTTATTTTTAAAACTACCTCATCTAATTCATCATTATGTATGCCTGTAGAGCAAGGTATCGAAAGTGCTTTAGAGTGAACTTTTTTACTTGCATCAATATTTGAAATGTAAGCACAATTTTTATACATTGGTAATTGGTTCATTGGAACCCAAAATGGCCTGCTCATAACTTCATTTTCATTAAGATATTTAAGTAGAGGTTCCATTTTGCTTGTAGTAATTGTAAATAGCCACTCATTTGAGATAACGTTGTTAGAAATATGTTGAAAGTTTATGTCACCTACATTATCTAAAGATTGTCTGTAAAATTTACTTATTTCAATTTTTCTGGCTATGAAAGATTGTAGCTGTTCTAGTTGAGCCACTCCAATAGCAGACAAAATATTTACCAATCTATAATTGTAACCAACCTCATCATGATAATACCTCAGTGGGTCAGTTTTGGCTGTGGTAGATAAATGTTTTAATTTATCTATTAATTGTTGTTCTTTTGCAACAACCATTCCGCCTCCTCCAGTACTAATGATCTTATTCCCGTTAAAACTATAACAACCGATATCAGCTATTGTTCCTGCGTTTTGTCCATTATATTTTGAACCTAATGCTTCTGCAGCATCTTCAACTAATGGTATTCTGTATTTTTCTGTGATTTTTTTTAATTTACTCATGTCGCAGATATTACCTTGGACATGTACAATCATAATTGCAGCAATTTTTCTACTTGATTTTTTATCAAATAATTTTCCATCTCTTGAAATACAATTATTTTCAAGATAGCTTTCTAAAAGCTCAAGATCCATTTGCCAGGAATTTTGATCAATATCAATTAAGACTGGCTCAGCTCCAAGATAAGATATGGCATTTGCAGAAGCTACAAAGGTTATGTTTGGCATAACTACTAGATCATCAAAACTTACTCCTAAAACTTTTAGTGCCAAATGCAAGGCAGAAGTTCCGTTCATTGTTGAAACTGCTTGATTTACGCCGAGATATGTTGCAAATTCTTTTTCAAATCTATCAACATAACTTCCAGCAGTAGAAATCCATCCAGTTTCTAAACATTCTTTAACATACTTAAGTTCATTACCTGAGATATTGGGTAAACTTAGAGGGATCATTTAGAAATACCGTATTGATCATAAAAAGATTCGATTTGATTATTTTCATTATCAAGATAATTTGAATACCATTCAACTGTCTTTTTAACTCCTTCTTTCCATGAAGTTTCAGGGACATAATTTAAATGCTTTTCTGCTTTTGAGATATCAGGACACCTTCTTGAAACTGAGCCTGGGAAAGTAGGAGCATACTCATATTCTCCTGAATAATTCAAAAGATCTCCAACATACTTGGTCAAAGTTTCAATAGTTATTTCTTGTGAGTCTCCAATATGATAGATATTCATATTTTTTCCATTCTCAATAGCTAATACAGTTCCTCTTACTGCGTCATCAATGAAGTTAAAAGATCTTGTTTGATCATGACCATAAATTTTAAAAGGCGATTCATTTTTTCTAAACCTCTCAACAAGATGAGGCAAAACATGCCTAAATCCCATCATTGGACCATAAACATTGTGATATCTTACAATCACCGCCTCAAAATAATTTTTTCTAGCATAATTAATAAATCCACTTTCGCCTAGCATCTTGGTAATGGCATATGTAAACCTAGGGTGTTCTACATTTTCAATAGTTAGTGGGACATCCTCTTTAGTTGGTACATCATAATTAAATGCTTCTATGGTTCCAGCATATGTTTCGCTAGTTGATGAAAAAACAACTTTTTTACATTGTGATTTTTTCAACCACTCTAGAACATTTATTGTCAATAAAGTATTTATCTTTATTACTTCATCAGGAACTGAATTTACCTTATCAACGCCAACTACAGCAGCCAGCATAAATACGAAGTCATAATCATCTCTTAGATCCTTGAAATTTTGTATATCTGTTAAATCTCCGCTAAATATATTTAGTTTCTCTGATTTGAGTAAACTATCGGAGAGCTGTGATTTAACATTGTCGCCTCTGGAGAAATTATCGATGATATCTACATTATAATCTCTATTTAAAATGAGAAATCTTGCAATATTTGATCCAATAAAGCCACCACCACCAATTAACAAAACATTTTTTTTCATATTATTAATTACCTACGCCCAAGATAAAGAAATTTTTGCCTAATTCATATACTGGACTTAACTTTTTTATATCAAGCAATCCTATTGTATCTATTATCAAAGTACCATTGTTTTTTGAATCCATAAGTTCATTATAAAAAAGGTTGGATTGAATGTATTCATTGTGGCCAGTGGTAATTACAATGCAATCAAAATTATTTGAAAGAAAATTTTTTATATCTTGATAGGGTTGAATTTCTAGCTCTTCCCAATACTTAACATATGGATCGTGACAAGTAATATTGAAATCTTTTTCCATATAATTATATAAGTTTTGAACTGGGCTAAATCTTGTGTCTCCAATACCCGGACCGTAAGCAACTCCTAAAAAGCCAATATCTTTATAAGTTTTATCAGATTTTTTAAGAATATTTGCTATAAAGTTGTAGCAATATTTAGGCATTTGATCATTAATTTCAACAGCTTTAACTGATGAAGACAAACCCTCATCTAATCCAAAAAATTGTTCACTTGCCCAACTTGCTAACAATGGGTCTTTTGTTAAACAATATCCACCGACTCCAATTCCAGGATACATTAAATTAGCGTGCGTAGGTCTTAATCTAATCGCATCAATGACTTCATAAATATTTACGCCAGAATTCTCAGCAAATCTGGACCATTCAACCATAAAAGATATATTCATTGCTCTATATGAATTCTCTAAAACTTTTGCCATCTCAGTTGATTGTGTGTTAGCTAATCTTGTTAATGGATAATCTGATGTAGATATAATTGTTTTTAAAAATGCTTCGACTGCGTCTGCACTTCTTTCATCAATGCCCGAATAGACCCTATAAAAATTTTTGATTGAATTAATGTAATTAGGCCCTGGCATAACTCTTTCATAAGAGTGTCCAAGTTTAAACTCATTAGTTGGCAATCCTCTGCTTTTCAAACCTTTAATGATTGCAGGCTCAACAATTTTTTTACAGGTTCCTGGAGGAACTGTGGTTTCGACTAATATCAGTGCATCTTGCTTACAGTAATTTCCAATATTATCAATAGCTCTAGAAAAGCTAGACAAAGGAACATCGTAAGAAATTTTTCCAGTTTTGTTATCAACTAAACTTTTTTTAACATCAAGATTTATGTCAACAATAATGACATCTGCAGAAGAGAATGCTGAGTTATCATGTGTTGCATAAAAATTATCTTTCTGTTTTGTTTTTTGAAAATATTCATCTACAAGCGGGTCTGACGATTGAATAGGCAAATTCCCTTCATTTATATCTGCTATTTTCCAATATGAATTTTTATTTTTAAGATCTATTCCAATAACAGCATAATTATCAAGATCATTATTTGCTATAACTAAAGACATAACAGTACCAACAAATCCCAAACCTTGTACTGCGATAATTTTTTTATTATTGTTCGATTCAATAAATTTATTTAAATTATTATCTTTTTTTGATTCATCAAAATTATATTCTTTTCCGCTGACTGGTGATGTTGATTTCATTATTTTTCCAAGTATTCCTTATTATAAAGATTTAAAGCTTTTTAAAAAGATAGAGGATAAATTTAGATACTACTAGTTAGATATTCATATTCTTAATAATATTTTTGCTAACTATATTTTGATCAAATTTTGAAACAACATACTCTCTTGATCTCAAACCAAATGATTCACATAAACTAAGATCATCAATTAGTTTTTTTATTGCATCAGATAACAATTTGACATTTTTAGGAGGAATAAGAAACCCATTCTCGCCATCAATTACTGTTTCCCTGCAGCCAGGTGCATCAGTTGTTATTATTGCTCTACCAATTGACATTGCTTCCAATACAGACCTAGGTGTTCCTTCTCTGTATGATGGTAAGACAAAAATAGTACAATCAGAAATAGCTGGCCTCACATCATCCAAAGAACCTAGATAATCGATATATCCGCTTTTAATCCAATCATTAAATTCATCTTTGTCGATAGAATCTATATTCTTTTCAAATCCTCCAGCAATTTTAAATTTAATATTTGGATAATATTCCTTTATGATTTTTGCAGACTCAACATATTCATGAATACCTTTGTTTTTTAAAAGCCTAGCTATTAAAAGAATAGAATGTTTATTTGGAATTTTAGAAAATTTATAGAAATCAAGGTCAACTCCAGAACCATTTACTATAACGGATTTTTTCAATGATTTAATAATTTTATTTTCATAGAAATAGTTTTCATCATCTTTATTTTGAAAAAAGACTTTTTTATTGAATGAAATCGCAATTTTATATAACCAAATCAATAAATATGTTGAGATTGTTTTCTTTCCAATAAAATTTGAACCAAGGCCTGTTATCAATGAGTAGGTCCTATTTATTCTTAAAAATCCACTAATTATTGATCCATATATTACTGGCTTTATGGTATATGACAATACAATATCTGGAGTTATTTTTTTTATTAATTTGAAAAGATGAAAAAAATAAGTTGCATCCTTAACAATGCTATGAACTGATTTTTCCAACTCTATTTTATGTATTTTTACTCCCCAGCTTTGAAGAGTGTGAACAACATTTTTATCAGAATCTTTAAAAGGAGCAATGATATGTACCTCATCTAAGGATTCTAAGAAACGTTTTATTAAATTCCCTCTAAATGAAATAATTGATTCAGGAACAGATGCTATTAAAACTATTTTCATAATTACTTATGCTTTAATAAAAGTTGGTACTTGTCTAAAAGAGCTATAGTTACCCATATCATCGGAAAATAATATTCTGTTAAAAAAAAATGATGGCCAAGTAACCATAAAAATGAAAATATTAAAGCATTTCTTTCTGGCGATGATGAGTATTTAAATGATTTAAATAAAACGATAATTATAAAAAATAAAAATGAAATTATGCCCAAATATCCCGAACTAATTGCAATTTCAAGATATAGATTTAAAGCACCTGCTCCTGGCAAAATAGTTCCTTGAAAACTACCATAATTCTCAAAATAAAATGATTGTGTACCAAGTCCTATTCCAAAAGGATTATTAAAAAAAATAGATGTTAAATTGGTTAACAATTCAATTCTGACACTTTCTCCAATGAAAACTAATAATAACTTTGGTCCTATTGACTCAAATATGTAAAATGCAATTTGGTTATAAAAAATTAATCCAAGCAAACTGATAGCCAAAACTGATCTAACAAAATTTTTAAAATTTGATCTTGCTAAAAAAATTATGATTAATAACGCTAATATTATTAGTGAGGCCGCACTAGTTAATATTAGGTATCCAAATAATATAAAAAAAACAAAAAGATATAGATGTGGCTTTTTATAACAATATAGAATACCTAGTGGTAAAAAAAGTTCGTATACCATTGCCGTAAAACCTGGCTCAGCAGAAAAACCTCTTACACGATATAAATTCCCTGAAAAATTTCTTGTCTCATCAAGCTCACCAATTGCATATGGAAGATAATCTGATAAGTAAAATCCAAAAAAGTTAGCTGTAAAAAATTCAAATATAACGCCTATGGATGTAATCATAAGTCCAATAAAAAAGACTTTCTTGATTTTAGATATTGATATTGAATTGTTAATAATTAATATTTTAGTTCCAAAGTAAAATACGCCTATAGACAATATCCAAAGATATACATGTCCTAAATTTTCAAAGCCTACTCTAGAAAAATCAATTGAAATAATTCCTAATAATAAAAAAAATATTAAAAGATTATCCTTTTTATCAAAATTTATTCTTAAATTTAGATTTCTTGATAAAACTATTAAAAATATTGAGATACTAAAAATCATTAGTGGAAATGAGATATTAAAAAAACCAAATGCGTGTAAAAAAGGAATTGAAAGAAGACAAATATAAAACATATTAACAGTTATTAATTATACAAATCTCTTGATCTGCATCCACAAAAGTATTAACCCAATAATATTGGCCAAAATTGGAGCAATAGCTGCACCGAGGATACCATAATTTAATATCATAAAATAACCTATAAGTGCTCCAATTAATGCTAATAAGATATAGTTTAATGCCACAACTCCAGATTTTTTTAATGATAACAAGATCTCATTATATAAAGAAAATACCCCCAAAAATGAAGCACTTATAATTGAGAATAATATAATCCAGTGACCTCTTTCAGCTATATAAACTGTTGAAAAGGTTTCACTTAAATAATAAGAAGTAAAGTATGAAACTATAAATATAAAAAGAACATAAAATAAAAACATCATTACAGCACCGTTTATTAGATAAATAGCATTTTTAATGCTTCTTTGAGACTCTTGATATATTTCTGGTACCTTATATGTAACTATTATTGAGAAAAAAATAAAAATTATTTTTTCACCAATGCTGTAATTCAGGGCATAAACACCTACATCATTATCTAGATTTTGATACTTTAGAATATATTGGCAATATGCACTTATAAATGTATTCGATACAGCAATTAACATAAAAGGCATTCCATACTTAAGTAAATCAATTGAAAGATATTTATTTCGATTTGTTAAAAATATATTTCTTAAACTCAGGTATCTTTTAATTAATATAAAAACTAATGCGCACAATTGTGATAGAAAAAGAATAGTAATTATATTTGTAACATTTATTTCTGCACTATAAATTAACATCACAGCCACAACAAATATTGCTTGTATTATTGCAACTAAAAAATAATCTCTAAATCTTCCTGATACTCTAAGTTGAGTATATAAAATTAAGATTAATCCTGTCCCAATACCAAATAAAATTGAAATTAATGCGAGTATTGGAACTATATTTAGTATTAATAAAAAACCGCACAATATTAAAACAAATGAAATTGGTAAAAAAACCTGTGAAAGAGTTGTCTTGTAAAGTGCAAGTCTATCATCTTCAATACTATAAAATCTCAATAAACTCGATGATTGTGAGGCAAAAAACAACCCAGAGAAAAATAAAATAGAATTATAAATTAGGAAAAAATTTCCTAGATTTTCTTCTGACATATTTGCTGATGCAATTTTTATAACAAATAAATATTGAAAAATGGTAATAAACTTAACAGCTCCTGTGTATCTGAAGCTTGATTTTCCTAGCTCTTTAATTAAATTAACTTTTATAAATTTAATAAAAATTTTAATCAAAATTAAAGACGCCTTTTGATTTTTCTATAAATAGATTTAATGGTCTCTAAGAATGAGGTTTTGTATCGTGATCTAAATTCTTTGACACTATCTTCTTGCTCTGAAGAGAGATTTTTATTGTTGTTATTAGAATAGTTTGAAATTTCAGAATTATGAATACTAGCCCAATGATTAAGTAATTTTGAAGTATAGTGCTGAATACTTCTTTGATTTAAAATTATTTCTTTTTCTTGTGTTTCGTTGATAAGGTTATCAAATATATCGAATAATTCACTCTTATTTCTAAATAAAATAGCTGAATTAATTCCTTTGTGATAGCACTGATCCGAAATAATAAGTTTTGTATTACCAAGTAATGCATCATAAATCGACATTGATCCACCATCAAAACCCATATATAGCAAGTAATCTAAATTACTTATTATTTCCTTTTGCATATGATATTCGCCAGGCATTGTACGTGAATATCTATAAATTTCATATGATATATTGAACTGATTGATAGTATTAATAAAATTTTCCCAATTATGTCCAAGGAAACAAACTATCAGGTTATCTCGTTTTTCGTCACTTAATTTTGATAAATATTCAGCAAGCCATTTCTCATTTTTTCTTCCATCATTGTAATGATCAGAAAATATTCCAATTCTATTTCTTTTGACATTACCTCCTCTATTGGGCAAATTAATACCAATAATATTTCCTTTAAATGCCATTGTTGAGATTAGGTCTGCATGATTCTCTGACATACAAACTATGCTATCAGCTTCTCTAGAAATAGCTCTCATTTCATTTTCCTTCTGATGAGAATCAATGTGAGTCATAAATACAGAATTAATTTTAGCTTTATTAATTTTTTTGAAATAAAAAGCTCTCGAATGAAAAGCGACCTCCTCTCCATTATATTTTTCTTCAGAACCAATATTTACTTCTATATTTCTTAATTCAAGCTCTTTTTTTAAATCTTGCATTAATTTTTCAATTATCCATCCTTGGTTAAACGACTCAACAATAAAAACAGAATTAATTAATTTTTTTTGAATTTCTTTCATGTCATCAAGATATTATTTTGCTCTAGCAACACAAAGAGCATTCCATGAATTAGTAGAAAGTTTTTTATCTAATGATGGGAATTCAGACAGTTCAATAAGTTCAAAGCCTGAATTTTCAAGATAAAAAAGTATTTCTTGAGGAAAAAAATAACGCATTGAATGCAATTCATTACTGTGATCAAGTATAGTATTATTATTTATATGAAAAGTTTCAAAATTAACTTCAACAATGTGATTAAAATGTTTATGAACGGGTTTGGTTAGTCTTAAAGTTTTATTATTATCTGTGTCAATTGTTTTAATTTTGTCAGATGGATTGTTTGTTAAAACAGCAGGCCCATACCAAAAATCAAACATTAAAGTTGAGCCAATATTAAGATTCTTTCTTATATTTTTTAAACAATTTAAAATTTCATCATTTGAATTATGATAGCCTATTACTGCAAACATCATAATTGCAAAATCTGCTTTTTTATCTAAAACAAAGTTTGAAGCATAATCATTTTTAAGCTGAATAAGGTTTTCAAGTTGATTGTTAATAATTTTTTGGCTTGCAATTTTTAACATATCTTCAGAGGGATCAATACCAATAATTAGATTGTCTTCTTTGGCAAGCTTTATTGCGTGCTCTCCTGTTCCACATCCAATATCAACAATACTATTAACTGGGATGCCTGATTTGTTAATGTAGTCTAAAATTAAATTAACTTCTTGATCATAATCCTTATCTTTGTATAAATTGTCATATGCATCAGCATAAGTAGATTTAAAGGGCATAATATTTCTCCCATACAAGTTCAAACTTCTCTATTATTGTATCAACATCAGATTTTTTTAGAGTTAAGCCGCTTGGTAAATAGAAACCCCTCTCAGTAAGATTCCTTGATATTGTGTATTTTGTTTCATCAAAGTCATATCTATGTTTATAAACTGGTTGAGAATGCATACCATAAAAGAATGGTCGTGTTTCAACGCCTAAGCTTTTTAGTTCTTCGCAAAACTTTTCTGCTGAACATCTTATTGATTTATCTAGTAATAATCCATTAACCCAAAAAACACTTCTTGACCAGCTTTTTTGATCTTGTAGTATTACTCCATCAAATTTTTTTAGTTTATCTTGATAATATTTTCCAATTTCTCTTTTTTTCTTTACAATTTCTTCTATTCTCTTAATTTGTGATACTCCAATTGCTGCTTGAAGGTTTGTAAGTCTGAAATTATAGCCAATGTTTTCATGCTTAAATCGTCTTTCTGGCATAAAACACAAATTTCTTAATTCACGAGACTTTTTTGCAAATTCTGCATTCGAAGTTAAGATCATGCCACCTTCACCTGTTGTTATTAATTTATTAGCGAAAAAACTAAATGTAGATATATGGCCAATGCCACCGCAAGTTAACCATTTTGAATCTTTCGTATTTCTATTTGAAAGATATTTAGCCCCATGTACCTCTGCTGCATCCTCAATTACTGTAAGGTTATATTTTTTTGATATATTTAAAACAACATCCATATCTACGCAATGTCCATACATATGAACAACCATAATTGCCTTGGTTCTTTTAGATATGCATGCTTCGATTTTTGAAGCATCCATGCACCAGGTATGTTTACATGAATCTATCGGAACTGGTTTGGCTCCCAAATTTGTAACTGCTTGGCCACATGAAATTATAGTAAAGTCAGGCATTATTACTTCATCACCTTCCCCCACTCCAACAGCCTCAACCGCTATTTGTAATGCGGCAGTTCCATTTGAAACAGATATTCCGTGATCCATGCCACAATAGGTTGCCCAATCATTTTCAAACTGCTCTATATATTTTCCGGCAGAAGATATCCATCCACTGTTAAATGCTTCTTTTAAGAAATCTAAATCTTGAATATCAAGAAGTGGCTCGTTGACTGGTATCACTTTGATCAAAATCTCCTCTTATCTTGGTCGCCTGCATATGGTCCTTGTTTTACCTCAAATAAAACAGTATCTTCGATCATTCTAAATCCATGAGAGCCACCAAGTAACAAAATAATATCTCCAATTTTTAGTTTCTTGGTATTTATTTTTTTTTGTTCTTTATTATAAATATCAATGAAGCAACTTCCTTTTCTTACAATAATGCATTCAGTGGTACCTTCTATAGTCCTTGTAATTGGAAGATGTTCGTGAGGCGTTATACTTTCATCTTTTGAATAAACTATCATTCCCATTTGCTGATTAAGATCATCTGGCGTTATAAATTCTGTTTTTTTGGGATTCCAATTTGAATCAATAAAATATGCTACTGCAACATCATTATCATAAATTATTTCAATATTTTTCATTAAAACAATGAGCTCCTTCTAGAAGCTTTTAAAGCTTCTTCATTTTTTGCCTCTTTTAAGTCTTCATCTACCATCTCATAAACTAATTCTTCAAATGTGACCTTAGGCTCCCACTTTAATTTTTCTTTTGCCTTTGTTGGGTCGCCTAACAATGTGTCGACTTCAGCTGGTCTAAAATAACCCTTATCAACGGCTATTATACATTTTCCATCTGGGAGGAATCCTTTTTCATCTAACCCTTCACCCTTCCACTCAATTTCAAAATCTAATCTTTTTGCAGCAGTATTAACAAAATCTCTCACAGAATATTGATTTCCAGTAGCAATAACATAATCGTCTGGATTCTCTTGTTGGAGCATTAGCCACTGCATTTCAACATAATCTTTTGCATGACCCCAATCCCTTTTTGAATCTAAGTTGCCCAAATAAAGACAATTTTGAGTCCCTAATTTTATTCTAGATAAACCTCTTGTAATTTTTCTTGTAACAAATGTTTCACCTCTTATTGGTGATTCATGATTAAATAAAATACCATTTGAGGCATGCATTCCATAAGATTCTCTATAATTTATTGTAATCCAATAACCATATAACTTAGCTACAGCATAAGGTGATCTAGGATAGAATGGTGTTTTTTCAGTTTGAGGTATTTCTTGGACTAAACCATATAATTCTGATGTCGATGCCTGATAAAATCTTATATGTTTTTCTTTTTTTAAAATCTTTATAGCTTCTAGCAATCTTAATACACCAACAGCGTCTGAATTTGCTGTATATTCTGGCTCTTCGAATGAAACAGCAACATGACTTTGAGCAGCTAAATTGTATACTTCATCAGGATTACATTCTTCCAATACTCTTAAAATACTCGAGGAATCTGTCATGTCACCATAATGCAGAAACAGTTTATTTTTTTGATTTTGATATGGATCATCATATAGATGTTCAATTCTATCAGTATTAAAAATAGATACTCTTCTTCTTAATCCGTGTACCTCATAACCCTTTTTGAGAAGAAATTCAGCAAGATATGCTCCATCCTGTCCTGTAATACCTGTAATCAATGCCTTTTTCATTTTAATACCTTGAATAAATTAATTTTTAAAATAGTCTACATACCATGAAATACTTTTTTCAATTCCTTTAGTCACATCATACTGGGGGAAATAGCCCAAGTCTCTTGAAATCTTTGAAATATCTGCCTTAGAATGTCTAACATCTCCATCTCTAAAATCTTTATAAATAGGACTTTTTGTATAAAAAATATTATGCTTTTCTAGATTCTTTTTGAGCAACAGAAATAATTCATTTAAAGAAATCCTTTCTCCAACAGCAACATTATAAACACTACTGCCCTTATGTTTATCTTTTAGTGCTGATAATATATTTGCTTGAATGACATTATCAATGTAACAAAAATCTCTGCTGGTCTCACCATCACCATAAATAAAAATATCATTTCCGGATACCATGGATTGTATCCATTTTGGTATGACAGCAGCATAGCTGCCATCAGGGTCTTGCCTCCTTCCAAACACATTGAAATATCTTAAGCCTATAGAGTTGAAGTCAAAGGTTTTAAAATATATATCAGCATATAATTCATTTACATATTTTGTTACAGCATAAGGCGATAATGGTTTTCCAATTTTTTCTTCAACTTTTGGAAGGTCCTTATGATCTCCATATGTTGAACTACTTCCAGCATAAATAAAATTTTTTACTTCAATTAGTTTTGAAATATGAATAATGTTTAAAAATCCAGATATATTTGAATGATTTGTTGAAATTGGATCTTTAATTGACCTTGGAACTGAACCCAATGCAGCTTGGTGAAGAACATAATCTACATTTGATAAAGAATGTTTAACAATTTCTAATTTACTAATGTCAATGTTATGAAAAATAAAATTTTTATTAAATTTATTTCCTGTACTATTCTCAATTGAATCTAAATTTTTTTTACGGCCGGTTGAAAAATCATCGACTCCAATAACCTTTTGATTATTTGATAATAAAAACTCTGCAATATTAGATCCAATAAAACCAGCAACACCAGTAACAAGCCATGTTTTTTTTCTATCATGAAGATTATTTGACAGATTATCTAACACATTCATGAAATAACAGCCTTGTCAGTTTTATCTTTGATAATATTTTTGACATCATAAATTATAGGATCTGAAACCATTAAACCTTTGATTTTCTCCAAAGACATATTTTTAAATTCATCATGTGCTACAGCGATGATCACAGCATTGTATTTTTTAAATTCTGGTTTACTAATCAATTTGATGCCATATTGCTCATAAACTGAGTCAGAATCAACATAAGGATCGAAACAAAAAACATCTGAAACTTTTTTATTAAGTGCTTGAATTAGATCTATTACTTTTGTGTTTCTATGATCAGGACAGTTTTCTTTAAAAGCAAAACCCATTACTAAAATATTTGCGCTATCAATTTTTATTTGATTCTCTTTCATCTTTTTAATAAGTCTATCAGCAATATAAATAGACATCTCGTCATTAATTTTTCTTCCAGCGAGAATAACTTCAGGATTTATTCCCACTGATTTTGCCTTGTGTGTCAAATAGTATGGATCAACTCCAATACAATGACCTCCAACCAAACCTGGTCTAAAAGAAATAAAATTCCATTTTGTCTCTGCTGCTTTTAAAACTTCTTCTGTATTAATATTTAATTTATCAAAAATCATTGATAATTCATTCATTAAAGCAATGTTGATATCCCTCTGGGTATTTTCAATAACTTTAGCAGCTTCAGCAATTTTTATTGAAGAGGTTTTGTGAACTCCTGCTTTTACAATCGATTTATATAATTTTTCAATTAAATTTGCTGCATCGCTGTTAGATCCGGAAACAACTTTTTTTATATTTACAAGATTATGATTCTTATCACCAGGATTAATTCTTTCAGGACTGTATCCAATATAAAAATCTTTATTAAGCTTTAAGCCAGATACTTTTTCGAGGATCGGAAGACAAATCTCCTCAGTTGCACCCGGAAAAACGGTTGACTCGTAAATAACAACATCTCCATTCTTTAAAACTGATCCGATTGAATTTGATGCATCTTTTAACATTGATAGATCAGGATCTTTATTTGAGTCGATGGGAGTTGGAACGGTTACTATAAAAATATTATAGTCTTCTATGTCATTTACATTTGAGGTGTATTTTAATTTTTTTGCATCATTAAGTTGTTCTTTGCTGAGTTCATTTGTTTTGTCATGAGAATTTTTTAATTCACTTATTCTCTTCTTATTTAAATCAAATCCTATTGTTTTATAAAGCTTGCTAAACTCAACAGCTAATGGCAAACCAACGTATCCAAGACCAATAATTGCAATCTTTGCGTCATAAGAAATAACTTTCTTGCTCAGATCATCCAACATTTTTACTCAGAAAATATGTGTCTTATATATGCGATTAGTAAAGACAGTATGCCTCCCAAGGTAGAAATAATAATGCATATAATCGCTCTTGCAGGAGCAGATTTCTTTTCAGGTATGAATGGCGAATCAACATATTCAATAATGTAAAAATCACTAATATTTGCAAGCATTTGTATGCCTAACTGCTCTGTAATAAGATAATTAATCGAGTTTTTCATTCCCATGTCTTGTGTAGAAACATATTGTTCTCTTAAATATTCAATAGAATCACTTGATTCTTTTAAGTCTTTTTCTCGAGTTAAACTATTGATTTCATCAACAATTAAAGAAACAAAATTCTTTGCAAAAACTGGCGAAACATGAGTATATGATATAAAAATAAAGCCGCTATCTTTATCCTTGACTACACTCAAGTTCTCAGAATATACCTCTTCGTAAATTTCTAAATAAGTTGGCGGTGATATTTTTTTTTCTTTATCTTTTCTTGTCCATTTTGAATTTTCAGTATCATATATTTTTTTGTTGTATATAATTTTTTTTGTTTTCTTGTCATAAGATTTTGCTGCAAAAAGATTAATATCTATACTCTCAAATTTATATAGATGTTTGAAAAATCCCCTAGATTGAATAGATTTTATTACAAATTCAGATTTATCAGATCCACCGGTTGGAAGAGATATACCCGCTATTGAGGCAAGATTAGTATACTGTGATAAGTTTTGTGGTAAATTCTGAGCATCTTTCTGATTGGTTACTTTTACTATAGCAGTAGATGTATAAACATTTGTCAGAGATAAAGAAAAGATAACTGAAAAAACTGCAAAAAAAGATGATAAGGATATTATTAAAACTTTATTCTTTAGAAAAATTGATAAAAGACTTTTTAAAGTTATAAGATTATGTTTCTCAGCATCATCCAATTTTAATACTCCTGTTAACCCGATATCATTATAAATTATTAATTTACATTTATATACTTAGCAAGTAAATGTATATATTGAAAGTGGTACCCGGAGCCGGACTTGAACCGGCACGCTATTGCTAGCGAGGGATTTTAAGTCCCTTGTGTCTACCAATTCCACCACCCGGGCTAGTAGGATTCATATTATATCTTGAATAGAGTCTAATTCTATAAACTTTTTTTTGATCTTAAAATAAATAATATTCTAATATTGGCGAATTATCTTTAATAAGTTGGGCATCAATAAATTCATCTTCGTTCACCTTTATAAAATTATTAATGTAATCCTCTAACTTTAGACTTGATATATATTTCGGCAGTTCCTTAGTATGTTGTAAAAAGACATCATTAAAAATTAATTTATTCAAGGGACATCTTTCTTCAGAAATAGCAAAATCATTGTCAAAAAAACAATCTAACGATGAATTGCTGCTAATTAGTAGATTGTTGTTGTAATATGTGTGTTTAAAGTTCATATTGACACTTCGAATTACTGATTGTGCATGACTGACATCTCTACCATTAATACTTAATATAAATATTGCATCATCATGGAGTGTTCTTGAAATTTGTTCATAATATTCAATAGACTTAACCGACGTTGCTCCTGACATATAAGTATATGCAAGATTATCAATTATGATATCAACTGAATTTGAATTTGATAAATTGATAAATTGTCTTGCATCTCCACTGATAACGTTAACTTTATTGCTCTTTAGAGCCCCCTCTAATAAAATGTCTGCGCGATCATTCAATAAAAGTTCACTTATTTCATTAGACCAGTCAACAACTTGTATCTTTAAAATATTTTGATCGTTATTTAGTTCACGAACCATACCGCCTCCGCCAAGTCCAAGAATAATTATGTTACTTTTTCTGTTTGAAGATAAAGCAAATAACTCAAATGGTACATGACTTGGATGATTTGGGAGTGCAGACATATAATGACCATTTATTTTTACGTCTGCCAGAATGCCTCCTGGTTGTATTTCGTCATACCACGAAATTGTTGCAATACCTGTCGAGCCCTCCTTACCAATTAAATCAATACTATTTTGGTTGAATCTGTAAACATTCCAAACATCATTACTTATAAAAATAGTTAATACGAGAATAGCAAATGCTCCTGATATTTTTGTTTTATCAAAATTACTATTTAAATTTTTAAAATAGACTATTAATAAGCACACGATACTAAGTGATATTAAAAAAATAATTACTCCTTTGATGCCTATAAGATCAAAAAGTATGAATTGCGAGAATGCAACCAAAGTGAAAGCACCAATTGAGTTAATCAAATAGATTATTCCTGTATTATTAGACAAGTCTTTTTTTATTGGAGATGAAAGCCTCAATAGAATAGGAAAGATTCCTCCTTGAAAAAATGCAAAAGGTCCAACAAGAATTAGATATTTTAGCACTATAGATACAATAGAAGTTGTTTCATAGAATGCCTGAATAAATATTGTTGAAAAAATGCATATAACTGAAGACAAAAATAAAGTTGACAATATTTGCTTTGATCTGTCTTCAGAATTATTTACAATCTTAGAAAAATATAGGCTACCTATGCCTAGAAAAAAAAGAAAAATCATTAGAATTAAAGGAAAATTATAAGCTGATGAGGGCCAATTTGTTGCAGCAATTCTAAAAAATACAATTTCCATTAGAAATGCTATGCCGCCCGATAAGAAAGCTAATATTAACAAATCGTAGTTAATTTTTTTTACATTAGGTGTTTTATTAGCATTACTAATAAAATCGCTTTTATGTGATTCTTTTTTTTGTTTCAGATGTACTAAAAATAAACAGATAGATATAAATAAATTAAAAGAAGCAACAAGTATTAAAGTATTTGTGATGTTGATTTGATTGAAAAATATTATTGGAATTGATGAAATTCCAACGCACGCGCCAAGTGTATTTAGGCCATAAATGAAACCAATATTTTTGCTTGAATAATTTTTTTCATTCAAAAAAGAGTCAAATAATACAGGTAAAGTACCTCCAATTAATATGCATGGGGGTATTAAAAGTAAAAAAGAAAGAAATATTGTATTGACTCTTAAGTAAGCAATGTGTTCAAGAGTTAGAACTACTTCATTCATGTATGATATTAGCGACGTAAAAACAAAATAGCTTAAAAATGCAAAACAAGCTATGAAGAATTCTATTACTGCGTAGGCTTTAATTGGATTTACAAACCTTCTTCTAAAGATATAGGCTCCAAACCCTAAACCTATAAGAAATGATGACGTTACAATGAAAGATGAAATTTGGTCACCGCCTAAATTTGACTTAATAATTCTTTCCCATGAGACCTGATAGACTAAACTACAGAAACCGGAAAAAAATACTATTAAAGGTATGAATAAATTATTTAATTTTATAGTCATATATATTTAAGTTCTTTGTAAATTTTGGTTTCGCTAAAATGTTATAATATTTCTCTTATGAAATTAATTAAATCTAATCTTTTAAACATTACTTTTGTAATTTGTTTACTTTTATTATCTTTTTTATGGGGTTACTTAGCATCATATAAAAATATTTTTCCAAAGAACATAATTATGCCTGATAAATATGAATCTAAGTATAAAGATTACGAGTTAGTAAAATTAGATCAAAAATGGGTTAAAAAACTTGCAGAGGGTGGCTATTTTATTCACTTAAGACATGCCCAAAGAGAAAAATGGACTGATGTTACTGCTTTTGATGCGTGGGAGCTGTCAAATAACATTCAAGCTGAAAGTTCAAGTTTCCATAAAGCAGTTTGCTTAACAGATCAGGGTGATGAGGAAGCAAAACTTATAGGTAATATATTTGAAATGGCTAATGTTAAAATTAGTAGGGTTATTTCCAGCCCAAGCTGCAGAGCAAGAGAAACAGCTATTATTGCATTCGGACAAGTTGACCAAATTTCAAACTCTCTTCTTCATAGAACTGCAATGACACCGGAACAACATCTTCCAATGACCCTGAAATTACGAGAAATCATAGATAAAGCTAAATTGGTGCCTGGCGAAAATATTTTACTTTCAGGGCACGGCGGTACCTTGTCTAACAACATTGAATACTTAATAGATATTAATAATGTAGGCGAGCTTGATGATAGAGATGAAACTGGTTTTATAATCTTAAGAAGGGATGGGGATAAACTAATTGCAGAACATAAATTCAAAAGTATTTGGCACATGGCAAATGCGTTTGTGGAATTTGAAGTAAATTAAGATTTATCAAAAGTTATATTTTGATCAGTCTCCCTTTTTGTTTGGTCTTTGTAGTTTGATCTGATGTCATTATTAATTGCCATAGCTTTAGAAAGTATTTCAAAATTTATGCCAATAGAATTTGAGTAATTTAAAATTGCAGAAACATCTTTAGGAAAACATGCTCCACCAAAACCAAATCTTCCATCATGACCTGGAACCTGCATATGAGAATCGCCTATTCTTTTGTCATTGGATAAGATGTTAACAAAAGCATTCCAATCTTGCTCAGCACCACTTTTGTCATAAAGATTTTTGAATTGATTAAAATAAACTACCTTCAAAGCTAAAAATGAATTAATTGCGTATTTGATTAGTGAGGCTGTTATTTCATCAGTAAAAATATAATCTTTAGATTTACATTTTGTATAAGTTTTATAAAATGCAGAGACTTTTTTTATTTTTTCATTTTTTCCACCAAAAACAATTAAATTTGAATTAATGAAATCTTCATCGGCATGATTCTCTCTTAAAAATTCTGGATTATAGACAATATTAGAATTAATATTTTGTATTAATTGTACATTAGATGGAGTAATTGTACTTTTTATTACAATCAAAAAGTTGGGATTTATCTTTTTTAAATCTTCAACATATTTTTTTACTAAATTAATATTTTGATCTCCAAGATCACTCATTGGTGTTGGTAAACAAATAAATATGATGTCAGGTTTAAAGACCTCTAAGTCTTTAATAGATTTACCAGTTTTTGGATCAATTTTAATTATCTGAACTTTCTTCGAAAGCCCATTTGATAGAGCCTTTCCAACAAAACCATAGCCAATAATTGCAACTTTCATAAAATAACTATAACAAATGGAGGCTGAAGCCGGAATCGAACCGGCGTAAACGGCTTTGCAGGCCGCTGCATGACCACTCTGCCATCCAGCCTAAATTTGTATCATATTGTAATGTCAAATAAATAAAATGTGGAATTTAATTCTTGATACTATTTAGAGTATTTAAAGTATATATATAGCCAGTATAAAGAGTTATAAGTACCGAAATTACCATAAAAATATCACCAAAGATTATTAAAAGCATCTTGCTAAATGCTAATGCAGCAAGATAAATTGAGATCGTGACTATTTGAATAGTAGTTTTAATTTTTGCTATTAACATCACTTTAGTTGCACTAGAGTTATTCGTTCTTGAATTGTAATCTCTAAGAGCGCTAACCCAAATTTCCCTAGTTATAATTAAGGCGCCAGCAAAGCCAATTAAATAGCTAGATAAATTTAATGCTAATCCAAATAAAAGAAAGATTATTAATATTTTATCTGCAATTGGGTCAAGTATTTCACCAACATTCGATGTCGCATTATATTTCCTTGCTAAATATCCATCCAAATAATCAGTTAAGCCAGCAAGAAAAAACAATAAAAAAGATAATAAATAATAATCTTTTAGCATTAATAACCCAAAAATCATCATCCCAATAAAAATCCTAGAAAAAGTAAGTATATTTATTAGAGTCACTATCATTTCAATTCTTTTAGGATATTGTTTGCTATTTTCTCATTAATGCCTTTAATAGTCATTAATTGATCAACAGATGCATCTTTTATATTTTTAATATTCTTAAAATTTTTTAAGAGTCTAGTTTTTAGTAAATTTCCTATTCCATTAATATTATCTAAAGCTGATTTATTAATTTTCTTTCTTTTTTTATTTCTTTGTGCTCGAATTGCAAATCTATGCGACTCATCACGAATCTCTTGAAGAATTAAAAAAGCCTTAGAATATTTATCTAATTCAATAACACCATCCTCACTAACTATAGTTTCAGTAGCTCGTACCCTCTTTGAACCTTTTACAATTGAAATAACCTTTATGTCATGATGATCAGATTTATTAATAATTGAGTTAACAAAATTGAGTTGATTTTTGCCGCCATCAATTAAAATTACATCAGGTTTCAACTCTGAATCAGCATAGTATTTGATTCTTCTTTCAATAACATGTTGAAGTGATCCAATATCGTTACCAGATAGTTCTGAAGGAATATTGAATAATCTGTAATTCTTTTTTTGTGGTCCTAGCTTCGAAAACACTACACATGATGCAACTGCACTGTCACTTGAAAAATGACTTACGTCATAACCCTCAATTTTTTTAATATTTTCTA
>CEQY01007496.1_pt1 | contig 32038 bp, 20 predicted proteins | sample 361391 | NCBI WGS metagenome assembly CEQY01 (sample SAMEA2621075, study PRJEB7988) | marine metagenome | isolation source: saline water (ENVO:00002010), including | reverse complement strand
TAATCAGTATGCATGCATCAAGGGCCTCTTATCAAGGTTAGTTGAGTAGAGCGTCTTCCTTCGTTGCATTCAAGCCGAATGGTTGGTTCGTGGATACATGCGTGTGGCCGTGTTATGCTCTGGAGGAAAGGACTCGACATACGCAACTTGGTGGGCTCTAATGAGGGGCTGGGATGTTCGAGCCCTAGTTACACTATGCGTTACAGGGGATGATTCAATGATGTTTCAGACGGGAGGAGTCTGTGTCGCAGGACTACAATCAGCCTCCTCCAATATCCCATGGCTCCCCATTATTACAGAAGGTGCAGAAGAGGAGGAGATGCTAGATTTGCAACGGGGACTATCCGGGATAAGTAATCCTGCTGAAGATTTCGATCTATTCTGGCCTGATAATTGGGATAGCGAGGGCATAATTCTGCACGAAGGAGTACTAGAAATCGATGCTCTAGTCTCGGGCGCTCTTAGATCCGACTACCAGAGAACAAGGATTGAGAGGATGTGCTCCAATATTGGCATTAAATCATTCTCGCCACTGTGGCACCATAGTCCTAACGAACATATCAGATCCTTACCAAGACTTGGTTTTGATGTCAGGATTTCATCAGTCACATCTGATGGCCTGGATAGTGAGTGGATAGGGAGGAAATTGGGGCTTTCGGATGTGGAAGAGCTAATTAGAATCTCATCAAAATTCAGGTTCAATGCCGATGGAGAGGGAGGAGAATACGAGACTTTAGTTTTGGACTCCCCCCATATGAAAAAAAGGATTAAACTGGATGGAGAAATGTCATGGCAAAGGGATAGAGGGTCTTGGAATATTTCCTCTGGTCGGCTGACTTCTAATCGCTAGGCTCAAACCGGATGTACCGGTCGCATGTTTGAGGATACAATGTCGGTTTCACCTCTGGACTACAGATATGGACGAGAAGAGGCCAAAGCAATTTGGTCGAGAGAAGGGCGTCACTCTAGGCAGCTGGAGGTGGAAAGAGCTCTTGTCTGGGCCCATTGCAAGATGGGAAGAGTTAGTGCTGAGCACTATGATATCGTTGCAGATATTTCAGACCCGGGAATAGTCACGGCAGATAGAGTGGAGGAAATAGAGGCGGAGACGAAACATGACATCATGGCACTTACCAAGGCCATGGCCGAAGCTGCTGGGGAGGCGGGCTGGTGCATACACCTGGGAGCCACTAGTAATGACATAGTTGACTCCGCTGTTGCCCTTCAGATAAAAGACAGTGTAGATCTACAATTAGACTCACTAAAATCACTAATGAGGACGTTGTGTGATTTAGCTGAGAGGGAGAGGGATACGATTATGATCGGCAGAACTCATGGGCAGGCCGCCGTACCAATAACATTCGGAATCAAGGTTGCGGTATGGGTAGACGAGTTTAGGAGGCACCTAGAAAGACTCAACTCAATGAGATCGAGGATTATTGCTGGTAAGTTCCTGGGGGCAGTTGGTACTGGAGCGGCACAAGGAGAAAATGCACTAGAGTTGCAGAGGCTTATCCTTGGGGAGTTAGGTTTGGAAGTTCCAGTGGCCACCACGCAAGTAGTCGGGAGAGATCGCTACATTGAATGGGTAGGGTGGATGGCGAATGTATCTACAACTGTAGAAAAGATACTACAAGAGGTCAGGAATCTCCAGAGAAGTGAGATTGCAGAGGTTGCAGAGGCGTTTGACGTTGAAAAGCAGGTTGGATCTTCCACTATGGCTCACAAAAGAAATCCCATTACGGCGGAGAATGCGTGTGGACTGGCAAGAATTGTTAGATCGATGATAATTCCTTCTTACGAGAATGCACTTCTTTGGCACGAAAGAGATCTTGCAAACTCATCTTCTGAGAGATTCACGCTTTCGCATTCAATGATTTTGCTTGATGACATCATTGCGAAGTGTGACAGGGTGATGTCTAGACTGGTAGTCGACAGAGACCGGATGTTGCAGAACATAGAATCCCAGAAAGGTCTAGTGATGGCTGAGAAGGTCATGTTAGCACTTGTAGACGGCAACATGCCCAGAGATGAGGCTCATGAGGTTCTCAGGAGCTGCTCGATGGAGGCATTGAGCTCTGGAAGACATTTGAAGGCCGTATGTTCTGAGAATGAGCAGATTAGCTCTGTCTTCGATGAAAATGAGTTGAATTATCTATTCTCTCCTGAGAGTCACCTAGGTGTTTCTGGTGAAATCGTAGATAATGCAGTTTCAATTGCACGTGGATTCATGTAGATTTTGGGACTTAATGATGACAAAAAACCAACTATCCCCCAAAGAACGAAAACTTTGCAATCAGATATTTGGTTAGAAAGATACCAACTATTAGGATTACGGTTCCGGCCGAGAGTATTGGATCGATCATAGCTAATCCCAAAATAGAGCCTGTTAGAACTGAAGCCAAACCAAGGAATATGATCATTGCATGGGGTCCGTACTGATTTGCATCATCTAGAGCCACGTTCAGAAATCCGTCTTCTACTATTGACGAGATTAGTCCGTCTTCGGAGTCTCTAAAATCAGGCGCTTCGCGCCTCGGAATCCTCTCGTTCATGGTTCTCCCGTGTAGCTGATGAGTGAGGAGATTGATTATATTTCTCTGAAAAATGATTCAGTAATCCTCTTTGACTATGTCACATACGGTGACTCGTGATTGACTTCGAAGGAGAGGCAGTGCATATTTCGGCATCGCCCGGAGCAGGAAAAACCACACTTTGCCTGGGGATTGTCTCAGACACAATATTGAACCGGGGGAGAGTAATATGGGCCTGCAGAAAAATGCCCGATCCAGATAGATTTAGGGAAATTCTGCACGATATTGATGAGCAGGGCCTAATGAGAATCTCAATTCTAAATTTCTCATCGGACTTTGCAGGAAATTTAGACTTAATTCTCAGGGGTACTGAAGACTTCGGAAGAGATGATGTTGTGGTTGTAGATGACTGGTGTGAAAATCATGGGAGAGCTAGGAAAGATGACATCTCCGCTGCTAAGAAACTGTCTTCGATAGCTCACAAGACTAATCTAATCATAACTTCGTCATCATACGAAGACGCATCTGGAATTTCTGACAGTGGTTGGATGACTCGTGGAGGTAAGCAGATTGAGAGTACATATGCGACATTTTTACTTCTTAAGCACCCAAAAAAGGATGGCATAAGGATTATTTCTGGCGAAGATGTAGTGATTCTAGCCAGGATGACTAAGAAGGGGCTAGAGAAAATAGTCAGTTGAGCTTTGAGATTAGTTCTTCCATTTCTGATATTGCCTCTGCCGATGGATTTAGTAGTTCCTCTGGGGATCTAGCCAATCCTGAGTATTGGGATTTCTCGATTTTTCTGCCCGACTTGAAATTGCGGATTAGCAAAGAAAGCAGAAAAATTGCAGTTAATGCAAGGACAAACTGGATTACTGATTCAGTGTCCACGGCCTTCTGACAATAATGTCAGATAAATAATCACCTAAGAAGGGACACCGAGTTCCAATGGCATGGAAAGATGCCTTCTCTGGGAAGGCGGAGGCTGGGTCCAGCCGTCAAAGGCAATAGGAATATCGGGAGACCATTCGTCTGAAAGCCAATATTTCGGAGCTTTCCTCTTACACCTATCGCATGATAGATCTTGATTTTTACCCTTGCTCCTCATGGCCTTTCCACAACATCTAGGCCGAGAAGTAATTCTGGGAGATGCCGAGACAATCTTCAATTTTTCAAGATGGATGGCCTGGTCTGGAGATCTCAGTCCCATCCAGGAAACCAAATCTCCCGGAGAGAGTTGTCGTAGAAGTCTGTTTACCGGTCCCCCTTCACTGAAAGCGACCAAAGTCTCTCCCGAACCATCTGAGATCACCCTTAGGCTTGCATGTGCTCCTTTTGATACTCTTGGATCGGATATTACTGTACCAAATGATGGCCCTAAAAGGTGATCATCCGATAGTTGATTTGACATGTGAGATGCCCATAAGTCACACTTCTCATTAGTCCCAATATCTTGCATCCAGATATGTGCCGATTCTACGGCTTCTTTACTTGCGCCACGTATTCCATAAAGTACTGGACAGGGCGTCCTTGGTGCAATAATTCCCTTGTCTGCAGTGGGATCTCTATTCATGAATGTGTCCGCGAATAATTCGGATAACTGCATCACTGAATCCTTAGAAACAATTCTTTTTGTGCCTACTAGATGTGGTTTCCTCCAAGCAATTAGCTCCCACGAGTGGTCACTTGGAGGATTCCAAGATATTGCTGAGCTAGCTCCAATTATGCCCCATTTATCCGGATGAGATAGAACTGTTATTCCAGATGAGTTTACTTCTTCCTCCCTATCTTCAAGACCGACCTCCCCTCTGACTGCTTCCCAATACCAGTTCTCAGGCACCTTTCCAAAGGAAATCAAGAGAGCGGGAGATGGGGAATTTTGATCTCGAGGGATATCGGCAATATCTTGTAGAAGTTTGTCAAACCAATCAGTGCAAGTTTGCAAGAACTGTTCTTTTGATGCAATAGGCAACGATAGTCGGGACGAAAGTGCGCCGTTACCCCTAGTTCTCCTTGTGGCATAAGGCCAAAGTCGGATAAGCATCCTATCTAGTACATCTACTCCTTTGATTCTGGATAGTTCATACAGTAGTGAGTTGAAAGAATGGGTAGTACAGCCGGAATCTGGATGATCGGTATCATCTAGGCCGACTCTAACCGTTATGAGTTCTTTACTCATTTTCCCTCACCAATATTTCTGAGATGACTTCTTTCAATCCCTTGTCTGGATCACATTTGAATGACCTGACTCCAAATGATTTTGCAGCCTCCATATCCACATTTCTGTCACCTACCATTACGGATGTTGCCTCTGAGGGTCGGTTTTTCCATTCATCGCCAAATTTTATGTCGCCTTCGGAAAGTAATATTTTTGACTCTGCGGCATCAATGATCTGCCTGCCTGCTTCTAGCATGCCAGGATTGGGTTTTCTCGCCCACGAATTATGCCAAGGAGCATAAGGGCTGTGTAGTGTCAAATCAAGAATCGCATCACGGTCTGCTGAAATAATCTCTGAACGAACTCTATCGTGTATGTTAGCTAGATTTTCTCTACTCCAAATTCCTCTCCCAACAGGAGATTGGTTAGTAACAATGCATATCCTAAACCCTTCTCTTCTCAAGTCTCCGATGGCCTTGGGGGCCCCGGCAAGGATCTCTACCTCATCAGGAGAATTAACATAATCTTCGAACCCCCTAATAATTACTCCATCCCTGTCCAGATATGCTATCTTTCCTTGCCATTCACCTTCGAATGGGAGAGGCTCTAATTCTAGTGGAGAGTACAGACTTTCTCTGTCCCTCATCGGCGGGAACATGTGATCACTGCTCGCGGTTCGATTTCACTGCCTCTTTGATGATATGGTTAATCACCAGTTGGACATCCTCAATTCTTTCCATGGAAGTACTGGGGATTACTATGGATAAATCTACTAGATTAACAATTTCTCCCCCTCCCATTCCATTATAGTTTCCAGTAATTGCAACAGTTTTACATCCAATCTCATTAGCGTATTTTACGCCATTAATTACATTCTCTGAGTTCCCAGAACCAGAGTAAGCGATTAGTAGATCACCGTTATCGGCAAATGTGGAAAGTTGACCAACGAATACTTGGGAGTAACCTTCATCATTCGCCCATGCTGAAAAAGAAGATGTATTATCAGAGTGAGCTATGGTTTTCAGACCGAGTTCCTTTGACCAATCTCCAGCACTGTGAGATGGAGTAGCCGCGCTCCCGCCGTTTCCTATGAAGTGGACAGTAGCTCCTTGCTCACAGGCTTCAAGTACCATCGAATATAGATCCGAAATTTCTGTTGTTGGTAGATTATCGAGCGTACTTTTGAGGTCGCCAAGGTAGATGTTAGCAAACTCAGTGAAGTCGTCAGCCATGTGCTTACCCGGCTATCGGTTGGGGGCATCATATTTACGGGTTGATGGCTCGTTAGCATCATGGAAGACCCAATCGTCGTCTTGGTGGATGGTCTCGCGGGTGCAATTGGGGTGCCAGAATTCTCTCTTTGGCTGTCATTTTGCTGGTTTGGTGCACTATCTCTGGGATTCTCTTTTCATCGTGGAGATTCTTCCATGGCCGCGTACTCTGCAGCTGTTGGCTGGTCGTTGCTTGGCCTCTTTTTCTATATGCAATCTGGACATTTCATAGAGATTGAAGATCCCTTGCTTGTTCTGATGACTGCTGGAGCGCTTCCAGCTGGTATCGCCCTAGGGATTTGGGAGGTTAGGAACTGGGAGCTCCAAAATGAGTCTCTAATATGGCTCAGAGGAGCAGTGGCTTGGTCTGTGATTCCATATTATGCCGTATATAGCATACCTATTCTGAATATGCAATTCGTTGAGATGACTGCACATAGTACAGAGTGGCTGTTAGAATTCTGTGGATTGGGGTCTTTCGAGGTTGGAGAAATTATGGTGGACCTTCCCAGTGGAGTGGTAGCCGCTTCTCAATGGGAGGGCAGCAGATATTTTCTAACTGAACCACTTGGTGACAAAGGATTTTTCGCTCCTTTCAACTATTCTGACGGAACTCCGGTTAGTGTTAGTTTCATACTGGCCTGCTCGGCTTTACAGTCGATGATTATCTTTGTAGGTGCTATTGTAGCTCTAAGGGGCGTTTCCTGGAAGCGCAAGACGAGGGGTTTACTGATCGCATTGCCCACGATACACGTACTCAATGTATTCAGAAATGCGGGAATTGTATGGCTAAGTGATACTTACAATGGCTGGAGGCTGTTTCCTGGATCTGACATTGATATGTTTGATTTCACACATAGTTATGCAGCAAAGGTGGCCAGTCTGTTCGCTATGTTCCTATTGGCCACTGCTCTTTTTGATCTTCTACCAGAGTTGCATCGCCACATATTGAGAATCTCTAGACCGGTGACCAAAATTTTCACGAGAGCTAATGCCGAGTCATCTCGATCTTAACTTCTCATAAAGCTCACCCGTTAGTGGCATTTGATGTTCCCATGCGAATTCTTTCATGACTCTGAGAGCCTCCTTCTCTAGATCGGAATCCCCTACGAAGTCTGTAACTTCTATTGTCGAGTTTCTTGTATTGGCCTTGAAAGCTGCAATGGGCTCTTCCTTGTGGAATACTAAGTAAGCCGAACCGAAGCCGAATCTTTCCCTGAGAATAGATCCAAAATAGTGAATCAATGGGTCTGATGGTGGAATGACCAAATCCCTAGTTTTTGGAATCTCTTTTGAATCTAAAATCTCCTTCCTCCCCCAGCTGATATCATGCTGATCGTCAACTAGGAATCCTTTGATGAGAGTTCCGTCCTCTTCGAATTCATGAAGTACGTCGCTAATCTCCTCAGGGGAGAAGGGGGTTCCTGCAAGTCTCTCGAGTTGCTTCATCGAAATAACAGGGTACTCCTCAACCAGTTCTCTTAGATACTTCCTTTTTATTGACCATAGATCGGAACTCTGCGGTGACTCTACGGTCTTGAATCCCCCTCTGTAGTCTTGGACTAGGTGCCCACTTCTCACTAGGGGGGAGATAAGCTTCCTAAATTCGGCCCTACGCATGGCTAGCCTCTCCATGAAAACCGAGGGATCGTTATGATTCCTGAAGAAATCTAAGACACCGAAATCATCATCATTAGGAGGTGCGTTTCTAATTGCTAGTAATCTCTGGAAGTGAGGAAGTCTGGCCCAAACTTGATGGCCCCTGAGATTGGTACCTTGGTGAAGTTGCTCAGTTGCGGCCATTGATTGTAGATCAACTCTGAACATTTCACAACGTCCCCTGAGTGCGAAGTCGTCTCTCAGTTCATCAATCTCCTTCAGAGCATAGGTTTCATTTTCCCACCTGCTTATCTGATGAATATTATGCGTATGGAAAAGGAGCCTATTCACCTCATTTCTTGGCCTCGGTTCCACGATTCCCCCACGTATGTATCTCTCTCCGTCCCCCATAGAGACGAATCCAAGATCAGCGAGTATACCTTGGATATTTTCATCGCAGTCATGTACTGGGACCCCGTTGAAAGAGTGCATTACAGAGACATCCACTAATCTGTCACGATAGTTTTCCAGTAGCTCGTTGAATGTGTCCTTGAATTCGTCCAGGTAAGAATGTGGGATATTCACGTCCTTAATCTCCAGATAGTCGTTAACCACGAACATCAATATCCTGCCTATCGGGTCCACGCCTTTGAAAACCGGATGGTACCAACCTTGCTTCAGTATCATCCTTACTTCTTGTATGAAGCGACTACAGAACGGGTCCGACTGTGCTAAAATTCTCATCTTTCTATCTTCAGCTAATGGCGAGAGTAGCTTCTCAGCATCCTCATGGGATGAGTAATAGTCTGTGGGATCGGGTTGTAATGCGACCACTCTGCAAATCGTACCCTCGTTTTCTAGTTCCCTAAGGACTTCAGCGAGCTCTTCAACAGGCCTGCTGACGAAAAACCTCAGTGTATGCAATCTTACTGGCCCTATCTTTGATATCAATTGAGCTAGTGCTTTGGGAAAGTCAAGTGGCTCGACAACACCATGAATTCTCCTAAATAGTGCTATTGATCTCTTTCTATTGGGGACGTCTAGATATTGCTTAGCAACAACCAGTTGTCGCTCTAGGTTAGATATGGCCCTCTTGATGCTTTTCTGAATATGTTGATTTTCCTTACCTCGGGGGTACTCAGAAAGAAGTTCTGTTCTTGTGATTCCGTCTTCAGGGATTTTCTCGAGTAGTTCTTCTTCTAAAGAGCCCAGCCAAGGATCCGATCGAAGCCCCAGAAGCATAGGTATCTGATCTAGAGTTGTGTATCCTACCCTATTGTGCAATAGTCTTCCGTTGTAAACGTCAGAATCGTGTTTGAAGTCTTTCCAGTCTCTGAATCTGAAATTCTTGACCCTATGAAGTAGCTCGTCCCTTCTCTGAATCAACGCTAGCGATTTTATCGCTTCAGAGGGCTCAGAAAACTCCGTGAAGGATTTCTGTAGGAGAAGTGTCTGAAGGGTGCGATAATCCACTACCTCTACGCTTCCTCCAGTAATCCGATATTCGTCTACTCTGAGGATAAACTCCCCTTCTTCTGTTTGGGTGAAGAAGCCTATTGATACCAAGTTCCTCATCTCTAGCTCTTGTAGGACTGACTCTACTTGTGCCACGGGGAAAGGTAGCCTATCACTGAGTTGATCAAGAGTCTGTGGGCCTTCCGAACCAAGCATGTCCAGTAGCTTCAGTCTGAGGCAGTCTAGAGGATCGGAAAGACTTGAAGAAGCCCATTTTGAAGGAGTACCGCCAGTGAAGTCTTCGGCTATCTCATAGGTCAGGCCACCAGTGTATAGGGCCCGTAAGTCCTCCATCTCGGATGCGCCTGCAACTGCGAGACAGCCCAGAGTACCATGGACTCCTGCCATTCTGATGGAGAACCATTTATCGTCAATTTGCTCGTGATTTGTATTCCTCACCTTGGTAATTAATTCCCTCTCTGCTAGTTCGTGTACCCATTGTCGAATCACAGGGATTTCGATTCCACTAAGCTTCGAATTGTAAAGTGGATTGGTGAGGCCTTGCTCTAGCCCCCCTCCCATATCCATGAGTCTCAGGAGATCAATAGCATTCTTCGGAGTGGCCACCTTTGACTGATAGTACTCAGAAATCATCTGCTTATCCAGATCGGTAGCCAAAGATCTGGCACCCAAAAGACGCCTTAGGATCTCCGGGTCTACGTCCTTGATCAGGTAAGCCCTAGTCCTTAGGCTCAGAAGATCCTCAAATGCGGACATGAATAGTGTCATTCCAAGGGGCGAAGGCATTTTCACGCGCCTATGTACAATTCTGACATCCTCTGTATCCATTCTGGAGATGAAGTTACGTAATTGCTCCATATCGAGATCACCATTTAGAATCTCACTCATCGCCTCTCTGATTATGACCGAGCCATCCATCTGACGATGTTTTGTCATAATCGCCTCTGCCTTCTGCTGGAACTGCTTCGGACTAACTTCCTCGGCACCGATTCTTCTAGGATTCAGCATACTCCTGGATGACACTTCCCTGAACCTCTTTGAGAACAGTTGGGAATCCATCATATATCTCTGGAGTATTTCCTCGCTAGTGTCATTCCTAAATACCTCTGGAATCTTGGAAATCTCAACCTCATGGCTCAATTTTGCCATAAATCCATTCTCGTCAAATGAAAGCTCGTGAATGATTATATTTTCTTTGGAGGCGATTCCAGCGAAGAGATATCCTAGTGCGAGGTTGAAGGCCCTTCCCCTGCAGGTAGTCACAACGTAGGTTGGGAGAGGGGAGTCTACCTGCTCGATAAGTATCCTGTCATTAGAAGGAACTTGGAACGTAGTAGCAACATGCTCGTCCAGGAACTGTTTCAGCGCCAACGCTACAGGCCTATTGAGCCGTAATGCTTCTGTCAGGATTGGCTCATAATCGGTTGCCATTCTGGCCCCTACAGAAATCTGACTCAATAATCTGAGAACAGCCTGACTTAATTCATGTGTGCGACTATTGGCCTCGCCTGTCCAAGAGGGTATTGTTGGCCTGTATCCGGTTGCGGGAGTGACATTTACCCTGGTTCCTCTCACACTAGCTACCCTGTAGGTGGATCCACCCAACAGGAATACATCCCCGTTTCTGAGACTTGAAACGAAAGAAGAAGAAAGTTGCCCCACCAAAGTTCCGTCTCCAGTGAAAACCAAGTAACTGTTATCGGGAGCAATAGTTCCTATATTGGTGTAATAGATCATTTGAGCAAATCCACGCTTTCCGAATCTGTTATCCTCCCAGTCAAGCCAAACTCTTCTTTCCTCATCAAGCATGTCTAGAACTTCGATGTAATCATCGTAAGGAAGTTCCTTGTATGGCCATGATGAGGTAACAAGAGAGTAGGCATCATCAATATCCCACTCCTTGATTATAGTAAGGCCGATTAGGAATTGTGCTAGCACATCGAGTGAGTTCTGTGGGAATTTTAGTAAATCCATCTCTCCCTCCAAAATAGCCATTTGCAATGCAACGAGTTCCATCAGATCATGGGGCGAGGTAGGTAGGAACCTAGCTCTGGGCAAGCCACCAACCTGATGTCCTGCCCTACCTATTCTCTGCAGAGCCGTGGCGATTGACCCCGGAGAGCCAACTTGAATGACTAAATCCACGGAACCTATATCGATACCCATTTCAAGGCTAGACGATGAAACAACACATCTCAGTAATCCATTCTTGAGCCTACTTTCCACATCAAGCCTGATCGCCTTGTCCATTGAACCATGATGTCCCTCAACTCCTTCCATCCCAGCTATCTTCAATCTCTGCACTACCGTCTCAGTCATATTCCTTGTATTGACAAAAACCAATGTAGTAGTGTGAGCCTCAGCTAATTCTTTGATTCTGTCTACATTATGATCTAAGATTTCCTTCACTGGAATAGAGCTGAATCTAGGCGTTGGCAGAATTATGTCCAAGTCGAGCTCCCTGTCTCCTGAGATTTTCGCAATAGCTACTTTTTGGGGCTCTGCGTCGGTTTCCCTTGAATCGCTAGCAACTAGAAATTCAGCCACCGCATCTAGAGGCTCCATGGTGGCACTAATACCGATTCTCTGGACATCGGATGATACCACAGTATCCATCAGAGCCATACTTAGAGAGAGATGGGTGCCTCTTTTTGTGGGAACTAATGAGTGCATTTCGTCAATGATGAGCCATTTCATTTGATCCAAAATTGGCCTAAACCTCTTGGATGCCAAACCCAATCCAAGTGACTCGGGTGTTGTGATCAGTATATGCGGAGGTTTTCTGAGCATTTTCTCCCTCTCGCTCTGAGGGGTATCGCCCGTTCTCAGTCCGACTTTGATTTCCTTGGCTCTGCTTGGAAGAAATCTCTCCTTTATTTCGCCTAGGGGGCCTAGAAGATTCTTCTCGATATCATTGGCAAGCGCCTTAATTGGAGATATGTATACGCACTGGACAGAATCTGGTAGCGTCCCGTCAAGAGAACCACGGACTAGATCATCTATTATCGTGAGGAATGCTGTGAGAGTTTTTCCAGAGCCAGTTGGGGAACATAGTAAGAGGTGCTCTCCCTTCAGAATTCTTGGAATGGCCACCTTTTGGGGTTCTGTGAAGTCCGGAAATTTGTCCATAAACCAATTTCTAACGGGAGGACATAGCCTCTCCAGGAGATCTTCAGTCTCCATTCTGTCCTCTACATACTCGATTTCAGGCATTTTTTGTTGCACCTATCACACTGTTGGGCTTCGTATGAGTACATCAATGCTTCTCTAAGAACCTCATTAAAGACTGTTAATGGCATTATCAATAACCCCACGGTACGTACATCGATAGCCAATTCCCAAGGATGGCTTGAAAGATGGGTGGCCAAGTCGGAGATACGATGCCCGAATCAAGGAGGCTGGACAGGCTCACATCAATGATGAGGAGGCGTGGCATAGTTTTCCCTTCCTTTGAGATATACGGAGGGGTTGCTGGCTTGGTAGATTATGGCCCTGTTGGAGCTACAATTAAGCGTAAGGTTATCGAAAGTTGGATTGATCACTGGACTTCTTGGGGAGACATAGTAGAGGTTGACTCTCCAACGATTACGCCTAAGTCAGTCTTAGTTGCTAGTGGTCATGTAGGAGAGTTCAATGACTACATGTCTGAATGCTTATCCTGCAATTCGGCATTTAGAAGCGATCACTTGATTGAGGGATTGCATGAGAATCCAGATTCCCTAGGTGGTGAAGAGCTAGACTCATTAATTTCTTCTAACGATATTTCTTGTCCCAAATGTGGTGAGTCAGACTGGTCCGATTCAAGGCCGATGAATCTGATGTTCCCCACAACGATAGGTGCCATGAGCAGTGGCAGGGAAGCCTACATGAGACCTGAAACCGCACAAGGGATGTTCATGCTATATCCTTCATTATATCGTCATTTCAAGCAGAAGCTACCATTTGGGGCAGTTCAAACTGGCAGAGGATATAGGAATGAAATCAGTCCAAGGCAAGGTATGATCAGGTTAAGGGAGTTTAACATGGCCGAACTGGAGTACTTCATTGATCCTGAAGATCCACCAGGGAGGAATGAACTAGGTGAGAATGAAGGCACCATGGTAGAGATGATATCAGATCCAGAGGGAGAATACCCAGGAGATCATAGAATTTCTTTTCGAGATGCGTTAGATAGGGGAATAGTAAGGCACCCAACAGTTGCATCCTTCCTCGAAAGAACCTATGATTTCCTAGTCAAAATTGGGATTGATGGAGATAAAATCAGGTTTAGGCAGCACGCTGGTTCTGAAATGGCACATTATGCATCGGATTGCTGGGATTGTGAGATTCTAGGCGAGTACGGTTGGATAGAGTGCGTAGGTATCGCCAATAGGACCTGTCATGACTTGGAGTCCCATGAGGCCCATTCGGGAACCAACCTTCTGCGGGCGTGGAGGCAATTTGAAACCCCTCGAAAGGTATCGAGAGAGGTTCTATCTCCTAATGGGTCCGTTATCGGCCCCATATTCAGGCAGAGAGCTGGTGAAGTAGTATCTGCAATCAGCGAGCTGTCCGGTATTCCTTCTTCCATACCTTTCTTACTGAGCCTAGAAGATGGTTCGGAAGTGGAGATAACATCCGAGATGGTTACTCTGAAGAAAGAGGAGGGGAATGTGCATGGAGAATGGTTCACCCCCCATGTGATAGAGCCCGCTTTCGGGATTGATAGGATAATCTGGCATGTTCTAGATCATGCATTTACTGAGGATGGAAAGGAGTCCGAGGATTATGTGACGCTCAGACTGAATGAGAAAGTTTGTCCTTATGATGTCTCCATCCTGCCACTCTTCGACAAGGATGGGATGGACGTTCTAGCTGAATCCTTACTTTCAGATGTACTTGCTATTCGAGGAATTCAAGTAAATCTTGACTCGACTGGGTCGATTGGGAAGAGATACGCCAGAGCTGATGAGATAGGGGTCCCTTGGGCCGTCACTGTGGATCACTCGAGCTTGACGGATGGGACGGTCACTGTAAGGAACAGAGACAATCAACAACAGATCAGGGTACCAACTGAGAAATTGATTAGTCACATAGAAAATAGGGATGTCTCATCCCTTTTCTGACTCCCAATCTTCATGGAGTCCCGACTAGACCGACAAATGTGTCCGCTATGGGAGAGAGTGACGATTGGGCCGAGAAATATCGCCCCAAAAGTATCCGTGAGATGGAGGGTAACGAGGCTCAAGTGAGATCTATTAGGCAATGGTTGGACACTTGGTCGACTGGAAAAATACCAAAAAAGAGAGGAGTCTTACTTTCTGGCCCCCCCGGAGTAGGGAAGACAACTATTGCTAAGGCAGTAGCCAAGGAGATGGGGTGGGCGATTATCGAGCTTAACGCATCTGAGGAGAGGAATGCGGCCTCTATCAGAAAGGCCGCGACCAGGGGGTCACAACACATCTCACTAGATTTATTCTCAGGGGATTCCAAACCAGATGGGAAGACAATTATCCTCTTAGACGAGGTAGATCATCTCGCTGGAGGTTTTTCAAAAATATCAGAAGATAGAATTGGAAAGTCGATTTCATCGGAAGATGAGACGAAGAGCATTTCAGGTGATTCGGGAGGAAAGGCCGAGTTGATGCACCTGTTGTCTGTCAGTATGCAACCCGTAATTATGACTTGCAACGATCCAATGAGGCTCTGGGGAGGTGGCAGAGGATGGAGGATTAACAGAGATAGGGTTCTCAGATTATCCGATATGATACAATTCAAGAGGGTGAACAGCGGGAACATGCGGAAAATAGCTTACAGGATTCTTGATGGTGAGGGACTGTCTATTGATCCGGGGGCGTTGGAGGAGTTGATTACTGGAAACCCAGGGGACCTGCGGGCCTTAGTTAGGGACTTGCAGGCGGTTTCATCGCTAGTTGAGGGGCATATCACCACAGACCATGTTAGGGGCCTCGGAGAAGTTTCAGTTAGGGACTCTCAGATTGATGTATTCAGAGCCATGAAAGAGATATACTCGAGTAAAAGTGGCTCCAAGGCATCGGAAATTCTCAGGAATAGCGATAAGGATCCTGATCAGATGCTAGCTTGGTTCTCATGGAACAATCAATCTGTCTTCGATTCAGATGGTCTTGCTTCAATCAGCACTGCGATGCAGCTAGCTGATAGGTCTCTAGCCACTAAGTTCACAAATCGTGCATTCCGATCATGGTATTGGGGATCTGCCCTGACCTCTCAGGCTGCGGTTTCCCAGACACCGATCACGACTGATCCTTATCTGGGGTACCCAGACTTTCTAAGAAGGGGCTCTGAATCTTGGAGGAGCGTTAATGTTGTCACTACTATGTCAGAGAATGTTTCTACTAGTAAATCATCATTCAGGGAGGAGCTATGGCCACTTTTGCTAGCTGTCCACGATGAGTCACTGGGTGGAGACCCCGATGATTTCAGTATCTCTAAGAAAATGGGGCTGGGTGTCGAGGAGCATCTTTCTCTGCATGGCATATCTAAGAGTAGCAGAAAGGGGAAATCGATTGTGAAGGAGTATGATGATCAGGAGAATTTACCCGAGCCCCCAGTAGTGCCCCCACAAATAGAGGCAGAGGATGAAAAAACAACTACTGATGGCAAGCAATTCACACTTGACTCATTCTAGATGTCGCTACGCCATGTCTTGGGGTGTAACAAAACCAAGACTGTTAGCAACTCTAGCCTCCCAAGCCACATCAGAAGTGATGCCACTATCAACGACGGCTCGCCCAGTGCGGCCCAAGTCGCGGTCGGACCAAACGCACCTAAAGCTGGACCGGTATTTCCAAGGAGAGATAGGGAAACGGAAAGAACATCGGTCATATCCAAAGATGGCTCCAATAATGAGAATGCCAATATCGATGCAGTAACAAGAACAGTCCAAGAGCTTAGCATTCCAAGTACCGTCCATATCCTCTTCTCGTCTATGACCTCGTCGTTGAATCTGATTGCAACGACTTTCCTAGGTTGGATGATTTTCAATATTTCTCTTTTTGAGAGCTCAAAGGCGATTCTGATTCTTAGTACCTTGAGGCCCCCTCCTGTAGACCCTGCTGTCGCTCCTATTATCATTAACAATAGTAAAACAAATTGACTGAACAGTGGCCATGTTGCGAAATCTGCTGAAGAGTACCCAGTACTAGAAATCGAAATAGCCTGGAACATCGAATGTCTGATAGTTTCTAAGAACCCTAAATCTTGTGATCCCGCACTGTAAATGTTGAAGGCCATAGCAAACCATGCAACAATTAGGATGAATAGATAGCTACGTACTTCACCGTCTTTGAAGGCCTCTTTTGATTTACCAACGAGGACTAAATGGAGGAGGCTGAAGTTGATGCAAGTGAGGACCATAAATACCATCAGAATGACCTCTATTCTGGCCGAACTGAAGGCCATAACTCCTCCATCAGTAGTACCGAAACCGCCTGATGATAGTGTAGTTAGGGAATAATTTACCGAGTCAAAAATACTCATTTCGCCTATGAACCTAAGCAAGACCATCTCAATTATTGTCAGGACTATGTATATCGCCCATAGTCTCCTTGCCGTGGATTGCAGAGAAGGACCCAGTCTGGAAAGAGAAGGTCCGGTGAGCTCGGCCCTAGCCAATGACATCCCGCCCCCAAGTGCCTGAGAAAGTATGAGGAGCCCTAGCATGATCACTCCCATTCCTCCCAGCCACTGGGTGAGAGACCTCCAGAGTATCAGGCTCTGCGGTTGAGAGCTGATGCAATCTGTTCCCTCAAGGCATCGTGGACTTGTTGAGTGATCTATCACGGTAGACCCTGTCGTGGTAAAACCTGACATTGACTCGAACCATGAGTGGATAGCCCCAGAGAAGACATCGGCCACAGCAACAGATTCCATAGATAGATCAGCAGGCCCATAGAAAACACCTCCTAGCCAGTATGGCAAAGCACCTAGTATCACAACAGGAATCCATCCAAGGGCGACAGAGGCGAAGGCTTCACGATCTCTGAGTCTGGATGCGGTATCGGCCCCCTTGGCCAACGAAACTAGGCTCTGTCCGACAAATGCGGCTAAAATTAGAGGGATTAGATACGTCCTAGCTGCGAACTCATATCCCTCGGAGCCCAAGTAGCAACTGTATGCGGCCACCAAAGCTAGAGGTAGTGCGACTAGTCTAATTGTCCATCCCAGGACAAAACCGACGACATCCCAGCGCATGGTTAGCTCCCTAGAATCTTCTCGAGTTTCTTCAAATCTTCCTTCAACAGGAGTATGTACATCCTATCTCCAAGTAATACGGTTTCAACCGCATTTGGATCGAGGACTGAAACCTTACCATCGAAGTCCTCCCTGTCTATCATGGCAATTCTTGCACCAAGTTTTGACTCGACCTTAGATATTGGCCAGCCCTCGATACCCTGTTCTGCTTTTACTTCAGCTGAAATAGATATTACTTCTGGTACGTTTGGTATAACTTGGAAAGTTCCTGGGACATTCATGTGAATAGATTTCAAAATTCCCGTTATCACCACTTGCCTCCTGCTGACGGGATTTATTGTGCCGATCCTATGGACTGCGTCGACGAGGGCACGATCCCTTAGGACGAGACCGGTCCTCAATACTCCCTTATCTTTGGCTCTCATCGATATAGCGATGTTTAGATTGTCATCTTCTAACGCCGCCACCGCAATGTCATGGCTATGAATGTCAAGCTCTCTGAGAAGATCCTCATCTTGTGGGTCCCCATGTATTACATCGAGCCTCTTACTATTTCCTACTCTAGAGCCTACTAATTCATTGGCCAAGTCCAGCTCGGGCTCTATCACTACAACACTATGCCCTCTTCTCAGGTAGTAATCAGATAGCCTGACTCCGAACTGGCTTGCACCAAAAACTGCTATCTGTGCCTTCTCCTTGAGATCGGGATCGGATTTTCCAACACTTCTGGTTATCTGCGAGAACTGATCAGTGGAATTGGAGACGAAAACTAAGATGTCACCAGGTTCGATTATTTCATTGCCCTCGCTAAGGGTCCCCTTTTCATCGGACTTTTTTATCGAGTAAATTGAGGGCATACCGGCGAAGATCCCTCCGACCTCCCCTGTGGTGGTCCCAATTAATGCAGATGAGTTTGTAACCTCGGTAGATGCGATCCACGATGACTCTCCAAGAGGAAGGATTTCATCGATTGAAGGAGCCAGTAGGCTCGCGGCAAGTTGGCTGACTATCTCATCCGCGGCGCTGACGATGTGATCAGCCCTAGTCCAGCTACTGAGAGGACCCGCTCCCCTAGATGGATGCTCTAATCCTGGATCGTTGATATTGGCGATGGTCCTCAGTCCAGTGGCGTTCCTCTCGCCGACTAGTTCGCTGTAGACCTTCTTGGCGAAAGAGCACCCCAGTAAGTTAATCATATCGTCATTTGTAGCCATTATGAAAATCTCGGCATCGCTAATTCCCGCCCTCATCAGAGAATCCCTAGATAGGGCGCTCCCCGTAATCAAAAGGCAGTCCAAGTATTGGGACTCATTTATCGCTGAGGGGTCGGGGTCAATCAAGGCGACGCTTCTTCGCTCTTGGCGGAGAGCTGCCGCCACGCCTCTGCCTACCTCTCCGGCCCCAGCAATGATGACTCTCATTGGACCGCACCCTTGGACGGATGGATATAATCATGCGCCATACGTATGTCCGATAAATCCTCAATATGGGGTTTATTGGCTATTCTTCCTCACCAATCATTGATCCTCTGGTCCTAGAACTAGAAGCGATTCTGTGACGATCAGACTGTCTGGTTGTTCGCCTGTAGGCCTGTCTGGCTGCTGGTGTCAGTCCTGAAGGTAGCCATCTTTCTTGCGAAGGAGCCCATGCGGCAACTATTGCAGTTAATGGAGCGACTAGAATCAGAGGGGTGTATATTGAAAGTATGAGAGAAATTAACAGCGCCGCCCTGAGTATAGAAGTCAAGAAGAAGGGGCCCAACCTTCGAGGCTCTAGAATCATCGCACCTTGATACGCCGATAGGACCGCATGCCCCGTGCATGCGGTTACTGATATCAGGAGGCAGATGGATACTGAATACATGGAAAATCCAGAAAAGGATGAGTTCAGTTCTTCATCGAATAGCCTGAACGCCAGAACAGATGATTGCATCGCACCGATTCCGAGCCCCAAAGTCCACCCAAATGGAGGAGATGCTCTCAATGCAACGTTTCTCGGTCGTCCGAGAAGGAAAAGAACGAACGCCGACTCGCATATTGCAATCAGAAGCGCATACGAGCTAGCCGTGATGATATTCACTTGCCCGGTAATAATTCCAGAGAGTATCAGAGTATCGGCTGCTGAGGCCAGTAACATTCCCGAGACAATGCCATAGAGTAGGTATTTGACTGAGCCGGATAGATCGAAGAAACCTGTCATTTTAGCGATAGACCCCCTCCATCCGATGAAAACGCCGATTATGCCGATGGCGAAAGCGGCTTGGGTTTGCCACATACCAGTAGCCATGCTTCGCCATGGCACTGGGCATTTGAGTCCATCTGCCTCGGACAATGTTCAAACCACCCTATCGTGACCCGCGTACATGGCGCTGGACGGCTTGAAGAGGCGTATTCTGGGTTCAGCCGGACTTCTGAAAGGCAAGAGGGAAATTGACGAAGACACACTAAAGGAGCTCAGTAAGTCATTACGCAGGGCTCTATTGGAGGCAGACTTCAATGTCAGACAGACGAAAGAGCTCACTGAGAAGGTTGAGAGGAGGGTCGTTGAGGAAGAGCCACGTCCGGGCACCAAGCTAGAAACCCATGCGATGAATATCATCTACACTGAACTAGTCAGAATGTTGGGCCCTCCAAGGGATATCAGGCCTCATAATGAGACAATATTGATGGTTGGTCTGTACGGACAGGGAAAAACGACTACAACTGCCAAAGTTGCAGATTGGTGGAGACGACGTCACGGGGTCAGAGTCTCGGTAATAGAGGCAGACACCCACAGGCCTGGAGCATATGAGCAACTTTGCCAATTACTAGAGGGAACAGGCGTCGGGGTATATGGCGAACCTGGTGAGAGTGATGCCTCGAAAATCGTGAAGAATGGGCTGAAGGAATTCAGTAACTCTGATGTGGTAATTATTGATACCGCGGGCAGGGATAGTCTTGATGACTCACTCAGGGAAGAGCTTGTTTCTATAGCTGAAATCGCTAATGCAACTGAGAGGTTTCTTGTTATTGACGCTCAGGTGGGCCAGGCTGCAGGTCCAGTTGCTCAAACATTCCATGAGTTAGTAGGCGTGACTGGAACTATTGTCACCAAGCTTGATGGAACGGCTAGAGGAGGAGGTGCGCTGAGCGCCGTTTCCGCTACCGGGGCCCCCATAGTCTTCGTGGGAGAGGGAGAGAGGATACAGGATCTTGAGAAGTTTGAGTCAGATCGTTTCATTTCTAGGTTACTCGGTATGGGAGACATCAAGGGACTGATTGATCTCACACCTGAAGATTTAGATCAGGATGAAGCCATGAGGATTACTCAGAGGATGATGTCTGGTAGATTCACTCTTACTGACATGTACTCGCAGATGGAGATGATGAGCAAGATTGGCACCATGGATAAATTGCTTTCACACTTGCCAGATAGTATGTTTGGAGGAATGGGGAATCTCAGCACTGGGCAGAAAAGGCAGATGCAGAATAATCTTGAGAAGTTCAGGATAATTATGGATTCGATGACTCAGAGGGAGAAGGATGAGCCTTTGTTGCTAAAATCTAGTAGGATAAGGAGGATAGCAAGAGGGTCCGGAGCAACTGAGAAGGATGTCAAAGAGTTGCTCGCACAGTGGAATAGGAGCAGGAAGATGATGCGTGGTATGAAGGGCGACAGAAGGTTCCGTAGACAGATGCAGTCTATGATGGACTTCGATGATTCCGAACTAGGCATGGGGTGATCCCATGGAAAGGAGATTTGCCATAATTGGCAATAGGGCGCCCAGTAGTGGGAAGCTTAACCTAAACGACTTGCCAGGCGATGGCGGACGAATGGACGTCCTTGTGAGGGCGGTAAATTCTGCGCTATTCATCTCTCACGGAATAAGGAAAGATACACAGATAGTTGTCCACCTAATGGGTGGTGGCATTCCGAGGAGGGTTTTCTTCGATGGTTGCGATCTTAGAGGCGTTAGGCCCGATGAGAGATCAATAGCAGGGCACTTCAAATCCCTGATGAAGACCCCGGTCCCCCCCATCGGACGTTTCACAGAGGTTTCCAAGGGAATAAGACAGTCCGGTGGCGATATCTACCAGACCCTTAAGGAATGGAATATTGATGGCGTGGATTCCTATGTTCTGGATGCTGGTGGAAGCATTTTCGAAAGTGTCGACATTGCAGGAAAGTGTGGATTCGTTCTTTCGGACGATTTGGATTTGGACTTGCGGGAGGTGGATTTGCCTCTCGGTTCGTTGTCCCTGGGGAGGACTTGGCTACAGGGGCATTCATGCATCTCTGTGATACATCACCTAATTGACTCTCATATCCAGTAAGGAAGGCCATCTGGGGACTCATTGATGGAAGACTCTAGCAGTCTTTCACTAATACCGAGAGGGTGGTTAGAAGGCCAGCTACCTAGAGGCGTTATCGACGCCTTTCCGTCATTGATGGCATTGCAGTCTGTTCTTGGAATGTCCTCCTCGACTATGGTGGCTGCCCCGACTTCGAATTCTATTCCCTTGGAAGGTGCCTGGTCCATGTCAGAAGCACTTCTGTACCACCTCGCACCCAATGAAACTGTAGTGACTGAACCGTTCCATTTCTCTGGCATGTTCACGTTGAGGAAGATATCCCCATGGTGGAAGGCCGATCTCAACAATGATCCTTCGTCGTCGCCAAATGGCTTGTTCCCAGTTCCGTTGGGCCTGAGTAAGTTGGGAAGTTGGGCAGGCAGTGATTCTTCGCATTTGGCGACCAGCCCCATTACGACCTCAAGAGTATCCTCAAAGTTTCTATGATTGTATGTCGCTAGACTGGTGGCGATCGATGGCATCCCGTACAGGGATGCCTCTCTGGCGGCGGATACTGTACCCGAATGAAGTACATCGACAGAAAGATTGGGGCCGTGGTTGATTCCAGATATACAAAGCATTGGATCTATTTCTGGTGCCCACGATTTCAGTCCTCCCTCAAGCGCCACGATGACACAATCACAAGGGCTACCATCTAGGGAGAACATTCTGAGCGGAGGACCGCCCTCTACCTTGATAGCTTCAGAGAGGTCCTTTCTCTCTGTGAATTGCATTCCACTTGAAAGAGTCAGCTTCATTCCAGTGGCAGACTGCTCGTTCTGAGGAGCGAGTACCACTACTGGATGTCCTTTCGAGTGCAACCTCTTTACTAGTGAAACTAGTCCTTCTGCATCTATTCCATCATCGTTAGTAACAAGGAGGTGTACTTTCTTCACATGCATGCGACAGGCAGATAGTTCATGAATGCGTGTCTGTATTTTGCGTATTTTTACTCTCTTCCAAGGTTACCATTATTGCCCCCACTAGCATTAATGGACCACCGATAAGTGTCCATGTTCCGATATAGGCCTCTCCAGTTATCGCCCATCCGATCGCCCCTCCAATGACTGGTTCGAATATCAGAGCAACAGATACCACAATTGGAGAAATCCACCTTAGTGCTGTGTTTATGACGGTATGTCCGCAGAGCCCTGGTCCGAGGGACAGGTATGCTATCCACGGAAGCCATACAGCATCCATCCAGCCTAATGCACTTAGTTCGGGTGTGGCGGAGGTTAGGGCCGTTCCCTCTAAAGAGACAGATCCTATCGTAAGCATTAGTCCCGCCAATAGTGTGACTGGGAATGCGTAGATGAATACCGGAGTTCTTCTAGAAGACCTGAGATGCCTTCCAATCATTAGGTACCCAACCACAGTGACGGCACCAAGGAAAGCCGCGGCGTCTCCAATCAAGGTCACTTGACTGTTACTCTCCACTTCTAGTAGGGCTATGGATGCCCCGAGAAAACCTATGACTGCACCAAATACATGTCCTCTTCTCACAGTTGCCCCGATGAGAGGCATTAATGCGACTACTACCAGTGGATGGCTAGTCACGAAAAGTAGACTATGGACTAGGCTAGTATGATCTAGGGACCAAATCCAGCTTCCGAAGTGAAGAGCTAGGAACATGGCTGAAATTGAAATCAGTAGCCAGTCACTAATTTGAAGGGTTCCTTCTTCCATCCTATTCCACTGATAGATGAAGCCCGGTATGAGTACTATCGATGTCCCATACATCCTCCATGAAGCCTTCAGTAGAGGAGGTACTCCTTCCATCTGCTGGAGTACGGCACCAGCGCTTGATACTGCCAAAAGCGCGACTGCGAGCAGTGCATAATGGCCCGGCTTGGCGGAATCTTCCTGACTCATGGAATCACGCAAGCTCTGCATCCATAACCTTGGAATCCGGTTCCCTTGGACCGTTACTGGTCCCGATTATTCCGGCTTTACTGAATAGGATATAGATCAAGGCCCCTAGAATAGCATTGAGTATTATGAAGCCGGCCAGTCTGATTGCCGGCCAGTTCGAGAGGCTAGTCCCTATCTGGTCATCGAGAACGGCGAGTATCGCGGCTTCCACTCCATAGAACGCCTCGCCGGTCAGTGCCCCTGCGGCTATCATGAATGTGTAGAGTAGCATCAAAGCCCTTGATCTCTCTGCCTCTTGGGATCCTTTCTCTATTCTGATAGAATCCACCTTAGGCTGTAGTCTTCTCTTCTCCCACCAGTCCCTGGCGGCTCCACCTAGGAGCATTGGGAAGGTTGCTGGAGTGGGCAAATACATTCCAAGGCCGAACGAGGTGCCCATTCCTGTGGCCCACTCGACAAATGCACCTAGTGCGAATCCCAGAGCCAGCGCTCCCCAGTCCCCCTGTCCCTCAGCCAGTATGGTGGTGAAGTACGCGAAGGCATTCGCTTGGGGGGCTAGTAGGTCTATTGTGCCGTCCGCTAATAGCTTGGACAGGAAAATAGCTACTGCGGCGCCCAGTATTGCCCCTGGGATAACTCCCATGATGTTGCCCTTGGAGATATGGTAGGGCCTGTTGCCAATGTATAGGCTATTTTTGTAATCGCCCACCACGGTACCACTCATGCTGATGGCAGAACCAAAGACAGTGGTTCCAACTAAGGCAATTAGAACCGATTCCTCCTTGTCCAGTCCAACATCCAGATTAAGGAATATCAGCAGAAGCATCAGTAGCACAATGAAGGAGGTTCCTGAGACTGGCTCTATGCCTGTTTCTCCCATCACCCTAACAGCTATTGCCCCTAGAAGGAAAGTGGTGAATATCAGCACAATGGCGAAAATTGCTGAGGGCAGGAGAGGAAATCCTCCCACTAGGAATGTAAGGATCATTGCGAAGAATGAGATTGCCATGAAGACCGGGATGTGAGTGAGTGGCCATTCATACCAACCCTTGTTCTCTATGAACTCGTCTCCCCTCTCCCCCGTGAATGCAGAGGATATGTCTCCGAAGATAGAGATGAATGTCGGGGCCATCTTGATCAGTCCAAACATTCCTCCTCCCAGAATAGCCCCAATAGCAATCGTCCTTACCACTGATGAGAATGCCTTCCACTGGATTGTGGGGTTAAATATTCCAGATGAAGGATCCGAATACTGGGTTATGCTGACATATGAACCTAGTGAGGGGTCGTATACCGGAACATCTTGGATTACCACTAATGGAACTAGGAAAAACCATGCAACAATTGAGCCTAGATTGACGAGGAAGGCAACTCTGAATTTCATGAACCAACCAATAGCCAGAAGGGTGGGGCTAAGTTCGATACCCAGGAAGGTGTAAGAGAACGGATTTGAGCTGGAGTAGGGCGTGATCCCGTTGTACGGAGCGAATCCGTTTTCTAGCTTACTGGGCTGATGAATCCATCTTTCTGTGTAAACTGATGCCAGTCCCCAGTCCTGTCCGGAAAGGGTCATCGCCACCCAGTCAGCGATACTGCTTGGTGCTCCTGCCAATTTCTTACCCCATCTTATCGGATAGTCGATAATGAACATGAATGCCATAGTGGCTACTGTCCATACCCCTACAGTCTTCAAGGAGTCCCTAGCCGCATCTGCGGCACCCGTACTGACATCCGAAGCTATGTCTAGCATCTTCAAAGTAGCCTCAAAACCAGGCATTGGCAAGGGGTCTTCAACCAGCCATACCCTTCTGAAAATTATGAAGTACATTACACCAAGGAAACCGGCGAACATGGATGCAATTATGCCTATGAATGCCAATTGCAGGGTATCCACTGAAGAGATAAGAAATCCGTCACCGACACGGTATGAATCGGAGTAGGCGAGTAGGAAAATAGCTGGGAATGTGAATATGAATCCAGTTGAGGCGTGCGTGGCCCCAGTAGTTGCGCTAGTAGCTATATTGACCTCAGAGGGAGTCCACTTCAGTGCCATTCCCAGCAAGTATGCCACATACCATGCCGCGGAGACCGCCATTCCGATCTTGAGCCCGATGTATGCTGTGACTCCGCTGAATAGAGCACCTATCAGGACCCCGATCAGAACCTTCCTAGTATTCCAGTGACTTATCTCGAATGAATCATGAAGGTTCTTCTCTTCCAGGTATTGCTCCAACACACCCGTGTTCAGGTTGTTGTACATGTCCTCGTCTAGCCAAGTGAGGGTTCCATTCTCGATGGCCTTTAGGCCTGAGGCGGTTACTGGTTGCCTGTAGGCTGATTTCTCAACATCTCCCATGACATCGCCCATACTTGGCTTGGGGTGAGTCGCTTATAGATTCATGACGAATGAGGCTCTGAGAAGTGGTTTTCAGAGTCAGTGGTCCCTGGTCACCTTGTATCTTCCCATAGCTTCCATCCACTGGATCTCCCCTCCGGAGACTAGGTTTAGTTCCGAATCCATGGGGAGGATGAGGGTCTCGTATGTCTTGTTATCCATGGCATGGACCTCATTCCCTTGAATGTGGGTCACGATGGCCGAGCCTTTCTCTATAAGAGGGACATGAATGGTGTCGGTAACTGTTCCGACATGGCTTCTCTTCTGACCTGTGAAGATGTCTTCCAGCTCGATCCTGGCCTTGGCGGAACCGTGCTTCCCTGGCTTCGATTTGCTCATACCCAGTATTTTGTAGGCGTTCTCCTCGAGAGCGACGTACCTTCCAACCTTCAATGTCCTAATCTCAACTCTCGTAGTTCCCGGCATGCTATCATTGACTCCTGATTGAGTCGACTTATCAGCATTACCAGTGTACGCAGTCTCTTTGACTACTGAATGGGTGTTTGGCCCGACCCGGAGGATTGCCCCCGGGCCGGGTTTCGTTGACTGATTGCTCAGTCTTCCTTTCTGCGACCGACTAGAGCGGCGCCCACAAGAGCGATAGCGGCTAGCAGAGCAGGGAATCCTGGGACTGCGTTCGTCCATCCTAGCTCAGTCTCACTGTCTCCTTCTCCGGCTGAGTTATCGACATCGTCCAGAGCGTCACAGAGATCGTCACCGTCGAAGTCGGATGGCACCGAGTTCGCATCAAGTGAGTTTGTTCCACAGGATATCTCGTACGCGTCTGTGTAGTCGTCACCGTCGTCGTTGTCATCAGCATTATCGCCGGTTCCGTCGCCGTCGGTGTCGAGCCACTCGCTTGCATCCATTGGGGCCCAGTCGTCGGCGTCTGCATAACCATCGCCGTCGTCGTCGTTGTCTCCATTGTCCCCAATTCCGTCGCCGTCGAAGTCAGCTGACTCTCCTGGGTTGTATGGGAATGCGTCGTCAGAGTCGTCTACTCCGTCGCCGTCGTCATCGGTGTCTGTATTGTCACCGATTCCGTCGCCGTCGAGGTCTGCAGTCTCGCTCGGGTCCGTTGGGAACGCATCGATACCGTCGTTGACGCCGTCTCCGTCGTCATCCGCATCTGAGTTGTCTCCCAGTCCGTCGCCGTCGAGGTCCGCGGACTCGCTTGGGTCCATTGGGAACGCGTCGTCAGCGTCGTCTACTCCGTCACCGTCGTCGTCAGTGTCTGCATTGTTGCCGATTCCATCGCCATCGTCATCCGCGGACTCGCTTGGGTCCATTGGGAACGGATCAGCAACGTCAGCCACTCCGTCTCCGTCGTCATCTGGGTCGACATTGTCTCCAAGGCCGTCTCCATCCGTGTCCACGCACTCGTTGACGTTGTATGGGAACGCATCGCTAGCATCGTCACATCCGTCACCGTCGTCGTCGGTGTCAGCGTTGTCGCCGATTCCGTCTCCGTCATAGTCGGAAGTCTCGCTGGAGTCTAGTGGGAACGCATCCAATCCATCGGTCACTCCATCGTTGTCGTCGTCGGTGTCGTTGTTGTCACCTGTTCCATCTCCGTCGTTGTCCGAGAACTCGCTGGAGTCCATTGGGAACGCGTCGTTTACATCGAGTACACCGTCATTGTCGTCATCGTCATCCATGCCATCACAGATTCCGTCTGCGTCGTTGTCAGGCGACATCGAAGTAGCATCTAGGGTATCTGTTCCGCAAGCTAGCTCTTCTGCGTCCGTCCAGCCGTCGTTGTCATCGTCATCGTCAATAGTGTACAACGAGGCATCACAGGCGGTTCCGTTGAATAGAGTGCCTAGCGTGTCCGAAAGTCCGTCTCCGTCAGAGTCTAGTCCGATACATGGGTCCAGGCTGTCTAGATCGATTGTGTCGTTCGCACCATCGTTGTCATCATCCAGGTCATAGTTGGATGATGTCATTACGCTTGGCAGAACCAGGTTGTCGATCCAAGCAGTGCTTGATCCAGCAGCGCTACCGGTTCCGAAGTCGAATGTGAAGTCGACCGTGTTGTTACCGGCTGGCATTGCCCATGTCATGCTTCCTGAGTCCTCACCACACCATTCACCGTTAATGCAACCGCCGTGTTGCGAGGCATCGATCTGGATTCCATTGACGTATATCTTGAGTCCGTCTGTCCAAGGGGTGGTGAAGGTTCTCTCAATCGAGCTGACCTTCCAGTCCCATGACAGGTCCCCTCCAGTGGTGAAGAACGCGATAGAGGCCGTGACCTCACCGTATGATCCGCTGGATAGTTGTCCGGACATCAACGAGTAACTGCCTGTGATAGGCGTGGTCGTGGTTACCGACCAGTCGTTGTGAGACGTTGTCGTTGGTATGCATGCTGCTCCGCTCTGTCCTCCAGTGCATCGTGTGAAGCTCCATGCAGTGGTGACGTTGGAGGGTATTCCTCCTGTCTCGAAGTCGAAGGACTCACCGGGCGTGATTGAGTTGAGGAAGTCAGCTATGCCGTCTCCATCGGTGTCAGTGCTCTGTGTGCCATCTAGTGGCCAAACGTCCATGTCATCCGTAACTCCGTCGTTGTCGTCGTCGGTATCGGCGTTGTCTCCGATGAAGTCACCGTCAGCGTCAGAGTCCTCGGTCGGGTCGTAAGGGAATGCGTCCGATGTGTCCGGGGTTCCGTCGTTGTCGTCGTCGAGGTCGGCGTTGTCACCGATTCCGTCACCGTCAGCGTCAGATGTCTCGGTCGGGTCCAATGGGTACAGATCGTTCCAGTCGTAGGTTCCGTCTCCGTCGTCGTCGGTGTCCTGTATGTTACAGTAGCCATCTCCATCGGTGTCTACGTGCTCAGCCGCGTCGAAAGGACAGTCGTCATTGACGTCTAGGTATCCGTCGTTGTCGTCGTCGAGATCGAGGTCGAGTCCATCCGAGTAGAACATTATGTTGTCCAGGTAGATGGATTCGGTTGCGGCGTTCGAAGAGAACTCCACTACTAGGTATCCTGTTCCTGAAACAGCGCCTGACACGCTTGTCCATGCTCCCTCGTATGTTGGGAAGTCAAGGTCGATGTCGTATCCGTTAGTGTCCAGAAGTACGGTAGTGGTGGTTGTTCCAACGAAGCTCACAGTGATGTAGTCCGAGGATTCCCAGCTGGTACTCTGGACGTATAGGTCCATTGAGACGCTGTCAACGTCAGAGACGCTGCTGGTAGTCAGGGTGACTATTCCGTCCGTGTCTGACATCTGGTATCCTTGTGTTCCTTCTGTGAACGCGCCTACGGTTGTCGCGTAGCTGGTGACTCCGAAGTAGTCACCGTCTGTCAGTCCTGTTGAACCGGTTGTTGTGTACGCGGCGCCATAGCTGACGTCACTACCCGTTACCGAGGCAGAGAACGCGATCATGTTGTAGGTCGAGGTCCATCCTGTGTTATTCTGGAACCATGTGTATGTTCCTGCCTCGTAGAATGGTCCGTAGGATCCCGTGAACGATGTTCCGGAGTCCCCGCTTCCTACTGATAGCAGCAAGTGACCGGAAGGCCCGGTTAGAGTCACTGGGTGGTAGATGCTGGTGTACGCCGAGTATGCGTTGAAGCTCATCGACTCTCCCTCGTTCACAGTGAACGAGCAGCTGAAGTTTCCAGTGTATCCGAACGATCCGGTGCTTGTGAGGGTCTGACACACGTTCGTGGACCCGCTGTTGTAGGCCACTGCTGACTCGCCAGCGTTGTTGACGAGAGTGTGGTTCAGAGACTCGTTGCCTGTGTCAGTGTATATCGAACCTGTGGAGGCGGCCTCGAATCCTATCGATGCTACTGCGGATGTGCATCCTGCCACGAGGGTGTCAGGGCTTCCATCGCTGTCGAAGTCACCGCTCGCGCATGCGTTCAGTGGCCATACATCGGTTGTGTCGATCACACCATCGCCATCGTCGTCGGTGTCGGCGTTGTTGCCTATTCCGTCTCCATCGGTGTCCAGTGTCTCGGCGCTATCCAGTGGGAAGGCGTCATCTGCGTCCATTACGGAGTCGTCGTCGTCATCCATGTCCAGTACGGTAGCTGATGTGCAACCGGCCGTCATGGTATCGGCCTTGCCGTCGTTATCGGTGTCAGTGTCTGCACAGATGTCGTACGGGAAGGCATCGTTGACGTCTAGAGTTCCGTCTGCATCGTCATCGGTGTCTGCGTTGTCGCCAGTTCCGTCTCCATCGTAGTCTACCCACTCTGTCGAGTCGTCTGGGAACACGTCCACTGTGTTGGAGTACGAGTCACCGTCCCTGTCACTGTCAAGAGCATCACAGGTGAAGTCACCGTCCATGTCAGCCGGAGTACTGGAGCTGTCCAGCGAGTTGCTGGATGATGCGTAGGCGCCACCGTCGTCGCAGAGGGCTGCTGTTGCGGTGTCGTATGCGTCTCCCTCATCTAGATCGGAGTATCCGTCGCCATCATCGTCACTGTCCACGCTTGTTCCAGCTGTGGTGATGCTTGGTACTGTCGTCCCGGAGACATATGTGTAGCTGGCTTGTACGAAGCAAGCTCCGTAGAATGTCGATGGGTTACAACCGTCACCCCAGCTGTCACCGTAGTAAATGGTGTAGGATCCAGCGTCTGTGAACGAGCCTATGTTGTAGGTGGTGCCCGTGCTGAATGAGCCAGAGCCGTATGTTACGGCAGTTCCATCTGGCTTGACGATCTGTAGCATTGCCTCACTGCCGTAGCTGGCAGTTTGTAGGACAACATCTAGCGTCTCACCGGCAGGCAGAGTGAATGTACACTCTGCGTCCTCCTCGCCGTCGAGGTTGGTGTCGTCATCGCTGCTGGAGACAGCCAGGTATGCTCCTGTTGCTGGGCTCGGGTATGATGACATTGTGTACCAGGGGGTATTGCTGCACAGCTGTACAGTTGTGTATGCCACTACTGTCGAGTTCGGATCGATGAAGTCGGCTAGGCCGTCTCCGTCAGTGTCCACCCAGACCTCTGGGTCGAAGTCGAAGTCGTCGTTGGTGTCGAGGTATCCGTCATTGTCGTCATCGGTGTCTACCGAGTCGCACATGTTGACTGCTGTGGTCTGTCCGCCTGTACCTGGGTAAGTTAGCTTGACAGTGTCGCCGTCATTGTCGGATGGCGTCGAGCTGGCGCTGTTCTTGTCAGTGCCACATGCGTCCTCGTACACGTCGTCCCAGCCGTCATTGTCCGCGTCCAATGGGTATGTGTCGGTGTTGTCAGGCGTTCCATCGCCATCGTCATCGGAGTCAGCAGTGTTGAAGATTCCATCGCCATCTGTGTCCCACCACTCGGCGGAGTCCAGAGGTGCGATGTCATCTACATCGGCGTATCCGTCACCGTCGTCGTCGGTGTCAGCGTTGTCGCCTGTGCCGTCGTTGTCGGTGTCCGTGGTCTCGCCGGAGTCCAGCGGGAAGTCGTCGAACGCGTCTCCGACACCATCGTTGTCGTCGTCAACATCCTCTGTCAGAGTGGTTGTGCAACCGCTGACGATAGTGTCTGGCTGTCCGTCTCCGTCTGTGTCGACGTTGGCGCAGGCGTCAGTTGGGAACGCGTCGCTGTTGTCTCCGTATCCGGTACCGTCCGATCCTGCTGGAGCGTCGCCGTCTGTGTCGTCCCACTCGGCCGAGTTCAATGGGAACTGGTCAGTGTCGTCGTTGTCTCCGTCACCGTCGCAGTCCGCCAGTAGGGAACATCCTGTGTTCTCATTAGCATCGAGTACGTTATCTCCGTCGTCATCCATGTCTAGCACCGTTCCTGCAGCGCTGACTGATGGCGTTGGCGTGGTTAACGTATATGATGCGCTAGCACTTTGGCCACCATCCCCATAGGAGTCGGTTATTGTCAATGTGTAAGATCCAGCATCGGTGTATGTCCACGTGTATGTACCGTAGTTACCGAAGGACGTGTATCCTCCCGAAGTCTCCAGGTTAACTCCTGTAGTTGTTGGAGTATTCAATGTTAGACCTGCCTCACTTGCCCATGACGCGGTAGTCATTGTGATGTCTAGTGTTTCACCAGCTGGCAGAGTGAACGTACAACTGTCAGACGAGAAAGACCCACTGCCTATACTGCACAGTGAAGTCGTGGTAACAATCGGGTAATTCGGGAAGTCGTCTGCTAGGCCGTCACCGTCGGTGTCGGTCCATGCGTCGACATCGTTGTCGAATGCGTCTGTAGCGTCGTCAACTCCATCGTTGTC
>CEQY01035488.1_pt1 | contig 32146 bp, 32 predicted proteins | sample 361391 | NCBI WGS metagenome assembly CEQY01 (sample SAMEA2621075, study PRJEB7988) | marine metagenome | isolation source: saline water (ENVO:00002010), including | reverse complement strand
TCTGGTAAATATATGTTAGTTAATGAAATTATAAATGCTAAAGATCTTCCAGTTATGGAATTCGATGGAATCATTGTTGGCGGAGGAGGGGCAGGTATGAGAGCCTCCCTTCAGCTTGCTGAGTCAGGCTTGAATACTGCTGTTATTTCAAAGGTATTTCCTACTCGTTCTCATACAGTCTCTGCTCAAGGAGGCATCACCTGTGCAATTCAGAGTGATGATCCTGATGATGATTGGAGGTGGCATATGTTTGATACAGTTAAGGGCTCTGATTATATAGGCGATCAAGAAGCAATCGAATATATGTGTAGCGAGGGGCCTAAGGCTGTATTCGAACTTGAACATATGGGTTTACCATTTTCAAGAACAGAAGAAGGAAGAATTTATCAAAGACCATTTGGAGGTCAATCCAAGGATTATGGTAAAGGAGGGCAAGCAACTAGGACTTGTGCTGCTGCTGATAGAACAGGCCATAGTCTTTTACATACTTTATATCAAGCTAACCTTAAGGCCGGTACAAACTTTTTAAATGAGTGGTTTGCTGTTGATCTTGTGCTAAATACAGACAAGGCAGTTGTTGGAGTTATTGCTTTCAAAATAGAAACAGGAGAGATTTATTACATTAAATCAAAAGCTACAGTGCTGGCTACTGGTGGTGCAGGAAGAATCTATGCTTCTACAACAAATGCTCTTATTAACTCTGGTGACGGAGTAGGAATGGCTCTCAGGGCTGGCATGCCTGTTCAAGATATAGAGATGTGGCAGTTTCATCCTACTGGAATTCATGGAGCGGGAACCTTGGTTACTGAAGGCTGTAGGGGTGAAGGAGGTTATCTTTTAAATAAGGATGGCGAGAGGTTCATGGAGAGATACGCTCCAAATGCAAAAGACTTAGCAAGCAGAGATGTCGTGGCAAGATCAATGGCCCTGGAAATTTTGGAAGGAAGAGGATGTGGGCCAAACGCAGATCATATCTTTTTAAGATTAGATCATCTTGGGCCCGAGGTAGTTCACAAGAGATTACCCGGCATCACAGAACTTTCAAAGACATTTGCTGGAGTTGACCCTGCTGTTCAACCTATACCGGTTGTTCCAACTTGTCACTATATGATGGGAGGCATACCAACGAATATCAATGGCCAAGTTATATCCGTTGAGGATGGAAAAGACAAAATCATTGATGGTTTATATGCTGCTGGAGAGGTTGCTTGCGTGTCTGTTCATGGCGGAAATAGATTAGGCGGAAACTCTCTTCTTGATTTAGTAGTATTTGGAAGAGCTGCCGGAATTTATATCGAAGAAACTATGAAACAAGGTGTCGAGCTTAAAGATGCATCTAATGATGATATTGAGAAAGCCTTAGAAAGGCTCAACAAACTTAATGCCTCAACTGAGGGAGATCAGGTAGCTGTACTCAAAGAAAGAATGCAACAAAATATGCAAAATAGTTTTGGAGTGTTTAGAAGAGGAGATTTAATGGAGAAGGGTATTGCAGAATTAGCAAAAACTCGCGAAGAAGTTGATGCAATATACCTCAAGGACAAGTCTGCAACCTTTAATACAGCAAGGATTGAGGCCTTAGAGATGCAGAACTTATTTGAAGTTGCTGAAGCAACTGCGATTACAGCTAATGAAAGAAAAGAAAGTCGCGGGGCACATGCAAGAGATGACTATACTGAGCGTGATGATGACAATTGGTTAAAACATTCAATTTACTTCGCTGAAACAAAAGAAGTAAGCAAAAGAGATGTTAATTACAGACCCAAGACTGTTCAAGCATTTCAACCAATGGTAAGGAGCTATTAATGAGCGCAGCTGTGATACCTGTCGCACAAATTAAAACAATAACGATGAGTATTTATCGTTACGACCCTACTATAGATAAAAAACCTTACATGCAGGATGTTGTTGTAGAAATACCTACAGACAAAGACATTATGGTCTTAGATGCTCTTCATTTAGCTAAGGCACAAGAACCTTCACTTTCTTACAGAAGATCTTGCAGGGAGGGTGTTTGCGGCTCTGATGGAATGAATATAAACGGAAAGAATGGCCTTGCGTGTGTGACTCCATTATCCGAAGTGCTTAAAAGAGGAAAAATAACTTTGCGACCCATGCCAGGTCTACCAGTTGTTAGAGATTTAATCGTAGACATGAAACAATTCTTCGATCAATTAGAGAAAGTAAAACCTTACTTGATCACTAAGAGTGATTCTCCAGATATAGAAAGAAAACAAACTCCCGAAGACCGAGACGAATTGGATGGATTATATGAGTGTATTCTTTGCGGATGTTGCTCAACTTCGTGTCCTTCATTTTGGTGGAATCCAGACAAATTCTTAGGACCTGCTGCTTTATTGCAATCTTGGAGATTCATAGCTGACACAAGAGATGAAGCTACCGAAGAAAGACTAGATGACCTTGAAGATGCGTTCAGCCTTTATAGGTGTCACGGCATAATGAATTGTGTATCAGTCTGTCCCAAAGGATTGAACCCAACCGAAGCAATTTCAAACATCAGAAATAAACTCTTAACACGAAAAAAATCTTAGGTTCTTCTTTTTTCATCATCTCACTCCTAAGTTTCCTTTTTATCAACTACAATACTTGGTCAGTAGAAATCAAGTGGATCTCTATATTTAAATTACAGGGGAGACGATGAACTTACATGAATATCAAGCTAAACAGCTTTTTAGAGATTACCAAATTCCTGTATCTGAAGGTTTGGTTGCAAGTTCTGCCGATAAAGCAGAGGAAAAAGCCCTTTCTCTTAATGTTGATAAATGGGTGGTGAAAGCTCAAGTTCATGCCGGTGGAAGAGGCAAGGCTGGCGGTGTTGAGGTAGTTGATAGCATTGAAGCAATAAGAGAATTTTGTAAAAAATGGATTGGGAAAAATCTTGTTACTTTTCAAACAGACGAAAAAGGTCAACCGGTAAATGAGATCTTAATTGAGACATGTACCGATATAGAAAAAGAACTATATTTAGGCGCTGTGATTGACAGAGCATCTCAACGCTTGGTTGTGATGGCTTCAACCGAAGGAGGAGTGAACATAGAGGAGGTTGCCGAAAAAACTCCTGACAAGATCTTTAAAGCAGAAATTGATCCCTTAAAGGGGCCAATAGACTCTCAGGCTTCAGATTTATCATCAAGCTTAGGACTAGATGACAAACAAACAACACAATTTCTAAAGATTTTCAATGGACTTGTTCAGTTATTTTTAGACAAAGATTTGTCTTTAATAGAAGTTAATCCTTTAGTGATAACAAAGTCAGGCGATCTTATATGCCTTGATGCTAAAATAAATGTTGATTCAAATGCCCTCTACAGACAAGAAAAAATAGAGGAGTTAAGAGATTCCTCGCAAGAGGATTTAAGAGAAGCTAATGCCGGCGAGTGGGGTTTAAGTTATGTAGCCTTAGATGGAAACATAGGTTGCATGGTAAACGGAGCTGGACTTGCAATGGGAACAATGGATATCATCAAGTTGCGAGGTGGTGAGCCTGCTAATTTCCTTGATGTCGGAGGTACCGCTGACTCCAAACGAGTCGCTGAAGCTTTTAAAATTATTCTCTCAGATGAGAATGTCAATACGGTTTTGATAAATATATTTGGTGGGATAGTGCGTTGCGACGTAATTGCAGAGGGCATTGTAGAGGCTTTAACTGTCATGGGAGTTTCTGTTCCTGTTGTGGTTCGATTAGAAGGTAATAGTGCTGAAAAAGGAATACGGATTTTAGAAGAATGTAGTTTAAATATCATACCGGCTTCTAATTTAGAGGAGGCAGCAATACTAGCTGTCAAAGCATCTAAAGGAGAAATCAAATGAGTATTCTCTTAGATAAAAATACAAAGGTTATATGTCAGGGATTTACTGGAGGTCAAGCTACTCAGCATTGCATTCAGTGCATTGATTACGGAACTCAACTTGTAGGAGGCGTAACACCGGGTAAAGGAGGACAGTTACATTTAGACCTTCCAGTCTTTAATTCAGTTAAAGAGGCTGTTGACCAAACTGGTGCTATTGCTAGTTTAATTTTTGTACCTGCAAGATTTTGTAAAGCCTCTATCCTTGAAGCTGCTGAGTCAGGAATTTCGTTAATTGTGTGTATTACTGAGGGTATACCAACATTAGATATGCTTGAGGTAAAGGTGATTTGCGATAATCTAGGAGTAAGATTAATAGGGCCAAACTGTCCAGGGATCATAACTCCAGGAGAAAGCAAGATGGGCATAATGCCAGGCGATATACATTTACCTGGAAAAGTAGGTGTAATTTCTAGATCAGGAACACTCACCTATGAGGCTGTAAAACAAACTTCCGATCTTGGATTTGGTCAAACTAGTTGTATTGGTATTGGGGGTGATCCAATACCCGGAACTAGCTTTATTGATGTATTGGATTTATTTGAGAAAGATAGTGAAACAGAAGCCATTGTGATGGTAGGTGAGATCGGTGGAACAGCAGAAGAATCTGCAGCTGAATTTATTCAGTCTAATGTTTCAAAACCTGTGATTTCTTATATAGCAGGCGTCACAGCACCTGCTGGAAAAAGAATGGGGCATGCTGGAGCAATTATAGCTGGAGGAAAGGGGACAGCTGATGACAAATTTAAAGCTTTAGATTCTGCAGGTGTTTATACTGTAAGAAGTCCAGCTGAAATTGGAAAAGGGGTCGCAGAGGTAACAGGATGGTAGATAATTTCAAACACTTAAAGATTGAAGATAATGGCGAGTATATAATTTGTCATTTTTCGAATCCCCCAACTCACACTTTAACTGCAAAAGGCGTATCAGAAGTTCATGAATTTTTAGATTTCATTGAAAAAAGGAATGATCTAAGAGTATTAGCTTTCACAGGAGAAGGAGAGGGCGTTTTTATTAAACATTACGAAGTGGGAGAGCTAGCAGATTCAGCAGAAAAAAATTTAGAGTCTACAAAGGAACAAGATGATCCGAAAGAACTTCATGCCTTTCATAGAATGCTTTTGAGATTAAGAGATCTTGAAGCAATTGTAATAGCTGGAATCAATGGAAATACTGCTGGAGGCGGATGTGAATTTTCTTTGGGGTGTGACTTGAGGATTATGGCAGATGGTGATTATTTCATAGGTCTCCCTGAAACATCAGTTGGTATTCTTCCAGGTGGTGGAGGAACACAAAGACTCTCAAGATTGATCGGGTCTTCTAGGGCATTAGATTTGATACTTCATGCCAAGCTACTAACTCCACTTGAAGCTCATAATCTTGGAATAATTAACAAATTGGTAGAAAAAGACAGCTTCATTGAGGAGCTAAAGCTTTACTGCGAGGATCTCTCTAATAGAGCACCTATAGCGCTTAGTCAGGTCAAGAAAATTATTCATCAAGGACTTGATATGACTTTAGAAGAAAGCCTTCTTCTTGAGCAAAAGGCATTCGGAGTAACTATGAATTCAAAAGATGCAGCAAATGCAATGAGATCTTTATTGAATTCACAAGAGAATATCCAGAATGTTTCTGAGTTTGAGTGGAAAGGGGAATGACTACTCTTCGGCGACTTTTATGAGCTGTTTACCAAAGTTTTTTCCACTTAAGACATCTCTTAAACCTTGAGGCGCATTTTCAAATCCGTCTGTGATTGTTTCTTCGTATTTTATTTTGCCTTCAGAGATCCATTGAGATAGCTCTTCCGTAGCCTCTCTCCATTCTTTAAACCACTCTGTGACGACAAAAAATCTATGTTCAGGTGCAGGATCTAAGGCACCAAAAATATGAAACGGAGTTTCTTCCTTTGTCATGTCCTCTGAATTATAGGCAGATATAAAACCACATATCGGTACACGTGATCCTTCATTTAACAATTTTGAGACTGCTTTACTTACAGGTCCTCCAACATTTTCAAAGTAAATATCTACCCCATCTGGACAAGCTTTGCTAAGGCGTTCTTCCATATTAGACTCTTTGTAATCTACACAATCATCAAAACCGAGTACATCTTTAACGTATGAACATTTTTTTTCACCACCAGCTACGCCAATCACCTTACAACCAAGTATCTTACCCATTTGACCTACTACTGAGCCTACAGCTCCTGAGGCAGCTGAGACAACTATAGTTTCTCCTGATTTAGGAATACCTACTCTTAGAAGACCAAAATAAGCTGTTCTTCCTGGCATTCCAACAGTCCCCAAGTAGGTTTGAAGTGGAACAATCGTAGGATCAACTTTAAACAAAGAAGTATCCTCTTCGCTTACAACGATATGTGTCTGCCAGCCTTGGTGTACACAAAGATAATCTCCCACAATGAATTTATCAGATTCACTTTCAAGAACTATTCCCACTGATTCGCCCGTCATAGGCTCTCCGAGTGAGGCTGGGGCTGCGTATGACTCGCCATCATTCATTCTACCTCTCATATAAGGATCAATTGATAAATAAAGAACTTTTATGAGCACCTCACCTTTTTCTAAAGGTTTAGTTTCGACTTCATTTAACTTCCAGCACTCGTCTCCAGGCATCCCTTTTGGTCTTTGATCTAACAACCATTGTTTATTTGTGTATGTCATCATTCCTCCCTTGCTAAATTATATTCTTATCCTTCTTTTGAACAACAAAATAAAGACTTTCTTCGTTAATTTCTTTTTGTACGAGTCTGTGACCTAAAAATTCACAAAACTTACTTACATCCCTCTCGGTACTTTTATCTGAGGCACTCAAATGAATATAATCACCTACCTTCGATTCTCTTATCGCCTTATGAAGAAGCATAATCGGTTCAGGACATTTTAGTCCTAACGCATTAATTTCAATTTTCATCTATGAATTTCTGTGATATTTTCCTTACTCTTCGAACCATTAATAAAGCAGCTACTAATAAACCTGAAGCCATTCCTGTCCACATTCCAACTGCTCCCATGGGAGCAGATATGAAATCAGTTACTGATAAGACTATACCCAAAGGTAATCCGACTCCCCAATAAGAAATTGCCATAATTTTCATAGGACCATAAGTATCTTTATATCCCCTCATGCTTCCTATACTGGCCATGGCTAAACCATCTGCTAATTGAAAAAAGGCTGCAAAACTAAGAAGTATAACCGCTAAAGATATCACCTCAGGATTGTCGTTAAGTAAGCCTGACATAAATTCAGCATTCAAAATAATAGCGAAACTGGCAAATAAGGCACATAAAGTTGCAAGTCTTAGTGAAAAATAAGAACTGTATTTAGCTCCTTTTAAATCTCCCGCACCCACATTATTTCCTACTCTCACTGCAGCAGCATTACCAATTGATAAAGGGACCATAAAAAAAAGACCTCCTATTGTCAAAGCTATCCCATTCGCGGCTATAACTTCGCTACCGAATCTACCCAATATTATTCCAGCTCCACTAAACATGCTGAGTTCTATGAAATTACCCATACCAACTGGTATTCCTCCTATGAGTATCTCTTTGATTTTTTTCAGATTAGGCCAATCAAATCTTTTGAAAACTTCTGTACCGAAAGCTGATTTATATTTCAGATAGATAATAAGTATTATAAACGTAGACCAGGTCCCTATTACTGCAGAGAGGCCGGCTCCCTTTGCCCCCATTTCTGGAAAGCCAAAGTTTCCATATATGAATGTATAGTTACCAATTATTGCAATTATTAGCATTAATATATTTAAATATGTGATGGGGAGTGGCTTCGTTACTCCTTCACAAAGTGACCTTAGTGGTTGACTCAATAAAATAGCTGGTAGTGCGAAAGTAAAGAAACTTAGGTATTCCTCAGAATGCTTAATTATAGAAGGATCAACTTTAGCGATAGTTAAAATAAATGAGGCTTGAGATAGTATAAACATACCAATCATAACTATGGGGAGAGAAAGCCAGACTGCCTGTCTAGCGAGAGGTCCTATTTCTTTTAGCTTATTTGCACCAAACAACTGAGCAATCATTGGAGTAACAAAGAAAAGAATACCTCCTATACCGACCATAACAGGAAACCACAAATTACCAGCTAACATAATTCCTGCTTGAACATCAGTAGAATAATTACCACTTTGCACAACAGAGTTTACTTGAATCAATTGAAGCGCAAGTTGAGTTAGAAACATAGGAACAGCTAACTTAAAAAAGCTATTCATTTCAATTAAAGCTCTTTCTGAAAAAAGCGATTTTTTTGAATCCAAGGGTTGTTCCATAGAAGGCGCGTATCTTATCATGTACGCGAGGGGCAAGACATCAGAAAAGATCATAGACCATATTGGCTTAAGAAGCTGTTCGTTAGATACAATAATTTTTATGTAGATAATTTCTTAGCTCCCCAATTCGAATATTTTGGAAAAGGTCACAACATCATGGGAGCTAGATATTTTGATATTTATGGCAAAAATATATCAATTGGAGATTTTCCAACAATGGTTGCTTCTCCTGATAGTTTTATTCACTTAACTACTTGGAATCTTGAGAATAATGTTGGAGAGATTTCTATCGGCAAATACTGTCTTTTAACTCCAGGAGTGAGGATTGCATCAGCTTCAAAGATTGTTATAGGCGATGGATGTATGTTTGCAAATAGTGCTTACATATCTGATGCTGATTGGCATGGTCTATACGACAGAGCAACACCAGTGGGAAATACCTTACCAATTACACTAGAAGAAAATGTTTGGATTGGAGATAGAGCTGTTGTAGGAAAAGGAGTAAAAATAGGAAGAAATAGTATTGTCGCTGCTGGTGCAGTTGTGGTCAAAGACGTCCCCCCTAATGTCGTGGTTGGTGGAAATCCTGCAAAAGTCATAAAAGAACTTGACCCAAAAATTGAAGGTAATACCAGAATCAAACTCTTTGAGAATCCAGAGGGTCTGAAAAATCTTTATGATCAGATAGATCAATACACTTTAAAAAACAATACCACCTTTAACTATCTTAAAAGTATTTTGTTTAGGAACGAAAATCATTAGGGGCCCAGATAACTGAAGTTATCAATTTTGATTTGAATACTTAATCAAGCCATGTTACTGTTCAATGAGTATTAAGTTTTCTTTTTAGAAGTTGGGGAGCGTTCTTAAAAGTTCTTACTTAAGTTTTTTTAACGATTCTTAGTGCTTGTCATTAAGAATCTAATTTGGAGAGGTTTAATGACTAAAATTTTTCAAGAATTTACTTATAAGATCTTAACGATCTCAGTAGCGGCCCTTTTATCTGTCAATCTTATTGCGGATAATCATATGGAAACTCCAACCTTCTTACCTTTAGAGGGTTTTGCTTGCAATTACAATCGCGGAAAAGATGCGTCTGATTTAAATAAAGTTGTTGCTGAGTGGAACGAATATGCAGATTCAACAGGCATAGCTTATAACGCCTGGTTATTTACGCCGTATTATTACAGCGAGGATCAAAAAGCCGATACTATCTGGATAGGTGTAGCCCCTACTTGGGAAGGTATGATGAAAGCCGCAGAAACGATGACAACAGAAGAAGGTCAGAATATTCAACAAAAATTCGACAGAGTTTCAGAATGTTATGATCATACCGGCTGGGGCTTGGAGATAGTTAGATCATCAGATACTCAAGGCAACGGCCTTGCAACAACTCAATGGTGTACTCTAAATGAAGGAGTTACTCCTGATAAAGTTCTGGCTGCAGACAAAAAAATGAATGATTACTATGACAAACAAAACATCAATGGTGGATTTAGTAGATGGTGGCCTGGTTCAGGTATACCTTCAAGATTTGATGCTGACATGCTCTGGGTTCAAACTGCAAGTAGTATGGCCGAATGGGGAAGAGGGGTTGATCGCCTAGTAAATGGTGGTGGAAATCAAGTTATGAGTTCAATTTACGGTGATCTAATGTCATGCAAAAACAGAGAAGTCTTTAGTGTAACTGCCTTAAGAGTGACACAAAATAATTAAGGAGGAAAAAGTGAAAATAGTAAAAATTTTAATAATATCTATCAGTTTATCTTTTTTTGGTAACTTAACTGCTGATGATCATATTGATATCTCGGCCATGGAAGGACTGCAGTGCAACATCCGCGATGGTAAAGATATGGATGATGTTATGAAGGTGATATCAGAATGGAATGAATATGGAGACGAAAACTTTAGTGAGCCTTACAGCGCTTGGATCTTTACACCAGTATACAGAACAAATTCTGATTTTGATTTTGATTTTATGTTTCTCGGTTTTACAGAGACTATGCAGGCAATGGGTAAGGTACAAGATGATTGGCAAGTTGGCGGTTCTAGAATAGATGAGAAATGGTCAAGAGTTACTGATTGTTTGGGTCAGTCTATTAATATAAACGTCGAAGTACGATCTCCTAAATATTCTTGGGAAGAGGGCGGAACTACCTATGCCTCTATAAGGTCATGTACTTTCAAAGATGACAAGTCAACATCTGACTTGGCTGGGAATGACAAAATTTGGAACAAATATCTTGATGAATATGGATTTGAGGGCGGTGTATGGAGATGGTGGCCAGAAACTGGATCTGCTACAACTTTCACTCATGATTATTGGAACGTTGCAAGCTTTAGAAGTGTTGAAGAATATGGTGCTGGTAGAGACGCCAGACTTAAAGCTATGATGGCAGATACAAGACCTGAGGAAATTCATAATTGTGATACTCCCAGACTTTACAAAGCAACTAATATTCGCTTGGTTCAAGCAGAGGGCTAAGGAGCTAACATGAACAAATATTTTTTATTAATTATTTTTAGTTTAACAAGCGTCTTCAGCTACGCTGACAATCACTCCTCTTATCAAACTTATACAGGTGAAGTTCTTCAATGTAATTTAAATGACGGGAAAGAAGTAGATGATGTATTGAGGATGGTCAAAAAAGATTGGTATGCATTAGATTATCCCGTCCAATATGAAGGTTGGGTTCTTGCCCCAACTTTGTTTGCATCAAGTGATGGCGGTTACGATTTATTTTGGGCTGGTTTTACTTCCAATAATTCAGATATGGGAGCCTCTTTAGATTGGTTTAATGATAATGCTACAAAGGTATTTGCAAAATGGCAGAATTTAGTGAGCTGTGCCTCATGGAGTCATTGGGATATATTCGAAGCACGAACACCGTCGGAAGCTACAAATGAGGGAGATACAGGTGTTTGGGCTTTTCATAGTTGTAATTTCAAAGAAGGAAAGGGTGTTTCTGATTTGAGGGATAATGATAAGAAATGGAATAATTTTTTAAATAATCTTAATCACAAAGGTGGAGTCTGGAGATGGTGGGCTGGAGGAGGTTCTGATACGCAGACCACTAATGATTATTACGTCAATATTTCTTTTCCCTCCATGAAAGAATACGGTGAGTATAGAGATGCGAGAATGAATTCTATGATGGACGGCTCAATGCCTGAGCAGATTGCAAATTGCGAACAGCCGAGAGTTTATTCTGCAAATAATATAAAACTATTAAGTAACTAACAATTTAAGAGAAAACGGCCGCAAGGCCGTTTTTTTTGTTCTTCATTTAATAGCTTTAATATCAAAGTGAGTTTCATTAAATTAAGAAAGTAATCACTTAACAATTTTTTATTTTATATGCTATCTCATGCGATTTTTTTCATAAGAGCATATAATAGATCGCACTTTCAATGATTAAATTTTCATCACATTCAACCTTGGTTATAATTAAATAATGAATTCTCTAAGAATTAGACCGCAGGACGTCTTGAATGAATCACAAATATCTGAGATTCGTAAGAAAAATGACTTTAGAAACATCTTCGCTCTAATTTTTGATTGGGGTCTCATGACAATAGGTTTTTATATTTTTTACTTTTATCCCGGACCATTTACCTTCTTGTTATCAGTCATAATCATTGGGTCGAGGCAATTCGCACTTGCAGTTCTTGCTCACGACGGAGCACATAATCTGCTTTTTTCTAACCCTAAAGTAAATGATTTCATTGCTCAATGGTTCTGTGCCTATCCAATCTTTCAAGATAATAGAGTTTATAGGCCTTATCATTTGAAGCATCATCGGTTTACTGAAACTGAAAACGATCCAGATTTGATTCTGAGTGCGCCTTTTCCAATTTCTAAAAAAAGTTTTACTAGGAAGGTAGTCAGAGATTTAACAGGTCTTACTGGCTATAAGAGATATAAGGGCTCTCTCTCGTCGATCTTTAATACTGACGCAGGTACTATTTCGGAAAAGATTCTTAAGATTTGGAACAAGATGTACGGCTTCCTGATAATAAATTTAGTAATATTTACTTTGACCTCCATTTTTTTTCATTGGTCTTTATATTTCTTGCTTTGGTGGCTTCCTGCCTTTACCTACTACAGTTTAATCATAAGAATAAGAAACATTGCTGAGCATTGTGTAACGCCAGGCGAGAGTGATTTTGATAAAACTAGAACAACAAGAGCTACATTTTTAGTGAGATTCTTGATGGCTCCTCATAGAGTAAATTTCCATCTCGAGCACCACTTATTTATGATGTGTCCTTGGTACAACTTACCCAAAGCACACTCGATGATGATTGAAAACGGATATGGAGATAAAATGTGCATGGAAAATTCATATCGAAGTGTTTTAACAAAAGCTGTGAGTGCATGATTATGAAAAACAAAGAAAAGTTAAAAGAGAAACTAACACCTGAAGAATATTATGTCACGCAAAATCAAGGTACTGAACCTGCTTTTAGTGGCAAGTATGATGGTGTAAAAACTCCCGGTACCTATCATTGCAAAGTTTGTGATGTAGAGCTATTTAGTTCGGAATCAAAATATGACTCTGGGTCTGGTTGGCCCAGTTTTTGGGAGCCTTCTCAAGAAGATAACATCGCTACTGAAGAGGATTATTCTGCTGGAATGGTTAGAACAGAGGTTCATTGTAATGAATGTGAAGCTCATCTTGGTCATGTTTTCCCAGATGGGCCACAACCTACAGGTTTAAGATACTGCATCAATTCTGTATCTTTAGACCTTAAACCGACCGAAGAGGAATAAGTCTGATTCAAGACGAAAAACTCAATAAAAAATCTTTTAAGCTATTAGCTAGTAGTGGATTAGTATCCTTTTGGACTTTTGTCTCTCGAATTCTGGGATTAATAAGGGACATAGTACTTACCGGACTTCTAGGAGCAGGAATCGCTTTGGATGCCTTCGTGGTGATCATGAAGATTCCTAGCGTATTCAGAAGATTATTTGCCGAAGGTGCATTTAATCAAGCATTTATTCCCGTACTGGCCGAATACAAAGAAAAAAATATCCTTGAAGTAAAAAATCTAATAAATAACACTCTTGGAACTTTAACCTTAGCTCTTTTATCGCTTACTACCCTAGTTCTTTTGTTTACGCCTATTTTCGTGATGATCTTTGCTCCAGGTTTTTACAACGAACCACTTAAGAAAGAACTTGCAGAAGATATACTGCAAATAACTTTCCCTTATTTGTTTTTTGTTTCTTTAGTTGCCTTTTCCGGCTCTATTTTAAATTCTTACCAAAAATTTTCTTTGCCAGCATTGACTCCTTTGTTTTATAACTTAATTTTGATCATTGCCGCTATTTGGTTTGCACCAAAAATAGAAGCTCCAATTTATGCTATCGCTTGGGGGGTTTTCTTTGCAGGTATTATTCAATTTTTAATTCAAATCCCTTCTCTAGTAAGATTGGGTCTTTTGCCAAAGTTCAAGTTCAACATGCATCACCCTGGTGTAAGAAAAGTAATGTTTTTGATGATACCCGGAGTAATTGCTGGAGGCATCAGCCAAATAAATATGTTGGTGGATACGATCTTAGCTTCTTTTTTGTCTACAGGAAGCCCTAGCTGGCTTTATGTTTCAGATAGACTTATGCAATTGCCTTTAGGAATTTTTGCTATCGCCGTAGGAACTGTGATTTTACCTCGACTATCTTCACTGTTTATTGAAGACAATAAAGAGGAGTTCTCTAATACTTTGGACTGGTCTATCAAATTAATTTTACTTATAGGTTTCCCGGCTGTTATTGGTTTAGTATTGCTCTCAGAATCTATAATCCTCTCTCTATTTGAAAGAGGTGCTTTTACTTCCAATGACTCTCTTCAATCATCTTATAGCTTAATTGCACTTGCGTTTGGCCTAGTCGCATTTATGTTGATAAAGATACTCACACCTAGCTTTTTTGCAAGGCAAGAGCCTAAGAAACCCATGTATGTTGCTCTATTCTCACTATTTTTAAATGCAATTCTTGCCTGGCAATTAGCTTTTAATCTAGAGTTGGGCCATGTTGGTTTGGCTATAGCAAGCTCCTTGTCAGCTTTTTTTACTGTATTCATATTATTGTTATTACTAAGGATAGAAAAAGTATATGACCCGTCTGAAGGCTGGTTTCTATTTTGGGCTAGACTTATTTTTGCATCTTTTTCTTTATTAATTTTTTTGCTTTTCTTCAGAGAAGAGCCTTCGACCTTAAGAGAACTTAATAATTTTTGGCAGTTATTTTATTTATTAAAGATTGTTATTTTGGGTATAGCCTTATATCTTCTTGCTTTAAGATTGACAGGTGTAAGAATCAAGGACTTTATAAATTAATATGTATCTAATTAGAGGTATACAAAATATTGATCTATTCCTATCTAAGTATGGTGATAAAGACCTAATAGCTACAATTGGTAATTTTGATGGCTTACACCTAGGACACCAGCATATCATCAAAAATATGCAAAGGGACGCAGATACTAACAATTGGAGTAAGATTGTGATTTTCACTGAGCCACACGCTAAAGAATTTTTTGCTGAAGCTTTGGGCACTGAAGAAAAAAAGCCTCCTAGAATCTTTCCTTGGTCTGAGAAAGTAAGAAGATTAAAAGAACTAGATGTTGAATATTCTTTTTTTCTAAATTTTAATAATCAACTTAGGAATATGACACCTGAAGATTTCATCAAGAATGTACTTTCTAGACTTTCCATAAAGAAAATTGTAATAGGGGATGATTTTAGATTTGGAATCAACAGAGAAGGGGACTTTAGATTTTTACAAAGTTGGGGTGAAGAAAACGACATATTGGTAGAAAAAACAGAAACATTTTCTTTTGGAGATGAAAGGGTCAGCAGTAGTAGGATCAGAGATTGTTTAATAGAGGGTAAATTCAATGAAGCTAAAGAATTACTTGGAAGACCTTATACTTTCTCCGGCAAAGTGGTTTACGGTCAGCAACTTGGAACAAAATTAGGTGTGCCTACGGCAAATTTATGGCTACCAAGGAACAAACTCCCTATAGCAGGAGTATATGTTGTAAGAGTAGTGGCTGAAGGTAAGGAGTTTGGAGGCATAGCCAATATGGGAGTTAGACCAACTGTTGACGGCCAAAGTCCTGTTCTGGAAGTTCATATTTTGGAATTTAATGGAAATTTATACGGAAAAAAGATAAGTGTCGAATTTATAAAAAAAGTTAGAAATGAAAAGAAATTTGACGGACTTGATGAACTTAAAAGACAAATTTTTAAAGATATTTCTACAGCGAAGGAATATTTCAGTTAAAGTGCCAAAAATTAATTATGACTGATTATAAGGAAACGCTAAATCTTCCAAATACTGGCTTTGCCATGAAGGCAAACCTGCCTAATAAAGAACCAAAGATGATCGAGTTCTGGGATCAAATGGATTTAGAGCAAGAAATTGCTGAGGTTCGAAAGGGTAGGGAAAAGTTTATACTGCACGATGGACCTCCATATGCTAACGGAGAGATACATACAGGCCATGCTGCTCAAAAGGTTCTGAAAGACATCGTAGTCAAATCGCAAACTCTTGAAGGAAAATATGCTCCTTTTGTGCCTGGTTGGGATTGCCATGGTTTACCTATTGAGCTGAATGTAGAAAAAAAAATAGGGAAAGTAGGTCAAAAAGTTGATGCATCTGAATTTAGAGATGCATGTAGAACTTATGCTGCATCACAAATCGAGCTTCAAAAAAGAGATTTTAAAAGACTGGGGATTATAGGTGACTGGGATAATCCTTACATCACTATGGATTTTGTGTTTGAAGCTAACATAATTAGATCTCTTGGAAAGATCATCAAAAATGGACATTTGCAAAGAGGTGATAAGCCTGTTCACTGGTGTGTTGATTGCAAATCGTCCTTAGCAGAAGCAGAAGTTGAATACTTAGACAAGATTTCTACTTCCATTGATTTCATTTTTCCAATAAACGGCGGGGAATTAAATAAAATCTTCTCTTCAGATAGTCAGAATAAAAATTTCATTGCTAGCTGGACAACTACACCCTGGACTTTACCAGGAAACCTAGCCCTAACAGTAAATGAAAATTTTACTTATGATCTTGTAGAAATTGAACATAATGATCGTAAGATAAATATCGTTGTTGCACAGGACCTTTTGGAGCAAACCCTTGAAAGAATAGGCTTGTTAGATTCAAAATTGCTTGGGTCTTGTCAAGGTTCAGACCTTTTAGGTCTCAAGGCAAATCATCCTTACTTAGATAGAGAATCTTTAATAATTTCAGGAGACCATGTTACTACGGATGCAGGAACAGGAATTGTTCATACTGCTCCGGGTCACGGCTTAGAAGACTATGCTGTATCAAAACAAAATGGTCTTGATGTTTTAAGTCCAGTTAAAGGAAATGGAACTTACAAAGACGATGTTGATCATTTTGCCGGTCAATTCGTATTCAAAGCTAACGAAAATATTATAGAACTACTGAAAAATGAAGGCGTGCTTTTATCAGAGTCAAGTTATGAGCACAGTTATCCTCACTGCTGGCGGCATAAATCGCCTGTGATGTTCAGGGCAACACCGCAGTGGTTTATTTCTATGCATACAAAAGGATTACTTAAAGATTCGCTTAAGTCAGTTGATGGAATTAGATGGGAACCTAATTGGGGAGAGTCAAGGATGGAAGCTATGCTTGAGAGTCGTCCTGACTGGTGCATATCTAGACAGAGGTCATGGGGAGTTCCAATTGCCTTACTAGTAAATAAAGATTCTGGTGAACTTCATCCCAATACTCAGGAAGTGATAGAGAAGGTCGCTCAACTTGTTGAAAAGAAAGGAATTCAAGCTTGGCATGATGTCGAAATAGGAGATTTAATTGATGATCCTAATACTTACGAGAAGATTACAGATTGTCTTGATGTTTGGTTTGATTCGGGAGTAACGCATGCTTGCGTTTTAGATGTAAATGAGAAACTAAATTTTCCAGCAGATTTGTATCTTGAGGGATCTGATCAGCACAGAGGCTGGTTTCAATCTTCTTTGTTGACAAGTATGGCTATGAAGGATCAAGCTCCCTACAAAACAGTACTTACTCATGGATTTGTTGTTGATGCTGAGGGAAAAAAGATGTCTAAGTCTCTAGGTAATGTAATTTCGCCTCAAAAGATATGGGAAACCATGGGAGCAGATGTCCTTAGGACTTGGATTGCATCTACTGACTATACCAAAGAGATTGTTTTATCTGATGATATCCTAAAAAGATCCTCAGATTCATATCGTAGGATAAGAAACACTATCAGGTTTTTGCTTGGCAATTTAAATGATTTCTCTCAGCAAACTATTTCCTCTGAACATATGACTGAGCTTGATAAATGGATGATATTAAGGACAAAGAATCTCCAAGAGGAGATAAGACAAGATTATCTAAATTATAATTTTCATCAAGCCTTTCAAAAGATCCATAATTTCTGTGCGAATGATCTTGGTGGTTTCTACCTAGACATTTTAAAGGATAGACTGTACACCGCAAAATTAGACTCTAATGCTAGAAGGTCTTCTCAAACTGCACTTTCCAATATACTCCAAGCATTATTAAGATGGATTAGCCCAATACTTTCATTTACTGCAGAAGAAGCATGGCAAAATCTCAATACTGAACCTAAATCTGTTCATTTACTTGAATGGTTCCAAGACTGGCACGAAATTGGCGACCTTAATTTTTCAAATGAGAATTGGGAGAAGATATTAGAAATAAGATCTGAAGTTAATAAATATATTGAAGAAGCCAGAAACGATGGGATTATTGGATCATCTTTAGAAGCAAATTTAGAAATATTTTGCAATAAGGAGCATTTTGAGCTTTTGTCTAAATTTGCTGATGAACTTAGGTTTTTATTCATCACATCTGAAGCCAAAGTGATCGAATCTAATAATGAAGGTGATATAACAAATATAAATGGCGTTAACATCAAGGTAATTAAGACAAGTCATCAGAAGTGCATAAGATGTTGGCACAGAAGACCAGAGGTCGGGACAATAGATGGACATCAGTCCATTTGTTCCAGATGCAATGAGAACATCAATGGCGAGGGTGAGATAAGACGTTTTGCTTGATTATTTTGAAGGGTTATGAAGAAAGTTCTTTTGGTGATCTTGTTGACCATTGCAGATCAAATTAGTAAGTTTCTAGTTTTCAAAAACTTTGCTGTTGGGGAGAGTTTTAACCTTCTTCCAGTCTTGGATATTTATTTGGTTTTAAATACCGGTATTGCTTTTAGCCTATTTGACGACGGTGGTCCCTTTGGTCGCTGGCTTTTAGTTTTACTTGTTTTATCTGTTTGTCTTTACTTCACTTACATATTGTTGACAGAGATTTTAACCAGTTTCGAAAGTTTAGCGCTTTTGCTTATTTTGTCTGGTGGAATAGGCAATCTTATAGATCGTTCTCTTAGAGGTTACGTAATTGATTTTATTTATCTTTACTATGATAATTATTCTTTTTACGTATTTAATTTTGCGGATACATTTATAACAATCGGAGTAATTGTTTATTTATTTGGTACAGTTTCCTTGAAACTAAAATCTGATGGAAATAAGACTAGCTAACACCAGAGGCTTCTGCGCAGGAGTTGACCGCGCAATAGAGATTGTAAAAAAAGTCATTGATATCCATGGAGCTCCTGTCTACGTAAAACATGAAGTCGTTCACAATAAAACAGTTGTAGAGGAGCTAAAAGCTCTAGGTGCAGTTTTTGTTGAAGATATTCAAGAAGTTCCGGTTGGTGAGGTGGTTGTCTATAGTGCGCATGGCATTTCGAAAGCTGTAGAAATTGAATCTGGAGAAAGGAGCCTAGATGTCTTCGATGCTACTTGCCCACTGGTTAGTAAAGTACATGCAGAAGTAAATACTTATGCAAAAATGGGGCTTGATTGTCTCCTTATAGGTCATAAAAATCATCCTGAGGTAGAGGGCACCATGGGTCAATTCGATACATCTTTTGGAGGAACCATTACTTTAATTGAGGATATATCTGATGCAAAGAAATTGAAATTTAAAGAATCATCTAATTTAGCATTCGTAACGCAAACTACCTTGTCTGTCGATGACACCAAAGAGATTAAAGACTATCTATTTAAGAAGTTTCCCGACATAAAAGGACCAAAAAAAGATGACATTTGTTACGCAACTCAAAATAGGCAAGATGCCATTAAACAATTGGCATTGGAATCTGATTTAGTTTTAGTAATTGGCTCTGAAAATAGTTCTAATTCAAATCGATTAAGAGAAATCGCCGAAAGATCAGGTGTAGAAGCTTATCTGATAGATACTATTGAAGACCTATCGATTGATTGCCTCAAGGGCAAATCAAAAATTGGAGTTACTTCTGGTGCCTCGGCTCCGGAGCACCTCGTTGCTGAAGTTATAGAAAGGCTTACATTTATCCATGGGTTCAACTTAGTAGGTGACAAAAATAGGACAGACGAAGGTATATCTTTCAGATTACCAAAAGGTTTACGGTAATTTGAATCATCTTTTTTGTCCAAGACCTAACATATAGAAGAGAGGTAACTATGAAAATAAAATTTATTTCAATTACAGCAATTTTACTTTTGTTGAGTATACAAATTAGCTCAGCTCCAACTTCATTAATGAAAATTAAAAGTATGGATGTAAACAAGGATAAGAGAATTACCCTTGAAGAGTATGAAAATAATATTCTTGAAAGATTCAGCTCTTTTGACGGCGATGGCAATGGCATGATCTCACTTGATGAGTTTATGTTGATGAGTAGTAAGCGATTCGAAAAAATAGATCTAAATTCAGATGACATAATTGAAAAGAAAGAACTCAGAAAAGCATCAAAAAAAATAAAGAGAAGTATTAAGAAAAAAAGAAAAGAGAGTAAAAAGTAAACAGAGCTTTGAATAAATCAATAAGAATATTAACTTGAGAATAGATAATTCATTCTTTTTAGAAGAAGCAAGTATTTGCCTCTCACCTAATTTCTCTGAAAGAGAAGCTGATGATATCTCTCTTCTAGTTCTTCATAATATTAGTCTTCCACCAGGAGAATTTGGTGGAGGTAATGTGGAGAAATTTTTCTTGAATGAACTAGATTCAGACGAGCATCCTTATTTTAAGGAAATTCATGACTTAAAAGTATCCAGTCACCTTTATATAAAAAGAGATGGATCGATTATTCAGTTTGTACCACTAGACAAGAAAGCATGGCATGCGGGAGTTTCATCTTTTAAGGGCAAACAAAATTGTAATGAATTTTCTATCGGCATAGAGTTAGAAGGAACGGACGATATTCCTTATGAAAAAGCTCAGTATTTAACTCTTATCAGAATTACTTTGGCTTTGATGGAGAAATATCCCTATTTAAAGAAAGATAATATTGTCGGTCATTCAGACATAGCTCCTGAAAGAAAAACTGATCCTGGAGGTTCCTTTGATTGGGTCTATTACTTATCTCAGTTGGACTAATTTTGTTTCCAATACAACTCCTTTTGACCTTTGTCCTTATTGATGGTTCTTCCTATGACGAATAGTAGATCTGAAAGTCTATTCAAAAAAATTAATTTATTTCCTTCAACTTCAATTTTTTTACTTAAATAAACTAATGATCTTTCACATCTTCTGCATACAGCTCTTGTATATTGTGCAATTGAGGCTGATGAATCTCCTCCAGGGAGTATGAAATTTTCCAACTCCGGTAACTGATTATTTAAATTTTCTATTTCTCTTTCTATAAAAACGATTTCATCTTCGTCTAAGGAGTCAATTGTGCCCAAGGAAAGTGATCCTCCGATATCGAAAAGACAATTTTGTATTCTATTTAAAGTATCTTTATATTTTTTTGCACTTTGCTGTGAACTCAAATATCCAATTAGAGAATTGAGCTCATCGATTTCGCCTATTGAGACAATTACAGGGTCTGCCTTACTTATTCTGGTCCCATTCGCCATACCAGTTGTGCCTTTATCTCCAGTCTTTGTTGTAACTTTAGTAATACGCTTATTCATTTATTTTCCTAATTCATAATTTATTCTTAGCCATGCTGATCTTGCTTGATTAAGATAGAAAGCATTAGATGTCGCAGCAGTAAAATATTTTTTATTCATAATATTTTCCATCTTAAGAGATACTTTTACACCTTTTTTAAATTTTTTAGAAATAGAAAGATTAACAAGACTAAAAGGGGGCAATCTGATTTCACCAAAATCAGTCCTTTCCCCATAATAAGCCACACTCACTGTGGCTAAGATTTCCTTGAGCTCTTTTGAGAAGGTAAAACTAGATAATTTTTTTGAACGCCTTAGCAGTTGTTTGCCTTCATCATCCTCAGGTTTTTGTTTTTTGAGTATTAACATAAGATCCCAATTATCTTTGTTCAGGTCATACCTTATTTCTAGACCCTTGTTTGAAGACCTATTTATGTTTTTTAAAACATAGTCTTGAAAATCAAAATTTATTAAGTTATTCAATTTATTATCAAAGACGGAAAAACTCAATTTGGAATTATTTTTTAACCTTTTTAAGTTTATTTCCTTTGAATTATTGATTTCTGGCTCGAGATTTATATTGCCACCAAAACCATACAGCTCAGAACTTGAAGGTGACCTAAAAGACGAACCGCCTAATATGCCTACTTGCCATGAACCTTTTATATCTCTCAAGATCTCAGCAGACCAAGAAAGATTATTGTTGTATAAATCGTGATCTGTATTTCTCAATGAAGCACTAATAGCGGTTTTGGAAAACCTGAGATTTAGATTCCCGAAGAAAGATTTCGTTTCTATTTTCTCTTGATAGATTGTTCCATAACTTGCATATTTTACATCTTCATCTTCAATGTTTAGACCAAGAGTAAGTTGGTCAGAGAGATTGATTACATCGAAATCTGAAATTATTAGTTCAACTGAATCTCTCTCAGTTTGAGTAATGTCATATTGTTGAAGAAAATTCTGTTCATTTTGTCTAATCAGATCCTTTGAAGTACTTAGGTTTAATTTATATGACAGAAAATTGTCAACGAAACTGTTAAATTCTAGTGCGTGAGCATAATTTTCATAATTTTGAGAAACAGGTGACTGAAATAACATATACTCTACTTGGCCATTTGTTGACCAAGAAGAAAAACTTAAATCTACGTAAGAACCCTCTAACTCTATATAAGTCATGAAGGTTGAGTTTTCATAACCTCTATCAAGCTTAGTATTTGACAGAACTGGGAATCCGTCCGTATCAGATTTTGAATAAGAAATATTAAAAAAGACATTCTGAGAGATCTGCTGATTATGTCTGAGTATTCTTTTTTGATAATTATTTGGACCTAGGTTAAAACCAACGGCAGTACTAGAAACCCTGTTCAAAGGTTTTGTGGATATATTCATTACACCGCCCACTGCAGAGGAGCCGTGCAGGGACGAAAGAGGACCGTGACCGATTTCTAAATCATATACAAGTTCAGAATCTAAGTTGTAGATCGATGCTCCCCCAGCTGTTCCGGGATTAATTTTCACTCCATTTATTTTCACTAATGTATGGTTACTATTACTTCCTCTTAAAAAAAATGATGATAGGTGACCAAGGCCACCATTATTACTTACATCAACGGCAAGATTTTCTCTTAGCAAACTTGCTAAGTCTTTAGGTTGCGCCTTATCTAAAAAGTCTCGATTAATCTTATCAACAGAATAAACGAACTCATTGGAAGTTTTGGGTTTTATTGAAACTACTGTGATAGTTTCATATTCAAGCCTTTGATTAGCAAAAATATTCGAAAAGAAAAGCAACAATAAAATTACTATGTTGAATCTCAAAAAATCACCCTTCGTAATTAAGTTAATATTTATATGGCCGGTATCCGGGCTTAAGAACTTATATGATTTCTAACGCCTTCCCATTTACACAGTGGCATATGTTAAAAATCTTCTTTTTACCGTTGCGAGGGCAGCACTAGATTACTCACCAGTTTCCCGTTTAACTATTAAAGCACCGTATTTAATGATACACATTTAAAAAATAATTTTCTTTTTTTGTTACGTTTCACGGCTTAAACTAAAGAAAATTAATTGGAGAAAAAATTATGGCTTCTTTTGATATCAAGTCAGAACTAGATCAACATGAGATTACTAATGCTGTAGATCAGGCAAACAGGGTTTTACAAAATAGATTTGATTTTAAGGGAACGGGCGCAGAGTTCACTATCTCTGGTAAGAAAATCATATTAAAGGCAAATGAAGAATTTCAGATTAATCAGATGATACCGATATTGAATGAGTCTCTTGCCAAAAGAGGAATTGACCTAAAAGCTCTTAAAGCTGAGGATATTGAGGTTTCAGGAGGATCTGCTCAACAGGTAATGAACCTGCAAGAAGGCATTGACAAAGAACTAGCAAAAAAAATTACAAATTTAGTTAAACAATCAAAATCCAAAACCCAAGCTTCCATACAAGGCGATAGCGTGAGAATTAATGGAAAAAAAAGAGATGAACTCCAAACAATTATTCAGTTAGTCAAAGATCAAAACTTTGATATACCACTACAGTTCATAAACTTCAGAGATTAGTTTTAATGCTTAAAAATATCACCATGGGTAGCCTGGGTTTTTCCTCAGGTCTACCTTATATATTAATTTTTTCCACCTTAGGTGTATGGTTGGCAGATATTGGTTTAGATTTGTCCTTAGTTGGCTTTTTTGCTTGGATTGTACTCACATACTCTTTAAAGTTTTTATGGGCACCCTTGATAGATAATTTTTCTATTCCCTTTTTAAACAAACTTGGGCTAAGGAAAAGTTGGATTTTATTTTCCCAACTTCTTATAAGTTTATGTTTGATCTTATTGTCGCTAATAGATCCTCTAAATAGTCTGTATATTTTTGCTTTTGTTGCTTTTTTGATAGCCTTTTCGGGCTCGATTCAAGATATTGCAATCGATGCATTCAGAATTGAGCTTGTGGATATGAAGCAACAAGGCAACTTAGCGGCAAGTTATCAATTTGGCTATAGACTCGCAATACTTGTTTCAAGCTCGTTTGCTCTTATCTTTGCCTCTAATTACGGGTGGAGTCAAACGTATCAATTGATGGCTTTTTTTATGATTATCGGGGTTTTCGGAGCCTTAGTTTGTCCTGAGAGCACAAATACAAACCTTAGGAAATTAAATCTGCAAAATTCAATAGTTGAACCTTTAAAGGACTTCTTTTCACGTTTTGGGCCTTATTTTGCATCCTTTCTTCTTTTGATAATTACTACTTACAGACTTACAGATATAGTCATGGGCCCTATGGCCAGTCCTTTTTATTTAGAAAAAGGCTATAGCTTGAAAGAAATCGGATATGTGGTCAAAGTGGTAGCGGTAGCAGCATCTGTCCTTGGTTTCTTCTTGGGCGGATTGCTGGTTAAAAAATTAGGTGTGAAATTAACCTTATTGATAGGTGCAATGTTGGTTTTAATAACTAATCTTTCTTTTTCTTTAGTGGCTATATTTGAGAAGGACTTATATCTTTTAGGGTTTATCGTCGGAGCTGATAGCTTGGCTGCAGGCGTTGTGGGAACTGCAAATATAACCTTTTTAACAAGCCTCGTTTCTAAAAAATATACTGCGGTGCAGTACGCTTTATTAACTTCTTTTATGATGTTGCCTGGAAAGTTGTTTAGTGGTTTCTCTGGTGTTATGGCCAATTTTTTCAAAGCTGAATTCGGACTTGCTTATGGATGGATGAGCTTTTTTCTTTTTACCTCTTTACTCACTATTCCGAGCTTACTCCTCCTTCTTTTTTATTTGAATAAAGATTACCAACATGATTAATCTCTATAGGTGCTTGTTTGTATTGTTAGTCGTATTGACGGCCTATGCAGCATTTTATCCCTCCCAAGGCACCTCTTCGATTCCTTATATAGATAAATTCTTTCATTTTTTAATTTTCTTTTTACTTTCTTTTTCTTTAGATTTATCGGTCAAGCAACCTCTTCTAAAACATCCTCTTCTGATTCTTTTTTTAATTTTTTACGCAGCCTTAATTGAGTTTGTTCAGTATTTCTTGCCCTACAGGTCTGCTGAACTCTTTGATTTATTGTCGGATTCAATTGGAATACTTGTTTATTTGATTATTGCCCCCAAAAATAAAATAAGAACAACTCAATGAGATATTTTTTTTTACTTTTATTTATATTTCCTTTCTTGGAAATTTACACCTTTATAGTAATTGGTGGATATTTTGGTCCGATCAACACTCTTCTTCTAACACTTCTTACAGCCATCTTTGGAATATATCTTCTCAGAAATCAAGGTTTTAGCAGTATATTAAACATAAGGTCAAATGCTGATAGTTTCGAACCTACAGCTGATAACATTCTAAAAAAGTTATTTAGTCCCATTGGTGGTTTTTTTTTACTTATTCCTGGATTTTTAAGTGATTCCTTGGGAATACTTATACTTACACCTATTACAAGAATATTTATTTTAGGAATTATATTTAACTTACTAACACCTTCAAAAGTGAAATCCCGGAATCACAAAAAAGAAGGTGATTGGATAGAAGGAGAATACGAAAAGGATAAATAAACTTTTGGGGCTTGAAAAATAAACAAATAACCCAAGATAAAGATATTAGAAGGGTTATCCACTTTAAATTCAACATTGACGTGTGATTTCAACTGATTAGAATGGCCAACCTTTCATGAAAACATTTTAAATTTTGGAGAAACCAGATGAAATTTAGACCATTGGCAGATCGTGTCTTAGTAAGACGCACTGATGAAGAACAAACCACTGAAGGTGGTATTGTCTTGCCTGGATCAGCGGCGGAAAAGCCGTCACAAGGTGAGGTTGTTGCCGTAGGACCCGGAAAAACTTTAGATAACGGAGACAATCAAGCCGTGTCTGTAAGTGAGGGTGACCTTGTTGTTTTTGGGCAATACGCCGGAAGCAATACTGTAAAAATCGATGGGGATGAGCTTGTTATTCTTAATGAACAAGACATTCTTGGTGTTTTAGAAAATTAATTTAAAAAAGAGAGGAAAAAGATGACCAAAGAAGTCAAATTTAGCGATTCTGCTCGTCAGGGGATGTTAGCAGGCGTAAATATACTAGCGGATGCAGTCAAAGTAACACTAGGACCGAAAGGAAGAAATGTGATCCTAGACAAATCTTTCGGTGCCCCAACTGTTACAAAAGACGGTGTATCGGTAGCTAAAGAAATTGAGTTACAAGATAAATTTGAAAATATGGGAGCTCAGATGGTTAAAACTGTTGCCTCTCAAACTTCAGATGAAGCAGGTGATGGAACAACAACTGCAACTGTTCTTGCACAATCTATTGTTAATGAAGGTCTTAAATCGGTAGCTGCAGGTTTTAATCCAATGGATTTGAAGAGAGGAATTGACAAAGCTGTTGCTGCTGCTGTTGAAACCCTTCAAAGCGCATCAGAACCTTGCGAAGACGACACAGCGATTGCTCAAGTTGGAACCATTTCTGCAAACAGCGATACCGCTGTAGGAGAAATAATTGCTGAAGCGATGCAAAAAGTAGGCAAGGAAGGAGTTATAACAGTCGAGGAGGGTTCAGGCATAGAGAATGAACTTGAAGTAGTAGAGGGAATGCAATTCGACAGAGGCTACTTGTCTCCTTATTTCATTAATAACCAAGAGAGAATGACCGCTGATCTAGATGATCCATTCATACTTTTGCATGACAAAAAGATTTCCAACATAAGAGATCTTCTACCTCTACTAGAGGCCGTTGCAAAAGCAGGGAGACCCTTACTAGTTCTCGCGGAAGATGTTGAAGGCGAAGCCCTAGCAACGCTCGTAGTGAACAACATGAGGGGAGTTGTGAAAGTAGCTGCTTGCAAAGCACCTGGTTTCGGTGATAGAAGGAAAGCTATGTTAGAGGACATTGCGATTTTAACTGGTGGAACAGTCATCTCGGAAGAAGTAGGACTTTCTCTTGAAGGTGCTACCATAGAAGACTTAGGCCAAGCAAAGAAGGTTGAGCTTAATAAAGAAGACACCACCATTATTGACGGTGCTGGAGCCGCAGATGCTATTTCAGGTAGGGTCAACCAAATTAGAGCCCAAATCGAAGACACTTCCTCAGATTATGATAGAGAAAAATTGCAGGAACGAGTTGCTAAACTAGCTGGTGGCGTAGCTGTAATCAAAGTTGGAGCTGGTTCAGAAATTGAGATGAAAGAGAAAAAGGCAAGAGTAGAGGATGCTCTTCACTCAACTAGAGCAGCTGTTGAAGAAGGAGTTGTAGCTGGTGGAGGAGTTGCATTAGTTAGAGCCCAACAAAAGATTGAGGGCCTCACTGGTGACAATGAAGATCAGAATGTAGGGATTAACATAGCACTTAGGGCCATGGAATCTCCTATCAGACAGATAACAAATAATGCAGGAGAAGAAGCCTCAGTTGTTCTTGATAAGATCAAAGATGGCAAAGGAAACTTCGGCTTTAATGCTGGTTCGGGTGAGTACGGCGATATGATTAAAATGGGTATATTAGACCCAGCTAAGGTCACTAGAACAGCCTTACAGGCAGCAGGCTCTGTCGCGGGACTCATGATAACCACAGAAGCTATGATAGCTGATGCTCCAGATGAGGGCGGCGCCGGTGGAGGAATGCCTGGCGGAATGCCTCCCGGAATGGACATGGGCGGCATGGGCGGCATGATGTAATAAAAAAAGCCCTTCGGGGCTTTTTTTATTTTATGATATGTTTAAATATCAAATTATTAAAATAAAAATTTAGATATAGAAAGTCTATAAATAAGGGGGAAAATTATGTTCGAAATCAAAGAAGTTAAAGGCCATTGCGATATACCTTGTAAAATCTATGATCCTGCATTGGCACAAGTTGCAGCTTTAAGTATAGTGAGAATTTTAGACATCATATCTGAGCTTGACACGTCATCTATTGCTAACCAAGCTGAGCTGGCTAGACTTACAATAGAAAAAGAAAATCAAGCAAGAATAGTAAAAGACGAGATTCGTATAACCTGGGGTGATTACTTTAAGGAACCTCAGATCGAAGCCCATCCAGATGTACATTCTCTAGTGCACTCAATAATGATGGCAGGTTCCAAATGCAAGCAGGGTATAGAAAGAGCGAATGGCGAAAATCTTGTTGAGCTAGTTAACCAGTTTGCCGAGATTTTTTGGTCTACTAAAGATGTTAAAACTCAGAGAGTTATTGCACCTTATCCTCCGGCTCTTGAGATAGTTCAGCCGATTCTGGACGTTGTTTAAAGTTTTGAGAGTAAAGGGGTCGAGCATGGCCCCTAAATATTCTAACGGAAGCTATATTCTTTTGACTACATTTGGAAATATATTAGAAGGTAATGCGGTAGTTGCAGATGTAGAAGAAATTGGCTTGGTTTTAAAGAGGGTAAAGTTTATAGATTCTTCAAATATGATTCTTACTGGTGACAATCCTAAATTTGATTCCTCCGCCTGTAATGTCCCTCTTAATAGAAAACTAATAATCGGTAGAGTCTTGTTAAATCTCTCCGCGCTCAACATCTTCTCTTACTTTTCTCGCATATATAAAAGATTTAACATTTAGGTAAGTCATTCCAAGTCCTGTCAATAGCAGCATAAGTTTAGATAAGTCTGCCCAAAAATTTTCAAACAGGCTTGATATTCCTCTAAGAATATCTAAACCTCCAAGAGCTATGAGCAAAACAAAGGTTGCGGTTATATGCATGAACAGTTTTTTTCTACTTGGAAATATAATTGCTAAAGTTGAAAACACTAAAACAGGAATTCCCATGAAAGAGGGGATATAAGATGTCATAGAAACACTCTGCGATAAGTAAGAAACAGCCATACCCCAAATTATTAAAAAGAGGCCATAACATACTGAAAGCTTCTCGATGTTTGTTCCAAAAAAAAGAAATTCATTATTTTTCATAGTCTTTACTCACTTTTTAGTTTTGCATTTAAATCATTCTCAATATAAATAGACCTACTAGGAAAAGCAAAATCAGATCCATTTTTTTCTACAGCTTTCATTATCGCAAATATCAATTCCTGTTTGACCTGAGAAAACTGAGTGTAGTCTATTACATCCATGTAACAAAGAATGGTTAAATCAATTGAGCTAGATCCTAGTTCGGTAACTCTGACAAAATTTTCTTGACCTGGATTCTGAACGAAATTTTTACTTTCGTTTATATAATTTTCTATATACATGCATATTGACTCCAATTGGTCTACTTTTGTGCTATAGACAAGATTAACAGTCCAAAAAATTCTTCTGAAATTCATGTCCTGGTGATTAATTAACTGCGAGTCGGAAAGATCAGTGTTTGGGACAAAAACAGGGGAGGTGTCTAAAAGTCTTACTTGCGTTGATCTAAAACCAATGGATTCAACTATCCCATGTAAACCGTCACCAATACGTATCCGGTCACCCGGTTGGAATCTTTTTTCACTAAGAATGAATATACCTGCGATAATATTTTTAAACATATCCTGTGCGCCCAGTGCAACAGCGACAGAAAAGAGACCAAGACCAGCAATAATTGGACCAATCTCTATACCCCACACGTCAAGCATCATCGTTATTCCAATTACCCAAATCAAAACACCAACCACTCTGCTCATCCAGGTTGTCATTGCTGGAGTAAGCCATGAGTTATTACTCAACAGATTTAGAAAGGGTTTAGTGAGGTTAGCTAGTGCACTAAAGATAGTAAATATAACTGCCATTTTTACAATATTAGTAGCTACCGAGTCTAATGTTCCACTAAGTGGTAAATAAGCCGTAATTAGGTATAACCCAAATGCTATTGGAATCAAGCCAAACGGCCCTCTGAGAGATTCAATAATCTCATCATCGAGCTTAGTTTCTGATTTTTCGGTGTAAGTGGCAATTGTGTCCAACAAATAAGTATTCATCAAGGATCTGGTTACTAGAGATCCTATCAAGATACCTAAACAGATAATGATATTATCTAAGCCTATTCCTCTTATACCTTGTTGCCAAGTCTCTATAACAAGATTCCAAAATTCAGTAATCATTCCTGTTCCTCGTCTAATTCTTCAGGCGGTTCAATTTTTTCAAGTTTTGCTAATTTTATGACGCTATCCTTTATTAGAACAGTTTCAATTCTATATCCATCAACTGCAAGTCCTATATTGGTTTCAGGTATTGTTTGAATTTCCTCAAGTATTAGCCCACTTAAGGTTTTTGGACCCTCTGTGGGTAACTCCCAGTCTAATCTTCTATTTATTTCTCGAATCATCATACTTCCTTCAATTAGAAAGGTTCCATCAGCTTGGGGCATGATATCCATTCTCTCTATAGACTCTGTAGTAATTTCACCAACTATGACTTCCAGAATAGCTCTTAAAGTAATAACTCCTTCAATATCCCCATACTCATCTACTATAAGCCCGACCCTTCTTCCGGATGATTGGAAATTTGCTAGTTGTTTGTAAAGGGGAGTATTTTCTGGAACAAATAGAGGTTCTCTCAGACCAGCTTTGAGATTTTCTATTGACTTTATCGAACCTCCAAGAAAATCCGCTTTTTTATTTAGTGATAGAAAGCCTAATACATTATCAATTGAATCCTCATAACAAGGGATATAGGTAAAATCAATGTTTTGTAACTGCTCTAATATATCCTCTAGATTATCTTTTAAATTTATACCGATAATTTCATTTTTAGGAATCATCACATCATTTACTGATAAATAATCCATATCAAAAATACCCATCAACATTTCTTCTTGCCTTTTTGGAACACCTGAACTTTGTAACAAAGTCCTCAATTCCTCTGGCCGAAGTTCATCTTTATCTGTGCTATTGAGATCTATCCCAATTAATTTAGTTACGCCATTTGAGAAGAAACTCACTAGAGTAATAAGCGGACTCAAGACTTTAGAAAGAGGCTTGAGAAGATAGGAAGAGGGGAAGGCAATACTTTCCGGTTTAAGAGCAGCTATTGTTTTTGGCATAACTTCAGCGAATATGATCATTATAATTGTCATAAAGACCGTTACTGCCAGTACAGCACTGTCGCTCCATATTCTTATCGCAACAACAGTTGCTAAAGCTGTAGAGAGAGTGTGCGTGAAGTTATTACCAATAAGGATTACTCCCAAGAGCCTATCAGTTTTTTCTAATAATTTTGATACCCGTCTTGCTGATTTATTCTTTTCCTTTACTAAATGTTTTAATCTATAGCGGTTCAAGGCCATCATGCCTGTTTCTGAACCAGAAAAAAATGCAGACATCAGCACAAGGAATGCGATAGAAAGAAGAAGGATCCAAAGAGGTATATCGCTCAATTTAAAATGCCCAGTAAAGGATCTGGGGTGTATGAATAATATTCAACTAATTAAAATAAAATTTTCAGGTTTACATTATAACCATTTGTTGCCAACACATAGCAATAAAGATATAAATTTTCCTTGAAAGAGACCGCTTATGCACTAGAATAGGCGCCTTTTTAGATATAACTCAAATATATTAATAGATGTTAACAATAAGATTAGCTCGTGCTGGAGCAAAAAAAAGGCCCTTTTATCACGTAAGCGTTGCTGACTCACGTATGCCAAGAGATGGTAGGTTCGTAGAAAGAGTTGGTTACTATAATCCTATAGCTTCGGGACAAGAAGTTAGATTGGAATTGGACGTCGAGAGGATTGATTACTGGATTGGAAAAGGAGCACAACCAAGTGACAGAGTTTTGAATTTACTAAAGCAAAATAACGAAACTCCTGAACAAACTGAAAAGAGGCTTGAAGCAAAAGAACAAAAAAGACAAAAAAAATTAGCTAAAAGATTAGCTGAAAAGGAACCTGTTGTAGAAGAAGCAGCAGCAGAGGAAGCTCCAGCAGAGGAAGCAGCAGCAGAAGAAGAGACTGTTGTAGAAGAAGCAGAAGCAGAAGAAGCAGCAGCAGCAGCAGAAGAAGAGACTGTTGTAGAAGAAGCAGCAGCAGAGGAAGCTCCAGCAGAGGAAGCA
>CEQY01201785.1_pt1 | contig 32371 bp, 26 predicted proteins | sample 361391 | NCBI WGS metagenome assembly CEQY01 (sample SAMEA2621075, study PRJEB7988) | marine metagenome | isolation source: saline water (ENVO:00002010), including | reverse complement strand
GATTTTGCTTCAATCATTTCCTTATTTCTAATCAAAGTAGAAAGCCGTTTAAATGATCTTTCACTCACATCAGACAATGAACCATAATTGAAGCTAGTATCCTTATATTCAACTTGAGTTAAAGTAGGGCGATCTTCATTCTCATTAAAAATAACAAATTTTACTGACGCTTGTTTAGCAATCTTATCTTCACTTTCAAGAGGACGGTTAGTTTCTGGGTTAAGCTCTGTTATCACCAGACTTGCCATAACAGTACTATTGCCTATGTCCATATTATTAGCATTACGAAACAATGACTCTAGGGAAGGAGAATATGCATAGGAGCTTGTGTAGCAGAAAAACAAAATTGAAAAAATGATCTTTTGCATAAGCACTCCTGATAGCTTTTTATTTTAAAGCTCTCATTGTATTATAAAACATCCAATTTGAAACAGGAAAGCCAATGATTAAATGGTTCATACTTCTCATCTGCTGCACTACAAAAGCTGCTTTAAGCTTTGACGGCATCTTACCCTACGAAACGACTCAACTTAAAAGTCAGTCAGGTGCAGGAATCGCTAGTCTTCTTACCAACGAAGCCACAATTCTAAACCCAGCATCAGTTGTCTTTACAAATCAAAGTACACTTTATTATGAAAGATCTTCGTTTGATATTGATGAAAAATCCGATCAAAGATCCTCTGAGTTTCAGGAGGGATCAAATGAAGGATTTATCGCTGTAGATAGCTCCAATTCGGTTAAAGGAGGGGCAAACTACAGCTATCAAAAACAAGCTGGTGGCTCTAAACTAACATATGGTTTATCCCTGGCTGCACCGATTGCAAAAACCGCTGCGGCTGGTTTTATTTTTTCTCACAATGAAGAAGAAAGTATTCTTTTAGGCAGAAAAATTTATACCCAGATAGACTTTGGCTATACTCATGTATTATCAGACAGAATAACTTTTGCCCTTACCATCCACGACCTAACCCATGTCAATCCTGAATACTTCAAGCAAACCGCAGGTATTTTTTATACCGTTAACGCTTTTCTTGATCTAATGATTGATGCTGGGTCCGGTGATGTGAAAAACCGAGAAAAAAAATCTTTTAATAAATGGGCGGCTCAGCTTCAAGCTGGAAAGAACTTCTATTTAAGGTATGGAAGATTTTATGATCGAACCATCAACTTTCAAGGTGACTCTCTGGGTGCTAGTTGGATAGGTCCTAAATTTGCCTTAGAGTACGCCGTGAAAAACTATGAAAAAATTCTTGAAAATACCGATACCATTTTCATGGAAGAATCATTCATAGAAACATCTTTTGCCCTAACGGTTTTATTTTAGTAATGAAGTCTGCTAAAGAAAATGCAAAGGAAAAAAAGAAGCAAACAATGGCTCTTCAAAAGAAGTATGGTCAAAGGATTACTATTGCAAGACAAGCGAGAGAAGCTTTTTTGCAAAAAGATTATATCAACGCACAAAAAAAATATTATGAATATCTCGGCATATTAAGTGAGCTCAATGATATTGACGATATCTTCAAGCTCTCACCTTCCATGTTTGATAATAAAAGAGAGGTGACCGAGATGCTCCTTGTCAGTCATGTCTATTGGGAGATTGCCAGAATTAATGAAACCTCGCCTCAACTAGAAAAAGTTTTTGCCCGTGCTCTATCGCAGTTCGTGAAGTTTACTATCAATCAGCCTTACCAGGTTTTGAATGCCGAAATGCTCAGAAAATATATCAAAAAAAATAGAAAGGTGACTCAGAAGTATGGACAATTAAATTCAGCTTACCAGCAAATTTTTGTTCAGTCTAAGAAGTGCTATATTGCAACTCACTGTCTCGGGTCAACTTCTCCTTGGACTCAAACTCTAAGACAGTTTAAGCTGTGGCTACTAGGAGTTCCTGGGGGACTTCAACTTGTGAGACTATATTATTTGTTTTCTCCCAAATTGATTAACTATTTAGAGGCTCACCCAGGAATTGATAGAATCATTCAACCTCTTTTTGCTAAATCTCTTAAGGGTTTTGCATCAATTTTAAAATCTAGTATATTGAGACGATGAGTTTACTGGCCAAAATTATTGCTAAGGAATGGACCAAGTCTTTGGTCGGTGCCATCATTGTGCTTTTTTTGCTCGTAAGCATCGGCGATATTATCAATGGTTTTTTAAGAGATTTTTCCGTTCAAAGAATTTTTATAGAATACCTTTTGAAACTTCCGGATATGACTGGAAAGATGCTACCAATATCTGCACTTCTGGCCTCTCTATTTTCAATAAACAAACTCAAAGGACAAAGTGAGCTTATGGCGATTTTAGCTGGTGGTTACTCAGCTCAAATGATCTATCGACTCATATTTATTTGCTCTTTATCTGTAGCAGCTCTTCAATTTTTAAATCTTGGATTTGTTGTTCCTGCAGCCAATAAAATTAAACGAGAGCAATTTGAAAAAAGTAGGCAAAGTGAAAGTAAATATTTAGCAAGAAGTAAGATTGGAGACTCCGGGCTTATTTGGTATAAAACTGACAACTATTTCACCTCGTTTAAAGCCTATGACCGCAAAAATAAAAAGCTTAAAGAAGTAACGGTTTACTTTATTAAAGATGAAAGTCTTACCAAAATCTATACTGCTAAGTCTGCGACCTATCAGGGAGATCAAAAATGGAAGTTAAACGATATTCTTGAGTTACAAAAATTAAATGGTGGCGAATTCCCAACCTCGACTCTTGCAAAAGACTTCATGATTCAGCTTCAAGAAGAGCCTGAAGATTTTGGGCAATTTGAGTCCGACATTACAACCCTAAACTTTTTTGAATTAAAAAGTTTTATAAAGAGGCTTCAATCTACTGATATTAATTCTACCGAGTATGAAATCATGTATATGGAAAAACTCTCTCTAGTCCTGATCTGCATGATATTCTCATTATTTCCTATATCAGGTGTCTTTACCCCTAATAGACGCGCAGCAGGTTTTGGAAAGAATGTGCTTTTGACATTGTTGTTTACTATATTCTTTTGGGGTATTCATACTTCGACAATCTCTATGGGCAATAATGAAAAACTACCAGTCCTGGCTGCAACCATGGCGATTCCCACCATATTTTCAATAGTTATCATTGTGGGGTTTTTTAAAAATAGGCAGTTATAATTTAAAAGCCAAAGATTCTATGCTATAGAGCTTCTATGACTGAAAAATTTTTAGAAAACTATAAGTTAGAGGGCGAATCTCTACCGATAAAAACTTATCCAGACCCAGTACTTACGAAGGTCGCCGAAGAGGTAACCGTTTTTGACCAAGAGCTTCAAACTTTATGCAAGAATATGCTCTATACCATGTATAAGGCTCCCGGTATTGGATTAGCTGCACCTCAGATCGGAGTAAGTAAGCGAATCTTTGTCATTGATGTAGACTATGAAAGAGATGAAACAGAGGAAGACTCTGGTGAGTACCTCCTAAGTGAATTCAATCCTCGCATCTTCATCAATCCGACCTTTAAAGAAAAAGTAGGTGAAACAACCTATCAAGAAGGGTGCCTCTCACTTCCTGGTATTTATGAGGACATAAAGCGATTCGAGAGTATTGTCGTAGAATATAACGACGTAAATGGTGAATTAAAGACAATGGATGCAGACGGTCTACTCAGTATATGTATTCAGCATGAAAACGATCATTTAGACGGTATCGTTATGATCGATCGTATGTCTAAACTCAAAAAGTCGTTTTTTAAGAAAAAGCTTATCAAAGCTAAGAAAGAAGCAAGTCATAATCTATGAAAAAACTTCGGGTTGTTTATTTTGGAACACCAGACTTCTCAGTACCGAGTTTAGACCTATTAGCCAACCATCCTTGCGTTGATTTAAAGTTTGTCGTTTCAATGCCTGATCGAAAAGCAGGCAGGGGATATCAACTCAAATCTCCGGAAGTTATTGAATACGCAAAAGAAAAAAAAATTCCCTACTTTCAAACATCTAATATAAATCTGGAAAAAGATTTTCTAACCCAGTTAGCAGATGTTGATGTCTTTATTGTTTTGGCTTTTGCCCAGTTTTTAAGTGAATCAGTTTTAAGCCTACCAGCCAAGGGGGCCTTTAATATCCACACATCTCTGCTACCAAAATATAGAGGAGCTGCACCAATTCAATATGCACTTTTAAACGGTGACCAGGAAACGGGAGTTTCTATCCAAAAGATGGTCAAGAAAATGGATGCAGGGGATATTGGACACAGTCATTCAGTTCGCATTTCTAGTTACGAGACTGGAGGACAACTTTACACTAAGCTAAAGTATCAAGCGGCTTTAGCATTAAATGACTTCTTAGATAAAATCCTCAATAACAATATTCAATACGAATCTCAAGATGAGTCTTTAGTGAGCTTCGCCCCCACATTAAAAAGAGAAGATGGTAAACTAGAGTTCAGTCAGAAAACTTTTGTGGAAATTAACAATCAAGTAAGAGCTCTTTATCCGTGGCCTGGAACTTATTGTCTTTTGAACGATAAAAGACTTAAGGTTTTTGGAATTGAAAAATCTTCTTTCAAGGTATCACCTGGGGAAGTTCAGACGAAAAATGGTGAATTAATCATAGGCTTAAGGGACTGCGCCATCAGACTCATTGATATCCAACTAGAGGGAAAAAAGAGATCAAGCGACAGAGAACTATTAAACGGTTTAAAAACAGAGATTAAAATAAACTAGGATTTTTATGACAATTATTTCCCCGAGCATACTTTCAGCAAACTTCATGCAATTGGGCGCTGAGCTTGAGAACCTTAAACCTGAAAAAGATGTTTGGATTCACCTAGACGTGATGGATGGTCATTTTGTTCCTAACCTCACTTTTGGCCCAACCGTTATAAAAAACATCAAGAAGCACACGGAGCATAAGCTCGATGCGCATTTTATGGTCAATAATCCAGAGGACCATGCACTCTGGTTTTCTGAACTCGGTCTATACAATTTTACTTTTCACTGGGAAGCTGTGACCCACCATGACTCGCTTATTCAAAAACTTAAAGCGCTCTATCCAAGTGTGGGAGTTTCTCTCAATCCATCCACTCCGACGACTATAATTCCTGATTATTTGTACAAACAAATCAACCTCGTTCTCGTTATGTCTGTGAATCCTGGATTTGGAGGGCAATCTTTCATTGAAGGGGCATTAGAAAAAATCCATGAACTTGACCAAATCAAAAAGAGGTTAAATTTAGATTTTGAAATTCAAGTCGACGGAGGCGTTAGCGATAAAAACGCGCAAAAAATAATTAAAGCTGGTGCGACTAACCTAGTAGCAGGTTCATTTGTCTTCAATGAGCCTAACTCAAACTATTCCGGCCAGATAAAAAAGTTACGAGGCTAATATGAAAAAATTAATTATTGATGGAAAAAGTCTTGATATTGACTCTCTTTATGAAGTTGCCATTGCGCAAAAGGGAAAACTAGAAGTAAGTATTAGTGACTCATCTAAAAAAGAGATTCTACGATCCAGAAAGTATGTCGACGATATCGTTCAAAAAGCTAAGCCCGTTTATGGTATCAATACAGGATTTGGAGCACTTTCTAATAAATTCATTCAACAAGAAGATTTAGCAACACTTCAATACAACTTAATCAGATCCCACTGCACAGGAGTTGGTCAGCCCTTTCCTAAAATCACTACGAGAGCGATTATGCTATTGAGAGCAAACTGCTTAGCCTCAGGTTTCTCTGGTGTTTCAATAGAGTGTATTGAATTGCTACTCGATTTTCTTAATCACCACATAACTCCTGTGGTTCCTGAGAAGGGCTCAGTGGGTGCTTCGGGAGACCTTGCTCCCTTATCTCACATTGCTCTATGCTTAATTGGTGAGGGTGAAGTTGAGTATAATGGAAAAACTGTTCCAGCAAGCTTTGCAATAGAAGATATTGGCAAAGAACCTGTTCAACTTAAAGCAAAAGACGGACTGGCCTTAATAAACGGAACTGCAGTTATGGCAGCTCTAGGATCTCTGGCCCTTCATGAAGCAAAAAGATTGATCAAAATTGCTGATATTGCGACCGCAATGACTCTTGAGGCTGTCAGGGGAACGAAGAGAGCATACGACCCTGATATTTCTAGTTTAAAACCACAGCCAGGGCAATTGGATGTAGCCGACAACCTCACGCTTTTACTAACAGAAGAAAGCGAAATTGCTAAATCACATATTGATTGTGGAAAGGTTCAAGATCCTTATTCACTTCGATGTGTACCTCAGGTTCACGGCGCTATTAGGCAAACCATTAAACATGCAGAAGAAGTTTTAAAAGTAGAAATTAATTCCGTAACTGATAATCCACTTATTTTTGTTGATAAAGATAAGGTTGTATCTGGCGGAAATTTTCATGGAGAGGCGGTTGCATTTTGCATGGACTACTTAACGATGGGGTTATCTGAGATCGCGAATATCAGCGAGCGAAGGGTTGAGAAGATGATGAATCCTACTTTTTCAGATCTACCCGCATTCCTTATTAAAGAGTCAGGTCTTAATTCAGGACTTATGATTGCACATGTTACGATGGCTGCACTTGCCTCCGAGAATAAATATCTTTCACACCCCGCTGTTGTAGACTCAATACCCACCTCTACTGATAAGGAAGATCATGTCTCAATGGGTGTTACAAGTGGAAGAAAACTTCATGAAGTCATTAGAAATGTAAAGGCCTGTCTTGCGATTGAGTTTCTATGCAATACACAGGGAATTTATCTTCTCAGGCCACTGAAAAGTACTTCGACTCTTGAGAAGGTGTACAACCTTATTAGAAATCATGTTCCTGCTATAGATAAAGACAGGGTCTTTAAAACAGACATTGAAAATATCATTAAGCTCATTTCTAATTTTGAAATATTAAATGTTGTTGAAGCAGATATAGGGGAGCTGAAATAGCCCCCCTTATTTTTTAAAGTTTTGGTTGGGTCATAACCAATGTTTGAAATTCTATTGAAAGCACATCTGCAGGTTGATACACAATCTCTCCATTTTCAATAAGCCAATAGCTAGAGTAGTCCGTTATATTTGGATCAGCTAGAGCTGCAAGGTACTCGGTCATCTTATCAGGGTCAATTTCCGGCCAATCACCGGCTCCTCTTTCTTTTAAAAGAATCATTGCCGCAGAACTTAGAGAGTGATTATCGCTAGTAATTTTCTCATCAACAAGCGTAAAAGTAGCATTGCCAGAGTAAAAATTATCATTGATAAGAATTTTTAAATTTTTCACGTAAGCATACTGAGCTCCTACAATTCGCAAATCACTTATTTTGTATGATTTATCATCATGATCCTCAACTCTATAGGTAAGCTTTGCTCCAGGAGTATTAAGTGCGGCAGAGAGATCATACTCCAAGACTTTATAGGCATTCACAGTGACGGGATCATTAGCTCCCTCTTGTTTTACAACAACGTTTCGAAGTCTTGAAAAGTTCTCTCTTTCTTTGAAGACCAAATAGTGTTTACCAACCGCGAGGTTCCAAGTTTTCTTAGTTCCTGCATCTGAATCTTGGACTTCCATCGCCGTATATTGCTCGTTAGTGTCTCCAAACCTCCAAGCAACATAATCCATTCCCCCTAAGGCTTCGGTCGGAGTCGGGGTATCACCTATGGCAACATAAAATGAGTCTGTTGATCCGTCAGTGGACCAAACCTCGGCAACAACTTCGTATGTACCCGGCTCATAAACATCAAATTCAAATATAATTCTTCCACCGTTGTTATTATTCACGTTAAAAAGTCCGTGAGCATTAGGGTTCCCAATGTATTCGTTATTTCTGTAGGCAAAGTCCCCTGTAACTGTTGCCATACTGGGATCAAATGATCCTCCCGAGACCTGCATGTCTTGATCATCGTCATCTGCAAGAGAGTTCATGCTCAGAATAGGGTCTGAGTACACTTCACACACATCATAAATTCTTTCTTCTATAGTAGAATTTCCACCAACAGTACCTGCATTAGGATCTATATTGTCTCTCCAGGCGATAATGGCGTTTCTTATATCGTTATATTCATCACTGCCTGAATTGAACCCTTGGTGTCCGTTAGCAAATTTCGTAAGAATGTCTGAGTTGGTAGGATTATTAAAATCGGCTAAATTATTATTATCCCAAACATTATAAGCCGTACCAGCAATATTGGAACTATGTGCGATCCGGCCACCACCACCATCAGATGTGTGGCAGTTCGCACAACCTGTCATTTGCATAACGGGAAAAACATATTGATCAAATGATCCTCTTCTTGTCAGACCTGTTCCTGGCGGAAGTTCTCCAAACACAAACTCTTCTGTAACTATTTCTGGATCACATCTTACTACTGGCGGTGGTGGTTCATCTCCACCTCCATCTCCGAGCTCCTCGGCTTCAACTTCTTCAACAACCTCCACCCATTGGCCAACCATATTAGAAAGAGTGGCAGCTGCTGCAGCTCCACCAGTTCCATTATGTCCGCTTCGAATCGCTGTTACGATTCTGGAATTAACAGGATTATTTTTATCGACGAGTTGATAATCGTCCATCGCACTCATAGCAACGTCTATATCTGAGTCGGAGTGGGGAATTCTACCTCCAAGCCCTCCTTTCGAGTGACAACCTGTACAGCTAAAATTCCCATCTGATGTACGCAAAGTTGTCCAAACTGTATTTTGAAAGGCATTTTTTATTTTTGCTTTTCCACTAGCACTAAGTGAACCACCACTTGAAACACCCTGGCTGCCAAACTCAAGTTTGCTATCTGCTGCATACTCTTCCATTTGGTTACACTGGGTGAAAAGCCCAAATATTGCCAAGGAGGTGATGGCGATAATTATTCTCGTTTTCAACATCTTTTTCATATATTAAGCCGCTGGTTTAAAGAGTAAATATCTATCTAGATCATTTTGAATTGCTTGATAAGTATCTCCAACTACATTAAGAAAATTTGCCTCTTCACCATGAAGAGCTAAATAGTTTGCTGCAACGACAGCTGCAAAGTTTCCATTGATATTCTGGCCTGTTGCTTGGATCAAGCTTCCCGTTGTTCTATCGACTTGTCCCACGGTAGTAAACTCCCCAATTTGGCGACCCGAGTTTGCTCGTATACTGTCACCAGGATTTGCAATCACTGGATTGTATATGAAGGTCATCGCCCCTCCTCTGGAGGAGTTATCTCCGCTATAGCGATATTTCATCACGCCATCTTGTCCTGGCTGAAGAGTTGTACTCGTAGTCACACCACCATCTGTGATGACTAAAATCATAAGAGGCTTATTCTTTTCGGCAGCCACACTTAAAGCGCGTCCAATGGTTCTTCCTACTTTATAGTCTTTTTCATCTTGAGTTCCTCGGTCATTCCCATGGTAGTCATAGCCTCCGAGTACTATTGTTCCAACACCAACCATTCCATCTACTAAAGCTTTAACAATACAAGCTTCAGCACTTGATGCGTCCGGGTTGTAATTATTCCGATTTCGACTATTTTCTCCCCCGTTATAGTGGCGAGTGATCTGAGCATCTTGTTGAGGATCGATTGCGCCAGGGTTTGCAGTTTGACTCGTATACCTCGTCGTATCGTATCCACATTCCGAGATTTGTTGAAGCTGCTCGGAAAGAGTTTGATTTGAAAATTTATTAATTTTTGACTCTGACATTTTTTCTAGAGCAGCAAGTGTTCTTTGAACCTTTGGTATACCATTAGATCCAAACTGATCCTGAACAACACCTAGATTAATTAGGTTTGTAAGATCATTTACTCTACCAATCTGAACTGGAGATAATATCGGATCTACACTTGCCGCAGGAGGAACTGATCGTCCACCACTTGATCCACCGTTTGTACCAGAAGTGTTAGTTAAGGTTCCGGAAGCACCGGCCTTTGCAATCCAATAAACGGGATTTAATGGATTTGTAGATCTATCATTTTCAGATTGAGCAGCAATGAATCCTCCATCAACCTTAGAGAGAAAGTTTGAATCACTTTGTCTTATCGTGGCAGTGGCATCTTGCATTCCAGCCAATACAGTAGAATTGGCATTCATAGCCACGTTGAAATCTCTATTTATTAACCCAGGGTTTAAGGACGGACTTATATCATCTGGATATCCAAAACCGCTATAGTTGATTCCGTCCAAAGAGTCCTGGCTATTAGCCCCAACGATCATATGATTTCCAGCCATCATGTTTCCGCCGGCAAGATCAATAATGAGAAGAGGAGTTTTTGTTGAAACAGGAGCATCATTATTGCACCCCTCAGCAGCCATCGCAAGATCCGAGCGCATTAAAGATAATATACTTGGGGCCAGTGTAAAACCAAAGCTACTCATAAAACCATGGGCAAGAAAATCACGCCTGCTCTTCATTTTATGATCCTTGTGAATCATTGGTCTATCAACCGGATCCATTTTTTCAATTTTTTCTAAAAACTCTCTACTAAATTTCATTTTTTATCTCCAACGTACAAACTGTTTACTAAATTTTTATAAGTAGATAACTTGAGGCGATGATAACATCGCAGAACAAACTCCTATTGCAACTGCTCTTGTCGTGCTGCTTTGACCAAGGTTTTCTCCATCAAGCAGATCATCAACAAGTGACAAAAGTTCATTTCTAGCACCAGGAATAGAAGACATAACTTCGTTTCCATTAGCATCTAATTTCATGGCCTGATATCCATTTAACATTTCATTGTCCGCCACACCCCAAGCTTTACCAATCATGCCATCTATAAAGGCTCTTTTTTGAGTTGAATTTGATAAAACATTATTTGGAGATTGGTTCAGATTAATGAAGTCGCCAAAAAATGCATCTCTTGCCGTTGTATTGGAAACCATGGAGGCACAATATTGAGAAGCTAGTTTAAAGATTGCCATTGTGTTGGCAGCATTAAAAGCTTTGATATCGTTACTTTCTGGAAGTCCAAGAAAGTTTTCGTTAAAAGCATCTCGAATATCGTTATTGTTAAATCTCGACATTCCAGTTAACGCCGAAAAAGTCGCATCAATTTGTTCGAAGTTTAAAACCCCTACACTTGCAGCGGTTCTAGCAGCAACAGTTGCACCTTTTTCTTTTTCTTCCTCAGGTGTGATGTCTGCTTCTTCTTCTATTGGTCCACCTGGATTATCGTCAGTAAAGTCATTATGAATATCGTCATTAGGCATATTTATTTTTTCAAATTCAACTTCCTGAACTTCTTCGTACTCTTGAACACATTGATTGAACATGAGCATGATGGCACAGGCTGATATAGCTCCCGTTAGTCTTCTGGCCCAGGCTTTATTATTAGTTTTCATACTTATCCTCCACACAGTGAGCCGCAACTTTTTTGTAAACTTCTTTCATATTTCCTGAATCTTCCAACTCTTGAGACACCTGGTCTAACATGTCAGACTCTGATGCCGCTGGATTTCTATAGCAAACTTTCTTAAAGGCTTTAAAAACCATGCAATTCGCAAAACCGCTTGAATTCGCAACTTGTCTTCCTAAATCTTTTGCACCTACTCCAGAATAGGGAGGCTTAAATCCCAGTCGGTCCATATGCGCACTCATCGAACCCCAAAGATTCACAAAATTGTCATTAGGTGTGACAAATCCCTCAGGAAAGGTACTACCTGCTTGATTCATTTTTTGAACGACTTGTCCTGGTGTATAGGTAATTCCGCCAGATGCCGGATCATAATCGTAATAAGCCCAAGCAGGTCTCATTGCATCTTGAGCAGCATGGCAACCAACACAATAAGACTTATATTCAGAAGAATCTCCCCCTGGACTTCTTGTTACGTCTCTAGCGACATAGATATCTGGGATATTAACGTCCATGATATAGTCCATCTCTGAGCACATAAAATTTCTTAAAAGATAAAAAGTAGCTCTGCGGTTAGTTCCCATATTGTAATAAGCAAGTGCCCAGGCACGACTAGAAAGAATCCCAGCAATCCCATCAGAATCAGGCACGGAGCCTAAACTAGATTGAGTTTGCTCTGTTAAAACAGATGAAAGATTTGCTCCCCTACTTTCTAGCTCTTCATAGTGATTATTGTTGGTAGGTGAATAGGCAGCAACACCTGATCCAACGTAGAGAACATCTTCATGAAGAATTCTACCAAAGGGTTTACCCGCTTGATCAGAGTCTCTGATCGCACCAATAATGGTTGCTGACATATCATCAAGAGGAACCCTGTTCGAGTCGCTCACATTTGTCAGAGTTTTTGCCCAAGACTTAAGAGTCACATTGTAAAAATTTGGATTTTGAATCGCTACATCTGCAGCAGCTTCTAACCCGGCGACCCCAGGACTACTTTGAATTAAGTTCTCCATTTGATTTAAGACAGCAGGCGTAGGTGGCACTCCTGCGATACGCTTGTGCAGATCCAAAGCTTTTTGCCTTGGTGTATCTGCAAAGGCATGGAGGCTAAGTACAAACAACATAAAACATACAACTTTTTTCATTCCATTTACCTCAACTGGTTGAACAACTTACGTACCGCAGATTAATAACCTACAAATATACTACGGCATATCTGGCGAAAAACTTAAGGGATAACCACAAATCATTGATATTAGGGGATATGATGCTTGGACAGTGCCAATAAATGCTGGCAAATTTTGCTTTTATCAAACGGTCTTTATACTTAAAATGATTACATGAAATTAAACAAGATGGTCTATATCCTTATTTTCACAGGTCTTTTAATATTGGATCAAGTCAGCAAGCATCTGGCGCTTAATTTCCTCTCTATAATTCATTTTAACGAGGGTATATTTCTCGGCAATTTAAGTCACTCAAGCCAACTTTTCAGAGTAACTTTTCTCGCCACAACATCAGTTTACCTATGTATGCTGTATCTTTTCATGATGGATTTTCTCTCTTCCTTTTTTTATCGCACTAAAATTTTTATGACTCTCATTTTTTCAGGTGTAGTGGGAAATATAATTGATCGAGTCGTCTTTTTGAAAACCATAGACTTCATCCCTGGTATCAATCGAACAGCATTTAATTTGGCTGATATTTTTATTACTGTTGGAGTGCTGCTTTTAATATATGAACTCTTTAAACCAGCAGCCGAGGTCAAATTCAAACGAACAACATTTATTATCAATAAAAAAGAGCAGATAAATTTTGCCTCTAAGATGGCAGCAGGCTCTTTTCTGTCTTCAAGCGCTCTTGGTATTTTTACCTTTACTTACGTTAAGGACTTAAGCCATCAAGCCGCTTTTGATACACAAGTATTTATGAATTATTTTGTCTTCCTCACAATTCTCTCTACCACTGTTATGTTTATCATTGGATTACTGATGTCTCACAAGACTGCTGGTCCCATATATGCCTTTGAAAATTTTGTGCTTTCAATCGCAAAGGGAGAAGAAAGAGAGTTCTACCTTAGGGAAGGCGACAATTACCAGCAATTAAGAGACACAGCAGAAAAACTTCAAAAGCTATTAAATGAGAGAAATTAAGCTCAAAGAATTACTTCATTCTGACTTTCAGGAATATAAACTGATTGAAGGTCTTCCATGTCTTTATTTGGATCAGGATGAAACATTGGCATCTTGGTCAATAAAGATTAATTCTTATATTAAAGAAGAAGAAACTCATATCAAAAGTTTGCAATTTAAAATTAATCAAACAGAGTCAAAGAACTCTAAAAAACGTCTCAACGATCAGCTGCAAGCGAGAGTTTTTAACCTAAAACAATTTAAAAAGATTCTTAAGGGTTTTTTCAAGGAGACGGGAACTCAAACGATTTTCTCCTCACAACAAATACATTCCTACTTCGAAAATATTTTTAGAGATTGGGCCTGGGGAAAAGATGAATTAGAAGCTCATATTGACGAACTTATAAAGACGGATCTAAACAATAAGACAGTGCTCATTCTTGGTGCCGGGGCCGGAGGTTTATCGTTTAATCTGGCAAAGAAGTTTCCTGATAGTTTTTTTGTGGATATTGAACACAACCCACTACTTGCTTGCGTAAACGAAAAATTATGCCAGGGTCAAAGCTTAAAGCTTATTGAGTATACTCCCTACCCCAAAGAATTAATTTCAACCTCACAAAAACATGAGCTCAAAGGGGAAGTCCTAGAAAATAAAACAACGATTTTGGCAACTTTTCCAGACCTACCATTTAAAGAGCATAGTTTCGATATCATAATCGCTCCATGGTTTCTGGATATTTTAGATATTCCCTTTGAAAATGCACTTTTTTGCGCAAAGGATTTCCTTAAGGAAGAAGGGGTTTTTCTTTTCTGTGGGCCTACAAATATTCACAAAAAAGTCATTACAGAGCAGTATTGTTTTGAAGAAATAGAAGACATTTTTAAAGAGCATTTCAAAGAGGTTAAAGGGCACTCAAAATCTATCCCCTACCTGGCCTCTCCCCTAAGCTCCCAGACTAGAATAGAGAATGTTGCCTTTTTCGAAAGTTTTGGACTTAAATCCTCGGAACTAAGTTTAAAAGCGACAACTCAAATCTTCGATCTTCCTTACACACCAGAGTTTGAACAATATAAATCTTTGCAGATTGTAAAGGCCCAAATTCTCTCGCACATCACAAAAGATATCAATGTTGATGATCTCGCCCTAATTTTAGAGAGCAAGTTTAACTTATCCCATCAAGAGTCTAGACCTTATGCTCAAAAGTTTCTTGATAAAATAAAGTTCGAGTATTAATTTACTGATTTTGAAAGGCCCTTTTTTCAGCTTCCATCCAGTTAATAACGGCATCGCGATATTTGGTTTTTATATTTTCAAACTCTTGCTCGTAATCCCCATTATTACCACAGCTAGAAGGATCCACGATGGTACCGCTTTGGTTTTGGAAGTTGACTCCCATGCAATCCCGATTTACAGCAATCTCTCCCTCAGCTGTGGGATTATTTGAGTTCCAATCATCTTGGCGGTTAAGATAGTCTTCTGGACTTCTAATATCATATAAAGATCTTCCCGATTGAATATATCTCGGGATATCAGGATTAGAATTATCAACGGAGCCATTTTCAGTTAATATGTCCCCATTATCAGGTGACTGGACATTCTGGTAAGTTCTATACCTCACTCTTTGAAAAGTTCCGATGAATTTTTCTAAGTACTCGCGATCACTTCCTGAGTATGCATTCAGATCTATCTGACCCGCAGCTTTATTCGATCCTTGAGTATATCTAAGTAATCTATTTCCTCGCCAGGTACTGGCAAATCCAGAAGCGTCTGAAGTGCTTGCTACGAATCTTCGATTGGTACCCGAACCCGTTATATTTACATCTTGAATAAAATGTAATTTAGGATGGTTAAATGTTCCGTTGATTCCCCTCAATAAAAGTGAACGCTCAAAATTACCAAAATCTACTCTTGAAAGAGCTTGCTCACAAAGCACTTGCGAATTATCAAAAAAAGTCGTCATTTTAAAGAAGGGGTGATCTTCATTATGGCATGTTGTACATGTATAGAAAGTCATATTCTCCGCAGTATTACCGTTTGTGCCTGGAAAACTTGAACTCGTATAATCCATATACTCCTCTTTTAACACGAGTCTAAATTGATTAAGTATAGGCATTACTGATTGCTCAAATAAAGCAAGTTCCTTACATTTTCTTCCTTCAACTGCGACGGGAGCATCTTCATCTAGAACGGAAGAAGGAAGGTTCGTGTATTGCAGGTCTTCAAAGACAAATGCGAATTCATCACTCGCAGGACCCAAAACTTCAAGCACGACCAATGGTGAGTAAGTGAGGATTCCTGAATTTGGTCCTGTGACTCTATCTAGCTTTGAGTAAGTAGAATTACTTAGTTCAAAATTTCCATTCACTAAAACTTTAATATTTCTGAACCTAAAGTTTCTAGTCCCATCTACAAACCTAGGGTTTCTAAATATATAGGAATCATCTGTCTCAGAGACTTTAACATCGATTTCAAAAAATCCGCGACTTCCCAAAAGGGACGATAAATCATATCTCAATGTCCTTGGATTAGCATCTTGGATAAAGCCTTCATCAATAAGGTTTTTTGCTGGGTTGAATTGTGGGTTTTTATTAATTGCGACGAGATCTATTTTCACATCAATATCGTCTTCAATGATTTCTAAAGTATAGACTCCTGCACCAAGATCCCATTTAACTCTTTGAGACTCGTTATTAATATTAGGCGTATACCACTCCCAATTTCTTTCGTTAGTAGCATACTCTCTACAAAGAGCATCTTGTATGGAGCTGGTAGTACAAGCGCCAACGGAATCTGCACGACAATTTCTTACGACATTTCCGCCTTCATCTTTTATTTGCAGTTTTACTCTATCAGTATTATTTTCAGGGGCCATAAGCTTAAGCCACACATTATATTCACCGGGGTCATTGACTCTAAATTTATACACAGCTTTTCCTGGTGTTCTTTGTTCCACAGAAAGCTCTTCCAGCCCAGTATCTTGAGAATTTGCTTGGGCAGCAAGTGCAGTAGAGATCGCAGTTTCCCAATCATTAATGGCCGATATCATCATATTACCAAGCGTATTGCAGGCAGAAGCTCCTCCACAATTATGCCTATCATCCAACATCCTCTGCACTGGTCTTGCATTCCTAGGAATATCAAAGTTCACAAAGCCACCCACAGCTGCTGCTTGATTATAAGCCGCAATATCGTCAGCTTGCGCGAACTGCGGTCGATCCGAGCCATCTGCGTGGCAATTAACACAACTTGCTCCGGTAAAGACTGGCTTTAAAGTCTCACCAAATGTCTCTGCCTGAATTTGACCCACAGTTTTAACAGATCCCCCGGTATATAGTGCGGCTAGATCTAGGAAGGTATTGCCAAAGCTTGAAAGGTTTATAGCTCCCTCTGGATCCCAGTTTATATTTCTATAAGTTTCACGCGAGCCTGCAGAGACCTCATAATGAACATACTCGTGTAACCTAAATAAGCCATTACCGTTTACCACAACTGCGTCGGCGGGCTCAGACAAGTTACCCATAAAGTGCGCATGAAAAAGATTTACCTGGTTTTCTTTGTCGGAAAAATTGAACACGTTTCCATTGACGATACGTAGCCCCTCAGGGATATCACCTAAATCGGAGGCATCATCAAAAATATTATAAATTCGATCACTGAGTTGAGAGTACATCTGATCTCTAAAGGCGGAGCTTGGTAGTCCTTCAATAATCTCATTAGTATTTGCCAAAAAGTATTCTGCTCCAGAGCTACCAAATCGAGGAGCAAAGAAATCAAAGACCAGGTTAGTTTCCCCTCCCCAAGTATAAGTTAAAGAAGGTGTTGCATTTGCTGACTCGACAACGGACCTAATATTTGAGTTAAAAAAGTTTGCTCGCATAAACTCAGGCAATACCCTTATAGAATTTATTCTAATAAAATCACCGTCTTCATTTCTGAAAAAATAGGGAGTATAGTCCGTAATATTTGGATCTAATAAAGCAGCCTCATAATTTTCTCTTTCATCAGGATCTATCCATGTCATGACGACTTGGGATGAATAAAATTGATGTCCTGACTGATTAACATGTCTCTGTCTTTCCGAAATACGAAAAGGACCAAGAACTGTATTATCAATTCCACTACTAACATCGCATCCAATTCCAATACTCCCATTTCTCGATGTAGCTTCTTTGGGATGAACTGGAGGTTGATCGCCTGATATGTAACGCAAACCAGAAGCTTGTGACGCCGTTTTTATTTTGAACCTTCCACTTAAAGCGCCATCCTCAGCTTGTAGAACAACTGTTCCATTGATTGTTTCTGCTATTTTATCTTGGCCTTGTGAGATTTTTAGAGAGTGAGTGATTTTTCCAGACACCCCCCCAAGTCCTCCGGAGTTAGCTTTCCAGTCTTCAATAGCCTGCAACATTTCATTTGCATTTGCTTGGCAATCACTCCAGCAGTAGTGTCTATCTTCTGAGAGGCGTCTTACCAACCTAGACTTTGCGGGCTCTTGAAAATTGACCCTTCCTGTATCTACAACAGCATCATGAGCTGAGCGAAAATCACTAACTGAATGTTTTGGAGCTTGAGAACCACTATCTCCGTGGCATCCAGCACAGCTTGCCTTCAATAGTGGATGCACAGTATTTTGAAAGGCTCGAGCCGACTCGGCACTGGCGGACTTTTCCTCAAAAGTTAACTCTGTAACTTCTTGAGGTTCTCCAATGCATGATTGTAAAGTAACAATCAAGGCCAATAGTAAAACGTTCCGCATTTAGCTTATCCTGTTATGTCTTTCATTCTAATTAAAGATTCATGTTCAGGAGGAAGACTTCCTGTTCCAAATATATCTTCAAAATCACCCTCTTTTCCTTGTGCCGCCAAATAATTTAGCATAATAGCTTTCCAAAGATTTTCCGTGCTATCTCCAATGACAGTAGTTAAATCAACTCCACCATTTTTAATAAAATTCCCTACTTGTCTTCTTGGCTGACTATTATTATTTTCCCGCACTAAAGAGCTTCCATCGTGATCATGTTTATAAACAATAAGTAGCGCAGAAGATCTTGTTCCAGAGTCACCTACATGCATAACCTTATTAACGGCACCAATTCCTGGTATAACTTGAGGCTGGGTCGCACCACCCGCATCAGAAGCAACGCCCCCGTCGGTATAAAGATGAATGGCAACGTTCTCCCCTTTTTGACTGGCGAGTAAAATACATCGTCCTATGGCCTCTCCTATTTGTCGGTCTTTTTCGTGAGTTGTTGCAATAGCGTTTCCGTGATAGTCACATCCACCAATAGTAATCGTACCTGCTCCAGCTATTTTATCGATAACAAGTTTGGCCACAGAGGCAACATTGCCCCCTGGATTGGCAAAGCTGTCATTAATAGCATTATTCTGATCAGCAGCTAGAGTTGTTTGAGCAAATGCAGCTTGGACAGCAGAATCATTCGTCGGATCTAGCATGGTTGCACTAAAAGTTGAAAACAGCGTTTTTGCATTTTCTAGAGAGCAATTTAGAACCGATTGAATTTGGGCTATACTTCGTTTTTTAGAAATATCTTCTAGTTTTGTTTTCGACATTTTTGATATTCTGTCCATAAATTTTTGAACCCTCTCTTGTCCTCCCGATCCAGCAAGATTTATATAATTTCCACCAGACAACTCAGAACCTAGACTTAGCAGTCCACTTGCAGTTGCACTACTGTTCACTCGTGTTGGTCTTTTTGCCGGATTAATCATTGAAGCTGGTGCGCTCGACCTTGCCCCCGTTGCAGAAGATGCATTTCCAATCAGAGGAACTAATTGTCCATCAGCTCCCGCCAAGTTTGCCATGAATACAGTGTTTATAGGGTTCGTTGCTGTATCATCTGAAGTACGTGTACAAAAAATTAGTCCATCGACACCGTCTGAAATAGGCCTACTGTTTGGCATATTATGTCCATCCAAAACTTGATTCATACCTTGTAAAATCCCAGATGCTCTATGAAATTTTAAACCATACTTCCCCTCAAGCTCTCTGCCAGATTGATTAGGATGTTCCTCAGGCGAAACACCGATTCGAATATAGTCAGATGTACTAGCTCCTGGATAATCAAGATCATCTTGTACCTCGGAATTTTCCGCCATACTAACAAAAGCATTTGCCCCGGCAATATTCATTCCGCCACCACCATCAATGCAGATATATGGTAGCCCCCCTTGAAAGCTTGGAATTTCACAGCCTCTTTCTTGCGCCAGTGCTGGATTAGACCTCATTACCATTGAAGTAAATGAAGGAAGAACAAGCGACGTACTAAGTCCTATAAAACCTTGTGCAATAAAATCTCGCCTCGTCTTTGGTTTTTTATGTCCTTGATGTTGATAAGGAAGAATCTTATTTTTTTCATCTTCATTTTTCATTTTTTATCCTTAAGTAACTCTTATTAAAACATAGTGATATAAGTTGAAGACAGAACTGCTGAACAACTCATTTTCATAAGTTTTCTCTTCTCTCTAGCAAAATTACCGTCGTCTACTAACTCATCCTCGTCATTTATAATTGCCTCTAAATTATTTAAGAAGTTAATATGATCCTGGTTTTGATCGAAGTCGAAATCTCCAAATTTTAGGGAAAGGTTTTGTACCTCCAATCTATTGGTTGAAGCTGAAGAGAAATCGAAGTCTGACTCATTTTCATCGACATATTCATCACAATACGCAAATGCTAATCTTGTAGCCGCAATCTGATTAAACCCATTAAGAGTTTTTGGATCAGTGCTTGATGGAAGTTGCAATTGGATAGCTCTATACTCATCTAGGATATCTCCACGGTTTGGAGATATCCCGGTTAATTTAGAGTAAGTGTTATTAACTTGAAGGAAGTTTTTAATCGCGAGATTGGAACTCGTTTGAGAAGTTTTCAAAGTCACACTACTCGACTTGTTTGAACCTTTTGAAATATTGTCCGCTTTTTCAGGTTCAACACACGATAAGAGTAGGCTCATTAAAATTGCAGAGGCTATCACCTTCTTCATATCATTCTCCCATGCAGGCAATAGCTGCATTGATAAATACGTTTTTCATATTGCGATCTCGATCAAATTGTTGAGCGATAGAATTGACGATGTTTTTATCTAGTTCTGATGTAGGGCTTCTATGGCAAACGGTTTCAAAAACCTGCTGACTCAAGCAAGTACGAACCTGCTTAGTCTCAGCCAACATCTTTCCTAGATCCTTAGCTCCATTACCTGCATTTTGAGGACCCCAACCAATAGATTCATTTTGGCCATCAGTCCAAAGATTGATCCAGCTATCTGAAGTGGTAATCTTCCCGTCTGCAAAAGTATTAATATTATTAATTTTAGGAGCGACGGGACCAACGATTTCAGCATTTCCATCCACGACAACATCGTGAGCAGCGTAAACCATGCGACCGTCGACATAATCGTAATATGCAAACGCTCCCCCGAGCGCATCTTGGCCGGCATGGCAACCGACACAATAGGTTTTGTATGTATCAGCGGATCCACCTGGAGCTCGATCAACATCCCTTCTCACTCTAAAATCTGGAACGGAAGTATCACTCAATTCTTCCATTTCTTTACAAAGAAAATTCTTTGCAAAATAAGCAAATGCCGCTCGATTGGTTCCAGCAGGATAATAAGCCGCCGCAAACCCCCGAGTAGAAAACATTCCTGCGATAGCGGCTCCATCAAGGGTTGTATAAGTGTTTTGTTGAGTTTGAATAAAATATTTTCTATTTCCCAGCGGAACGAGCCCCTCTTCAGCAGCTACGTACATATCATTTTTGGTTCTGTTGTATTTGGGCACTGTAACGTCAAGATCTTCTAGGTAATAACGGTCTCTGTTTCTTCCCGTTAAGGTCCCATCAAATTGATACATAATATTGTCCCAAAACACGCGGAAAAAATCGATTTCGTCTCTCGTTGCACCAATAAGTAGCGCTGACATATCATTGAGCGAAGTGAATTGAGAGCCGTCTTCGTTCGTCATTGGTGTAAAAAAGTTTTTTAAGGTGACGTTATAAAAACCTTCGTTGGATTCAATAATTTCTTTCGCAGCCAGTTCTACTTTTCCATTCGCAATCATGGCCTCATATTTATCTGCGATTGCTTTATTAGCAGTTCCACCAGTTAGAGATGAGTAAAGCTGTTTTGCCTGGTCCCTTTTTTCGGCATGGGCCACAAAAGCGAGCATTAGCGCGCTACAGCCGATCGCTGCCTTTATCACAATTTTAAAATTCACTATAGCCTCCGGGGATCTTGATAGAGTTATCGACAATTTAGCAGGGTTACTTGATTGCTACCGTTGGGATCTTTTAGAGAGTATAGATGACTTCTAGTTTTTCACGACACACAATCGATAAAGTTCAATAAAAGCAGCTACTTAACCTGAGGAGTAGCTGTTATTTGTTTAGTTGGATTTTTTTAATTTGACCTATTTACTGGCCAGTGTAGACAAGCTAAGTCCTGAAAATTAGAATAACGGACATGGCAAAAGCTTTTATCGTCATTTTACTCCTTTCATTTTTGGGAAGTAGGGAATCTCGTGCATATCCCCAGTTCATCGGTAAGGGTTACCACGCATGTCTTACCTGTCATTATAATCCTTTTGGAAATGGTCCTCTAAATGACTATGGTCGTGGAGTTGCCGCCTCCGGTATCGCAGGTCGATTTATGATACCCGAGAGTGTAACTGATGAAATGCTAGGAAACAGCTCTAGTCTCATCTTAGGAAGGCCAGATGTTCTTCCCGTTAAACCTTCTCTAGACTATAGAGGTTTATATATCCAAAGTAGTCTTGAACAAGATGATTTACCTGATCCAGCATGGATAAATATGCAAGCCGAGTTTTCACTTTCTGCCAATTGGGGTGAGAGAAAACAATACGTCACTTCGGTCTCTTATAATACGTTAATTGCTAATAGCGGTGTGTCCCAAGACAGAAATAAACCGCGCGCAGGAAAGCCTGAAGATAAAGATATATCCTACCTTCGAGAGTATTATGTGGGTTATCGAATCAAACAAGAACTTGGTGTTTATGTTGGAAAGATGGGTAAATTATACGGAATCAGAATCCCCGATCACAACCTAAGAAATAGAAGTTCAACTAGAAATAATCAATATAGTGAAGCACCGGGTGTGATAGTTCACTATGGTAGTGAAAAAATGGATGCAGGAGTGCAGGTTTTTGTCGAGGATGAGACAGAAGATACTAACGAGAAGAATACTGCAGATGCGGGCTCTGGACTTTCTTCAACTTTTGAATATTCATTAGGACAGAACTGGAGACTTGGGGTTTCTTATCTCAATGAAACAGAAAAAGAATCAGAAACAAAGTATGATGCGAAAGCATTTCATTTCAGAACTCGCGTGGGTGAGAACTCAAGTGTGATGTTTGAATATGGACTAGTAGATACTGAAACGAGTGCTGGAGATTTAACGACAGCTCAGTATATTTATCTCCAAAGTCATATGTATCTTCAAAGAGGTTTATACTTTGTCACGACCTACGATCAAATTGTTAACGATATTGAAGAGTATAATGAAACTCACCGTTTCGGACCTGGGATTCAATGGTACCCACTACAAAGATTTGAGTTTCGAGCAGATATTTTTACATCTAAATCTTATTCTTCCACAACTGGTGCATCTCGAGATACATGGCAGTTTTTAGGGCAGGTACATATATGGCTCTAAGAATTCTGCTTGTCCTAATATTTAGTTTCAATTTTTCTGCAATGGCCCAATCACGATCTCAAAAAAGATTTCTTAGTCTAGCGACTAAGTCTCACTCTAAAAAAGACTACGCCCGATCTAATGAATATATCCGAAAAGCTTTTGATGTGAGAAAAACTAAAAATATTCCCAGTACGGCTCTCTACCTTTACGCAGTCAACCTGCAAAAGCTAGGGCGTCACAAGGAAAGCATCTATTATTTAAACCGGATGATAAAGAGAAACTATTTAAAAGCGCATATCGCCTCGATAAAGATGCTGAAAAATGATGAAATCGATGGGGATGAAATCCCGAAACTTTTAAAAGCCACCTACTTTTATATGGCCCAAAGTTATTATGCCATTTTTAACAGTACTCAAGACAAGGTATATGCCGAGCGATCGAGAAAGTTTTTTAAAATCTGCTATGACTCTGATTTTAGTGACAAGTGCTCTGACTTTATTGAGAATATCGATGCGAAATTAGATGTCATCGAAAAAAGTAAAAAGAGCTTTGAGTTTTTCCTATTTGCCGGACGAATAATGTTTAACGATAGGGTTCAAATCAAAAATAATGACACTGGTGCAAGTGCAACGATTCTTTCTGCTTCCGATGGTCTTTGCTATGGAGCCGGACTTAGACTACAAAACTATTATAAAGGATGGCAGTTTTCCGGGTGTGCATTCAGTGGATATGCTGGAGTTAACGGAGAGATTGATAGCACTAATTACAAGCAACTAGGGGTACCAGTTGCAGGGCTCTATGCAGAGGGTGGATACTTTTGGAGAACAGACTCGGAATCAACGAGACTTGGTCTGACCTTACCTATTTTCTATCGCTCGGGACTATACTCTCAGCCCACTGGTTATAGCATAGAGAATTCTAGAACGACCTCTTTCGGTATGGCCGTTTCAGCTGGATTTCAGCTACCAGTAGTAGAACTTGAAATAAAACTTGCTAATATGCAGGAGACAAACATTGCGATGATGAATCTGGTTTTTAATTTTTAATATGTGGTGTTTAGAAAATCTCTCTCAAATTGTAACCCTTGATGCTGCCCATTCCAAAGATGGACGAAACCTTAAGCCTGAAGACTTAAGCATTAGGCCGAATTGCTCTATTGTTTTTGATGAGCATCGAATTCTTTGGATAGGAAATATTATTCAAATTCCGGACGATTATAAAAAAGCAAAGCGAATACCTCTTGAAGGGCATGTTCTAACTCCAGAAATCGTAGACTCCCACACTCATTTGGTCTTTGGTGGAAATCGTTCCAAAGAATATTCCATGCGACTGAATGGAGCAGACTACGAAGCCATTGCAAAGGCGGGGGGTGGAATACTCTCTACAATGGAAAGTACTATCACAGCAACCGAAGAAGAGCTTTATAAAGCAGGACTTGAAAGAATTGAGAGGATGGCCTCTTATGGTATTGGGACGATTGAAATCAAAAGTGGCTATGGACTAAGTATTGAAAGTGAAAGAAAAATTTCAAGGGTTATCCACAAACTTAAAGAATATTTTTCTCCAAGAATTCAGATCCTGAGTACTTATCTGGCCGCCCATGCGGTACCAGGAAGTTTTTCTACGTCAAAAGATTACCTCGATCGAGTCGTATTACCTTTAATGCAAGAATTGTCCGATGAGAAGATCATAGATTTCGTCGATATTTTTCATGAACAAGGGTATTTCAATCTTGAAGATACAAAAACTCTCTTTTCAAAAGCAAAAATTCTTGGACTCAAACTCAAAATTCATGCTGATGAGTTTAATGATAACAAAGGTGCCGTGACGGCATGCGAGCACCAAGCCTTAAGTGCTGACCATCTTCTTTGCACCGAAGACGATGGAATCAAGGCTCTTTCTCAAGCAAGTACAGTAGCTACGCTACTACCAGGCACTGCTTTTTTTCTAGGTAAAAAGCTTGCTAATGCAAGAAGGTTTTTAGATGAAGGATGTAAAGTTGCGATTGCGTCTGATTATAACCCAGGCTCTTGTCACTGCGACAATTTAGTCTTACTTGCTTCTCTGTCGGCTAAAAAGTTAGAACTTAATCTTTGCGAACTATGGTCAGGAATGACCCTAAATGCTGCACACGCAGTAGGGCTAGACCAGCAAGGTGCCATAAAGTTGGGACTTAAACCTCGCTTTAGTCTATTTAAGTGTCAATCTATAGATGAAGTTACTTATAATTGGGGACGGAATTTAGCTGTCTCTACTCAAGAATATTTTCCAGCTCACTAACAAAATTCTCTTCCATAAAATTAAATTCTTTATCAGAGAACTTAAGCACCTTACCCTTGTGATAGATAATGCTGGAGGGGATTTTAGTAATATTCAGTTTAGCAGCTAAATCATTTTTTACATCACTGGTTGATTCGAATTTTAAACCGTATTTTGCTTCCATTTTTTTAATTTCTTTAAGCGCATCATCGGTATCATTATTGATCCCAACCACTAAAATTTTACCAGGAAACTTATCCAGGAGCTGGTTGAGAGAACCAAACTCACGAACACAAGGTTGGCACCAAGAGGCCCAAAAATTTAGTATAATTATAGGCTCGTCAACCTTACTTAGGTTGAGTTCAGAACCTCTTGTTGTTTCCACCTTTAACTTTGAAAACTCAGATTCAAAAAGTGAGTACTTCTCTTTATGTTTTTCGACCTTTGAGGCTGATAGCTCTTTCCCATTTATGACCATTTGCGACACAATCATAAAGGTGAAGGCTAGTGAAAGCAGAATGGCTGGTAAAAATTTCTTCATTTGTTTTTAAACCTCATAACAACGAAAATTATACTATAAGCATTTGTGCTACTGGTACGGAGGTCAGTTTTTCCGATGACAGCTCAAGAAGGGCAACCTATCAAAATTATTAAGAAAAATCAATTTGGTCAGACATTAATTGAGTTTGTGCTCCTTTTAGCTGCCGTGGCCTTTATTTCTTTTGGATTTATGAGCACAGTAAATGGAATAATCGGGGAAAGATGGCAGGATCTCGCCACTAGAATCTTAGAAGATGACACTCAACAATTGCAATTACAATAGGAATTAAAATGAAGAGCTTTATTCTCTCCCTTGATCAGGGAACAACTGGAACAACTTCACTTCTCATTGATAGTCAGTCACTTGAAGTCGTCGATAAGGTTAACCAGGAGTTTAAGCAAATTTATCCCAAACCCGGTTGGGTTGAGCATAATCTCAACGATATTTGGAAAACTGTCCAATCGACAGTTGCTGCAATCTTGGAGCGAAATAATATCAATGGTTCTCAAATCATCTCAATTGGAATTACAAACCAAAGGGAAACCACTTGCGCATATAAGACTGACGGACAACCATTGACCAATGCAATTGTTTGGCAAGACAGGCGCACCTCAGAGTTTTGCAAAGAGGCTTCTTCAGATTATCAAAGCCTACAAAAGAAAACTGGCCTTCCCCTGGATCCATATTTTTCAGGAACCAAAATGCGTTGGCTCTTAGAAAATAACGATGCCGTTTACGAAGCAAGCCAAGCCAACGATTTAAAACTTTCAACAATTGATACTTTTCTTCTATATAAGATGACAAACTGTAAAACTTTTAAGACGGAGCCCTCTAATGCCTCCAGAACTCTTTTAATGAATCTTGAGAGTTGTAGCTGGGATAAAGAACTCTTAGAGTTTTTCGGAGTGAAAGAGGAGTTACTTCCAGATATCGTAGATTCATTTACAAACTTCGGAGAAACACAAGGATTAGACTTTCTCCCAGACGGAATTCCCATTTCATGCATCTTAGGAGATCAGCAAGCCGCTCTTTTCGGACAAGCTGGGTATAAATCGGGTGATCTAAAATGTACCTATGGAACTGGAGCATTTATCCTCCTAAATACCGGCGAAGAAATGGTTTACTCAAAAAACGGACTTCTCACAACAGTCGCCTATCAATATCAAGGAAAGCCATATTACGCACTTGAGGGTTCCTGTTATATTGCAGGAGCTGCAGTTCAATGGCTTAGAGATAACTTAAATATAATAGAGAGCTCTCCTGACGTTGAAACTTTGGCGGCAAATGTTAAAGACTTAGGTCAAATGGAGCACCTTATATTTCTACCTTTCTTTACCGGAATCGGCTCACCATATTGGAAAGCTGAAGCCAAAGGTGCAATCATAGGACTCACTCGCGATTCCGGGAAAGCTGAACTCGCCAGGGCCTGCCTAGATGGAATAGCACTATCAGTTCAAGATTCAATCGCAGCCATTGAAGCAGATTCTCCAAAACCTGTCACCGAAGTAAAAGTGGACGGAGGCGCCTGCCAAAATGATTTATTAATGCATATTCAAGCAAGCTTCAGTCAAAAAGAGATTCAAAGACCAAAAACGGTTGAAACAACGGCCTACGGAGTTGCACTTGGTTCATTAATTGGAATTCAGATGAATAAAATGAGTGACCTCGATAAACTTTGGAAACTAGATAAGAGCTTTAATCCAAGTGATGATGAGTACTACCCAAGAAAGTCAAAACAATGGGGTGAAACCATCAAGAAGCTTTTTTAAGAATTATCGCCTCAACCTCCTCTAGGTTTTTTACCGAGACCACATTCTCGCTTTCAGCGAAATTTTCATCAATAGAAACTACTAGTTTACCGTTAACGTCCTGGCATAGATTGTGAAGCTTCTCTTTCTGATGAACATCTAAGTTCAAGGCTAGTACAGAACCAGAAACATCTACTGCTCCTGCCAAAATAAGAGGACAATCAAAAGGGATTTTTCCTAAGCTAGACATAAGGGAGCCCAACAAGGCAAGTTCTTCAATACTCTTTGAATTTACTGATCTCTCCACTCGAATGTAAGTGCTATACCCTTTCAAACTTAAGCTGGAGTTATGACTTAGGATTTGAACCATAAACCTAAACTTTGGACCATCTATACCAACCAGTACATCTCGCTGCAAATTGTAGTTTTCAGGTTTTAACATAGAGTCTATACGAACAAGCTCAATTTTATCTCGATCAAAGCTCGGAAAGAAAACTCTTCCTGGAATCGCAATATAGTCTTCGCTTTTTTTCTCACAAAAAATAGGTGTAAGGCCAGACTGTTGCATTGAAAAGGTTTTTTTAAGATCAGATCTACCGAACCGATTCTTGGATGCTATTAACTTTCGAGTTGAATCCTTTTCCATTTGAAAAGTGAAAACGCCATCAACCATATGCTCGATATATTTAAGTCCAGCCAGATTCCCTTGCTTGTTAACATGGGCAACAATCCAAATAACAACATTATATTCAAAAGCTAGGTCACCTAAAATTGAGATCATTTCTGTTTGGCTCGACCTGGAACGACTACCGTCTAACTTTAACGTCTGAAATGAATCTATAATACAAATTTCGGGCCTAATTTTTGAAAGAATTCCTCTCAACTGACCAACGTCTACCTCCGAAGATAAATAGGTTATATCTCCAGAAACCTCATGCCTTTTAAGCCTGTCTGCCACCTGTTCTTTAGACTCCTCGCCAATCAAATAAAGAGATCTTTCCCCTATTTCCTTAGCCAAAAAATCGACGAAGCTCGACTTACCAACCCCAGGTTGGCCGGAAAGTATAAAGACTGACTTCTTAGGCACACCCTTATGGAAGAAAGATTTCATATGAGGGCAATCTATTCTAAGGTAATCTCGTCTGTCTGTTTGAACCTGATTCAAAGAAAGTATATCACTTTCCTTTTCAACAAGAGGCCGAGCCTCAAGTCTTGCTTCAATTGAGTTCCAACTCTTACAAGCACTACATTGTCCCTGCCACTTTGCATGCCCTACTGAGCAAGTTTCACAAAAAAATTTGGTCGGCTTCATTTCTACTCTACTAGATTCAAAAGTTTATCTTCTGAGAGTATAGGAATACTAAGCTCTTTAGCCTTTTTAAATTTTGAAGAGGTGCTCTCGGTATCATTTGTTACGAGATAATCTGTTTCTCTACTGACACCAGACTGAACGATTCCTCCTCCTTGCTTAATTATTTTTTGAATTTCAGAACGCTTCATTGAAAGAGTTCCGGTTATACAAAATTTCTTTCCGGCTATCGCGCTACTCTCACTCTTAGTAGTTGCAATATTAGCCTTTGGATCAAATCCATAACTCTTTAATTTTTCGATGATCTTCTTTTTTGACTGGAGAGAAGTTACAAATTCATGAGAAGATTTTTCTGCAAAAGACTCAATTTTAATGAGATCTTCTTCTTTCAAGTTCATTATTTTATCGAGGGTATCATAACCAGCATTCACGACTTTTTCACACTTATTATAAGCCCCTCCACTTATTCCAAGGGAGGATAGAAATGTTACAAGATCTACTGAAAGTGAATTCTTTATATTTGTTAGAATCTTATTCGCTAGTTTTTCTTTAACTTTGTCTAAACTAAGAAGTTGCTCTTCTTTGAGTTCATAAAGAGAAGGAATGTCCTTTATTATTCCCGCTTTAATCATCTCTTCTAACCTTTTAGTACTAAGGTCCTCTATTCCAATCTTTCTAAGAAAGTTTAGAATCTCGTCTTTTACTTTGTCTGGACAGTTAGGATTACGACAAACTAGCCTAATATCTTCCTCAAAAACCTCTTGATCACAGCTAGGGCAATGAGTTGGAACTTCGAATTTATTTTGACTTGGTCCTACGACAGATAAAAACTTAGGAATAACTTCCCCTGACCGAACAATTTCAATTCGATCCCCAGGCTTCAATTGGTTTTGTGCTACCATACCAAAATTATGAAGTGTTACTCTTGAGACCTTTGCTCCCGAGAGCTCTACTGGAATAACATTTCCAACCGGAGTCAAAATTCCATTTCGCGAAACTTGCCAAGAAATTGATTTGATTGTCGTTACTTTTGTATCACCCTGAAATTTGAATGCCATTTTATATCGAGGGTGGTGAGCGGTTTCACCTAAGCTACTGTGAAGTTTTAAATTGTTAAAGCTAAAGACCAGGCCATCGATAAGGTAATCCCCCTCGGTCATAAATTCTCTAGCTTCTTTTAAAGTATCTTCTATCGAGCTTTTGTTATTGTGAACAATATACTCGGGAGTTTGAAAACCTAGGTCTATCAACTTTAAGAATTTTTCAGTCTCTGTTTCAATTTTAAATTCTGAGCTGATTAATTCGAATGCTTGAAAACTCAAAAAACGACTAAACTCAATAACCTCTTTTCTTCCAAGCAAACCTGCCACAATATTTCGCATTGAAGTTGGCTTTTCAAAACCAGCTGCCTGCATCGCCTTAGACACCTTAATGAAATTCTCTTCAGTACAATAAATCTCCCCACGAACTTCAAAGTCAACCGTCTCCTCAATCTTTAGTGGAACATGTTCAATCAACATAACTTTATTTGTGATATTCTCACCAAACTTACCATCTCCTCTGGTTTTAGCGAGTTTCATTTCACCTTTTTCAAAAACCAAAGAACAGCTCGACCCATCAATTTTAAATGTAGATAAGATCTCCTCTGAACCTTTCCACTTCAAAAGCTCATCAATTTTATAGGTTTTATTAAGTGACAACATCTTGCTGGAGTGTTTGACTTTTTCTCCTAGAAACGTGCTTGATCCTACCATTCTCAAAACTGAGCTATCCTGATCTAACTTTCTCAGCTCGTCTTCAAGCCGGTCATATTCGTAATCAGAAATTTCCGGTTTTCCCTGGTAATAGAGAGTTTTATGTTTGATTATTTCCCGCTCTAATTCTTTCACTCGACTCATATAATTTCCAAGATTGATACCGCTGCTCCTAAAGCATGGCCTAGGGGTGCACTTAAAACAATGCCCCAAAAGACACTTGAGTACTTAACATTAAAGGAATTTTTTCTCTTGAGAAGTTGAAAGGCTGGGTAAGTCATTAATAGAAGCACGATAGGAATCACAGGAAATGCCGTATAGCCATAAACTGCAGATTTAGATCCTTGTAATGCTTCGATATTCATAACCGCCAAAGCGACTAAAGAGACATTTAAAAAGGCTGCAACGAATGTCACTCCAATATAAATAAGCCAATCTTTATACTGAAAAGATTCTTTTCTAGCGGTATACCAGAACACACCGATTGAGCTCAATAGTAGAGCTGTGTGTAAAATGATCGATAAGGCAATTACTACACCCATAGTTTTCTCTAGAAGCTAAAGACCGCACCAAGCTTAAAGTTATTATCGCTATATCCCACTTCTGAATTTGATCCATTTGTTTTTGCTGAGTTATTTATCACTTCAAATGTTCCCATAAGCCTCATTGAGGGACTCCATAAATACTGAGCACCTATTTTGAAAGCCATCGAGGAAACGGAGTTTGCCGATCCATAAACACCTTCATCGTCCTCAAAGTCTGCAAAAGGCATAAGCTCACCCGAGCCGAAAACCCGAATTCCTTTTTGCAAAGGAATGCTTCCTCCAACACCTATCATGATTCCTGAAAAAGAGTTTGTACTAAATCCGTCATTGGCTGATGTATCGAGTTGATAAGAATAATTAGCATATCCAGCATAGAGATTTACTTGAGGGCCATAAAAAAATCCCATTGGTAAAAATTTATACCCTCCCCCTAATTTATAATTAAGCATGCTTTGTCCGGAACTGTCTTGACTTGGGTCACCGGAAGAACTCTCTAGGTTACCCACTCGCATCCCAAACTCACCTATAACTAAGTAGTTTCTAGTAATCCAGGCTTCCACCTCGGCTGTTATTCCGTAGACCAGTCCATTGAGTTTATTATTACCAGTAACAGCGTTAGTTGAGGTTGTGTGAGAAGCAAGAACAAAACTTAATCCTAAATCACCTAGTCTTCCAAAGCTATTCTGTTCAATTTGATTATAACGAGATGATAAACCACCCTTTTGGGCCACAAACTCATCAAGTTTTATCCAGTCACCAGCCTTAGGCTTAGATTCTGACATATAAGTTTTTATTACCCCCAAGGCTTGCCCGCGAGACAGATTAAAAACTTTACCTTTGGCCATTACAACTGAATCCCACTCTACAATTTTCTTCAGCAGTGGATGACGTTTTTTAGCTTTTAGCCTTTTTATTCGAAACTCCTGCCCAATATTAAGAGGTTTGCTTTTAACGACACTAAAAGTTACCTGGTCACCAAGGACACCGATGACTTTTCCATCATAAGGAATTGTTGTCTCATACAACTCAAGCCAATTATTAATCGTATTCGCTGCTAGATCGGCATCAATACTATTTATGATGGTTTTTTCAGACATTAAAATGTCTTTTCCATTTTCGCCGATTATATCTAAATCTATCTGAA
>CEQY01201008.1_pt1 | contig 32499 bp, 34 predicted proteins | sample 361391 | NCBI WGS metagenome assembly CEQY01 (sample SAMEA2621075, study PRJEB7988) | marine metagenome | isolation source: saline water (ENVO:00002010), including | reverse complement strand
CAAGACTCTGGACTTACACTGGTAGTCTTTAACAAAGCACACTTACTGGGGATTTTAGGTGATTCCTGTTATCTAGTTCATGAGAATAACTTCCATTCACCAAGCTTTGAAATGAAGAGCAATAAATTGGTTTATGCTGGAAAATGGTCTGAAATATTTGAGAAAAGATATAGAGTCATGAGAAATTTACCCAATCTCCTTCAAAATATCTACACCGAGTATTGCTGGAACTTTCTTGAATCAAAATATCACAACTTGGATGAAATCTTGGGAGAATACACAAGGGAGCAAATGAATCTCATATTTAATGTGTTTAAAGCGTATAAGAATATTTTAGAAAAGCAGCTCCCAAAAACAAAAGTCATTTTCCTCAATATGAATTGGGGAAAAAAGCCTCCTTCAAAGTTCATTAACGCTGCTAAAGAATATCAGCTTCAAGTTAAATCCATTGAGATGGACAATCTGAACACTGACCTAAATCCGGATACTTGGCATTTGAATTCTGAAGGGGAAAAGGGACTAGCCAAACTTATTTTACCAGTTATTTATGATAGTATGGATGCTGAATGAAGGTGGTATTTTTCTCTGATATTCCTGCTGATATTGGTGTATCTCGTTACGCAGGTGCCCATCGCCTGGCTTCAGAATTAAGGGCAAATGACATAGATTGCAAAGTCATTGACGGCTTCTGCCTTTTTGAAGAACACGAACTAGAGAAAATAGTCGATAGATTTATATCAAGTGAAACTGTTGCCCTAGCAATAAGTTCAACTTTTTTGACTCCCCAAGCAGAAGAGGTTGTTTATTCAGATGCAAAATCAATTTCGAAAAGAAAAAATTTTCATCTCGCTTCAATACTAGAGGATTTAATATCAAAATGCCGAGAAAGAAGCCCATCAATCAAGGTTGTAGTGGGAGGAGCTAATGGACTACGACTGAGCGATCATATCCCTTACGACTACTGCATTCAAGGTCAAGGGGAAGTATCATTTGTAAAACTGGTCAAGCATTTGCTAAGCAATCCGTCTAAAACATTTAATGGTTCATTCGAACGAAAAAAAATTAGGCTTATAGAAAGTAATAAGAATTTTCCCTTTAATGGCTTTAATAACTCTAAAATTAATTGGCAAAAAACAGACTTTATACAATCCCAAGAATGGCTTCCGATAGAAGTTGCAAGAGGATGTGTCTACAGATGTTCGTTTTGCGACTTTCAACTCAATGGAAAATCGATATATGACTATTTAAAAGATCCTGAAGTCTTAAAAGAAGAGCTAATTTATAATTATGAAACATTCGGTGTAACCAATTACTCTATATCAGATGATCTATATAACGACTCACTTCATAAAGTAGAACGATATCATAAAGTATTTACATCACTCCCATTTAATATTTCTTGGATTTCATTTGGAAGATTAGACCTCTTTCATCGGTATCCCCAGATGGCTGACCTTCTAAAAGAATCAGGCCTAAAACATATGTTTTTCGGTATTGAAACATTGGATGCAAAAGCGGGACGTAAAGTAGGAAAAGGATTAGGTGAGAAACGAATTAAAGAGACACTTGAAAAGCTAAAATTGAAATGGGGTAATAGTGTTCACTCCCAAGGAAGTTTTATCATTGGTCTACCAGGAGAGAGTAAAAAATCGATGGTCAACACCTTCAACTGGCTAATGAGCGGAAATTCCGGTTTAGATGCTTTTTACTTCGAGCCACTTTGGATAGAATACGACAAAAAAGATGAATCGCCTTCAAACATGAGCCAAAGTCCCGAGAAGTATGGCTACGAAATTGATGACTCGACCGGAAATTGGAACAATGGAATTATGGACTTTCAAGAGGCCAAGAAATTATCAAATTATTTTATTCAAGCATCTAGGTCAGTATCGAAAGTAGGATCCTTTGAAATGCCCCCTCTCTGCTCTATAGGTTACGACAAAGAAACTGTGATGAGTTCAACAACTAAGAGTATTGTTGGTAGGACTGACTATCTTGAAAAAAAGAAAAAGTGGAAAGATCGATACCTAGAGGAATTGTTGAAAGCATGAACATTAAAAAACTTCCCTCCAGCAGAAGAGGCTTTCCCAAAAAAATTAATTCAGGCGCAAAGCATTTCCCCGCTACGAAAAAGTGGAATTGTTCATACTTCCTCGAGAGCATGAAATCCGAAAAAGTTCGGGCCCTCCCTTTTTCAAAAATTGAAAATAGGACACCCTTATTTAATCAAATTCATATTTTGAAAAATCAATCTCAAATAGAAATAGAGTCTATATTACTGCACCGGTATGGGGAATATGTCATACGTGAAGAAGTTCAAATCCTGAAGAACAACCAAACGCTTTTGGAAGATATAAACTACACAAGACCTTATGGCTCCCTAGAGAATTTAGACTTTTTTCACTCTTTTTTCTTTGCGCCCCCGGGATATACTGTAGAACCTCATACTGATGACTTAAGTCTCTACCTATTCCAAATAAAAGGTAAAAAAGTTGTTAGAGTTGTAGCGCCAGAGTTTAATAACTCAGTTTACCGGCTATCGCCTCAGACGACACTGGAAATTAGTATGAAGGAAGGTCTAACCTTAGATCAAGCTCTCCTTTTGAGCAAACAATCCAAAAACTGGTCTATTTCAGAGGCAAATTTCTTTAATATAGACCTTAGTAGATTTGATAAAATGAAAAATGTAGATATATACGAAACTGAATTGAACGGAGGTGACATTCTTGAAATTCCCCAGGGTTGGTGGCACTCAACTTTTACAGATGAAGAATCCTTTGCATTCAATGTTGCAAAAAACAAGTTGTGAGTTATGAACGCTTTTAGCCCAGTAACGATCCTTTCCAAGCAATCTGATTTTGTCATTGGCACTCCTGTTTTATTAGAAGGGATTAAAAAAGATTGCGCAGCAGTGCAGAAATGGAATGAAGATTACTTTATATCTCACTATGGGGAAACAGTGATTCGAGCAGATAGATACTCAAGTGATCAGAATATACCTTATTTCTTACAGTCCTATATCAATTCTAACAAGGTAGCCTTTAAAGAAGTCTTTAACAGAGATTTGAGTTTGTCTCTCATGGAAAATATCGACTTTTTAAAGGCTAACCCTGAACTATTAAATGATATCGATTTTTTCAAACCTTTAGGAAAAAAAGAGAACCTCGATGCATTTTGCTCATTTTGGTATGCTCCGTCAGGAAAAATCGTAGACCTTCATACGGATGATGCAGATTTATTTTTACTGCAAGTTAGTGGTGAAAAGGTCGTGAGACTTATACCTCCAAGCCAAACCGACTTCATTTACCAACAAGACAAAACTGTTTTACTGAAACTATGCTTTGGCTTAGGGCTAAATCAAGAAGAGCTTGAAGAGGCTGCAAATGAACTTACCAATTCACAATTTTCACATGTTTCGTGTTTTAACCCAGACTTTAAAAAATATCCTCTCTACCAACATGTTTCAGGTTTGGAAGCAAATTTAAGCCCAGGAGATGTATTGTATATTCCTAAAGGTTGGTGGCATGCGACTAAGGCTAAAGAAAGCTCTTTTGGTTTAAATACTGTTGTGATAACTCCTAACATTAGCTGGAAGGATATTTTCACTCATCATGGTTGATCAAATTTACAAGATACCCACTAAGTTACAAGAGTGGAGAAGTTTAAATACAATAATTGAAAACCTCTCTTCTACCTATCAAGAAGAGTATCAAATGTCTGAATCGGTTAACGATGCAGGCATTTTACTTAGCATATGCAATACCCCTGAAGAAATTAAAGCTTACTTAAAGCAATTTAAAGATGAGCGAGTCATAATCCATCTGCATGGGGACTTTATCGAGAACTTAGTAGAATGGAACTCTCTTTTTTTGAAATTTCCTGAGAAGAAGTTTCAACTTTTAGCCTCTTCCCACTCTCAGGCTAAGATTATAGAAAAAATACTAAAAACTAAATGCAGAGTCTGTACCCCTATTCCCTATACATTATCCTCTAAAGAACTTAGTAGCAGAACAAAACAGAAATTTGTTTATTATGGACGCTTAAGTGAAAACAAAAATATTGATTGGCTTATTAAGTTATTTAAAAAGTTTCAATCGATCACAAATAGACAAGATCGACTCGATATTTACGGCATACCAGATAATATAAGCTGTTTTGTAAAAAATATGTCTCGACTGCAAAGACCGCTAATTGAAGAAATTATAGACTTAGCGAAAAATGAGCCCAATATCAATATCTATCCCACCAATCACTCTTCTAGAGTACTTGAAAACTATGATCATTTTATAAGTTTAAGTACCTACCATGATGATGACTTTGGAGTTGGAATCATAGAAGCTATTAACACAGGGCTAAACCCAATACTAAGCAACTGGGGGGGGTTACGAGATATAAACCGGAACTTAAACAAAGACGGAATCGACCTCAAACTTGTCGGAGATCTCGTCACCCCCATTACAAGTAGCTTTTATAAGAATTTATTAAAAAACTTAGATTTAAATATCAAAAACAGCATTATGGTAGAAAGTAAAATACCCAACTTAGCATTTGAAAGTTTTTTAGAAGTTACTTCAATCGAAACCAGGTACTTAAACTTCTCGCGAGCTTTATCCGAAGGCAAGCCGATCAACTACAGCGTAAACCACCATGAGACCTATAAGGATATATATAATGGGCCATATATCAGTCCAGAAGATTAAAGATTAATTCTCTTAGGGCTCCAGACGTTGTTGCAACGGACAAGCTATTTCTATCTTTATTAGGGTTTAAGCCTACGATATCAGCAGCGACAACATTGGATAATTTGAAAAATTCCAATATTTTTTTAAGCTCTGTAAACTTAAATCCATCCGGGATCGGATCTGAGACAGCTGGCGCAATACTGGGATCAAAAACATCTATGTTTAAGGAAAGATAAATCGGAAGGCTTTTGTTTTGTACGAGGTAATCTCTCAACTCACTCACACTCATCAATCTTTTTGATTTTATTATTCGCTTATGGCCAGCTCTAGAGAAAGATCTTAACCCTACCTGCCATACAGATATTCCCATCGATAGCTCACGCAAAGCTGAGTCATTCGCATCCTGAGATTCAACACTTTCACCCTCAAAACTGTGGGCACTGAGATGAATAACCTCTAAGTCAGGTACAGAGCTAGCGATAAACCTAGCAGTAAACTTGGTAACAAGTTGATTCCCCCCTAAGAAAACAATTTTCTGAGACTGCCAATTATAATTGGTGAAAGTTGATCTTAAACTAAAATCTATTGATTCCCCGACATCTTCAAGGGAGCCAGCTGAAGAAAAATTTAGGTTCCCTAAATCATATATACTTTCAATATCATCTAAAATTTCACGATAATGCATGGAGTAGGTTTCGTTAATTCTTGAGTATAATCTAAGAGCCGCTGGTGCGAACATTTCGCCCTTATCACCGCCCTTAGAGCCATGATCAAGTGGAACACCTAAAATATAAATCCCCTCACTTGTTGTTGACCGAGCGGGACTGGTAAAAGATAGACATCTACTCATTTTGAATTAATACCATGATTTTAAACACATTTACATTAGTTAGTAATTCAGTTAAGTTGATCCAAACGGGACCTAATGTTATATTAAAGTATGGAAATTGAAGATTCAGACAAAGAAGTAATAGCCGAGTACGGCTCTTTTGGAAGCATAGAAAGAGTGAATCTTGATAAGATTTTCAATGAATCAGTACTACTTGCAGCGGCTTGCTTTCATCCCTCAACAGAAATCGTAATGTCTGATGGTACTCTAAGAAAAATTCAACACATTCGTAGCGGAGATCGAGTTAAAGGTGGAGGAATGGTCGTCATGACTCTAGAATCAATTTCCAATGACTTATACCTCTATGACAATACGGTCGTTTCTGGTAACCACGCTGTACTAGAAGGGGAGCGCTTCACTTTTGTAAAGAGCTCCATTAAGGGTAAATCTCTTCCAGGAGTTTCACATGTAGTGAGCATTGGAACTGAGAATCATACGCTTGAAACTTCAGACGGGACTGTGTTTTCTGATTACTATATGAGTGATAAATTCCCAACTCTCATGAACACTGAGCTACTTAAGTTGCTAAATACTGAAAAATCAAAATTACATTCAAAGACCAAAGGTTGAAAATGAGGCTAAGTAGCGACTGCCTTTTGCATATGTCTGATGGGATCGCCGTTATCTATGACCTAAATGATGATCAGTTTATCTATCGCCTGCAAGGAGTTGCTGGGAAAATCATCGAAAAGCTATCTAAAGACTCGATTGAGCGAGAACAACTTATTGAGCTTGCCATAGAACTCAACCCAGAAAATGTAGAAAGAAGCCAGGCGTCGGAATTTATCGACAGCTTTATCAAAGATCTAAAACAGATTAAACTTCTAGAAGAAGCTTAACTCGAATCGGAGGCTTTTGATGATCAGCCAATTCTCTGAAAGGATACTTGCCTTTTTTGCAGTCCGATTGCTTTGGAAAAGTAATTCAAAAAAGGGTGAAGCCATACAATCATTTCAAGCAACCGAGGCAGATGGAGTATGGCATCTATTCAGGGGAATAAAGAAAGAACAAGATCCAAGAACCCTCTCTCATTTGTTTTCTCACATAATCGAAGAACAAGCACATGCAGACATGTTCGCTAAAACATTCAGACAGGAAATTGATCAACCCTTTCAACACAAGACAGTAGAAAGGGCAGATATTTACGACAATAATGAGCCTTCTTGGAAACATTTAGTCTATGTACATATTGGAGAAATTGAAGCTGTTTCACGATTCAGTAAACTCATAGACTACCTACCTAACTCCCCCCTAAAATCTACATTAACAGACATTTTAAAAGACGAAGAAGGACACGTAAATTTAACTATGGATAGTGTGATTGGTTTGAACGTACCGGCTAAAAAAGTAAAAAAAGAACTTAGAAAGGTCAAAATTAGGCGATTGAAGGAAGCTTGGCTGCGGACTGGAGCTCGAGGAGTTGATCAAATTGCCAATTTAATTCTATCTATTATTTACTATTTAGTTTTAGGCCCATGTTTATTTATTTTCGCTCGCAAAAAAATTAAGGCTGAAAGAATCACCTACGACAACAATCATATGAAGGCTGCTGACATATGATCGTGCTAGGATTGTCTTTTGGCTATCATGACTCTACTGTCTCACTAATAATCGATGGCCAACTTAAAAGCGTCATATCTGAAGAAAGACTCTCTCTTCAAAAGCATGATTACAACTTTCCTAAATTTGCCTTAGAAGAATGTTTAGAATCTCAAGGAATCAAAACCTCTGATATTGACCATATAGTCTACCACGAAGATCCCCACAATAAATTTTCAAGAGTTCTAACTAGCTCGCTTTATCATTTTCCTTTTTCGAGAAGAGAGTTTGTGAATACAGTAAAGGCATGGCTAGGGAAAAAACTATGGTCTGTTGGAAAAATTTCTCAAGAGCTTGATATAGATATTAATAAAATTTCTTATTTAAATCACCATTACAGTCATGCCTTTCAAGCGTTTTTAGGCTCAGGCTACTCCTCCTCAAGTATACTAATTGTTGACGCTGTTGGTGACTGGACAAGTACCGCTATTTATCAAGGCAGCTGGGTCAATGGGAAGCCGAAGGTCCAACTTGTTAAAGAAATCTCATTTCCTAATTCAATTGGCTTAACCTACTCCGCCGTTACTGCTTATCTAGGCTTCATACCTAATGATAGTGAATGCAGTACCATGGCATTAGCAGCGTTTGGCGAACCAAAGTATACTCAATCCGCACTCAAAGTAATTAGCAATGACAGAGACTCAATATACAAAGTCGATCAAAGCTACTTTCATTTTTTGGATTTCTACAAGGGCGCTATTACTCGTAAATTTGAGGAGTTATTTGGCAATAAGAAAGAGTCTAGTGAAAGCTATTTATTTGACTCACTAGAAACTAAAAGTAATATTCCGCCTGAGCAGCAACGATTTGCTGATATAGCTAGTAGTTTCCAAACTGTCATACAAGATCATTTAATTGGTCTGGCAAGACAAACGAAAAAATTGACTGATGAAAATAATCTTTGTTACGCAGGTGGTGTTGCCTTAAACTGTGTCGCAAACCAGGCCCTCTATGACGCAAAAATTTTCGACAATATCTTCATCCCTCCTGATCCGGGAGATGGAGGAACAGCAGTCGGTATTGGATTATACAAAGGATCCATGCTTGAGGAAGCTCCCATTTCTCCTAGTGCCTTAAAGTATAATCCCTACCAGGGTAGTTCCTACCAGGAAGACAAGCTCCTGACGATGATAGAAGAACTAAAATATAAAAACTTTAAAGACTATCAAAAAAATGACTCTAGGGTCTGTCGTGATTGGGAGATAAAAAAATTTAAAGATGATGAAGAGCTCGTTGATATAATCTCAAATGAACTTATGCATGATCAAGTAGTTGGCTTCTACCAAGGAAGATTTGAATTAGGACCTAGAGCTCTTGGCAATAGATCTATTCTATTTAAGCCAGGAGATATCAGCTTGGCCAGAAGGGTTAGCAGGAGTGTAAAAGAGAGAGCCAGTTTTAGACCGTATGCTCTATCAATGACCCCAGAGACTGCAAAGAGAGTTTTAAAAACAGATCATCCATTAGAGATTTATAGATGGATGCAAGTGTCCTGTAGAGTAAACCAGAGTTACCTTGATAAAGTTCGAGGTGGTATCCACATAGATGAAACGACCAGGCCTCAAGTGTGTTTCGAATATGACAATCCACTATTTTTTGAGCTACTCAAATGTTTCGGATCAAAATATGGAGTCGCAGCCTTAGTAAACACAAGCTTTAATCCAAAAGGTCTTCCCATCGTCACTAATCCTTTCGAGGCGTTAGCAATGTTTAGTCGAACAGATATGAATTCTTTGGTTATTAACAAAACCCTCATTAAGAAGGTCTATTAATGAAATTTCTTAGGCAACTGAAGTATATACTTTTTACTATTAGTAGAACAACAGCCTCGTTTAAAGAAAATAAACTCACTGTTTTTATTCCCTTTCTATATATTTTATTTGCCACTGCTGGAATACTCGTTTTAATTAATTTTTTAACACCGGTTATCCCTTTCGTTTACTCACTTATTTAATGAAGACCTATACTGCAGCTTTAAAGGAATGGACCACGGCAAGATCTGACTGGAGTTTTGAGTTAATTCTAAATCCAGATAGATTGGAAGAATGCTTAAGCCCTGCTTTCAGAAGCCATCTTAAAGCTGTCCCTTTTCATGTGGAATATTTTTTGCCAGAAATCTACTTAACTCAAAATAGACCATATATAGTTCTCACTCATCTAGAATCTAGAACAAAGATCTTATTCTATCGCTTCAAAAATAAGCTATACGGTATTGTTTATATCTCAGACTATAAATTGAGTATGGATGTTTGTCTAAATTTGATTAAAGATTTCCCGAGAAAAATAGAAAAGGAAATCTCACTAGTCACCTCTATACCAATAGAAGAGAATTTTTCAAATATCGATTATACTTGCGATAAAAGATATGATTACTGGGTTCAGAACAATATCGATTTAGATTTTTCTGATACATTAAAAAATGCCTATCAATATGCAACTTCAAAAGGCTTTAAAACAGAAAAAATATCTCCGCAATCAACTTTCATTCTCCAAGCAATAGAAAGTTTTTCTGCATCAAAAGGATTTTCTTCTTTTATAGAACCAAAACTTCTTTCTCATTATAAAACGAACGAAAGCTATCGCTTTGAAGCCTTTGCAACATCTCATCGTGATCGCCCAGAAAGAGCAATATCCATTTATTTAGCGACCCCTCAAAACATGATACAATTATGGGCTGTTGATAATAGACATCAATATCAATTCGGTAAACTAAGCCTTTTGCGTCACAATCTTCAATACATTTTACAAAATGAAGTCCCCGAGAGAAATCTAAAAATTTTCAGTTTGGGACATGAAAAAAGAGTTGATGGAACGATCATAGTTGAAAAACAAGAGATCAAGGGCGCCTATCAATCTTATTATGTCTATAAATTTTTCTAAAAAGATCAATTACTCGAAAAGCCTCTTAGAAAGTCCAGTGGATTTTCTCCATAAAAAGCCATCAATTATACAATGGACGATATTCGGGCAACTTATGGCTGAAGCAAGTAGAGCCTTCCAAAAAAGAGGTAGTTCGTAAAACTTTTGGATCGAAGCAAAAGGTGCATAGAAAATAAAGAAAAACAAAATTAGTAGACCATAAAGGTAGGCTGAGCGACTTAATCGAAAGTATTTTCCTTGGATAAGACTTGAGTCTCCAAGTCTCTCGGTTTTAAAAACGATGAAGAAATAAGGCACTCCGTGAGCGAACGTTAAAAGCCACGATGACAAAAGAAAATATTGGGGATCTGTAATAAAATAGAGAGCAATATACCAGCCAAAAAATCCATTAAAAAACACTAGAATTTTAGTCAAATTTACTTGTCTATATTTCCACCAATGAAATGAGTTAATAATCCAAAACAGGATGATGACAATTAAAGAAAAAGACATCGCAAATCTTGCCAGTATGTCTGGAACTAGAAATGAATCTCCAGGTCGAATCCAATATCCGTTTTCAGAATGTCTAAGTAACCATAAAGTTGGAGAGATTGTGATGCTATATATTGTCAAGAGATCTAGCCTCTCTAACCATTTCGAATGGTAACTATCTAACCTAGTCGCGATCTTCATCCAGCCATATTCTTGCCTAATAACATGGAAGATAGCTGTTTGAGCAATCAGAATAAAAAACCAATTTTCTTTTCCCCCTATGATAAACGCAAAAGATGCCAGGAAAATCAATATTGGGGTCATTATTAATATACGTTTTAATTTTTTAAAAACCTCTTGATCTGCATATGAAATGAGAAAAGTCGCGTATACATGAGTAATCTCTTGTAGTGATTTAATTATGATAATTAAAATCCATGGAAGCTGTTTTTGATTATGAAAACGATAGTCAGTTAAATGGCTGAAAAGAAAGAAGAAGATCCCAACAAAAAACCAGCTTGAAAACGCAAACAAATCTTTTTTACGACTAAATATATGTCTGCTTAAAATTAACGAACTCACATTAATATTATAGCAAGAATTTAGAGAAAAAACTTAAAGACTGGCCTAAAATTAAACTATTCATCCGCATCCAATGAACTGTACTGAAGAACTTTATATGAACTCAAATCTAACTTTATGATTTTTGCCAATTCTTTGTCCTTTGGAACAAGACAAATAGATGGGTAATGAAAAGGCCCAAAGGAGTAAAACTTTTTCCCATTTTCTACAAACTTATGTTGTACGCGTTGCTTATCCCAGTAATTTCTATATTCTGATACTAAGTCTGTGAACTGTGTATAATAAGAGCCTTGTGCAGTGAAAATACTGACTCTCCCGTAAGGAGTTGATGAAAATTTGTCATTATCTATGCCTACCATAAGATCGGGTCTTATATAAGAAATCAAACCTGGTAGATAATCATGGAAAGCAAAATTTGAGATTTCAGTAATTTCTAATTTTACAAATTCACCTGATTTATACGGTCTTAATTTTTCAGTTACAAAAGCTTTTAATTTATAGCTTGGATCTCTCCCAAAATCCAAGGGAATTTTAAAGAAACAAATTATAAGAATAACGGGTAATACAAAGTTATATAGATTTTTTAATCTACTCATTCGACTAAATTCTAACATGTGACCTAATAAAAGAGGGGCCAAAATTACAGTCCAAAGAACTCTATCCTCATACTGGTGATTGAAAATGACCGAAAACGGAAACATGATAGCGAACCAAAAGAGTATTCCCATCACTATCTTTTTAGTTTTTTGTTGGGGGCTATTAAAAAGCCAAAACATGACAAGACAAAGAAAAAACAAAATTGAAATAACTTTGTTGCTAAAAAAATAATTTGCGATAAGACTTTTAGCAAAAAAATAATAATTTTCAGGAAGCTGCTCAGGTGCAATCTTCATAAAATTATATTTACTAAAACCAGCAATGAACACTCGGTAATATGTGTAGAATAAAGCTGGCACAAGATAAAGAACATCCTTCCTATATATTTTAAAATTTAGAATATATTTTAAAAGAAATATTACTGGCCCAAAAGTGACACTTCCTTCGTGACATCCGATTGCAAAAGCTAAGCTAAATACTTCTAATGCTGTATATTTCTTACTTGAATTTTTACTCAATAGGTTTCCTAAAAGCCATAGGAGTATGGCAAAGGGGATAAAATATTTTACTTGGTGGCTTGGATCGCTTAGCAAACGAAAGGATTCATGGGATGAGAATAGTATTAGACAAAGACTGGCTACGCTATATGAAAACTTCATCTTAAGGAATAAACGAAACATCTGCATTAGACAGACGAAAAATAGTCCGCCTCCCCAAATTGCAAAAATCATATAGGAGTAGTCAAAAAAATATTTCGTTAATAACGGATAGAGAAAAATGGAGATAGGTCTATACTGGGTAAATCCATGTATTGGTTGAGTAAAGACATGCTTCCAATAAGACAATTCTGAAATTGCAAAATGATTGCCTGCTGTTAACATTTTCAAACTGTCTCCTCCAAAATGAATACCCTGGATATGAAGAGTATAAATAAAGAGAAGAGATGCTAATAATGAGATTATTGATAAAACAGACAATAGACTTTTATTCATTGGTACCTTTTGACACAGTAAAAGCATACAATGCAACCCCCAAAGTAGCTCCAATGAAATTCCAACCTACATCATACAGGCTATCAATACGTGTGGGAGTGAAGTACTGAATGAGTTCAGTAATTGCTCCAATGGAAGTATAAAAAATTATCGATATAACTGATCTTCTGATTGTTCTTGGATAAAGGTCCTCTAATGCCTTTGCCAATATGAATGACTGAGGGGCATATTGAATAATATGCCTAAGCTTAAATGAAGTAGTCTGGGGCACATTCTTAACCCAACCTACTGTTTCCCTGATTTCACTCCAACTCATTATAGACAAATATAAGTCTAAAATTATAAATCCAATGGTCAAAATCCAGTATTTTTTATTCCTTAACTTTGTAATTTTTAATTCTTCCTTTGTACTATCAATTCTAGCAGGTTTAAGTGATTTATCCAGATTCTAAGAAATAAGCTGGTCCAGAACACGAACAGTGATTTATCCAGGTTATTTTCCTGTACCGCAGACTAAGTGAGACATTGCGGAGGACGACGAATTTTTAGGATTTCAAAAGAATGGAGCGGGCGAAGGGGTTCGAACCCTCGACCCCCAGCTTGGAAGGCTGGTGCTCTACCAACTGAGCTACACCCGCTTAGGTTTTTGGTCATTCATCTTGGTGGTGGTGGCGCGGGAAGGATTCGAACCTTCGAAGGAATACTCCGGCAGATTTACAGTCTGCTCCCTTTGGCCGCTCGGGAACCACGCCATGGAGCTGCTCACAGGACTTGAACCTGCGACCGCCGGTTTACAAAACCGATGCTCTACCAACTGAGCTAGAGCAGCACGATTCACCATCCAAAGATGAGCTTATGTTTATAATCTTTTGGTGCTTTAAAGGCAAGAATTTTTTAGTATGGCGCAAAGCATTTTTGCATGGCCAATGCTGACGCAATAGAAACATTGAGAGACTTTATCTCACCCTGGCTCTCTAGGCTTAGCTTGTGCTGACACACTCGCATAACGGCATGACTTATACCCGTATCTTCTTTTCCTAGGACCAAAACAATAGCCTTACCTGAGTTTTTATCGATAGCTTGATCGAGATCATCACTTGCATGCTCACTAAGTGCAATTGTTAAACACTCCAGTTCATTAAGTTTTGAAATAGCTCGAGATAATTTTGAAATTTCCACGAGCTTAACGTACTCAGTAGCACCGGAAGCGATTCTGTAAAAAGAAGAAGTCAGGCCAAAAGAGTTTTTCGGCGGAACTAAAACGAAATCTATTTTAAAAAATGCAGCAGTCCTAAGAATGGCTCCCGCATTATGAACATCACTGATTTGGTCGAGAGCTAGTATTCTCGTTCCAGGCTTTACCTGTGAATAAAACTCATTCGGGGAAAGAACATCAAGACTTGAGGTTTGTAAAAAACAATTTCCAGGAACGCGATGATACTCACGCCCCTGAGCTTTAAAAAGGACCTTAGCCTCTTCCTGGACTTTATGTGATGAGTATTGCTCGACCTTTATATCGCTTAAATCAGTCAGCTTTTTAAGCTCTGAAACAGAGTCTTCATCACCTACTAGTTTATAATGTCTGCGATTGGAATTTTTTAGAGCCGCAACAATACTGTGCATTCCAACAATGAGATCAAATTCTGTATCCGTGCCCATATTTTAGAATTTTTTCCCCAAAGAGCCGAGTGTGTTCTTCAGTTCGGAAATAAAATTCTCTTTCGTAACTTTACGAACTTCTCCAGAGTGTCGTACTTTTATTTCCAACTCTCCACTTTTCTCATAGTCTCGCTCACCAAATAAAACTCTAACCGGCAATCCGAGTAAATCGGCGTCTTTTAACATCGCTCCAAAGCCAAGACCTCTATCGTCCATAAGAACTTCGATTCCAAGTTCTGTCATCTCTTTATAAAGCTCGTCACAAATCTTCTGATTTTCAGGCGATTTTGCAAGGGTTGCAAAATAAACTTCATAAGGAGCTATAGGTAGTGGCCAGACAATTCCGTTCTCATCGTGATTTTGTTCTATAGCAGCTGCAAGCGTTCTAGAAACTCCAATTCCATAGCATCCCATCAAAGGAAAAACTTTTTTACCATTTTGATCCAACACTGAAGCGTTCATACTTTTTGAATATTTATCACCCAACTGAAAAATATGTCCGACTTCAATACCTTTTCTGAGTACCACAGGAGTTTTCCCATCAGGACCTAGATCTCCATCTTTGGCCAGTCTTAAATCTACTTGTCTAAAATTTTCTAAATCTCTTTTAGGGGTAAAGCCTTTGGTATGAAAATCAACTTTGTTTGCTCCAACAACATAACCTGATTCTAAATCTATCGCTTCATCAACTAGCACTGAAAAGCCTGATCGGCTAAGAGGGCTCATATAACCTACCGGTAGGTCTAACTCAGATAAGACTTCTGGTTTTGTTGGGTATATCTCTTTAGCTTTCAGAGTATTTTTTAATTTGATTTCATTTAATTCGTCGTCACCGAGAAGAAGAATTAAATAGTGAGAAAGCTTCTTTCCATAATCGGCGGTAAACATTATTGTTTTCAACGTTTGATGAACAGGTATTTTTAAAAACTTGGCGACTTCAGCACAGGTTGGAAGATTTTTTGTTTCTACTTCTTCAAGACTTGAACTCGGTGAGAACTCTAATGCACCTCGACTCGTTTTTGCAGTCTCAACATTAGCTGCATAATTTAAAGCCTTAACCTCTACGATATCATCTTCACCATTATCTGCGACAACCTGAAACTCATGAGTCTTGGCTCCGGCATCGGCCATTGCTCCACCATCAGCCTCCACGATAATAAATTCAAGATTCATCCGAGAAAAAATTGAAGCATAAGCTTGATAATAGCTCTCATAGATTTCATCCATTGAATCTTTATCAAGGTTAAACGTATATCCGTCTTTCATGATGAATTCGCGGCATCTTAGAAGACCGAAGCGAGGTCTCACTTCATCTCGATATTTAGTATTAATTTGATACAAGTTTACCGGCAGACTTTTATAAGACGTGATTGAGTTAGAAAAAATCTGAGTGATTGTTTCTTCATTAGTAGCACTCAAACAAAAGTCAGACTCTTTACGATCTTTTAGACGAATCATTTCTGGACCCATCGTTTCCCAACGACCTGATGCTTTCCAAAGCTCAGCCGGAGTAACAAAGCTCATAAGAACTTCTTGAGCTCCTATTTTATTGAGTTCCTCTCTAATAATAGTTTGAATTTTTTGAAGGGTCCTTACTGCAAAAGGAAGATAGGAATAAATTCCACTGGTCGTTTTATTAATTAAGCCTGCGCGCATAAGAAGTCTGTGAGAAGCTATCTCAGCGTCTTTGGGTGTTTCCTTATAAGTTTGCCAATAGGCTCTAGATAAACGCATGGCTACTCAACAAAACTTTTTGCCGAATAATCAGCACGCTCTATATAAACCTCTAAGACACAACCTCTAACCAAGTTGACACCTACAGCTTTACCGGACACTTGAACCAATTCAAGATCTGTTTCTAAGTTTCGTGAAGGACAGTCTGTGACTTTATATTTGTGCAAATAAACTTTAAGCATATTCAACGACTCTATCTCTATGAGTTTAAGTTCAGTTCCTCTATCAATTCTAAAGCTTCTGCTATCCAATGCAAGTGGGATCGTCATAGAGGTCGTATAACTCGCAGAGAGAGTCTGATTCTCCCAAGATATGCTAGCAAATGCTTTAAATGAGCCCAAGAACAAGCTGAGCAAAACAATGTGCTTCATAAGGTCTCCTTAATCGTGGAGGTTTATTACCTTATTTACGCACCTTTGAAAAGTCGCATTATAAATGAAATTTAATTGGTAACAGATATAAACTGAGGCAGCCTATGTGCTTCTCTTACTTCTTGAGTTAAAGAAGAGGCTGAGACAATTTCAAAACAGCTTGGTGTGTCAAGAACCTTACGGCAAAGGACGTTATGAAGGTAATGACCAGACTTGTAAGTCGTGATTTTCCCGGCAAGCTCATAACCAAGGAGACTAACATCACCAATAGTATCCAGAATTTTATGTCTTACGAATTCATCTCTAAAACGTAATCCGTCTTGGTTAATAACTTTATAGTCGTCCAGTACAATGGCATTATCTAGAGACCCACCCTTTGCCAGCCCCATTCTTTTAAGCATATCCACATCTCGAAGCATTCCAAATGTTCTTGCTCTAGATATCTCCTGAATATAATTCTCACAAGAGAACTCGAAAATTTCTTTTTGCGTATTAATAGTTGGGTGAGCAAAGACAATCGTTGAATCAATAATGAGATTTTTGGATGGCTCAATTCTAGCGAAAGTCCCGTTGTGTTCAACTTCAACTGGCTCAGTGATCACCATAAACTTTTTAGTTTTATTTAGGTTTTCTACTCCCGTCTCTTTTAGAACGAAAACAAAAGATGCACTTGATCCGTCCATGATAGGAACTTCTGGCCCATCCATCTCACAATAGACATTATCAATCCCAAGACCGTAGAGAGCTGAAAGTAAATGCTCTACGGTGTGTATTGCATCTGCACCCTCACCTAATGTGGTGTTATTTCTCGTAGGTCCTACGTTTCTTGCATCTGCCTTAATAGCTTGAGCCGAAGGTATATCTGTTCGCTTAAACACAACTCCAGTGTCTGCATCTGATGGATACATTTTAAGCGTAACTTTCTTTCCAGAATGAATACCAATTCCGGTGATACTTACTTCTTTTGCAATGGTTCGCTGATAGATCATCTCAATCCACTTTATTAAGGGTTTAACTTTCCCTTTTGATCAACATTTTGCACTACGTCCTAGTATAAACTATTTTTTTTTAAAAGCACGAGTGAAAAATGTGCTTATATGGCATTATACGTCATATTGGCAACAAAATGCCTAACTATCTGTAATTACTTCACGGTCTAAAATCAAAAATTATTATTTTGGCTATTTTATGTGGGAAATGGCCTTATCTGACAACACTCTCCCCCTCGGAGTTCTCAATAGAAGGCCCTCTTTGAGCAAATATGGCTCATAAACCTCCTCAATGGTCTGCTTGTCCTCTCCTAAAGTGGCTGAAAGTGCTTCAATACCAACAGGTCCATTTGAGTAATAATCGCTGATAACCTTTAAAATTTTCCTATCCATGGAATCAAGCCCCAGATTATCGATGTCCATAAGCTTAAGAGCTTCTTGAACATCACCCTCTTGAACAGATTCATGATCATGAATCAGTGCGAAGTCTCGAACTCTTCTCAGTATTCTATTGGCAATTCTTGGAGTCCCTCTACTTCGACCAGCTACCTCCAAAAGGGCAGGTTCATCCATAGAGATTTTCATTTTTTTTGCATTGGTTTTCAAAATACTCGCAATATCTTCTGGTGAGTAAAAATCAAAATGAAGATGCGCCATAAACCTGTCTCGAAGTGGATTCGAGAGAAGACCTGACCTCGTGGTTGCTCCAATTAATGTAAAAGGAACCAGATCAATTTGCATGGTCCTAGCACTCGCTCCCTGCCCGATGAGGATATCTAGTCGAAAATCTTCCATCGCACTATAAAGAATTTCTTCAACCGAAATATGCATACGATGAATTTCATCAATAAAAAGCACATCCTTGGGATTTAAATTTGTAAGGACTGCAGCTAAGTCTCCTTTTTTCTCGATGGCTGGACCAGAAACCACATGAAGCTCACTTCCAAGCTCTTTTGCAATAATCATGGCAAGAGATGTCTTCCCAAGACCTGGAGGACCAGATAAAAGCACATGGTCCATCGCTGTCTTTCTTTTATTCGCCGACATAACCATGAGGTTAATATTATCTACGACTTTCTTTTGCCCCACATACTCTTCAAAGTTTTGTGGTCTTAGACGTTGCTCATGCTCGATTTCTTGTCCTGCAATTTCTTCGCTTAAAAATCTAGTTTCCATTTACATCTCTCTTAAAACGGATTTAATGACTTCTTGACTAGACTTCGCTCCAGCTTGAAGACTTTTTCTTATAAGTCCTGCCACTTGAGAATCTTTATAACCTAAAGAGTCTAAGGCCATGGCAGCCTCTTCAAAAAGGCTGGCATCGACACTAGAGTCAGCTTGAGACTCCTGACCTTTAAACTCAAAACCTTGACCAAGATCTTTAATTTTATCTCTCAAAGAAAGAATGATTTGTTCTGCCATCTTTTTCCCAATTCCTGGAGCTTTAGATAACATATTTGGACTATTCGTTGTGATGGCCATCGTTATTTCATCAAGACCTAATGTAGATAATAAAGCGTAAGCCTTCGAGGCTCCTACCTTGTTTACAGACTTTAGCATTTCAAAATACTCTCTTTGCGCAAGAGTTCGAAACCCCCATAAATTTTGATCACTGTCTGTTATATTATGAAAAATATAAAGCTCGATTTCTGATCCTGGATTTACCATCTCATAGAAATTAACTTCATAACCTAGACCTAAACCAGTAGGCTGAACTAAAACTTTTTTAACAGTGCTTCCCAGCACTTTACCCTTTAAATATCCAATCATATTTATGAAACCTTATGAGCAAGCGAAGCTTTTAAACTTCCCGCTTTTCCCGACTTAGAAGGAAGACTTCCCCCAGCCAGCGCATGACACATTGCTATTGCAAGGGCATCACTTTCATCATCTGTTTTAAATTCTTTCACCCCTAAAGTCATTGAGAGAAATTTTTGAACACCTTCTTTACTTGCATGGCCGTGCCCCACGGTTTGGGATTTTACAAGGTTAGGAGAATATTCAAAAATTTTATTTTCATATTTTTGAAATAACTCTCCCAAAATGACGCCCCTGGTTTGGGCAAGTTTAATCAGAGCCGTAGGACTTTTTACATAAATGAGAGATTCCATGGAAACTTCATCAGGTTGAGTTTCTTTAAGAAGTTTTTTAATTTCAGATTTAACCGTTGAAAGACGCTGCATGAAATCATCACCCTTAAAGACGATCACACCCGACCCAATATAATGAATTTTTCTACCTTGTTTTTTTACGAGACCCCAACCAGTCTTTCTTGAACCAGGGTCAATACCCAATATAAGCACAGAACATTCCTTTACTCTATTCTAACGGGGCTTACAAAGAAGGTCTAGGAGCTTAATAGATATCGCTGAGATTGCTTTTTACTGTTTTTTCAAGGATTTCCAAGAACTTAGTTTCATCAGAAGAGATAAGATCAACTAAAATCTTATAATGATTTACCATAAATTTCTTCTGGCCTGATTTAAATAGTTCTACCGAATGCGGGCGGCAGAGAATAATTGGTACTGCAGTTCCGACTTCGTCAAAGATAGTCGCCCTCTCCAATTCATTTTCATCGGGAGATTTTTTTCCATAATGTTTGCAAATGGTACACTCTCTTGCCATAGCCGGTATTATAGTCGCAAGGCAGGTTCTGGGGCAATATTTATTGAAATTTCCTGTCAAATTAAAAGAAATTAAGTTAGTTTTAAGCATGCCTAAACTATTGAAAGCAAAAGATATTATCGACGCGGAACTCCCTCGACTCACACAAAAATGCCATGAACTTGAGCAAAGAGGTTTAAAACCAAATCTTAATGTGGTTTTGGTAGGTGACAACCCAGCTAGTCACTCTTACGTCAAAAATAAAAAAAGAATGTGTGAAAAGATTGGAGCCCAATTTGTACTACATCATCTCGCCTCAGATATACCAGAAACAGAGTTTCTCAATCTTCTGGGTAAAATTAATAATGATAAAGCTGTAACTGGATGTTTTGTTCAGTTACCTATTCCTAAACATTTGCAGCATCTCGATGTCACACAGATGATCAATCCTACAAAAGATGTGGACGGTTTTCATTTAAACACTGTCTGTGACCTCTATCTTGGAAACCTAGATAAAGTCATTCCTTGTACACCCAAGGGTATTATTACCATGTTAAGGAAAAATAATATTCAAATCGAGGGTGCCGATATCGTAATCATCGGTAGATCCCACATCGTTGGTAAGCCCTTATCCCTTATCCTAGAAGGGCTTAACGCTACTGTTACCCTATGCCATTCAAGAACTAAAGATTTAAAAAAGCACACAAGAAGTGCTGATATCGTTATTTCTGCGGTAGGAAGAGCAGAATTCTTAAATGCAGATTATTTAAAAGATGGCTCTACTGTCATAGATGTTGGTATCAACAAAACTGATAAAGGCTTAGTTGGAGATGTGGACTTCGCTTCAGCAACTGAAAAAGCAATTGCTATAACTCCAGTACCAGGTGGTGTCGGGCCTATGACGGTATTCTCTTTAATGGAAAATTTATTAATGACCACAGAAACTATATTAAAGGAAAGATCATGAGCGAATTAAAACAAACCTCGCTTTATCAAAAACATTTAGAACTCAATGCAAAGATGGTCGATTTTGGTGGTTGGGAAATGCCTATTCAATATCAGAACCTCAAAGAGGAGGTCATTTCAGTCCGAGAGAGAGTTGGTGTTTTTGATGTTTCTCATATGGGTGAATTCTATGTCACTGGTCCACAAGCTTTAGATTTTGTTGATTATATTGTCACCAACGATATTCGTACTGCCGCCCCAGGTAAAGCGATCTATTCGCCCATGCTTAATGAGCAAGGCGGGATCGTGGACGATCTTATCGTTTACAAGGTTTCTGACACCGAGCTATTTATTTGTGTAAACGCTGCAAATATTGAAAAGGATTTCTCTGCGATGTCGCAGTTCTCTTCGAGATTTGACTGTAAGTTCGAAAACTTAAGTCAAAACTATTCTCTTTTAGCACTGCAGGGGCCGCAAAGCTACCAAGTTCTAAAAGAGCTGCTACCTGAGATAAAAGATATTGGGTACTATTCGATTCAGATTCTTGAAAGCGAAAAGGAAGTTAAAAGCTTCATCGCGAGAACTGGCTATACTGGCGAAGACGGTTTTGAAATTTTTGGCTCACATAATTTTATAGAAAGATTGTGGTCATTGATGATGAATAAGAGTGTGCAACCATGTGGACTAGGATCACGTGATGTTCTAAGACTGGAAGCCTGCTTTTCACTATATGGAAATGAACTCAACGACGAGCTCACTCCACTCGAAACTGGCCTGAAATGGACAGTAAAGATGGCAAAAGGGGATTTCGTAGGAAAAGACGCTCTCGCCGAGAGTATACCTCGTTATCGACTCGTAAAGCTAAGTCTCGAAAAAGGTATACCAAGAGCAGGATATCCAGTAGAGGATGATAGAGGACAGCAAATTGGAGTTATTACCTCTGGGAGCATGAGCGTGTGCTTAGGAAAAGGGATAGCGCTTGCTCGTCTAGATAAAAATCTGTATCAAGATTCTGAAAAATTAAATATAAATATAAGAAATAAGATTTATCCAGCGGTGGTAAACAAAAAACCTTTTATTTCGGGGAGAACGAAATCATGAGTAAAATTATTGACGGGTATTTGTATACTGAAGAGCACGAGTGGATTCACGTTGAGGGGGAAACAGCAACGATAGGTATCACAGACTTTGCTCAGTCTTCTTTAGGTGACATTGTCTTTGTAGAACTTCCAGAAGAAGGAGAAGAGCTAGAAGCTGGTAATAGTTTCGGCGTCGTTGAGTCAATAAAATCTGTGAGCGACCTCTACACTCCTTTAACGGGAAAGGTAGTAGAAAAGAACTCAACAGTAGAAGAAACTCCTGAGAACTTGAATGAAGATCCTTATGGTGGGTGGCTTATCAAAATGTCTGTTAATGATTCAAATCAGCTTGACAGTTTGATGGATTCGAACGCCTACAAAGAGTTTTGCGAAAGCCTTTAAGCCCTAGGCCAGCTCTTTTAGGGGGTTGGCCAAGTCAATATTTTTTTTCCTAAATTTTCTTCTGAAAAATTATAAATTTTTCTCTTCTTTCAAAAAAGTTCTTTACTGAAAGCTAGGTTTACTTCATACTGCCTCTACTTCGAAACACACGATTGAAATTCAAAATTTAAAGTGAAAATAAAAAAGCATTTGAAGGCTTTAGTTGCAGCGTTAAAGGTATTGTTGAAATGGAATCTATTCAGTTATTAAATACAGCCATCATTAAAAGCAAAGAAAAAATAATTAATAGTTCATACGAAGAGCGTTTAACTAAAATTAATAAATCCCCTGCTATTGATGCTATTAATAAAAGTATTTCTATCCTTGCTGAGTCTCAAAAAATTTCAAGAGATCAAGCAGCCTTACAAGTCATTGAAGCTATTAGAGAGTTAGATTCTGTTTGGTCTGATTATGTAACGATGGAAGGAATAGATCGCCTTAAAAATATGCTTAAGGGTGACAATACTTCTCACTAGGTATTAACCACGAATCCCCAATCAATTGTAGCCTTTCCATTTTGAAGCATGCCTTTTGGTGGATTAGGAAAAGGTCCTGCTTGATTAAATGATTCGACAGCAGCATCATCTAATTCTTTTACACCGCTAGTAGACTTTAAAACGATATCGACTATCTCACCGCGCTCATTCAGTCTGATGGTAAGCCCTGTAATAAGATTCGAATCTGAAGCGATTGATCTTCCTTGTTTAAAAATCTTATTGGCTTGCTCTTGAATATTTAAACCCCAAAATTGTTCTAATTTTTGTCTGATACGGTGATAAAATCCGTAATACTCATACTCTTGGGTATTAAGTTTTGTGAAATCACCTAGCGGGATATCGGCTAAAAAATCATTGGTGCGTCCTAGGCCCGAACTCTTAACATCACCATTTTTTAAACCTTTACGAGTTTGCACGACTTTAGCTTGCTTTTTCTTTTTAAGAACTTTAGGGGCAGTCTTTTGGTTAATCCCAATATCTGAGAGTTTGATATTTTTAAACTTACGTTTAGTCTTTTGCTTTGAAACTTGGCGGGTTTTTTGGTTAAGGGCATTTCTCTGTCCCTTACCCGCGGCTTTAAACACACCCACGGTAGAAGCTTTGGTCTCTCTTGCGAAGGTATTATTTTTTTCACTTAAAAGTTTTGAATCGTTTTTAGTATTATCTAAGCTTTTTTGAGATTGAACAATCTGCTTAAGCTCTTTAGTTGGCATGAGTTTCATCCTAATGGGCTTGGGCTCATCTGCATTCGGGAGTAAGCTAAATTTTGTATCACTTAAACTCATCCAGCTTATCGCCATATGAATGATAAAAGAGGCTGCAATTAGGACATAAAGAATGTTTTTGTTTTTCGTTTGCTCCATACCTCTACGTTATCGGATGAAGCTTTAGAGATTAAAATCAATTATTGGGCACTGTAATAATCTTCCCCATCTAAGATCGTAATACTTGAGTCTTCCTCGTTGGAATAGTCAGAATATTCGTCTGTATTGGATCCAGGCTCGGTCCCTTCCACAAAAGACTCTATAAATCGAGGTCCTGAATCTTGGTACAATTTACCCGTTTCAGAGTTAATCGCTACATTTACGATACCTGGGGGAGCAGAAAAATCAAAATCTCCATACTTCCTCAAAAGGGTCTGCATATAGTCTCTCCAAACCGGCAAAGCAGCCTTTGCACCTGTCTCTCCCCAACCCATGGTTTGATTATTGTCAAAGCCAGTCCATACTCCAGTCACAGCTTTAGCCGAGAATCCTAAAAACCAAGCATCTACGTAGTTGTTAGTCGTTCCAGTTTTACCTCCAATGAAAGAGGATATATCTCTCGTTCGTCTTCCTGTACCTCGTTGGACAACGCCCTTAAGTAAGTTAGTCATTAAGTAGGCAAGTCTTTGGTCATAGACTTGATCTTCATTTAAATTGACCAAAAATGGGTTTTGCTTTTCAACCTTCTCCTCGTTAGCTTCGCCCTCTTTATTTTCGGCCACAGTTTCTGGGTTAACTTCAGAGCTCACCTCTTCAACTTCTTCTTCCACAATGAGTGGAACTTCACTCTCTCCTATTCCAAGCAGCTCTGGTTCTTTTTTCTCCACTTCATCTTTCATATAATGGACATTCCCATCTCTGTCTTTAATTGAAAGCACAGATTTTATCTTCGTTTTCATGCCTCCGTTGGGAAAAATACTGTACATCTTCACCATATTTAAAAGATTTACTCCAAATGAACCCAGAGAAATACTTAAGTCTCTTGGCAGATCTGCTTGAATACCCAGTCTCTCCACAAAATTAATAATTTTATCGACTCCCACATCTTGGGTCAGTTTAATGGTAGGAATATTACGACTAGTCTCTAAAGCTCTTCTAAAAGTCATCGTCCCTTTAAATTTTCCGTCGTAATTTCTAGGCTTCCAACTTAATCCATCATCAACTCCACCGAGAGCTGCTGGTGAATCCAATAAAACAGAAGCTGGTGTATGATAGTTTTCTAAACCGACAGCATAGATCACAGGCTTAAAAGCAGAACCTGGCTGACGATTAGATTGTACCGCTCTATTGAATTGCGATTTCGAAAAATCACTTCCACCCACCATCGAAATAATCTCTCCGGTTTGAGGAGAAATAGAAACCAAAGCACCCTGAACCTCTGGCTCTTGATCAAGCTCGGCTAAAAAATACTTTTGGGAATCAATGGCTTCAAAAAGTTTCTTATTGGATTTATAAGCGGTTTTAAATTTTCCATATAAATGTGGAGTCACCTTTTCTGGCTTTTCTCTTATAATTCTAACGAGAACTAAATCACCTGGCTTTACAATTGACTCTGGGTCGCTGACATAAGACCAATAGTTCGCTTCTTCCTCTATCTTTCTTTCGTGAGCCCACTTGAAATAATCATAGGGAATCATGAGTTTTATTCCCGCATATGAAGCGTAGATCATTCTTTGCGAATTACTCACTTTAGTGACAATCGCCTGAACAGGTTTGTTAAATTCGACAAATTTTAAAAACTTTGACTCATCGACTAATACTCCCGGCTCAAGAAAAACCTTTCCCCTTGCATCAACTTCATTGAGAAATTTCTCCTCAGCTTCAAATATCCTAGAGACTTCGTCCTCTTCAACTCTAAATTCCTTTTCTGTTGTCCCGTTAGAGTTGAATATGAGATAGTTTGATCGAGAGTCATAAACCTCATCTCTTTGTTCTGACAAAAACTTCGCAATTGACTCTTGGTCTTCAAATGTTTTTATAGCACCTTTAAATCCCTGACGCTTATCAATTGCTCGAACTCCCTCCATGACAAGTTTTTCAGCTTTTTCCTGAAGCTCCCAATCAAGTGTCGTCACAACTTCATAGCCATTAGTTAAGAAATCCTCTTTACCAAATTGTTCTATTAATCTTTGCCTTATCCAGTCTGTGAAATAACCGGCTTTTAAGGGAACCGGTCTTCTAATTTGAATCTTTACATCTTCTTTGAGGGCTTGCTCATACTCCTCTCTAGATATTTTTTCCGTTGCGTACATTCTCTTTAAAACATATCTCTGACGTTCTTTTGCCCGCTTAGGTTTTACGTATGGTGAGTACTTACTTGGGGCAACTAAAAGCCCAGCAACCAACGCCATCTCTGCAATGGTAGCCTCAGAAAGTTCCTTATCAAAATACCCTCTGAAGGCGGACTTCACTCCGTAATATCCCCCCCCTAGATAAACTTGATTCAGATATAAGTATAAAATATCAGACTTACTAAACTTCTCTTCAATTTTTCGCGCCAATAGGAGGTCTTTAATTTTTCTTGTATAAGTTCGCTCGCTTGATAGTAATAAAGATTTCGCCACTTGCTGAGTTATTGTAGATGCACCTTGAACGATTCTTCCCGCTTTTAAGTTAGCCACCATGGCACGAGCAATTCCCATATAATCTACACCGGAGTGATTATAAAAATTGTCGTCCTCTGCAGAAAGAAAAGCATTTATTATCATCGGAGGTATTTCTTCAATTTCGGCGATCTCTCTTTTTTGAAGTGAGAGTTCCATTAATAACGTACCATCTTTAGAGTAAACGCGACTTGGAAGTGGAGGGCTATATTCTGTCAGTGAATTTATCTCTGGAAGATCGGTAGAGATGTACATCACAATACCTAGAACAGCTGCTCCTCCAAGAAATGCTAGAGTAAATAGAAGTACCAATAATTTGAAAAAAACTCTCAATGAAACCCTCTTTATTTTGACCTTAATTATACTTTAGTTACATATAGATTTAAAGGTTGATCGATTCTTCTTTCCACTTCTCAATTTTGGTTTTTAATTTTTGAGTTCTTTCATCAATTAAGGCTTCATAAAGATTCTCTAACTCTGAAATTAGACTGATCTCATCAATCTCTTGTTTTACAGGTGCCTTCAGAAGGCCAAACTGTTCAGGCTGAGCGAGAAGTCTTCCTAGGTAACTTGTATATACTCCATACTGAAAAGAGTTCAACTTCGTTATGGTGGGGGTGACCGGCAAGTATGCAGTCTTATAAATAAAATCTAATGAAAAATCTCTTTCTAATTTTAAGTCAAAATTTTGAGGTGACCTAAAAAAGCTGTTTTCGCTTTGCATTTGAAGAGAATCTATTAAAACAGAAGCGACCCTGGCTTGCTGCTCATATACCACCTCTCCAAGGCTAAGAGTGGGTACAATCAATTGAATAGCAAGCTGATTCATCTTTAGATCTTTAAATTCTTCTTTTAAAAATACGGTAAGCTCTTGAGTCCATTCTTCAGAATATATTTTATAAGAGCTCAGTTTTTTGGTGAGAGAGAATAGTTTCCACTCTACATAGCTCACACTTCTTTCTTTTGCATATAGAGCAGCAATTACCCCTCCAAATCCATAGGCACTGATGACAGAGACCTTAATATTTTCGGATTCTATCTTTTTTAATTCTGAAACGAGGCCCAAGGAGTGATAGAGCGTAGAGAAGTTAACAACTGCAATGATAGGCTCTCTGACTTTTTTTGACGTCTTACTCTCTTCGTCTATTTCTATTGTAGGTCCATAACCGGAGGAGCTTTTCTCATTTATCTCTAAGCCATTATTGGTGCCTGACGAAACATCTACTGTATCCAAATCTGAACGAGTGGACTGGGTTGCACATGAAATAAAACTGAGTAATAAACTCGCAATAAAAATGTTCTTCATAGCTCAGGGAAATCTTCTTCTTTTAAACTATCCGTGAGAATTTTAACCTTTTTCTCTGACTCAGAGAGTAGGTCCTTACAAGATTTATATAGTTTTATTCCTTCTTCAAACTTTTTAATACTGTCATCTAAGCTCAAATCTCCTGATTCAAGTTGTTCAACTAAGTCCTCAAGCTTTTCTATAGAGTCTTCAAAATTTTTTTTGGCCATAATTTCCTCAATTTTTTCTTATATTAGAATAAAGTACAGGTAAGTGGAAGAAAACACCCGTCTAAGACAAATTCCCTCTGTCATTGTTATGACACCAATAGCAATTTAGCTTCGTATTTTTAGATATATACACATAGGGTCGATTTTTCCCATGATATAAATTTGTCACTATGATTGCTAAAATCAAATAGGTATAGGGAAAACAGGAAGTTTTTTCCCGAAAAAGTCAGGAGGACTATTGAAAAATATTTGGGTCCCAGTCTCAGGCCAAATCGCCCAACAGCGAAAGGTGGAGACAATTGCCAACAATATAGCCAATGCAAACACTGCTGGTTTTAAGCGAGATGAAATCACGTTCAAAGAGCACCTCACAGCTTACTCTCAAACTCCTGATAATATCGACTTGCCCAGAAAAGAATGGAATCCAGATGACTTCTACAGAACACAGGGAGCGGAAAATGCCTTTGTAAAAGTTGATGGAACCTATACGGACTTTCAACAAGGTGCCCTCAGTCCGACGGGAAATAAACTAGATATAGCTCTTTTTGGTAAAGGGCTTTTTGAAGTTCTTACACCCAACGGAGTTCGCTACACAAGAAAAGGCACTTTTGGGCTTAATAAGGAAGGCGAAATCGTAAATGAAAATGGATACAAACTTCTCTCTAAACTTCAGCCTGGACAAAATCTAGAGGCCGGAACGATAAATAGTCGAGTTATTAAAATTCCAAATCAAGGTCAGATTTCTATCTCCAAAGAAGGACGAGTTTTTTCTCCAGAGGGGGAGCTCGCAACAATCAGTGTTGTAGAATTTAAAGATCATCACGCTCTAAGAAAAGAAGGCAGCTCACTTTTCATCAATAATGCTGACGATAATACAAAGAGAGAAAATATAGCAACTACAGTTAACCAAGGATATGTGGAAGGTTCAAATGTCAATGCCATCCGTGAGATGTCAGAGCTCATTAAAGCTCATAGACAGTTTGAAGCGATCCAAAAAGCAGTAAAAACTTATGATTCAATATCTGGGAAAATTGCCAATGATATTGCGAATCTTAAATAACTGATGGGAGAATCTTATGATCAGAGCGCTTAATACTGCAGCAACCGGCATGGCGGCTCAAGAGCAACAGGTCAATACAATTTCTAATAATATTGCCAACTCCAATACCACTGGATTTAAAGCCAAACGTACTGAGTTTGAAGATTTAATGTATGAAACTGTTAACGAGGCTGGTGCAAGATCTTCTAATGACTCTGAATACACGGTAGGTCATCAAGTTGGTTCAGGGGTTAAAGTTTCCGCAACAAGACGACAGCATACTATGGGTAGTCCTCAGCTGACGGGAAACACTTATGACATGATGATTATGGGTGAGGGATTTTTTGGCATACAAGTAGGAAATGAAACTCTCTACACAAGGGATGGTTCATTTGATGTTGATGCTCAAGGAATACTTAAAACGAGAAGTGGTCACCCCTTAATCCCTGGAATTACTGTTCCACCAAATACCGTAAATATTGCGGTGGCAGAAAATGGAATCGTCCAAGCCTTTGTTAAAGGGCAATCTGATCCCATTGAACTAGGTCAAATACCTGTGTTTACTTTTGTTAATCCAACCGGATTAGCTGATAAGGGAAAAAATCTCTTATCTGGAACTAATGCCTCTGGGGATGCGATCCAAAGAATTCCCGGCGATGAAAATGCCGGATATATCAGCCAAGGAACACTTGAGTCTTCGAACGTAAATGTCATGAACTCAATGACCAACCTCATAAAAGCACAAAGAGCCTATGAATCAAACTCAAAGGTTTTAAAAATTGCGGATGAAATGTTGGGGACTATTAACCAAATAAGATGATAAAATTAACTATAATTCTATTTACTCTTACTTTCGCTAACCTTGCATTAAGCTGTGAGATCAAGACTTATGATCAAATCTATAAAATAAACAAGATCTTGGACGAAACAGTCATTCGTTCTACGAATTGCTCCAACGACATTAAGGACGCATTTCTAGATTTAGTTGCCAGTGGAAGTGGTGATATTAGAGGAAGTCATCTTTCAAAGGTTTTGGCCACAAAAGAACATCCAACGATATCAATTAAGCCAGATCAGATTCATCTCGACACTTTATCAGAAGCATTAAAAGATCATTTCAAAAGTAAAAATTTAGATTTTTCGGATGTTTCTGCTCTCTACCCACATAGCGCTTTATTAATTGAACGAGGCGAAGGATTAAAGTTTGATTGCTCAAATTGTGATACAAGTGGTAGAAAAAATATTAAGGTTTTATATTCAGATCAAACAGTTTGGCTTACTGCAACTATAAGACACAAAATAAATGCTCTAAAAATTAAGAAGAATTTACCCTATCACACCCCTATTTTAACAAAAGATGATTTTGAAATTGTTGAAAGTCTTGCGAAGGACCCAAGCCAACTATTTACAGATATAGAGAATATTAAGTTTTATAAGTTAAATCGAAACCTGGTTGAGGGCGGAATACTAAAAGTACATGATCTAAGGCCAAAAAATCTCATTTCATCCGGACAGAAGGTAAAGATTCACGTTTCGAAAAATACCGTAAGGCTTGAAACAACAGGTATTGCTAAGAAAAATGGTAAATTTGGTGACTATATAGAGATTCAAAATCCTAAGACAAAAAAAATTATTATGGGTCGAGTGACTGGTCACAATAAAGCGGTAGTTGAATTATGAATGTTTTGTGCAAATTTTTATTAACTTTATCTTTAATCATCCAGGTGGGATGTAGTTCTTATGTACAAAGTATGCATCGTTCATTTGATAGGGCTGAAAGAGCTAAAAGAGCACGAGCTGCCTCAAATTACCAACAGGGGTCTCCCAATGACAGGCGACCGATTCAAAATCCAGTGACATTGGGTAGCCAACAAAACTATGCCCCAAGTAACCAAAGACAGTACCAAAGAAGAGGCAATCGTAGGGCTAAGGCAGAGGACTTCAAAGACGAGTCAAATGATGGAAGTTTGTGGTCTGGAAAAAATTCAGAGAGCTTTCTTTTTGTGACAAATAACCTGAAACGCAAAGGTGACATAGTTATTGTCGAAGTTTTCCAAGAACTTAAAGATAAGATCCAGGAAGAACTGAAGCGGAACTTTCCCGATCCTCCTCCAAGAAAAAAGAAAACGAAGGGTAAAGCTGATGAAACACCGGAAGAGCCCGAACCGACACCGGCAACAGTTGCTCCCGATGATCCGAATAAAGTTTATGATAAGATTTCTACGACGGTGGTGGAGCAGATGAATCAGGATTACCTCCTAGTACGTGGACGCAAAGAAGTGCTTTTCAAAAAATTCAAAAGATATTTTGAAATACAGGCCATCGTAAATCAAAAAGATATAACGTCACAGGATACCGTGAGATCAAAAAAATTATTAGAACCCAAAATTAATGTGTTGAGGTACTAGCCATGAGAGCTTTTGTTTTAGTTTTATTTACATTCTTAATTGCGAACAGTTTCGCAGCAAATCGAATCAAAGATATAGCCGATATTAAAGGTGTTCGAGACAATCCTTTGGTTGGCTATGGTCTCGTCATTGGTCTCAATGGAACAGGCGATGGCGGTGGAGAAATAACTAATAACTCACTTAAAAAGATGTTTCAAACACTAGGTCTAGACCCCGTTCAAGAAGTAAGTTCGGCCAATGTTGCTGCTGTTATTGTGACAGCTAAACTTCCTCCTTTTGGAAGAATTGGTCAAAAACTTGATGTCACAATTTCATCTATCGGTGACGCCTCATCTCTAGCGGGCGGAACTCTACTAGTGACACCACTTAAAGGTGGGGATGGAAAAGTTTATGCTGTAGCTTCCGGAGCTCTCTCGATTGGTGGGCTTACTCAAGGAGCAAAATTCGCTACCACTGGGACTATTCCTCAAGGTGGGACAATAGAGCGTGAAGTTGACATGAACTTCAATGAAAAGAAGTCTATTCGCTTGTCACTTAAGAGCCCTGATTTTACAACTGCGGCGAGAGTTGTAAAAACAGTAAATGAAAACCTCGGTGGTAAATTTGCTAGTGCATCTGACTCGGCTACAGTTGATTTGATTGTTCCACCTCATTACGAAAAGAACTTAGTTAACTTGGTGGCCATCGTTGAAAATTATCGAATCAATCAAGACAATAAGGCACGAATTGTTATCAATGAAAAAACAGGAACCATAGTAGCTGGCGGCGAAATTACCCTCAACGAAGTGGCCATTAGTCATGGTGACCTCGTTTTACAAGTTGGCAAACAAGCGGATAAGGCTGCGCAAGCCGGTTCACTTTTCCTAGTTGAGCGCAAGACTACATTAAAAGACTTAGTAAATGCCTTAAATACAATAGGTACCTCTCCGGAGGATTTAATCAGCATATTTCAGACACTTAAGAGGAATGGGGCATTAATTGCCGAGTTAGAGTTTATATGATGTGGAAATTATGACATTAAACTTTATTTTTTGATGGTTTTGCACCGCAGTTTAATGTTATAATTATGTGTGAGTCCTCTAGGAAGGAGGATAGAAAAAACTAGGATGGTGATGAAGGTCAATACAAACCCTACATTCAATAATTCCAAAACTAAAAA